>Ga0302319_10001598_pt1 | contig 50373 bp, 30 predicted proteins | sample Bog_T0_2_FD_203319 | JGI IMG/M metagenome (GOLD analysis project Ga0302319, IMG submission 203319) | Peat permafrost microbial communities from Stordalen Mire near Abisko, Sweden - Bog_T0_2 | ecosystem: Environmental > Terrestrial > Soil > Wetlands > Peat | place: Sweden: Abisko, Stordalen Mire... | reverse complement strand
AACCAGGAACATCCCGAATTTCCCCTGATCCGGGCTACTCAAGCAGTGGCTGTGCGCTGGGATGCGCGTCTATGGAAGAGCTCTCGATAGATGGCGTGGCCACGGGGGCAACGATTCTCGGAATCCCGACGGACTGAGAAGAGCGCCTGAAAATCCGCGTCTCGTTTGCCGACGAGTACCTTGCAGGCAAAGCCGCCGCACGCCGGGCTCTCCAGGGCTCGGCGCCGGGCTGGCAGCAGTGGCGTACGCCGGAAGAACTGGTTGCGCATCATGAAGCCGGGCATGCCATCGCGCAGTGGGCCCGCGGCGATTTCGTGTGGAAGCTTTCGATCATGGCCGACAAGAGCGTCCGGGTCGGGAATTTGGGATACTTGGCTGGGTTCAGTAGCGCCGGTGTGACGCCGGCGCCGCCTGGACCAATCGAATTTCCCGCGCGCGTGGACTGTGATTTGCGGAACGCTGCGAGCGACTGCATGATGCTGTCGCTGTGCGAACCGCCATACGGTTGGCGAGGTGCGGTTCGCGTTGCCCACCGGTTGCGGGCGCGGACCCGCGATCTTGTCGACCAGCACTGGCACCTGATCGCCGCTCTGGCCGGCGAACTTGTTCGTCACCAGGAACTCGACCAGATCCAAATCGAGCGCATTCTGCCGCGCGCCGGCCTAATGCCACGGCCCGCACCATACGTGCCGGATGGCCGGGTGGCTTCCGTGTAAAGTCCTTCTCCGACTGCGGCGCTTGGCGGCGCCCCATGCTTGGTGACAGCGTGCTGGCAGTCCGCTACCACCTGGTGCCGTCAAGCCGCGCTGTCGCGCCCCTGTGCGCCAACCGTTGGGTTTGTGGTGGCCCGGTGCTGCGCGGGTCGGCCTGTGATGCGAAGCTCGCAACCTTTTAGCCACGGGCACTGGGCATCGATACGTTCGATAGCTTGGCGGGCTGTCTCGTCTTCCGATTGGGTGGCAGCCGGGACCGCCGCCACACGTGACGTGTTACGTGCGCGCAGATTCCGGGCACCGGCGCAACCACCACGGCGACCGACGCTCCGGCACTGGTCGATGGTCCGGTTGAAAGGATACTGCCGCGTTCGAGGTTCATGGCAACTCGATTCATTGATCGGGTCGCGCCGAACCTCAAGCGGCATTCCGCATCACGCTGCAGATTCACCCGATCAGAAGGCGAATGCACTCGTACGCCGCCAAACCGAGGCCGGACGGGAGGGTACCCATGAGAAGCCAGGATCCGGCACTGCTGAGCGGTGTTAACGTGAACCGTGCTGCTCGTGGGGCTCATCCGGCCGGCCGTGCAGCGCGCCCGCCGCCCGCACGTGCTCGCGTGAACCGATTTCCTGCGGCTCCGTCCCCTTCATTGAGGGACTGGCCGTAGTCGTCTCTTGCACCGGCTACCGCTCGGGAAGCACAGCGACCAGCCATGATCTAATCTGAATCAGACATCTCAGTATGATACATGTTGGAGAGCATGTCGTCTCAAACGCAATTCGGCCACACTCTCTTCCTCTCTGGTTTTCAAGCTGACTCCACGGCTGAAAAGCTCAACCGTCTTCACTTTTTGAAAAACTCGTCATCGCCCGCACCATATGATGAAGCTTGGCTCCAACGCCTCATCATGCGCCACCCGAGCTTACTGCCGGTCGATCAGATCGAGCCGGCATTCAACACCGTGGTTCCCATTTGTATCGAACTGCCGATGAAATCGGGATTCCTGGATAACCTCCTCGTCACGCCGGCCGGTGACCTCGCACTGGTTGAGTGCAAGCTCTGGCGCAACCCGGAGGCGCGGCGCGAGGTAGTCGCTCAGATCATTCACTACGCAACAGAAATCTCCACCTGGACCTACGAGACGTTACAGGATGCAATCCGGCGTGCAAAACCTCTCGATGGATCCGATGAGAAGTCAACGCGGAGCCTCTACGAGCTGGTTTCGGCACAGGGTGAGATCGATGAGGTGTCGTTCCACGATGCCGTCTCGCGGAATCTGAAGCGCGGACGATTTCTGCTCCTGATCGTTGGCGATGGCATCCAGGAGGGTGTGGAAAGCATGACTGAATTTTTGCAGCAGCATGCAGGGTTCCATTTCATTCTTGGCCTTGTCGAAATCGCGCTCTTCGAGACGCGCGGGGGCTATATCGCCCAGCCCCGCGTTCTCGCCAGAACAACGAACATCGATCGGGGTATTGTAACGCTGGATGAAGGCCGGATCGTTATCGGACCATCCAGTTCTGGGCTGAAACCCGACAGCGACGGCGGAAGACGAACGACGCTCACGCAGGAACTCTATTTTGAGCGGCTAGAGAAGGAATTTCCGGGCATCTCACAAAAACTGGGTGCTTTTCTCGATGACCTCGGGACGTATAACGTGTCGGCGGAATTTGGCACTGAGTCCATGATCTTGAGGTGGCGTCCCGACAACGGGAGAGATTGGAATCTCGGTACAATTTCGAAGCACGGCGTGGTTTGGTTTGATCTCATGGGTGGGCGGGCCAACAGCGAGGGTTTGCTCGAACTTCATAAGCAGTTCCTCCAGAAACTCGTGGATCTCGTCCCCGGCGCATATATCAGGAAGACACCAAAAGAGACCGCTTGGTACGTTGCGCAAGACGGCAAGCGATACATTCCGGCCGACGCTTTGCTCGCTAATGAAACACGCAAAGATGGATGGGTTCGTGCCATCGCAGACTTCCAGTCAGCGGTGATGAAAGCGTCACCCGACGACTGAAACGGTCCGCAGGCAGGCGAAGGAGGAAGCAATGGAGGAGTTTCACTTTGGCACACCGAGGAAAACAAGCATCGCCAGGTCCGCGGCCCAAGCGTGACCCGGCACCAGTTCCTCTATCGAAAGAAGCGGTTGGGATGCCCACGGGGGACAAGGCATTGCCCGTCGGCGACCCCGCCAGACCACCATCGATAGCGGAACTGGAGCGGCTGGCCAAGGCCGGAGATGGCGCCGCGGCAAGCCTGTTGGGAGATCACTATAGGGACGGAGATGCCGTTTCGCCGGACTCTGACCTGGCATTCCGCTGGTACAGCCGTGGCGCCGATCTTGGAGATAGGCACGCACAAAACAATCTCGGGTCGATGTTTCTGAATGGTCTCGGCTGCGAACGGGACCCGGCGCGAGCGATTGACTGTTATCGGAAGAGCGCCGAACAAGGCTTGGCCATCGCGCAGTACAACCTCGCCAAACGCTACTACGGCGGTGATGGTATCGATCAGGACTACGCCGAGGCTCGGAATTGGTTCGAGAAGGCCTCAGTCCAGGGCGAAACCTGGGCCTCGTGCGAACTGGGCACCATGCACCGGTTTGGCCAGGGTGTGCAGCGCAACCTTCTGGCCGCAGCGGAGTTCCACCTCATCGCCGCCGAAGCCGGGGACGATGTGGCGATATTAGGCAATATCGCTGAATATCATGCGGAACTCGAGGAAATGGCGCTTTCCGGCAGCCAGTTGGCGAGCCTGTTTCTCAGCAGGATATACAACCGGGGTTTCGGCGTGGACAAGAGCCAGCCGATGACCTGGGCTTGGATTTCCTGCGCGAAGAAATACGGTGAGAGCGATGTGTATCCCGACACCGCGCAGGAGGTCGACGAGGCCTACGCTTTCTACCACATGAGTATCACTTCGGAAAATCGTAAGGAGGGGCAAAAACGTCTTAAGGACATGCGGGCGGCCCATACCAAGCGGCTGCGGAAACAGCCATGACACACGACTACAAGGGTGAACTCGACTGCGCCGTGCGGGCGGCCGCCGCTGCCGGCACAATGCTTCGCCGGGCGTTCCATTCCGGCGAGCTGGAGATCGATCATGAGGCGGAGGAGGAGATCCGGAGTCTCCTCACGGCGAGCTACCCACAGTACGGCTATCTCGGCGAGGAACTGGGATTCATTTCGCCTCCGCACGACTCAGATGGACACCTCTGGCTGGTTGACCCCGATGACGGAACCGCCGCCTTTGAGAAAGGTTTTCGGGGAGCTGCCGTTTCTATTGCGCTGCTAAGGGAAGGCCGACCTGTCCTCGGCGTAGTCTACGCCTACTGCGCCCCCGACGATGCGGGTGATTGGTTCACGTGGGCGGAAGGTGCGGGGCCCGTCAAAAGAAATGAGACAGCCATACCCGCCACAGCAACCGGCGTCCCTGAAACGGTTCTTGTCTCGCACAAAGCCGACCGAAATCCGAACGCCAACGCGATGCTGGTGGCGCCAATCCGGTTCCGCGCTGTTCCGAGCATCGCCTATCGGTTGGCACTGGTAGCTGCCGGAGAGGCTCAAGCCGCGGTATCGCTGAACGGCCCCGTAGGGTGGGACTACGCTGGCGGCCACGCGCTCCTGCTAGGCGCGGGCATGGACCTGTACGACCAGACGGGCCAACCAATCCGCTATGACCGCAACGGCAATAGTAGCTGCGGCGGGCAGTGCTTCGGTGGAGATCGTAGTCTGGTGCAGGAACTGGCCCGGCGGGACTGGAACTCCGTGATGCGCCGGCCCCACAAGGACCCCGAGCCATACCTGCTCTGCTGGCCGAAACGAGAGTGCACGGTCAGCGATGCCGGCCTACTGTCGCGTGCACAGGGCTGCATGCTTGGCCAGTTGGCCGGAGACTCCTTGGGCGGACTTGTGGAGTTTGAAAGCGCGACTCATATTCGACGGGCGCACCCCGGCGGTGTGCGTCTGCTCGTCGACGGAGGCCATTGGCACACGCTTGCAGGACAACCGACGGACGATTCCGAGATGGCCTTGGCCCTGGCGAGATCCATCGTGAATCACGGCGCTTATGATCCCGAAGAGGCTGCCCGTGCGTACGCCTGGTGGTATGAGTCCCATCCCTTCGATATCGGTAGAGCGACCACAACAGCCGTATCCGCCGCTGCCGCGGCATCCCGCGCCGGACAATCCGCTGCTGAAGCCGCGAGAACTGCCGCCGGGCGGGAGACCCAGGCCAACGGCGCGCTGATGCGTGTCAGCCCGCTTGGCATTCTCGGCGGCGCTGCCGGGGAGGGCAAGGCAGCACAGTGGGCTCAGCAGGACGCATTGCTGACGCACCCGAGTCCGGTATGCCAGGCCGCCAACACTGTGTTTGCGGAGGCGCTCGCCTTCGCCATTCGCACAGGTAGCAGACCGCGGGAAACATACCGGTTCGCTCTCGACATAGCAAACCGCGCCGAATCGCCCCAGAGCGTTGTAGAGGCCATCACCAGAGCCTCTTCCCAGCCGCCAGACGACTACTCGACGCAGATGGGGTGGGTGCTGATTGCGCTCCAGAATGCATTCTGGCAGTTGCTGCACGCGGAGAGTTTAGAGGAGGGCATTGTCAGTACCGTGATGTCCGGTGGAGACACAGACACCAATGCTGCGATTGCAGGCGCGCTTCTGGGTGCAGTTTGGGGGCGCGACGCGGTTCCCCTCCAGTGGCTGGGCCGCATCTTGAGCTGCAGGCCAATCTCGGGAATTGCTGGCATCACCTTACCCAGACCCGAAGCGTTTTGGCCGGTGGACGCCCTGTGGCTTGCCGAGCGGCTGGTGTGGTTGGGTGGAACCAAGCGCAGGACGAAGTAGCACCCGCATCGAAATCGAAAGCGTCTTACGGGAGAACTGATGGCACAGTACAAGGAAGGAACGTTGGTCGAGAATAAGGGCGCTCCACAGTGGGGCCCTGGGAAGATAGTTCACATTGCGGGCGACCACCTGCACATCCTTTTCAGGGACATCGAGGGGAACGTGGCGAAGAAACTCCGGGCGGATACTCCAGCCCTACGGCTTGCAGCTGCGCAGTCGGACCCGATCTTGGATAATCTGCCGCCCCTGGTCGAGAAGGGCGGTTCTTGGATCGTCCCAGGTCGCAATCTTACTCTGGAGTCTGCCCGGCAGAAGTTCCTGCACTGGTTTCCGGCGGGGTTCACCGATCCTAAGTACCGATTAGGAGAGCGAGATTACAAGATGGAGGCCCATAGGGCTTTCGAGGCCCTGCTCGGCCTTGATGAAGCCAAAGACCTCCTGTTACGCGATGAGATTAAGGTCCTCACAGCCAAAGCCTCATCCGTGCTGAGCACTGTGAACTTGCTGGACCCGAGATTTGAGGGCCCGCCATTTCGCGACGCGATGCAAGATGAAAATGCGGCCAGATCCTATTTCAAGGCCCTGCTTGAACTCTTGGAAACCACTCCAGTTAATGGCCGGCTATTTAGCCGGTATGCCGACGCCGTATGCTCTCTGCCTGCTGCAAGAGGACGCGTTGCGACTTGGCCAGTAGCTACTGTCCTTCCATTCCTGGCCCGCCCCGATGTCCACATGTTTCTGAAGCCGGAGGTGACAAAACATGCGGCCTCGTCGCTAGGATTCGACCTCAAGTACGAACCCACGCCGAATTGGAAAACGTACGAGAAACTGCTCCGGATGGGAGCGACCTATCTCGATCTTCTCAGGCCTCTTGGGGCTACGGACTTCGTTGACGTGCAATCATTCATTTTCGTGTCGTGTGGCGGATATGACAGCGAAAAGCCGACGTCAAAAAGTGCGCCCGAAATCGTATTGAAGGTGGGAGCCGAGGGCGGCAGTCTTACACTCCTGCGGGCGAGAAGTGCTGGCGAAGAGTATCACTTCTGGATGGATTGTGATGAAACCACTCTTGCTGACTTCCTTGTCGATGGCGATCAAATCGGTGCAGACGACCTCCGGTCGCGTAGCGGAGTAGTCTCTTCCCTTGAAGAGGCTTTCCGCCTGCTGGATCGCTATCCTTATTGGCCCAGTTTAGAGCCCTTAGAGGTCCATCCGGATCTGCGCTTAGAGATATTCCGCGAGGTGAACAGGAAAGGCGGAATTGCCGAGGAGAAACGCTGGTCAGCAAGACTGCGGTGCCGCTGACGATGCCGGACCTGGGCACCTATGCCACCGAAACGAAATGATCAAGCGACAGGTCCTGCTCTCCCTCAAAACGATAGGCCACGAGGGGCCCGCCATTTCCGGCGCTGTAGTCAACGCAAACCGCTCTGTTGGATTGTAGCTCCGGCACGCCGGTGAGCCAGTAATGCCCAAAGAACGTCGGCTTGACCACCGGTTCAACACGCGCATGCATTGGGATCGGTAAGTCCGGCAATACCGCCCGATCCGCGGAGGACAACATCGCCGCCGAACGGTAGGTAGCGCCTTCTTCGTCCCACCAACGCACCCGTACGCGGTTCCGCCGAATGCCGTCTTTGTCGGAGAAGGAGCGGCCTTCGGGTAGCGGAATCTCGATACCCTTGGTGAGTGCCTCCACGGCCTTGAAAACGGTCGGCATCGCATCATCTTTCTCGGATTCATTCGCCGGTTCGGTTGTTGCCGCCGGCATCAGATCCCGTGTTAAGCAGCGGCGGTCGCGGAGTTGGGGCGAGAGCCATGCCATGAACGATCCGTGCCAACAAGCGTGCACTACCCGAAGATCGGGCAGGTCCAACCACAGGGGAAGAGTCAGAAACCAATCGATTATCTCGGCGTGCAGCCCTGGTTTGTTCTCGACTTCCACCAGGAAGGCTGAATGCTGTTTCCGATTCTTCTCGCCCCATTTTGGACTATTGTGCGGGCGCAGGTACTCATCGGGGTTCGCGGGATCGGGGGTGTGCCAGGCGATCGCGTTCAACTCGTGGTTGCCCATGATCGCAAACGCCGTCCCGCCTTCGACCATGCGGCGCACCGTGTTGACGGTCTGCACCTGCGAAGGGCCGCGATCAATGAAGTCCCCTACGAAGATAGCCTGCCGATCCGGATGACGCCAAGTGCCGCCGGTGTTGCAGTACCCGAGCTTGTGCAACAGGGCTTCCAATTTATCATTGTGGCCGTGAATGTCTCCGATGATGTCGTAGCTCAACGAATGTACCTCCGTGGGAATCGGTGCTCGATGTCGCTAACAGTCTCGGGATTGCCCAACTTCACGCTTCAGCCGAAGGGTCGGGAAGCGAATCTCGATTACAGAACCGCTAAAACACTTGTATTGAAGCTGCCCCGGATGCTGGATACGATACACTTCCCGCAGCGTCTTCACAGCCATTGCGGCGACACGTCTGAAATCGACTGGAAGGGCCAAGTCGAGAAAGAAATTCGGCGAGCCATCCGGGTCGTTCGGTTCGGAACCGGGCACTCCTGTCGGAGACTTCCAGCCAAGCTTGGCCATCGCTGAATATGCGTCGGCCGATAATACGGCCGCCGGCGGCGCTACGTAGACGTTGCTCGTTGCTTCGATTCGCATCCCAAACTGGCCCTGGGCTGCAAATTGAACAAAGTGGTTCGCAGATTTTGAGGACAGAACGAGGAATTCGTCCTCCAGAAGATCGGCCAAGCAGGCGGCAAGATTATTTGTAAGCCGATCCCACTCCACATCGGCGGGTGCTTGCTGCTTCATTAGAAGTTTCAGACCTCCAAAGTTTAATTGTATACAGCTTATCGGCGGAACGGTACGATTTGGAAAAGCGCTTTGAGACTTGCGGCGTCCGACTTCGTCCTTGTCGGGCCTATACGAAATAGACAGGATGGGTTTGATGAACTCGATTGATAGCTTCGTCAACACGCTGCCGTCGTCAACCCCGCCACGTACAGGAGAGCAGTGTCCGGCAGGTTAGAATGTTCGCAGCGCACCAAAGTTCGAAACGTGTCCACGACGGGGAGCCACTTCTCAAATTGGCCGTCTTTCGCTCCTCCTCTCATCGCTTCATCCCCTCCGCCAGCCTCACGCGCAAGTACCAACATGTCATGGCGATATTCCGCGGTGAGGACACCTGCCTTCCAGACGCAGGTCGACTGTAGAAACTTCAGGGGTCGCCGTTTTTCCGCGGGTTTCTGCCTTTCGAACAAGTCGTGCGCGCGGTGTGCCTACTGCAACAACTGGTCGTTTCGAACTCTGGTGACCTGCCCGCAGCTGGCGATCCTAGCGGTCTTTCAACAGATTCAAGATCTTGCGAGATCGTGACAATAGTTGACTGCGCGCAGCTACGCGTCCCCTGGACCACTTCCAGGTCTGCACGGAGGTCCCTGCTCCATGCTCCAGAGTACAGACCCTGGTGCTTCTTCCCTGGGCAAAACGTGAGTCCGATGACACCCTGGCCATCTCGAATGACGACGGGATCAATCTTCAGCGGGTGGGACTCACTTATTTTTGCATTTGCCATAATCGAGGACTCCAAACATGCTGGCCGAAACTAATTGCGTCGCTGACCGAGACGGCCATCAACTATATACCGCGGTGCGACGCCCCAGCAGTGCTCCGGCTGACCCGTCGCCCGGGCTCCAATCGAAGTCGGCGGGCAACTGCTCAAAACAGAAGTCCATATCGAGACTGTCGGGAGATTTCGCGGAGACCAAAGCGGCAAGCCCGCGATTCACTTCTTCCTGAAAGGCGAACAGCGAGCCCGGTGAATAGCCTATCGTCGGCGCCACGACTCTCAAGCGGATGCGTGTGGCCGAGAGTAGGGGATTGCGAGGATCATAACCGAGCCTATCCAGATGTTCCCGTGAAAACAGGTAGATCAGGCCGTAGTTGAGCAGCTCGATCGCCGCGTGCAGCGGGGTGTCGCAGTACTGGCCGAGTTTCAACTCCAGGAACTCGTAGTCGCCTTTGCCGCAACAGCGTGCCAGGTCGATGCGCCGACCACCTTCGTCCACGTCTGGCAGCACGCCGGACGCCACTGGGATCATGTTGACCCATTCTGGGCACTGCGCGGCAACCGTCTTCTCGAACCGCTTCTCCAGACTCTCATTCGCGTCGCTGATGAAGGTCTGCTTCTCCCATCGCCAGTTCCGAACGCCACGGCATGTTGTGCCCGACCAGTTGGCGGCGATCGCACGGTACATGCCCGCAATCAGCCGGCTGCCGTCGATACGCGGCCCCGACACCACCGCCCGATAGGCGCGAACATGCCGGTAGTGTGGCGACGTCTGACCGATTTGCGAGACCCCAAGCGTCTTGTCAACAAATTCATCGACACCCGCCAGAATGCCTGGTCTGGAGCGCAAAGCAGGTGCGTCCTGAATCGTCCCGCTGAGCCCGACCTGCTCACGCATGGCAAGCAGGCGTTCCCCTGGAATCGCGGGGATCGATACGGCGCTTGGCCCGGATACTGGCTCGCTTGCCGCCAGTTCCCTCGCGAAAGCCTCCTGATAGGTGCGCCTTTTTCCATATCTGGGTTCCCCCATTAATGCGCCCGATTCCGCGTCGAAGAATCGCAGGCTGGAACTGCCGCGGGCATTGGCGAATGCCAGAAATTGATGGCGCCCCAGGCGTTCGCTGCGCAGAAAGCGCCACTCCTTCTTCACCGATGTTCCGCCCGCAAAAGCTACCTTTGCCACGGAGACCGGCGGCGGCGCTTGAAACAACTCGCGGCCTGCGGCTTCCAGAATGATGTCGACGCAAAATGGGATCGAACCTTGAGCCAAGCCAAGAGAAGCTTTGGCGGACTGGAGCGCATCCTGCCAGACCATCGGCGGAGTGGGCCGGTGAGGATCGCCCACAAAGCAGAGGTTCACGAACCACGCTGGGACACCTGCGAGTTCGCGCAGAAAATACAGGTGCGCCAGGCGATTTGCCGACTGATACAACGGGCCGGTCCAATCGGCATGCTCCACCCCCAGCCATCGCTGCGTCTTTTGAAGGGCTCTGACAATCTGGCCGCGCGAAACCTCGGAGGCGCAGCATCCTTTGGAATACATCTCTTGCGGATAACTCTTGGCTTCCACCAGCAGTACGCCCGTACGATGGGAACCGGGAAGAGTCACGCGTGCCAGGGCATCCCACACGGGACCTCCCTGCGGCCAGAATTCCGCCAGCATGCCGGAGAGATCGAGCAGCCCCAAGGCACCCAGGGATGCCCATCCTGGAACTCCTTGAAGCGTTCTTCCTCCAGCGGTGAGACCCACTCGATCTGCGCCCCCTCGGCCGCCAGTTCAGGAAGGCCGCGCAAAATCGCGGCATCCAGGTCCGCTCGCCTGCGATTCACATAAGTCTGTATCTGGCGCTGGCTGCCGGCATACGCCCGTCCGAATGCGTCTGTTCTGTCGCTCATAAGCCTCTTCAAACTGCCATCTGGATGGCGGCGTGCAAGTCCGGGCTCAACGCCAGTTCACGCACCGAATATAAACCCGCAAAGGCTACCGGTTCCCCGGTGATCCTGGCCCACAGCGTGGCATAGGCCCGCACCTGAGCGCCATACGTTTCCACCAACTGATCCATGCCGGCGACATCGCTCTTGTAGTCGATGATGTGCCAGCCTTCGGAACACTTCAGCGCAAGGTCGATGATGCCTCTGGCGATGGTCGGGACTTCCGCCCCTTCGTCCTGCAGGGCGGCGAGCGGGACTTCCACCAGGCGTTCCTCCGCCTGCCGCACACGGTCCCAAAACGCCGAGGCGCGGACGCGGCCGATGACATCCACCGCCTCGCCGATCGCCTGCTCCAGAGGCTGCCCGGCGCAGTGCCACCGCGCGACCCCCTCCAGTTCCTGGCGAGTGCACTCCAGGTTCATGACGGCGTGCTCCAAAAGCAGATGGAGCAACGAGCCCCAATCGCGCCCCGCAGCACCAGCGACTTCATCTTCGTCGCGATTCCCGGAATGCTCCGCCATGCTGGAAATCGCGATGGTCTGGAAGTTCGGGGGCGTGACGCGCGCGTACCGGGCATTGCGGTCCTCCGCCGCCTCGGCACGGGCACCCGGCGAGAGATCCGGTTGGCCGCCGAAGCGTTCCACCGGCCACCCCGGCACTACGATTGCCGGGCATGCCGCCAGGAACGGCTGCAAAGGCGCCCAAGGTTTTGTGGCCCGGCCCCTGGCAGTGCCAAGCCATTCGCTGACCACCAGCGTTTCGCGTGCACGAGTGGCGGCCACGTAAAGCAACCGGGCCTCCTCTGCGGTGACGAAACGCAGTTCCTCCTGCTCGAAACTCGCCCAGCCGGCTGGTTCAGCCAGCGTTTCCACTCCGTGCTCGCCCTTGGGTTTCGTGATCGGGAAATATCCCCTGGCGGCCGCCCCTTCCCGCACGATGCGAATGTCCGCGCGTGGCGTCACTCCTGCCATGGGGTCGGCCAGGAACACCACCTTGCCCTCGAGCCCCTTCGCTTTGTGGAGGTTCATTAGCCGGACCACATCCCGCCTGCCTGGCTCCAATACCGGAGCGTCGGATTCATCGTCCGTCTCAAGCTGTTCGAGCGCCTCGACGGCGTCGCCCAGCGTCATGCCGGTCTCGCAGGCCGCACGAATGCGATCCTGCGCGTACACCAGTTTTCCTGCCTCGCCGCCTCCGGCCGACGACGCTGCCGCAGCTGCCAGCAAGCCGCTCTGCTCCAGGATCAGTTCGATCGCCGCGCCTGCGGGCAAGCGTCGCGTCAACTGGCGCCACTCGCGTAGTTGCTCCATGGCCGGCGTGACGGGCCCGCCAAGCTTCGTATCCGGCCGCACGTTCAGATTGAAGGCGCCTCCGGTCTTCTTGTAGCCGTACACCTCGGGATCGCTCAATCCGAAGCAGGGGCCGCGAAGTGCGCCCACCAGAGCGATTCCGTCATCGGGGTGAGTGAGCGCGTAGAGTAGTGCTGCCATCGCCTGTACATAGGGCGACTCCAGCAAGCTACCGCTGCCGCTGACCTCGTAAGGCACGCGCGCACCCTCCAGCGCCGCGGCGTAAGGCTCCAAGCGGCCCCTCTTGCGCCGGGTCAGAATCAAGAAGTCCCCGGCAGTGCGCTCTTTGGAATCGATCTGCGCGCGGATGATGGATGCGATGGCTTCTGCGTCCGTGGTCTCAAGGTCGTCTCTCTCGACATCGGCGCCGTGAAACAGCCGCAGCACTTTACCGGCGCTGTTTTTCTTTTCCGGCGGAACGTCGAGCCTTTCAAACTTCGGTTGCTCCGGTGTGGCCACGGAGGGAAGGACTTTTGAGAATACGCTATTGGCCCACTCGCAGAGCCCTGCGCCGGAGCGGAAACAACTGGTCAGGGGCAGTACGCGCCCGCCGGTCTCCTCGATTCTGCGCCGCGCCTGCTGGTACATTTCGATATCCGCGCGCCGGAAACGGAAGATGGATTGTTTGGGGTCTCCTACCAGGAACAGTGCCCCGGGCCGTAGCGCCGCCTTGCTCCAATCCACGCCGCTTCCGGGCTCCGAAGCCAACAGGAACAACAGTTCGAGTTGCATCGGGTCGGTATCCTGAAACTCGTCCACAAACAGGAAGCGATATTTCCGCTGCAGTGCCTCCCTCACCGCAAAGTCTTCGCGCAGCAGGCGCGACGCCGAGAGCAGCAGGTCCGTGAAGTTCAGCAGCGCGCCTCGCCGACGTTGCGCCGCCGCGTCTTCCCGCGCCTCCGTCAACAACGTCAGGCAAACGCGATAAACGTACTCCCGCCACTGCTGGAGGAACGGGCGCACGGTCGTCTCCTGGAAGCGCTCGACCAGCGCCTTCGCCTGTTTGCCCTGAGATCCCCACCATTTCTGTGTGACCTTGACACTGCCGCTTTCCCACGCGGCCAGCAACCGCGGCAGCACGGCCGCTCGCCGCCGGTCCGCGTGACGGTATCCGGGGCCGAAGCCCTGCATGACCTCCTGCACTCTGCACGTGCTGTCCTTATCGACCGGCGGGCAGAGCTTGTTCAGATCTTCCCAGAAGCGATCCAGGGCGGCCCAGGCCGGGCCTGCATCGGGGACTTGCGCGTTCCCCGGCGGGAACTCGACATCGGGGTATTCGCAGACGGTGGCGAAAGCTTCGTCCAGATCGGCGGGTTTCACGCCGGTCTCGCGCAGGGCCGCCAGTTGCGGCGAGCGACGGGAAAGCGCGAGTTCGACAAACTCGCGCCACGCCCGCCGGCGGAGGATCCCGTCCTCGGCTTCTTCGATCTCGCGAAAGCCCGGTGCGAGCCCCGCCTCTACGGGCCGTTCGCGCAGCAGTCTCGCGCAGAAGGAATGAATGGTGCCGGCGAACATCCGCTCCACGTCGATCATGGCGCGCCGAAAGCGATCGAGCCGTGCCGCATCGCCTTCCACTCCGATCTGACGTTCCAGTTCCAGCCGGAATCGGCCGCGCAGTTCGGCAGCCGCCTTCTTCGTGAAGGTCACGGCGGCGATTTCGTCCACACGGCACCGGCCAGAAGCCACCGCTTCCACCATGCGCCCCGCCAGGCTCTGCGTCTTTCCGGAGCCCGCCCCTGCCTCAACTAGCAGGTTCTTCCCGAGATCGCCGCGGATCGCCGCCCGTGCCGCGGCGTCTTGAAGTGGTGCGTTATTCATACTGTGCCAACCTTTTCAATGCCACGACACCGGGGTCTGAATCCTCGCCTTTGGTATCCGCCCCCGCGACTTCCGCATCGGGACATGCCCGCGAAAAATCGCACCACTTGCAGCCGGCGCCATCGGCACCGCGCAGGAACGCGCCCGCACCCATGGCCTCCGCAATCGCGGCCAGGACCGGCTTTGCGTCCAGTTGACCGGGCTTACGCACCCACTCCCCCCAACCTCTCTCGGTGCAAAAGTAGTAACTGCTGAGCGCTACTCGTGCCTCAGCGCCCAGAATGTTCCGCGCGGCCTCGGCATAGACGGCATGTTGCAGCAGGGTGCCCTGGTCAAACTCACCCCGGAAATGCGGACGCCAGAGCATTCCGGTCTTGTAATCGATCACCTCGTAGGTGCCGTCGCTATGGCGGTCGATACGGTCGATGCGGCCGCGCACGCGAATCTGCCGCGAGTCGCCGATCTGGATCAGCACCGGGTCACACCGGCTGAGCGGCTCCTCCGGGTCGGGTTCGCCGAAACCGAATGGAACCTCCACGGCGACCGTCTCCACGTCGCGGCGCTCCACCTCGAGCTTCAGGAATAGACGCAGGTCGCGCTCCAGTTGCTCCATCTCGGCCTTGTACACCGCCTCCGAAAGCGGCGGTATCTCGCGGCGGAACTCGTCCACTTGCTGCCTGGCGATATCCCAGAGGACGTTCCAATCGGTCTTGGCGGGCCGTCTCGTCTCCGCGCGGAGCGCGCGCAGGAATGCGCTGTAGATGCCATGCAGCAGCCCCCCGCGCGACATCGGATCGAGCCACTCGTCCGGGTTGGGGTCGTTCTCCTCGGGCGCTTCCAGCCCGAGTGCTTTTTGCAGATAGTAGCCGAACGGGCACGCGGCGAAGCGTTCCATCCCACTGGCCGATTGAATGGTGTCCGCCCGGCGAGGGTCCAGATCGGCTCCGGCTTGCGCAACCAGCCCATCGTACTTCGTGAACCGCGCAGTCTGCCGCGCGGCTTCGGCTCGACGGCCGTGCCGCAGGCCATCGTACGCGGCGTACACCGCGGGCATTGCGTTCTCGCCAAGTCCGCGCAAGCTGCTCAGCCACCACCCCATTTCGCTGGTGGCCTGCTGGCGGTCGGCGGCAACGAAAGTCGCGGGCTCCTCGAGGAATGCGATCAACTCGTCGTAACTGAGGGCGCTGCCGGGATCGAGCAAGCGGCAGGCGTGGAAGATCAGCCACGAGGGGTACGTCTCCCGGCCCTCGCGAAAGTCCCGGCTGGAGTAACTCAAGCTAACCTGGCCGGTGAGGTCGGCAATGTGGCTCACGCGGGAATATACCGCTTCGTCCAGAGTTTCGGAACTGGTACGCAACCGGTCCGGTGCGATCCCGCCGCGCTCGCTATCCAGCAGGACCGGGTCTTCCAGGCCGGCCGGAAATACCGCGCCCTCTTCCAGGCCCAGCACAAACGTGACCGGCCGCCCAGAGTAACTGTGGCCGCCGAGCGGCGCAACGTGCAGCGCGCCCGGCCTCGGACGGGAAGCCACCACCACCACCGATTCCACATGTGCGCGCAACACCGCCAATTGGAAAGAGAGCGGGCGGCGCATGCCGGCCAGCGGTTCGAGCAGCGCGAGAGCGGAGACCACGCCCGACCGTGCGGCGGCGTCTTCCGGACCACCGACCGAGCTGAAGCTCTCGATTGTCTGGCCAAGGGCACCAATCAGGTCGCCCAGCAAGACCGTGCCGTCGGGCGCCAACTCCGGAAGCGTCGCCAGCAGAGTGGCGATCCACGCTTCGAGGGTTCTGGCGCGAGCGGCCCGCTGGCGATCAAACTCGCGCAGATCTTCGTCGCGGTCGGGATCTTTGCTGCGCGCTTCCGCCGCGGCGGCCAGGCTCACCAGCGCGATCGAATAGCAGCCCCGGCCGGCAGTGGCGGCAGACTGGCGCAGCAACCGGGCCGCGCCGCTCGACGAGAGTCCTGCCGCCTGCCCCGGGTTGAGAAGACCGGATTCGAACATGCGAGCCAACCGCACCGCGGGGAACCCGCCTTCGATCCACCCGCACAGAGCCAGGGCGGCGCGCACCGGGCGCGTGAGCGTGCCCGGAATGCCGGTTTCGATGGTGGTTGGAATGGCATAGCGCGCGGCTTTCTCCCACAGCATCGGGACATAGTCGGCTGGGTGCGCGCAGAGAATCTCCACCGAGTCCAGGTGCACCGCATCGCGCTGAATGCGCCGGAGGACCTCTTCGATTTCGGCTTCCCGGCCAGCCGCGCGAAACAGCGTCACCGTACCGTCATTCAGGGGCTTCGGAGCGTCCGTAGGCCGCGCAATCCACGCCAGCCGCGCCGCATCGGAGGCTGCCGTACCGGGTGTGGGGACCGTCTCCACCGTTGGATTGAGCCGCTGCCAACTCCGCGGCGGATTCACCCCCGGCGCACAGGCGACACGGAACCCGCGAACGCGCCAGGGAAGGCTGTCTATGAAGCGGCGCTCCAGCTCGCTGCCGCAGCAGTCCGGCAGTTCCAGGACGTCACTGTTCGGCGTGACCGGCAACTTCACCGGGGTCTCGCTTGCGATGCGAAAGATTCCTGCGGCATCGGCCAGGCGGGAGCGCGCCAATTCGCGTTCGTAGGCTTCGACCAGGGCTACGAGCTCGGCGTATTTCTCCCGCGAAGTAAATGCTTCCGGACGCAAATCCGTGGAGCCCAACCCGGCGAGCCGAAAATCGCCCACCGCTTCCCACAGCGCTTCGGCCACACCCGGTTGGTCCACGATCTTCCGGAAGTACTGCGGAACCTCGGCCGGCAGATCGAGCAGCAATTCCAGCAGCAGCGCCGGTCCGAGTCCTTGGTCCATTTCCGTGATACCACGCGACCCGAGCACCGGGCCCGCGATGCGCGCGGCGAGGGCGAGCGGCGTCGTGAAACGCAGGTTCGCCCAGGCGAAGCCGTCGCGTGCGAGGCGTTCGCCCAGCGTGTGCCCTGCCGCCAGGGTGGGTACGAGAATCCAGCGTGTAGCGGCTGGCCGATTCTGCATGAACTCGACAATCTGCTGCAATAGGGGTTCCATTGTTATTCGGCTTTCTCCCCGAAGGCAAGGGAGCCTGGCACTACTCCATCTTGAGCCGGGGGGTAGCTCAAGGAATGATCCTGCCGAAAATACGTGACAGCCTAGCCGGTCGCGGCGGACCGGCGCGTCGCCGTGGCTCGCGCCGCTGTTCTTCTGGATACCTGGTACAGGCGCGCGGCGGCCGCCAGCGTCTCCGCAATGCTCCGTCGCAGCGATTCCGGCGCCAGAACTTCTACATCGCTGCCGTGCCGCAGGATGTCCATGAGCAGTTCTTTTTCGTGGCTGTAGGGGACCCGCAAGAGCGCCCCTCCATCGGCCAGACTTTCGAGTTCCTGGTTCGGATGCCACACCGAAGAGACCACCCACGGCGCCGCAGTCGCGTTAAATCGCAGTACGGCCTGATTGACCGGCGCTCCTGCGAAGATGCCGTAGCCGGTACGCTCCGGCTCCGGCGGAAGCTCCTGCGCCGGCGTCTCCAGGATCCGGACGGCTCGGATGGCATCCACCGCGAATCTCCGGATGGCGCCGGCGGAATGGCACCAGGCATCCAGATACCAGTCCGCCCGATAGTAAATCAGGCGACCGGGCGAGACTTCCCGTTCCGTTTCTGCCGACCGCGAGCGGCTCTGGTAGACGATGCTCAGCCTCTTCCGCGCGAGCGTGGCGCGGGTCACGCTGTCCAGGCACGCCGGGTTGGAGATCCGGGTGGCGCCGGCCACCATGCGCACTCGCCCGGAAATCGGTTCGAACTGGCCGGTGGGGGCATTGGCAATCGCCCTTAGCCTGTCGCGAAAGGGCTTCATCTGATCCGCCAGGAAACTGGGCTGAATCTGGTCGACGATGTGGATGATGAGCAGCAGCGCGTGGATCTCGTCGGAGGAAAACCAGAGACCCGGGACGGTGAACTCGGGTTGGTCGGCGGCGTAACTATAACTGCCGGTCTGACGGTTCCAGGCTATCGGAGCACCCAGCCGGCTGCGCATGTATTCCAGATCGCGCTTCAGCGTAGGTTCCGAGACTTCCAGCACGGTCAGCAGTTTCTGCTTATTGGGAGCGATCCGGCTGCGAAGCAGACGATCAATCTTATAGACGCGCTCGAACTGGCTCATACCATGCGGCCCCAGGGTAAGTACCAGTGTAACTGACAGCACACTTTACCAGGCTATATCCTTGGTCAATACTGGCCGGTAGAACTCTTGCTCACGCGTTCTTGGGCGTGGCGAGTACCAGGTTGACGCCTTGCAGCGCCAGGTGGCCCTCACGAACCAACGCATCCCTATGAGGTTCCACTGCCGCGCTCATATCGTCGGTCACCCGGGAAAATCCAAAAAGTCGGCATACGGCATTCGGCACTTCTCCCGGAACGATGCCATATGATTCCTGCACCACAAGGAGAATCGCCCGTCGGATTTCCTCGGGCGGGACGAATTCGAGTTTGCGCGACGCCGCGGGAAGTGCGCTTCGGTCCCGCACGGGCGGCTGTTGCATGGCGGTGCCCCACAGGAACTCCCCACGCTTGAGAAAGAGCCCGCGGGAAATGCCCAGCTTCACCGCTTCCTCGATTGCCTGTTGAATCCGCGTCCCGAAGCGCTGGACGCCGGCCCCGCTAAGAACGCGGCGCGCCGCTTCCGTCCAATGCACCGGGCTTTCCACCCTGACTACCTGAGCGAGAAGATCCGCCAGTTGAGTGCGGTTGACCATGTGCATATCGACATCTCCCAGGCGCAGGCTGACCCGTGCACTTTCGTAGGGGTCCGCCGTCAGACGCTGGGGGGTGGGTGGCACAGACGGAGGCTTAGCCGTCACTGGCGGCACAGGCGGTTCCGTGATAGGAGCCGGGGGAGCCGTGGGCGGGCCAACCGCTCGTGCGGTTTCGATCGCCTGCACGACTTTGCGTAGTTCCTCATCTGGGTTATGGAACCAGTCCGTGGACCAAATGCGGTGAATACGCCATCCCAACCCCTCCAGGACCGACTGACGAAGGCGGTCGCGGTCCCTGGCGGACCGGGCGCTATGGTAGCGTGCGCCATCGCATTCGATACCCAGAACATATCGACCAGGCTGAAGGGGATCGACCACCGCCAGATCGAGGAAGAACCCGGCGCTGCCCACCTGTGTATGCACGACGTGGCCCAGCCCGGTCAACTGTCGGAGAACCTCTTCCTCGAACTCGGAGTCCGGCGCCCGCTCGGTCTGCGCGGGCACGTCCATTTGACCCGTTTCCGCGTAATGCAGGAACGTTTTCAGCGCAGCCACGCCCGCCGAACTGGTCTTGGATACATCGAGGTCCTCGGCGCACAGGGACGTGAATACCTCGCAGCGCCGGCGCGCGCGACTGATCAGCACGTTCAGGCGGCGCTCCCCTCCGGTCCGATTGAGGGGACCGAAACTCATCGCCAGGTAGCCCTCTTCCGTACGCCCGTAGCCAATACTGATGAAGATGACGTCGCGCTCGTCACCCTGCACGTTCTCCAGATTCTTGACAAAAAACGGCTCGTGCGGCGGGTACGAAAAGAACTCTTCGCAGGAAGGATCCCCGCGGCGCAGGAGTTCCACCTGGTTCAAGACGGCATCCATCTGAGCGACGCTGAAGGCGGCTACTCCAAGTGTCTCCCGCTGCTCCTTGGGGAGCGACAACTGGCTTCTGGCATGCGCCATTACCGCCGCAGCAACCGCTTTCGCCTCCACCGGATTAGTGCGCGTGCGGCTACGCTCGTAGGGAGCATTCTCCAGGCGACGGTACACCAGTCCCAGTCTCTTTCGATCCCGATCCGGACTGGGAAAGACCACCAGCCTGTCCTGGTAGAACAGGTGGTTCGATACCGTGATCAACGATTCGTGCCGGCTGCGATAATGCCAGCGAAGCATGCGCTGATGCGCGCCCCGGGAGCAGAAGAGGCCCAACACGCTTTCGATGTCGGAGGCCGCAGTGGATTCATCCTCCGGCTCGGCGTCGTCTGCCGCGACCAGCGAGTCGAAGAAACTGGTGGGGGGCAACTGCTTGCTGTCACCGACCACCACTACCTGCTGACCGCGCGCGATCGCCCCAAGCGCGTCGACGGGCCTGACCTGGCTGGCTTCGTCGAAAATGATCAGGTCAAACGTGAACGCGCCCGGCGGAAGATAATTGGCGATCGAAAGTGGGCTCATCATGAACACCGGCTTGATCGATTGGATCGCGTGGCCGGCCTTTGCCATCAGGCTGCGGATCGGCAGGAACCTGGCGCGTTTTTCGAATTCTCTCCACAGAATTCCGATCTCGCCGGCCCCGCCGCCGGAGGGGACGGATTGTGCGTGTTTCGCCGCCAGGAGTGCCCGGTTGTACTCCAGTTGCAGAAGATCCAGCCTGCGGAACTCAGTGACCGTGTTGCCGTGGCGGATGCCATCGAAGGTGGCCAGCGCCGGGCGCTCCCGGAAGGCCCGGTCCAACAGTGCGGTGACGCGAGCGCGCTCGTAGAGCGGAATCAGTAGTGTGCTCGCAAGCTTCCAAGTGGCTGCTACCACCGCAACTCTCTGGACCTGTTCCTTCTCGCATTCCGCCGAGATCTGGTTGAAAGCGACCAGGGAATGCAGTTCGTCCATCCGGTTGCTTTGTAGGGTCCAGCGCGATGCCAGAATCGGGAATGCTTGGTTGGCGAGCGGTCCGTCGGGGAACTTCGATTCATCGATTTGAAGACGGTCAGCCCACTTCTGGACGGCCAGCCGATAGTCCTGGCGCACGCGATCGAGTTCGCTAAACCGGACGGAAACCTCCGCGCGGTCTACAGCAATCTGGGTCGGCTCTACGCACCACGCTGCCAGTTCCCCCCGATGGATGCCCTTCTGCGCGGCGATCACCCACTCGGCTTGTGTCGCGAGGAGATCCCAATCGGAATCGGCGCCCTTCCACGATGCCGTGAACAAACGCGCCATGGAATCGCCGGCGCCCGCGATGGTCCCGGCGCATTGAGCGGATTCCGCCAAGGCGTCGAGTAGGGCGAGTTGTGACGTCCGGTCGGGCGGCGGTGCCGAGGTACACAATGCAGCCAAAGACTTCTTTGCGTGCCGCCAACGACTGGAAAGCAATCGCCACCAGCGACCACCGAGTTCGGCTACACTCCGCCGCAGTTCCGACGTGTCCGTGCCCCAGGCTTCCGCCCGCAAGCCTGCCGCGTACTGACGATGGAGGTCGCGATCCCGCGCGCCCGCCGCCAAGGTCCGCCGGATTGGTTGCTCCCCGGATAGCCACTCCGGAGAACTCAGGGCGACTCCGCCAAGATCGGGAGCTGCCAGGATATGCCGGGCCGATTGACACAGCGTCTCGACTGCCCGGTCCGTTTGGGGATGTTCGGCGGAAAACGCCCCTGCCAGCGCGCTCGCCGTCTGCACCACGTCCGCACAGGCAGCCGCGGCGCTGACCGTGAGCTTGCGGATCTCATCCCGGTCCGTGGGCAGGAGAATCTTTAACTGACTTCCCCAAAAGGGGTGTCGGATTGGAATACCCGACCTGATCACGCGTTCCTGCAACTGCGCCACCAACTGTGCGCGGCGGGCGACATCTTCCCCGGTCCAGTCGACTGCCCCTTCCAGTGGAAGGGCGGGCAAATCCAGACCGTTGAGTGACGTCTGCGCGTTCAGGAGCCTTCCGTACGCAGTGCACGGGTTCTCTCCACTGGCGCCGATCGGTTCGTTGACCGCCTGGCAGTAGGCGTTCAGGCGATTCCGGGCGTCGGCGAGCAGGCTGAGTTCGCCTCGAGCTTGCGGGATTGCCTGGCGATCACCCAAGGCCGTCCGGCGTAGCTCCTCAATGATGGTTTTCTTGTTCGTGCGGTTACTGTGCAGCTCCAGACAGGCCGCGCCAAGGCGTACGTGGTCCAATCGGCGTTTGACAACGTCCAGCGCAGCCATTTTCTCGGAAACGAACAGAACCCGTTTGCCCAGTGCGACTGCGCCCGCAATGAGGTTGACAATGGTCTGCGACTTGCCCGTTCCGGGCGGACCCTGGATGACCATGGTGTGGCCATCCAGGCAATCCAGGATCGCGATAGTCTGCGAGCTGTCGGAATCAACCACCTGGACGATATCGCGATTCTGAAGCTGGTCATCCAGCAGGCAGTCTTCGCGATAGATCGATGAGGATGATTGAAAGCCTTGCTCGGCAAGTAGGGCTTGGAGAACCCCATGCCCGAGGATCGCGTCCGCCGCAGGCCACGTTGTCGGGTCCAAGTCGCGGTACATCAGGAATTTAGCAAAGGAGAAAAACCCCAGAGCGATCGCGTCCGTGTCCACGCTCCAACCGCTCTGGCCACTCACGGCGCGCTGTACATTCTTAAAGTAGGTGCCAACATCCAAATCGTCGGGGTCCGGCAGTTCCGGGAACTTTCGGATTCCGAAGCCCTGCTTGAGTTTTTCGGCGAGGGAAACGTTCTCGCCCAACTCGTCGCCCGTGTATTTGAGGTGAAACCGGTCGCGGGCATCCGATCGCCCCAGTTCCACTGGGATCAAAATCAACGGGGCGCGGCAGAACTTCTCACTGGTATCTTCCTCTTTCCAGGACAGCATGCCCAGCGCGAGATACAAGGTGTTTACGCCCTGCTCCTCCATGGAAGTTCGCGCCGCATGATACGTGGCAAGGAGTCTTGACTGTAGCTGTGTCGGCGGATAGGCGGTCTGAAGGCGCGAGTCCCTATGGCGGGTGGCGCCGTTGCCTTCGTCCTCGGGTTGCGCGAGTTGAACATCCGTGATGGACCCGCTGGAGTGCGGTCCGACCGCGTCGCCGGACAGGAACGTCAGGCTCTTCTCTTCCTTTACCAGGAGTTGGAAAACCTCAATCGGCTTTTCATCGATCACCTCGATGCCCTTGGAGCGAAGGGGGCGGTAATTGAGCAGGGTGTTGCGTAAGCCGAGATCGAGAAGATCGCGGCGCGCGATCTCCAGGGTTCCGGTGAGACTGGTCGCTTCGTTACTGGCCGGCGGCATCTAATTCAGTCTTTGGATGTTGAAATGACGATATCACGCGGCATCGCCTCCCGTGTCCCACGGCGATTGAGCGAGTGCCGAAGTCGTGCCCACAGGGTCTACTCCTGCCCAGGTTCCCTCGCACGAAGTTGTCCTCCGCTGTCCCTGAGACTTTTCTTTGCTTTCGCAATGACCTTGTTCCGCCAGTCTTCGTCGGAACCAACGACCGCTTCCACGTCGAAGTCCTGGACCCCGCCGAGCAGCAGTGAGAAGCTGTCGATACGCTTCTTCATAATCTGCACGAGCCGAAGGTCCCGTGTACCGCGAAACGCCGGATACGCATACTGGACGGGCTGGCCAGAAACGGCGGCCCAGCTATTTACGCGGCGGACGCGCCCATTGCGCTGCACGGTCCGAATGGGACTCGGGTCGAGTTCGTAATGGATCAGGTGGCGACAATACCGGTGCAGATCGATACCCTCGGAGAGCTTGTCCGTCACCACGAGCACGTCCGGACCGAACGGGCTGTTGAAAATCGAGATGACCGTGTCCGGCTGCGTGTTGTGAATGAATAGCCGTGCCTCATTCTCGTCCTCGGTTGGTTCGCAGACCCCCAGCACCCGCGATCCGCCGTTTGCGCCGGGGAGGCGTTCAGGTTGTCGCGCCGCCTCCTCCAAGACCGCTCTACTCGACTTGGATTGGAGCAGCGTAGCGTAGAGACGTTGTGCAGCCGCTTCGACGGTTTCACCGTCCACGCTGTGACGTGCCTTCGCACACTTGAGAGCCTCTACGAGTCTTGCCGTCGTTACCGGTTCCCCGGATAGCCAGCTCCAAGTTTGCGCGCGGATCAGGTCGGCGCAAAGCCATGCCAGGAACGTGTTGCGGAGTTGTGTCTCGCGGGAGTCCTCTCCAGGCGGTTCGAGCATTTGATTCCATGCAGCTCTCCATACCATGACGGCCGGCAAGCGCGGCGGTGTGAGCTTCGGCGCCACGGACTCGATGTGCGCCGTCAGCTCCTGGGCCGTCGCGTGATGATGGCAGAAAAGGAGAACCTTGTGCCCCTGGTCGATGCTCAATCTCACCGCTTCGCCCACTGCGGCCACCTTGGAATGGACACCCACTGTGTTACGCAGCCGTTTGATTGATTTGAGCTGATTTTCGACCACCGCCTTCGCCGGGTCGGCAAGTTGCGACGTCTCCCCTGCCAGCGTTTTTCTTACCGCATCAAGATGACGCCAGCCCACGTGAAAACGTGCGTCGTTGGTGGCCTTAGTTGACTGGGAGCCGTTGTCCTTTGCCACTCTTAAGGCGCGCTCCATGCGCAACATTAGTTCCAGTTCTTCGGTTTGCGCCTCCGGTACATCCAGGTGCCAATCCTCCCTTCCGCCGAATGCTGCTTGCTCTCGCGTGAGGTCGTCGATGCCATGTCGGATCACGAACCGCTTGAGGGCGTTTACAGCGGCCCTGGCCTTGCCTGCGAGTCTTGCAGCCACTACTTCGCAGGGGCGTGTTGCGTCACCGGAGTAGAGATTATCCAGGGCACGGCTGAACGAGCGCACCGGACTGCGTGCGCCGTCGCCTCCGATCAGATCGAGCATATGCAACATCTCATCGAGACGAATACTGAACGGCGTCGCCGTTAGAATCAGGACACGCTTCGCGGATTTCCTCTGCCGCCTAAGCGCCTTGCTGAAATCTGTATTCTCGCCTTTGGCACGATGCGCCTCGTCCACAATCAAAAGGTCGCAGGCCAGGGTGAAATCCTTCGCATACGAATGTTTGACTACCTGGATCGAGCCAGCGGAGAGCTTCTTTGCTGTTCCGTCTTTTACCCGGTTCCTGCTCACAGACAAGGCTGGTGCGCATTCTTGAAGAGGCGCTACGTGAAATAGGAGTTCCTCCCGCCAGCGCCGCGCCATCACGTCATTGGGGGCCAAGATCCGAACGCCTCTCTTCTCACCCGCGGACGCCACAACCCACGCCACCAAAGCGGCCACAGTCGTCTTGCCGAGCCCAGCATCATCCGCGAGCAGGATTCCGCGACGCTCCTTTTCTCCTTGGCTGCCGTTGAGCCGTGCAAGGATATCGCGCGCTGTCAGGAATTGACGCCTTGTGCTTTCGAGAAGCAATTTCCCGCCGGTCGCATCCACGTATCGCTGGACGCCCCCGTCGCTTAGGAACTGCCACTGATTCGCCGACAAGCCGAGTGGTTCGATTGATGACATCAGTCCTCCGGGAAATGCTCTAAACGCAGCGCCATCTCTTCCGCAGCGAGACGTGCGCCAAGCGCCTGCGAAGAGGATTGTTTTTCGTCCCGCGTCTCCTGCCGCTGGAACGCTTCCTTCAGAAACTCGCCATCCCGTCGGAGCATCTGCAACTCGAAGGTTCCGGCACTGCGCTTTGCCTCGCGATTCACCTGGTCGGCCCAGTTATCGACCACGCCGAGGTGCTTCCTGGCGGCAACGAAGGCCGGCACGGCGTAGCTGTCCACGTGGCCAGTCGTGGGCTTCTCCACCCCATCAGCAGTCGCGTCGGCTTCTGGCTCAGCATCGTCCGGACCGACGCCCGAGGCGTCTTCGTTCACACCGTCCTCGGCGATTTGACCGCCATACTGTTCGAAAAGCAACTCGTCGCGCATGATCTGGCCAAGATCTTTGTCCACTTCGGGCGGCAGTGTATCCTGTCTCTCCAGTGACGGCCGTTCATCAAAAACCACAACCGTCATCGTTTGGCGATCGCAAGTCAGCCTGATCAGCGACGGTTGCGGCTCCGTGTACGCCCACGGAACGCAAGCCGAGCGAAGGGGGCTGCCGATTTCCGGGGTCCAGACGTCGACCAGGACGCGCTGGTCGCCGCCGGCGATCTCCCCTTTCAGGCTGTCGTTGGATTCGCACCGGCATTTGACGGTTACGTTCTTGCCATCCCACGCCGCCTCTGCCCATGCGATCGGCGCCGTCCCGCGATTCGGCAAGACCGATACCGTTGCGGCGCTCTTCATATCGTCGAAGACTTCGAGATTCTCGAAGGGCCAGCAGCCCTGCCCAGCGCAAACGCCCAGTTCAAAGTTCTCGATGGTAAGACCACCTTCCCGGCCCTCCCTCCCCCACGCCGCGGGGCTGAAGTTGGCGGACGTCACGAGAAGACGCCGGGAATTGCCGCGCTTAAGCGAATACACCTTGGCATGACTCCAGCGGTCGTCGCGTGGGCGGTGCTCTTCATGAAAGGGGTCGTTGGCCCGGTCCTGGTCGGGGTCATGCCGAAGGCGAACAAGCTTGGCTCCCGCATCCAGGAGAACCGCCAACGTGGATTTTGGCAGTATCCACCGCCCTGCCCACGGATGGCGCTTGTCGATCCAGACCAGCTTGAGCGATTTGCTGAGTCCTCCGAACCAGATGCACCAGCGGTCGAGTGCGTCGGGTGCCCACGATCCGACGAAGGGGCTGAGTATCGAAATACTGACAGTCCCTCGACCAGGCGGAGCAATCTCACCAAGCCCCGCAGCGCCCCATGGCGTACCTTTCAGTTCGCGGCGCGAGTACGTTCCGGGGACGCTGGCAACGAACGTAACGCCTTCCGGAGATTCGGCACGCGCGAGGAGTTCCACAAAAGGTTCGAGGCGCTCGTCGTCACCGGCGGACTCCGCCAACTTTCGCAAGAAAGCGGGCAGAACACCCCAGCCTTGGAGCCGCACTTGAGAACCCTGAGGGCGAAGCTCTATGCATGCCCGCCAGGCCGCCTGCAACTGGCCCTTAAAGGCTGCGTGCGTCAGATTTGCGGAAGACACTACGATTTCCAGGTGCTCGATGCCCTCGTCGTTGGCTCCCCAGTGCAGAAGCCAGAGCTTTGCGTGCTGCACTGCCTTCCGGCGGCTTCCGACGGTGAGAGACCGGATAGAGCGCCAGATCCACGGGTATGCTCGACTCTCCTCTGCTTCCGGGTTCTGCGGATCCTCGGGCTCCTCGCGCGCCGCCGAAGATACGATGACCAACTTGTCGTGAAGCTGCTTGAGACGTTCGTGGAGTTCTACCAGGAAGTATTGCCGCTCTGTGCCCTCGCCCTGTGGTTCGCGGCCCAGGTTTAGCAGCACTGGCAAAAGGTGTTCCGCAAGCAGGCGCCCATCGGCTCGATCGTAGGTGGTGAACAGCCCCGCTTTCAGAGAGCGCCCCGCGGCATCGGTACAGAGCAGAGATTCCCAATTGAATTCGGAACTACTCATCTGCGCCCCCGAACGTCTCGGCCTCGTCCGCCTCGTCGTTAGCGCGCAGAGCTGCCGGCATGTTGTGCAGGATGCCGCACTGTGCGGCGAGTCTGCACAGTGACCAAAGGCGGAAGCGGTAGCCTGAAGATCCGGTGCGCGACGGCGTACGCGGCTCCACACGACCATTGCGGAGGACAAACCAGCGTAGACCGCCACCGTGGGCCTCATGATATTGGAGCAGTGCGCTCAAGCACGCCATGGGCTGCGCGTCTGGAAAAGCGAGTGCGAAATGGTGCGCTGTTTCGATATGGCGGAGTTGCATTTCGGCGCGTTTCGTCCACTCCTTCGCTGCCGACACCAACTCCGCACAGGTTGGCTTCGCTGCGGGGATCGCCGCAATATCGGCGAGCGCAATATGGCTGTCCTTGGATAGCGCCTCCGCCACCAGGTCCATGGCCGCCATGCCTGCGTCGGCAAGGCGAGAAAAATGCGGAAGTAGGGTAATGGTAGGAGAATTGCCGAATGCGCGGGCAAGGTGTTCGCAGATCCCGGCGTGACTCGTGGCCTTAGCCTTCGCCACCTCTTTCGCCACCGCAAGCCGTACCTTTCCTTGCGGATCGTCTCCGAACATCAGAGGCTTTAGAAGATGGGCCTCTGGTAGAACCGAATTATCGGTTTTCCTGCGCGGTAGTGTGTTCTCGTCGAAGTTCTTGGATTTGTGATCGAAAGTTTCCCATTGCCGGAACCACCACAGGTCCTCTTTGCCGCGATTGAGCTTGGCGCTCCGTGTGGAAAGGCTGTCCTCGTCACCATCTCCTTGGAACGGTTGTGCGGCGCCGAGTCTCTTAGCGAGCCACTTCGCCAGTTCCGTGGTTTTCAGCCCGGGCGTCCATCCGTCGCCGCGCAGAGTCAGACCAGGCCATTTGCGAAATGCCAGGCGGTAGCCGCCGTACATTCCAGTCTGCCGATAGGATCGGAACTGGTCTTCCGTCATTCCGAAACGATTCGCGTAGACCTTACCAGCCTGGTACCAAGGTGAGAGCCGGCGCTGGCCGGCGAGCGAGCGTTCCTGCCAGTCCTCGCTCGCCAAGCCGATCGTGCGGGCGACCCACATCAGTTCAAGAGGGCGCAGCCAAGCATAGCGGTTACCCGCCTCGGACCTCGTAAGCACACCACGCCCGCCGCTTGCGTGGAACACCTCATGTGAACGCACCAGACACCACGCCAAAATCGTTACCCAGCGCCCGTCGTTGACCCGGTTGCTCAGTTGGGGTGCCACGGCATCGGCGAACTGATCGGCGAGTGCTCGTAGCCCCAACGCATCGCCCCTCCGAACGAGCACTGGCTCCCACGGAGCCGTAAAAAGGTAGCGGGATCCGTAATCCATGTCAGCCTAAATCAAACGTGAAGAATAGCACGCAGCCTTTATATGACGACGCTAACAATAGGTAGAGCGGGGAAGAGATGTAACTGGCACAGCCGAAGGGCTACACCCACGCAGGGCGGCCTCCAGTCCCCGGCGGCACGGCCCCAGTGCCGCGGGTGCGGCAACTGGCGTGTCTGCTATGGGTTACGATGCCAATAAAGAACTTGGCAAACTTGGCCCCACCTGCCACAGCAATGGTAGGCTCGGCGGGAAGTCATGAAACTTTGCGACCGGATGTTACTTTGAACCGGCAGGCGAAGCCGGAATTGAGTTGGTTTAACCTCGGAGCGTGAGTATGCGTTGGAGAGTTGGCAAAGAGAAGTGCCGGAACAGAAAATGGGATGAGTTGCAGGTGTTGCTGGAGGCTCAGATTCAGCTCGTTCGAGAGGCTCCGGACCGGTACCTGATCGTAACCAGTCGGGATGCCCACCGGTTTGTTCAGTTTGCCTCCTCAGAGGGTGGTGGCATCATTGGTGAGGCTGTCGGCAACACTTTCTTGAGCGCCGGGAATCAACTCAGCCCGGCGGCTTGCCGGGAACTTTCGCAGACTGGGTTGGGGGCTCCCTCACACGTCGGGAAGGGGCAAGGGCAACTTCTGGCGGAGCTGGCCAGCCTCTGCACCGTCTGAGGAAATTGCCGCGATTGCAGTCCGCAGTCTTCGCGACGTTTTTGAACTAGTTTCGCCCGTCAGCTTGGAAATCATATGCGGCGAATTTGCCCCGCAACCGCCCTCTGGTGCCGCTCCGAAGTTGAGCGCCCACCTTGATCTGCGCCGAGGGCAGCGAATTCTCAACAAAGAAAACGGCAGGGCGTATCTGGTCGGCAACCGGGTAGGACAGGGTGGATTCGGGGTGGTATATCGGGCAGAACAGGCTTCAGGCAAACCATTAGAAAACACAGAGTTGTGCGTGAAGGTTTGCGGGGACGTCTTGACGTGGCACTGTGAGGCTTACTTCGGACACTTGTTGCGGGGTGAATCCCGGGTAGTCGGGGTGTACGATTCTTTCGCCTGGGCCCCGGCCACGAAGGGCGGCCGTCCGCGCTACTGTCTGATTATCGAATTCGCGGAACACGGCGATCTGGCGAACTTCTTTCAGGATCACCCGCCGTTCAGCGATCACAAGGCGAGGATCGAGATGATCGCATTCTTGAGAACGCTAAGACAACTCCACTCAGCCGGAGTGGTTCATCGGGATCTGACTCCAAAGAATGTGCTGGTCGTCTCCGGTGGTTCCATTAAGATCGCCGATTTCGGAATCGCCGCGCAGAGCCTCATGAATCGGGGCGTCAGGTTCGATACGTTCAACCCAGCCTTCTCCCCTCCCATTTTCGAAAAATGGCTGGCGGCGGACGACGTGTTTCAGTGCGGGCAGGTGTATGCGTTTCTGCTGGCAGGACGAGCCGACGGCTTGTTGAACACTCAGGATGTCCGGAAGCTGAAGTGCAGTCCCGAGGCGAAGACAGTGATCCAGCGGTGCATAGGCGCTCGAAAGAAGCGCTACAAAAGCGCCGCCGAAATGCTTCGGGCACTGGAATCACTTGGAGAGACCTCCCAGGCAGAGAGCTGTGCGGTCGCTGGCCGGCAAGACTGTTGTCTTCACGGGAAGAATGGGCGTCACACGCGGGGAGGCCAAGATCGCCTTGAAGAAGGCCGGCGGCATCCCTCAAGCGAAGGTGGGGCATCAGACAGATATGCTGATCAAAGGTGCCCTATCCTCACCGCATTACAAAGCGGTTGAGATGGGGCAAAAGCTCCTCGATGTCCAGCGCGAAAGTGAGGATGGGCATGAGGTCTTAGTGCTGTCAGAGGATCGGTTCTGGCGGCTGTGTTCCCAGGACGACTCAACGGTTAAGAAATAGAGATAATACTCAACCACGTCTACACCGCCAAGACCGGTGGTAAGTTGGTGCCCGTCGCGGCTGCAGGAACACCCTGGCCTTCGCCAGCCAGAATATCCTTTTCTACGTAGTCCTTGAAATCCTGAGCAGTTGTGAAACAGAGGAATCCGGCGCGGCTTGCGAGCGCCAGTGTTTCCGAGTTCTCGTTGAGCAGCACCGCCACCGGTTGGCTCAGTTCTTCCTGAATGCCATTGGGCCAAGCCAGATCGAACACTGCCTTTTGCTCGCCGCTCACTTGGTCTGCGAAGTCGAAGGCCAGAACGCCGCGCGGCAATCCCTGCGCCTCCACCCAGTCGTTCAAAATCTCAAGCTCCTCCTCCTCGGCTTCGCTGGTGATGCCACCCACAAGAACCACGGGCGCCTCGGCCGGCTTGGCAGCCCAAGCGAGCCAGCGCACATCACCATGGAGAAGATCCTCCATGCACCGATTGGTCTCGGCGGCGAGAAGTTTCCGCCGCTCTTCGAGGAACTCGCGGTAGTTCTCCAGCTTCCAGAGCTTGGGGTCGGCGGGAATCCACTGAGAGGCCAGGCCCCCGGGATGCCGGGCCTCGAACACGGGGAAGTACTCCTCCGGCAGGCGGTCGCTGATCTCCAGGTTGGTCTGTTTGGTCTGAAAGCAGAAGTTGGCGAGCGCATTCACCTCCGGGCGCTTGTGCTTGAGCTTGTAGAGCTGAGCCTTTGGAAAGATGTGGTGCACTTCCAGCTTGTTCATCTTGCCGAGCAGGCTGCTCTTGAGCGGCAGCCCTGTGCCCCAGTCTTTCGACTCGCCCATGCGCGTGAGCAGATACAGCACCGGATAGAAGCGAGCTCCAAGGCTCCAGCCAGTGAAGTGGCCAGGCTCGGCCCGCAAGCCACCGTGCCAGAGGCGGAGCTGCTCCAGTAGTTTGTCCAGCCCGCCATCACTGCCCTCGAGGGCGGCGAGGTCCTGGTCTATGTACGACTCGGTGGAACCGGAGAAGCGCCCCCACATGCCCGCTTGAACGAACCAGAAGAGTATCTTGTCCCGCTCCGTGGCGTCGAGCGATCCCGAACGCTTATCGAGGTAGCGGACCATGACCGGAATCGCGAAGCGGCCGAAGAGCACCTGGTCGTGGTCCAGGCCTAAGCGTCCACCAATCAGGTTTAGGCACGTGTCGATCCGGTTGACCGCCCGCTTCAGTCCGTCCTGGACTTCCTGCGCGGTCTTGTCGTGCAGGAAGCTGAATTTCGCTTCGCCGGTGAGCGCCGTGTTCACGGACCGCAGCAACCAGTCGAGGTTGAAGTGGTAGCCGTTCGCCGCCCAGCCCTTAAGGGACTGCTTCATTTCGTCACGCGCGTCCGGCCACTCGGCGCAGATCTTAGCCAGCGCCAGGTCGCCCTTCGAGAGTTTGGTGCCGCCGCTGTTTACCTGGTTGAAGATGTCGACCACCACGTCGAGCGACTTGTCCGCGCCGGTGACCTCCTCAATGTGCAGTTCGATGTCGACGATGCCGAGCAGCCGGCTCAGGCGCCCCACGTATGCGCCGAGTTTCGCCACCAAGGCAGTATCCTGGCTGAGCCGTGCGACAAACTCGCCCAGGCCAACGTTGCCCTTCTGCATCAACTCGGTTACATCGACCCACTGCGGGTCGCCCTGCATCTTCATGGGCTGGTAAAAAGCGAACGTCTCGGTTTCGAGGTGGAACCGGAGCCCGGTGAACGCCGATGCGTTGCCGTCGAAGAATTTCGGCGGCGCGCCGCGAACCACGCCGTAGAGCGAGGTCATACGCTGCTGGCCGTCGAGCAGCAGTTTCACGATGCCAGCGGCGAGCGGCCCGTCGCCGCGATGGGTCGCCGTCTTGGACTCTGTCGCCCACACCAGCAGCCCGCCGACCGGATGCCGTCTGTACAGAGAACCGAACAGACCGCGCACCTGATCACGGTTCCAGACATATCCGCGCTGGAACTCAGGCAAGGCCATGTGGCCACTGTCGATGTGGTCGAGGATGGTCGATACTTTCACGAAATTTCTCCTGGCGATAATTGGCTGACCGCGCGGCCAATTCCGCTTCCATGCGCTTGATTTTAAAGTTCAATTCGACGCGGCGATTGCCGGAACATTGATTCTGGTTTAGCCACCAGGACCGCATGGACGAAACGCAATGCTATCACGATGAAGCGGGCGCCCCTCGTCGAGTCAGCAGTCGTCGTCATTTCTCCTTCCCAATGCGCGAGATGCCGCGTCGTGCTTAAATTGGGCTGGAGATCTTCCCTTATGCCGCAGGAGAGCGATACTCGCCAAAGAAGGACGAGTGGCGGAATCGATTTCAAGTGGCACGGTCTGCCAGCGACCCGGACAACCTTGCCTCTCCTCGATGCTTGCGGAGCCATCCCTGCCTTCACCCGGCGACCGTTTCAAATCGGCAGCAGCGTTCCTACCGCAACGGTAAACCCCTATTACGAAGTGATCGTCCGCCTCCCAACCGACGAAGATCCGACGGAGGTCCCGGTTGGACTCGTCTCGCGGAACTATCAACTGATCCAGCACCACGAGATCTTGCAGCGCGCCGCGAGCGTGCTTGCATCCTACGGTGTGGACCTTGCCAAGGTCACCGTAAACCTTGACCTGACCGTTCATGGTGAGAGGATGGCCCTTGGCCTGGTGTTCCCGAAGGATTCCGAATACACCTACGCCGTGGGCCGCGATGATGTCATGGCCCTCTACCTCGAGTTCATCAACTCCGTCGATGGCAGCCTGCGCTTGGCGTTCCGGGTCAGTTGGCTCCGGCTGGTGTGCACAAATGGCCTAATGCTGCGGGAAGTCCTCTCAGATTTTTCCCGGATGCATATCGGTGTCGAGGTGTTGAAGGAGTTCGAGGACCACCTGCCATCGGCACTCGAATCGGTGGTGGACCACAAGAAGCTCTTTGGACGGTGGATGGGGCATAAGATTTCCGAGACAACATTTCGAGAATGGACAGAGAATACGCTCAGGAAAACCTGGGGACTGAAGGCTGCGGTCCGCGCGCACCATATCACGTTGCGCGGCGTGGACGTCGAGATTGAGAAGATGGTCCGCGGCGTACCGGCGCGGGACATGCCAGTACGAGATAAAGGTCCGGTCCCTGGCTCAATTACGGGGTCGCTCAACCTTTTTGCTGTGAGCCAGGCATTGACTTGGTTGGCGGGGGATCGGGGAGAGATCCAGGAGCAACTGGACTGGAAAAGCCAGGTATTTCCGATGGTGACTGCTCTGCTGCCAAAACCTGATCAAGCATCTCTCTTCGGCGCTCGGCAAGAATAACTTTCACACCAGAAGTCCGAGTTTGGAACACAGCGTCAACTCGGTCTGGCCGAGTTTCAAGACATGGACGCCCTCCAAATAGGCCTTCCGGTCGATCTTTTTGCCATCGACGAAAACGCCCTGCGTGCTGCCGAGATCATAGAGCCAGACGTCATCAAGGTAGTTCACGATTGCGCAGTGCCGCCGGCTGACGTTGGTATCGGCGAGGCACACTTGGTTCTCGTCCAACCGGCCAATCGTAATCACGGGTTCCTTCAACTCGCGAACCTGTCCCGCCAACGTGATCGTCAGAGTGTTCTCCCTTCCCGTCGAAAGACCGAACCGATAGTTCTCAAATAGCACCAGGGACTTCAACTGTGTAGGCGCCTGCATCAGAATGTCCACGTTGTAGCCGATGAACGGATTGTCCAATTTCGCGAGAGCCAGTTTCACGAGTTCTTCGTCGCTTGAATTCAATAGGAGACCGCACAGGAAGCCGTTGCTCTCGAAGCAGTCGCTCGGCGCCTTTTCATCGACCATCAGCTTGGCTACCTGCATTCCGACCTCGTAACGCTCTGTCCGATAGAAACATTCCAGCAACAGATTGAAAGCTTCGTAGTCGGCGGCGTTACGTTGAAGGTGGTCTGTCAATAGCGAGATCGCCTGGGAGTAGTTGGACGCCTCGAGACAGAGCCACCCCAATTCCTTCTGGATGTTGGTCCTTGGGTTCAGCGCCAGCGCTTGATCGAAGTACTGCTTGGCCTCGGCGATACGGTTGATGAAGAGGCGGTGTCGACCGGCGGCAATGAGTGCGGAGACGCAGTCGGGGCACGCATATAGCGCCTGGCTGATGCACTTCGACGCCGCGGCCGCATGTTTCCGGGCAAGGAGTTTCTCCGCTTTGGCGGCGAGAGCGTGGGCCTGGATCCGGCTTCGTTCAAAAACGTAGCTGACATGCTTCGATTCAATGGCCTCACGGAATTCCTGCATTGACTGGAAGCGCAACTCCGGCGTCGGATGGGTAGCCTTCGAGATCAAGTCCTGCACCCACCGCTCCTGGTCTGAAGGAATAAACTCGTGCCGCATCTTCGCGCGCTGGGTCTCGCTCTGTGACATGCCGTCGAACGGGTTCCGGTTTTGCAGCAGCTCAAGGAGTGTAATCCCCAAGGCGTAAACGTCGATCCGTACATCTCCCGTATCGACATCGCCCAGGATCATCTCGGGGGCCAGGTAGGCGATGGTGCCGGCGTTGCTGTTTGCGACACCAAAATCGCCAATCTTGAGCACTGCCTCCGACGTAAACAGAATGTTGTCCGGTTTGATGTCATGGTGGACGATGCCTTGCCGATGGACGAAATCGAGCGTACCCGCCAATTCCTTGCCCCATTGCATAATTGTCTGCAAAGGCGCCCGTTGCTGCCGCATCGCACTCCGGAGACTTCCGCCGGCGCAGTACTCCATAACGAGGAACAGGAGTTGCTCGTCGACGAAGTGATGGTAGAAAGTGACGACGGCCGGATGGTGCAGTTGATCCAACGACCGCATTTCGTCGACTAAGCCAACTTGGCGCTCGGGATCTCGATCTCTGAGCAGCTTGATCGCAACCTGGCGCCCGAGTAACTCGTCTTTCGCCAGGTAGACCTCACCAAAACCGCCCCAGCCTAGGCGTCGTAGAACTCGGTACTTTGAATCGAGCAGATCGCCGATGCCAATGCCCGTCAGCATTATTCAACCTGCTTCCAGCTGGCGCGGCGAAAACAGCACCCAAGTGACGGATGTGTAACGAGTGTTCGAGTATGAGCGCAGATCACCTCCGGAAAGCACTCCCTCGTTTTGCGCAGTAAACACCCCGGTTGAAGCAAGCGGCCTTGATTCCTCCTTATTTCACCAACTCCATAAGCTTCGCGTAGCTATCCACCACGTCGTACTTGACCTGATCGGACGTGATCTTGCTAAAGAACTTGCGCGCGCAATCGATCTTGCATTCCTCGATCTTTCTGAGATCCATGGAAGACAGAGATCCCTTGGTCTCGGCGATGAAATACACGTGCTTCACCGTGCCTTCCTGGAAGGCGATCGCCCAATCTGGGTTGTAGTCTCCGACGGGAGTTGGAATGAAGAATGTCCTGGGGAGTTTGGCGTACACCACGACGTCGGTCCCCGTGTCGAGTTCCCGGACGAACGCCCGTTCATTCGCGGAATCCGTGAAGACGTAGTCGTAAATGTGCCGGCCGACCTTGGCCCCCTTGCTGAGGTCCTGCTTCGGCACTTGGGTGAAAATATCCAGGGTGTGGCTCTCTTCCACCGGGTTATAAGCGAGATGCTCCACAATGACGGTGGCCTTCTGCTCGTTGATGAGACGGCCGGCCTTCATCATAAAGTCCTCTGGATTCATGCGGTACTGGCTGAAAACCGCAACATTGATTCCCTGGAGAATGCCTCCGATGGTGCGGCGGGTGAGCTTCGTCTGTTCGGCCAGTTTGCCAATGAGGTCGTACTTGACGGCGGACTGTATGGAGGCCGCGAGCGCGCCGGTTTCCGTCTCCTGCAATGTAAACGCCTGGCCTTGCTGGACCTCGTCGTAGGTGGTAGCGGCGGTCTGCTCACCCCGTTGAATAATGTACTGGAGCGGGCTGACCTTCAGTTCCTTGTCGATGGCTGAGACGCACTTTCCCACCAACTCAGGCGTCTCGAAGTGAACGGTGTATGCCGCTTTGCGGTTGATCCGGCCCCACAGTTCCTGGAACTCCTTTTTCTGGAAATTGGCGTTGAGCGGATTCACCTTGGGCTTGCGCCCGTCGTCGATTCCCGGAAGCTGGGCATCGCTGAAGACGCCGTCGATCAACTGGAACACCTGGGCTGCGTACGGCGCCAGTTCGGGCGGGAGCGCCGCCAGTTTTCCTTCGCTCTTGGCTTCGTGATACTCGGCGGTGATCTGGTCGGCGTCGTCCGTGTAGTCGTTCTTGAGAAGGTACTTGTAGATGGTCTTCGCCATCTTCGGCGTCACGGTCACATCCGCGTTTTCCGTCTTGAACACCTTCCCGGTAAAATACGCTTCATCCGCCTTCCGTGGGCGCGCTGAGAGCGAATCCTTGATATCGCGTTGCAGCGCTGCGACGAAGTCCTTGTAGCTCTCGCTGGCCACGACGGTCAGCACGTTGACATCGTGCACGGTGGCCGCGTTGTCCATGCGGTCGCCATCCTGATTGACGGAAAGCCGGAGACCGCGGCCGACCTCCTGGCGGCGGGAGACCGTATTGTCGCTGTGCTTGAGCGCGCAGATGACGAACACGTTCGGGTTGTCCCAGCCTTCGCGCAGCGCGGAGTGGGAGAAGATGAAGCGCACGGGCTCCGCGAAGTTAAGGAGGCGCTTCTTGTTTTTCAGGATCAGGTCGTAGGCATCCACGTCGTCGGTCTCCGTCGACCGCGCCGCCGTGCCCGGATTCACCAAGCGCTTGCTCTTTTTGTCGATGGCGAAGTAGCCTTCGTGCGTCCTGGCTGCTTCAATGCCTTTCAGATAGCGGTTGTAGGGCGTGTCCTCCAGCGTGAGCGCCTCGTTGACCTGCCGGTTGTATTCTTCCTCGAAAACCTGCGCGTATTCGCCGGGTTGCTCGCCGGCATCGTCGTAGCGGCGATACTTGGCCACCTCGTCGATGAAAAAAAGGGAGAGCACCTTGATTCCCTGAGAGAAGAGCATCTGCTCCTTATCAAAGTGCGCCTTGACGGCCTCGCGGATTTGGATTCGGCGCAAGGCGCTTTCATTCACGTCACCAATGGCCTCGCCGGCCTGCAGCACTACGCCGTTGGTGAAACTGACGGTGTTGTCGAGGGCGTTGATATCGGCGACGACGAACCCCTTGTACTGCTCCAAGCCGCCTGACTCGTCATGGAGGTTGTCGTTGCGACCCAGCCTGCGCAATTTGCGCGCGATCCCGCCGTCCTGCCGGATTTCCAGTTCCATTCGGGCTTCAGGTGGCTTGCTGGTGGAGACCTCGATGGATTCGAGATACAGGTAGGCGTTGGTCCCGGCAAGGCCTTTGACGGAGATGCCGCGCACCGCGATCTTCTTCACCAGTTTCTGGTTGAAGGCGTCGAGCGCGTCCAGGCGGTACACCTTGTTGTGTTCCTGCTTGTGCGTCGCGGAGTACCGCAGGATCATCAAAGGAGTGAATTCTTTGAGTGACTCGACTGTTTTCGCGCCCTCCATCTTCTGCGGCTCGTCGAGGATGAGGACGGGGCGATTGCGCTTGATAACGTCGATGGGTCGGCGAGATTGGAAATCGTCCAGTTCCTCGTAAATGCGGCGGGCGTCCTGGCCGCGTGCGTTGAAGGCCTGGACGTTGATGATCATGACGTTGACGCCCGAGTCCGAGGAGAAGCTCTCCAGATTGTGCAGTTCCTTGGAATTGTAGATGAACTGGCGGGCGCGTTTGTGGTACTGCTCCAAAAAGTGATCCACTGTGTCCTGAAAGGACTGAGCCACGCCTTCCCGGATAGCGATACTGGGGACCACCACGATGAACTTGCTCCAGCCGTAGCGCTTGTTCAGCTCAAACATCGTCTTGATGTAGCAGTAGGTTTTACCCGTGCCCGTCTCCATCTCGATGTCCAGGTTCACCGGGCAGACGGGCGTGCTTTTCAGGCTGCTGGAAAGCGGCAGGTTCTGGCGCTGTTGGACAGCATGGATGTTGCGGAGCACGACATCGGCAGGGAGGACGATATCGTTGTTCTTGAAGCCAGCCAACTCCGGGTCGATTCGCATCTGCCCGGTGACTTCGACGTCGCGGCCGGGGTCGATACGGTAGCTGATCCCGCTCGCGAGAGGTTGACCGGCAAAGCAATCGGCCACCGCCATGACGGCTTCGGTCTGGAAGCCCTGCTGTTTGAATTTGAATTTCATGGCTTTAGAGCGATTTGATTTCCGTGCCTGGGCTGAGGAGCTTGAAGATCTGCTCCACGTTGATTTTGACGCTGTCACTGCCGTAACTACTGTCGCGGAACACGGCGCGCAGCGGTTTGCGTTTGGCAAGTTCCTTTACCAGGTCCTCTGTGATATCGGCATCGAAGCAGGCGGCGAGGGCGTTGCTGTCGACGAAGAAGACGGTCTTGCCGGCAAGGCTTTCGGCGGCGATGGGCAGGGCTAGGTCGACACCCCAGTCAACCAGTACCTGGAACAGGAGGTCTTCCGCAGTGCGGTCTTCCCGGATGTTATCGAAGTGGGCGAGAAGGTCGGCTTGCGTGATGGCGTCTGGCGCGTAATAGACGTCCTTCATGTTGGAAGAGTCGACCTTGAGCACTCGGAAGCCGACGTCGAGGTCCGGCGCAGTAATGGCACTCTGTTCTTTGATCTTTGCTCCGGTCCGACGAATTCTCTCTTTTCCGATCTCTGCAATCGTTCTAAGTCCAGACTTAAAGGCTTCGCTGCTATCATCACAGGGCTCGGAAAGCTGAACCATAATATGCCGCCGATGCCCGGCGTCCACCGCATTCAGATTCATCACCGCGTGAGCGGTCGAACACGATCCGGCATAGAAATCGAGCACAATATCATCGTCCGAGACGCCCGTGATCTCTTGCAGATACTGCATCAACTCGACCGGCTTGGAAAAATCAAACGCGATCCCGAATTTCTTGATTAGGTCAGCCCCCTTTCGATTGATGAACTCCGTCATCAGATTTCTAGGAGTCGTGCCGTCCTCCGCTCTATCTTTCAGGTAGCTCTTCGTGTATACGTTGTATCTCGATTGCTTGCCGTTCGCGTCCAGGAGCGGTGAAGTCTTTGTCTCTTTGAAGACAATGAGGTGTTTATTCTCATAGTACGTCTGCTTGGACCATCTCCACCGTCCATCCCCCTCTCGCATCGTTTCGTCGATTATCGAGCACGGCGGAATGGCCCATGATCCATCTGGGCATTCGACGGGATATTTTTGGTTGGGCCTGAGGTCCCTTTGAGATGCTTGATAGAACGCCACGTCGTCCCGATACCGCTCTCCCTGCCTTGGTCCAGATGCCTCCACTTTCTTGTAAAGGGTTTCGTCTACTTTATCTTTGAAGGGAGGAAGGGACGAGAAATTTCTCGCGTAACAGAGAAGAAAATCTATACTGGGGGCAAAATGGGTACCCAAGTTACTTGCCGTTTTCACCACTCTGGCAATAATGGACACTCTGTTCTGTTCACCAAACACATAGCTTAGGAGCTTATCCGAATTAGAAAGCTCCTCCTCGCCTATGTTCATGAATAACACACCATCTTCTCTCAAGAGAGTTCGCGCAAGCTTAAGGCGCGGGTAGGTCATCGTTAGCCAATCCGAGTGAAATCGCCCGTTGGTTTCGGGATTCGCTACCATGCGGTTGCAGGCATCATCGTGTACGTTTGACCGTCTAAGGTAAGCCTTTGTGTCTCCCGTGAAGTCATCGTCGTAAAGGAAGTCGTTCCCCGTGTTGTATGGCGGATCAATGTAGATAAACTTCACCTTGTTCAGGTACGTTTCTTGAAGCAGTTTCAGCGCGTCAAGGTTATCGCCTTCGATGAAGAGGTTGCGGGTCGTGTCGAATTCCACGCTCTCCTGACGGCAGGGACGGAGTGTCTTGGCAATGGGCGCGTTGGCCGCGAGCAAGGCCTCACGCTTGCCAGGCCAGTCGAGGTGGTACCTCTCGATCGGTCCCTCCGCTATTGACGTGGAGAGTTCCTGCCGAAGTTGGTCGAAGTCCACGGCCCAGGTGAGCGTGCCGTCTTCGCCGCGCGCCTCGGTGACGCAATTGGGGAACATGGCGGCGATCTTCTCGATGTTTTCGGCGGTCAGATCGGGGGTGTGGAGTTTAAGTTTATCCATGATTAGGGTCCAGAAGTTGGGCGAGTTCGGCCTTGCGGCACCGCAACTCGGCGTTGATTTCCACTTTACGATTGAACTGCACTTCCTGGCCGATGCGCGTCTCCAGGCGGCGGCATTCCTTCTCTTTCGTTCGAATGAGCCCGGCGCGTTCCACTTGGCTGTCAATCCGTTCGCCGGTCCGCGCCTGCAGGGGCAAGATACCTCGCAGCATTTGCTCATAGAGCCCGGCTAGGTCGAGCGCCACTGGTAGGGGCGGGCGGACTATATCGGCGGGCTGCCAGCATGTCTCGAAGTAGTCTTCGACCACGGGCTTAAACGCGTCGGCGACGCCAGGTCGCTTATAGGCTGCGGTGGACTTCACGCGGCCGTTCCAGGTCAGATCGAAGAAGATCGGCGACGGAATGGCGCGGTCAATGGTGCGGAGGACGTCCTCGGCCAACTCGCCGGTCTTTAGGGCAATCGAAAAGACTTGAATCTCCTGGATGCCCCGACAGGGGGGGAGGTTCACGGTTTCCGGGGAGAGCTTGTATTTCCAGACGATCTCAGCAACTTGCGATACGAATCGGTTTCGCACGGCGCGCGTTGGCTTAGCAAAGGCGTAGATCTTCGCTTTCGGGACGATCCGGTTGAACTCGGCCTTTTGGGGATAGTCGAACATGGCTGGTTTCACGCGACTGCCTGGACGACCAGGAAGGCGATGAGTTCGAAGTCATCCAGGCCGGCGATGGGGCTGACCAGCGCACTGGTTTTCGGGCCGGTGAACAGGCTGTCGATGTCCTTCTCCTCCTTGAGGTCGACCATGGACCGTATCGCCTTGGCCAGCAGCTCAGAGTAGGGCTTCATCTCACGCCCGTCCTGGGTGGCGAGGTTGAAAGGCCGGTACGCCTCGGGAATCGGGTCGCCACGTCCTTTACAGGCGCTGCGCACGAGGTCGAGCACTCGCTTCACCTCCGTGTGATTGACGATCACGCGTGGTTGCTCGTGGGGCCCGCCGCCAGCGATGTAGATGAGGTAGTAAGGATGGAGACGGTTCTGCTGGTCAACGTTCACGATCTGGTTCCGATTGCGAAGCGTAAAGATGACGCCGGGCGGAAGGCCGCGATCGGGATCGGCGGGAACGACAGCGTGCATGCCACTCGGGACGCCGGCGAGGTCGCCGTTGCTCTTGAGGTAGTTCAGCAGGTCCATGCGGAAGTCATTGAGCCCGAGGTCGGTGATGGAAACGCCGGTCTTCAGGTCTTCCATTTCAATGACTTCCTCTTGCAGGCGGCGGAGTTGCTCTTTCCGATACGAGAGGTCGTTGGCTTTGCTGTTGAGGACGTTGTCGTCGCCGGTGGCCGTCACATCGGCAATCACCATGCGGTTTTCGACGCGTTCCTTGAGGTTGATGTACTCATCGAGCGTGATGTCGGGCCAGTAATTGACAAGCTGAATGCACGCGTTGCGGGAGCCGATACGGTCAATCCGGCCGAAACGCTGGATGATGCGGACCGGGTTCCAATGGATGTCGTAATTGATGAGGTAATCGCAGTCTTGCAGGTTCTGGCCTTCGGAGATGCAATCGGTCCCGATAAGGACGTCGATCTCGCCGGGCTCCTCGGGCAGGATTGCGGCTTTCTCTTTGGACAGAGGGGAGAAGAGGGTTAAGAGGGACTGGAAGTCGTAACCGCGGCCCAGGGTGGACTTCGGGGTGTCTGTGCCAGTGACGCGCCCAGTGTGGATGCGCTGGTGGGCGAGGAGGGTCGCGGCGAGGTGTTCGTAGAGGTAGTTCGCGGTGTCCGCAAAGGCTGTAAAGATGAGGATCTTGCGGTTGCCGGGATTGATGGGCGACGCGAGCTTACTGAGGATCTGCGTTTTCAGGTGCTGGAGCTTGGCGTCGTCGGAAGGGGCGATTTTTTGCATTTCGCCGTACAAGCCTTCGATAAGGGCTAGGTCGCCGCGCAGATCGTGCTCCCAGGCGGGGAGGTCCATGTCGGACAGGCGGATCTGGATTTTGCCGCCAATGTGCTCCTCGCCCTCATCCTTGCCGGTTACGTCAAAGTCGTCTTCTTCCGGCTCGGCGTTCTCCAATTTCGATGTGTCATCGGTAAACGTGGCGTCGCGCCCAGTCTTCTTATATGCATCGATCTTGGCGAGAGTTGCGACATGCTTATTGCCCAGCCGCTGCAGGGTGAGCCGGAAGGATTCGACGGAGCTCTCAAGGCGCTTGAGCAGATTCACAGTCATGAGGGCCTGCAGACTTTGCTCACGATCAAGCTGTTTGAACCGGCCCGTACCGCCCTTCACCTCGGTGTCATAGAGATCTTCGTACCTGGGAAGACGGCTGGGGAGAATGTAGCTGACGGGCGCGAAGACACAGAGTTTTAGCATTGAGAGCTGATTGAAGATGTCGTTGAAGCCGATGACATCCGTTCGGTGAGTGAGAGGACTGTGGATTGAGACTGGTTTCAGGCGCTCCGGGAATTTGCCGATATCCTTCGTGTCGTAGAACGTCTCAATGTGCTTCCGGGAGCGGGCTATGGTTACGGAATCGAGCAGTTCGAAGAAATCGAAGTCCAGGGCGCCGAGGATGGCGGCTGGGGTGCGCTTCTCTGGTGGGAGGGTGGACCACGCGTTGAAGCTGGCCTGGGCACGGCGGAAGATTTCGTTTATATCCTTGCCTGTACGCAGCTTCGATCCGAGATTGCCGGGCTCCCCCTCGTATGCCAGGGCGAGTTGGTTGCGCAAATCGCTAAACCGATTGTTGACGGGGGTCGCGGAGAGCATCAGGACTTTGGTCTTGACACCTTCCCGGATGACGGCGTTCATCAGCTTCTGATATCGCGTTTCGCGCTCCTTGAACGCCTCGTTATTGCGGAAGTTGTGGGATTCGTCGATAACCACTAGATCGTAGTTACCCCAGTTGATTCGGTTGAGAGGGATGCCGAAAGAATAGCCGCTCGATCGAAGCAGGTCGGTATGGCATAGCACGTCGTAACTGAAGCGGTCTTTGGCGAAAAGGTTGGTCTTCAGGTTGCGGTTATAATTCAGCCAGTTGTCGGCGAGTTTCTTGGGGCAGAGCACCAGCACGGAGCGGTTGCGCAGCTCATAATACTTGATGACGGCCAGCGCCGTGAAGGTTTTGCCCAGGCCAACGCTATCGGCCAGGATGCAGCCGCTGTACGTTTCGAGCTTGTTGATGAGCCCGGTGGCGGCGTCACGTTGGAAGTTGAAGAGCTTTTGCCATACGACGCTGTCCTGATACCCGGTGAGATCGTTCGGCAGGACATCTTCGTTGATATCCTCCAGGAACTCGTTGAAGATGTGGTACAGAATCAGGAAGTAAATACGCTCGGGCGAGTTCTCCTGATAGACCGCGGCGATGTGCTCGCATAGGAGAGCGGTGACGTCTTCCAGCTTGTCTTTGTCATTCCAGATCTGATCGAAAAGGTTGATGTAGGTGGCGGTGATGGGTGGCTCGTCCATCCGGTTCACCATGTTTGAGACGGCGTTGCCCTGCTGGTATCCGAGATCGACGGCGGTGAAGCCATGCAGGGGCATGTAGACGGCCTCAGCCGCGGGTGTGGCCAGGCATGCAAACTGCTGCATGGGGGCTTTGGAGCGATTCGAACGGAAGGCGGTCTTGCGGCGCATCCAGTCAGCGCATTCCTTGGCGATGGCGCGCTGGGTGAGTTTGTTTTTCAACCGAATTTCAAACTCAGTGCCGTAGAAGCCGCGCTCCCGCTCCAGCTTCGGAATGTGGAACTCGCGGCGCTCGCGGCGGACCGGATCGGTGACTTCGTTCGGGACGAAGGTCGGGCTGGTGAAGATGAACTCCAGGGAGTCGATCTTCTCCAACTCGGCCTTCAGCGCCTCGAAGGCGTAGATGGAGAAGCACGATGCGGCGATCTTCAGCTTGGCGCCGGCCGTTAAAGACTGCTTGAGGTTATCCCCGAGCAGCCGGTTGATGTTGTCGATTATCTCCATCTGTCAACGGGTGATGGCCAGCGAGTGCCCGGATTGAAAATTCTTACCATCAGAATGTTCATTCTCGCTCATTGCGTCAACCAGCGGAGCTTTGTGGGTTTGGGGGGGGCTCGGAGTCCCTCTGCCGGATGCCCCGCCGGGACATCGGATTCACCGGGGCAGTGTGCCTGGTCCTAACGCAGGCCTGCTCAACTTGGGAACTTCTGGGATGCTGCGGTTTCGTCATGGGACATGGTAATCACTGGCGCTGCATCTTTCCGGATCTGGAGAACGACATCGCCGACGCACTCGGATGGGTGCCTCAGGGAACCGTGATCGGGCAACGGGAATACACGACGTTGTAGGTCCCAGGCCAGGATGCGGGCGCGACGGTGAGCGTATTTGCATGGCCGACCACCGGTCTCAGGGCGACGTTCGTCGTTGTTCGGGGGCAGCGGAGTGAGCGAGCATACCTGCACAGTGCCTTCCCGGCCGCCGGTGCGGGGTGCAAACACAAGATACGCATCGACTCAGTTCACGAGGTGAGCTGTGGGCTGGAAGCGCGGGTTTCGGGAGTGCTGGGCGATGCGGCGGTGACCTTCTTCGATCCGCTCTACTACCTGAACCGTGATCGATATCGCCCTGGAGCAATCGTCGATGTGGAACTGGCCGGCATTGCCTATTCCCTGAGGATTGTGCCCCCCGGGACCACACTCCAATCCGCAGTTGGCGATGTGCCGATGGCCGGGGCGGCCGTCCTGTTGTCGGCGCGTAAACACAACCCCGAACAGGCAAGCCGCACTTTCGGCGACGAGCAAGCGTTCGGAGTAGCTTACATCCAGCAGCCGGATTCGTTTCCGCTGCCGGATGATTATCAGTTCTGCGCGCCGGTGAATGACGTCGAGGAGTCTGAGATCGACGCGATCCCTGTCTGGAAGTTTCGAGGAACGGTGATGCGCGTCTACGACGGCCGCCAAAACGTCGACATCGACATCTATGCCACTCGCGAAGCCATGCCGGACGCTGCGGCGCCAGTGCCAGGAGATGAGGTTTCCGGGACACTATGGCTTCAGGGGACCCTGCCCTCTCGGTGACCCTGCCGATGATCGCGTCCGCTGTCCCGCTACTGGGGCTTTTGCTCCTGCTGCCGAGCCATCTCGTCGAAGATTTCGTCGACCGTCTTCCTGCCGAGCACCGCGTCGGCCATGTTCCGGTGGGCTTTCACGCTGAAAATGGGCTCACACAACATGTCGCGTTTGACGTCTGCATAGTCCGCACGGTCGCGCGGAACGATACGGTCGAACTCTTCTTCGAAGCCCGCCCAGCCGCGTTTCATGAATGCATCGAAGATTCGGGAGTAGTTTTCCGACCCCACAGTCTTCGGTCCCGGTATCGATGGCAGATCCTCGACCAACGCCAGCAGCCGGATTGTCAGGGGATCGGTGGGAGGATTCACGAACGAGTGAAGAAACCAGGGGATCTCTTCCTTTTCCTCCACCCGCTTTCGCCGCAGGTCCTCGATGTAGCCGAGTTCATTGTGGGCGGTCTCGCTGTCCGGCTCCAACTCCAGCGACCTGCGTAACGCGTCTTCCGCTTCGTCCAGGCGGTCAAGGTCGACAAGCTGGACGCCCTGGCCGCGCAGTGCCCGGGCCACCTGTGATGGCGGCGCCCAGTCCCGAACTGAGGCCGCACGGACGTAGCAGTCGAACGCCTCCTGGTGCCGTTTCAGCCGGCCCAGCAAATAACCCTTCTCATTCCACAATTCCGGATGGTCCGGCTCGAGTTCGACGCCGCAATCGATACAAAACAGCGCATTCTCAAACCGCCCTTCCTTGCTCGCCACGACGGCCAGTTGATACCAAGCCCTGGAGTACGAACCGTCCACCCAGGCAATCGACTTGGTCAATCGCTTCATCTCAATCTCACGGTGGCTGTGAGCGAGGAACTCCTTCTGGTCCCAAAATGCGATGGTCAGAAACTGATCATCTTCCCGTCTGGGAGTCCAGCCAGTGGGCATCTTTTGGATCGCCGCCTCCAGCAGCGCCCGCGCGTCGGCATAACGGCCGTCAACAATCAACTCGTCCGCGCGGCGGTTGAAACTCGGCTCCATAGCCATAGCAGCAATTATCGCGCGCCGAGCAGGTTTCGGAGCATCCGGAGCGGCCCTCCCGCGCGCCGGATTCGGTGGAACCTGCTTCAATGGAGGGTTTACGAGGCGAGTGAGTTCAAGAGGACAAAACCATGAACCAAGAGCCCTTCCTGGTTGGCGTTGACCTCAAAGTGAATCTACGGCTGCCGACCTGCTCGATTGCATCGCGGGCTTTCCGCTCTTCGTCGATGGGCTCAGGGCGAACGGGGCAGGCGACGAGTGCACGACAGCGCTGATCGCCGATCTCAATGCCGACGAACGCGACGAAGACTTACGCTTACTCGGTGGTCTTGCGCCGGTCGGGACCAACATCTTTGTCTTTGATGAATTCCGCTTACGCGCTCAAGGTAACCGCTGTCTTGATCCCAATCGCATCCAGAATTTCCTCGAGCCGCGCAATCGCGACTGTCTGATAGTCGCTCTCCTCATACCGACTAATTACTTGCTTGCTCACGCCCAATCGCCGCGCCAATTCGGTTTGCGAAACGCCTTTGGCAATCCGGATCCTCGCGATGAAGGGTGCGATCTGGCCGAGCCGCTCGACCTGCGGCAGATTCAACACGCCGGACTTCAACTCATCGTACTCGCGCAGCTCATCTTCAAGCTGTCGGATCATGCTTTCGTAGCTCCCGCGGATCGCGGCGGAGCGTTTGCCTGGCTCTTCCACGTCTGCCTTAGCGAGTGCCCGTCGGAAGCCTTCGATCTGAGCTACTGTCCGGTCTCGTTGCGCGTCGCTCTTGATCATGGCCGTGCCACCTTCACCACTCGAATCATGCCGCGAGGTAGACCGTCGCGGTCCTGTCGAAAGAAGTCAGGGAAACCCATCTCTGCGCTAGCCTGCATCGCCGGATGGATAAAAAACTCAACGCCATGGTCGGCCCACATTCGCCACTTCCACTTTCGAACGTGCGGAACAAGAACCAACTCGAAGTCGATCCAGTACGGATCGATGCGATCATAGACGCCCGCGTCGGGCTCAACCCAATAGCCGTCGATATCACCGGGATCTGGCTTCTCCGTACAGAAGCTGCCGTCGATATAGATTTCTTGAATGCCGGCCGCCCAAAAAGCCTCGACTGCAATGCGAAGCCCCTTCAACAACCATCGACGACGGGGCGTGAAACTGAGACGCTTCCCGATCTGCTCCAACGTTGCCTTATGATTTCCCGGTGGCAATCCGCCAGTGCTGGGATCAAATGCCGGAATCAAAAGCCACCTCCATCATGTCAGGGACAATCCTAAATGTCAACAGTAAAGCTGTCAATCGGTGCTAGTTACAAATCATCGCCAGACCGTCTCCCCGAACAGCATTGCACCGCTGATCGCATAAAGGGACAGGTTGTATGCCGCGTGTGAAACGGCTGCGGGAGCCGTCGATCCAGAGCGCCACCTGACCCAGCCATAGAGCGTTCCCGTGGACGTGATGCACGCCAATTGCAGCCAACTGACGCCGGGCTGCGCGAGATGAACCAGAGAGAAGACTACAGCCGCAAATACTACGACCAACCGGTTCGGGCCAGCGTCGACGCCTGCCTTGCTCAACAACCACATCAGGAACGCGAACAGGTAGCCACGGAACACGATCTCCTCGAGCACCGGCCCCAACGTCACCTGGAGGGCGATGAGCTTCCAGTTTTCGCCCAGCCTCATGTTTTGTCCCGAAACTGTCCCGAGCACAAAGACAATGCTGCCGGCCAGTACGCCGGCCACGGCGGCGAGGACCCAGTCCGCCTGGGCGGCCGATCGCCAGCGCGCGTAATCGAGGCCCAGTCCTCTCAATCGATCGAGGTTTGCCCACGCGTAAACCAGGAATGCTGTTGCGCCAATGGCACCGATGATGCCGGTCTTGCTCCCTGACGATGCCAAAAACTGCCAACTGCCGAGCAGCAACACCCAGAACACGACCTCCCGGCATTCGCCGATCTTGAAAATCATTGATAACCCCGCCTTACATTCTCCTGTTGTCCTGGCCGGACGTCCATCCTGCAACGAGCGGCGACGCCGTGCAAGCGACTATGCGCTAGGCGATCTCGCTCTTCCACCGAAGCACTGGAGTTGGTACAGTAAAAAAGCTTTGACCTCCAGTCCAAGCGGCCTCCCCCAGAAATGAGCCGTGGATGGCGAAAAGAGACACCGCAGACCTCGTTCTCAACGTTCGGCGCGATAGAAAACAAGAAGCACTGCAGGGGGCACTCCTGGTGCCTTGGCGGCAGTTGGCGGATGGCGCAGCGGCATTCGCGGATTGGCACCTGATCATTTTGTGGGTGCGGGTCATTACTGAAACCGCAGAGCAGCTTCCACAAATCGTGCGCGCCGCCCTGCAGTCTCGGTGCCCCGGGTTCTTGGAGAGCCAGAGCCGGAAACAGAGCGACAGTCTTCCCGTTTGGCGATCTTTGGAAGAATGGGTCACCGCTCGCCAATTCGCCACGGCAAGAGCCGAGGGCTGGTTTGATGCCCTGATGTACTACGCCTACAAGGATCTCCGCACAGAGCAAGCCTGGACGACGTGGGAGCGCACCAAGGCCGATTGGCACCAGACGGCGCCGGTCAGCTGGCCGACGCTGGAACACTGGACGTCGGAAGTACTTGCCACCCGCAGCCTGGCCTGTCCCGGAACCGAGAAGGCCCGGGCTGTTCATGCTCTTGGAGCGGTGGAAGCGTCGCGCCTCAACCAGGCCGTCACCGCACTGCTCGAATCGCGAGCATTCGCACTCTGGATCGACGCTGTCTCCAAACCGGGGAAACCCCTTCATGAAGCCGTAGCGAATGAACTGCGAGACCGATGCCCCAATCTTCTGACCGCTTCCGGTCCTGGCCCGCTGTGGATCCGATCTCTTTTCTATGGCCTCATTCGTTCCGGCGGGTCGAACTGGCGGAGCGCGGCGCGGTCCGAAGGATGGTACGCGGCACTGCGCTATGAGGTCGTTCACCACCCTCGTTACCAACGGCTCATTCATTACAATCAGCGGTGCCATGATGAGTGGTCCCAAGCTGGTCCGAGGTCCTACCCGTCGTTCTCCGAATGGCTTGCAGCTGCCGACGGCTACTGTGTTGTTCGAAGCGCCTAAACCTCATTCGTTGTCCGCTCCAGCCGCTTTCTGCTTGGCCGTCCGGTCCGGGTATCCCGTCTCGCGAAGCCAATTCTGCATGTCCACGCTCAGGCTCTCGAATGGAATTTTCTCCGGATGGTCAGCGAGGAACTTCGACACCGAACTATCGGTGATGCGGCCACCTTTGGTAAGGAGAAGCTTTTCGGCGACCCAGTATTGAACCCTGGCAGGTGGAACCGCGAACATGTCGGCGACATCCTTGACTTTGAATCCGCCCAGACTCTCTGCCGTGTAGTCGAGATCCCGAAGCCGCTTCCGGACAGCCGCAACAGTTCGGCCGAGCCGCTCCGCAATCAGTGCCAGCGACGCATTGCTGTCGATGGACCAGAGCAGGTGG
>Ga0302319_10001597_pt1 | contig 50381 bp, 77 predicted proteins | sample Bog_T0_2_FD_203319 | JGI IMG/M metagenome (GOLD analysis project Ga0302319, IMG submission 203319) | Peat permafrost microbial communities from Stordalen Mire near Abisko, Sweden - Bog_T0_2 | ecosystem: Environmental > Terrestrial > Soil > Wetlands > Peat | place: Sweden: Abisko, Stordalen Mire... | reverse complement strand
CGATTGGGCGGGTGCTCGTACTGACCGAACCAGGAGTCGAAGGGCTCGTCGACGCGCCTGACCTGTCCGTGGACCGCGTAGGAGTCTGCGCCGGTCCGGTCGTCGAACGTGGCGGAGAGAATCTGGAGCATTCCGCCGAGCTGCTTGGCGGATTCCTTGATGGCCTCGTGGTTGCTTTTGTTGTAGGCGCTCAGGCACTCGGTCCTGACGATGCGGTGCGCCCACCACTTCGGCTTGCCCTGGAGGAAAGGCGAGTGCCGGGTGATGTCGCGGGCCATCTCGTTCCAGGACTTCTTGGCGATGAGACCGCTCTGAAGCTCCTGCTCGAACTGCTTCACGGTCTCCATCCCGTACCGAGACAGGATGCCGGGTCCGGCCTGCTTGCCCTTCACGGCCTGGACGCCCGTCGCGAGCCTGCGGAGCACCGACGCCTTGGCCCCCTGGACCCCCGCGTCCAGCATGCTCGCCGTCCTGAGCGCGATGGGTTGCTCGCCCACCCCCCGGAACGCCTTGTCGGCGTCCTTGAGGTACTGGACCGTCCCCTTCGCGGACTTCTCGGCCGCCTGGGCGGCCACGTCTACGACCGTGTCCTTCAACGCCGGGAGCGTGACCTCCCGGAGGACTTGTTGGACCTGCCGGAGTGTCGCGCGGAGCTGCACGATGGTGAAGCTGTCCTCGCCCAGGTCGGGCGCTATCTGTCGGATGCGCTCCTCGAGCGCCTTCGCGGACCGCCCCAGAAGCGCGTTCGTCCTGGCCGCTCCCGCGCCTCGCACGAGGTCCATGGCGGCGCGTCGACTTGCCTCGAGCGCGTTGCGTGCGGCCTCTGCCGCTTTCTCGTCCGCCATCGTGTAAGCTTTACATGAAGGTGCCCCGCAGCGTTAGCGCGCTCGGGGCTTGACCAGCGAGGAACCGCCGATGAAGAAGAGCCTAGCAGAACGCTTTGCGTCCCACGTGGACCGAAACGGCCCCATCCCTCCACATCTTCCCGAACTTGGCCCCTGTCACATTTGGACTGGAGCCTTGAATGATTCCGGTTACGGGTGGTTCAAAGTCGACCATGTCGTGGGGTCCACGCGCGCTCAACGCGTCGCCTTCTTCCTAAAGCATGGAAGATGGCCCATTCCGTGTGCACTTCACCATTGTGACAATCGGCCGTGTGTTCGTTCCGACCACATTTTCGAGGGTACCCGTGGCGACAACGTGGCTGACATGGTGGCGAAAGGTCGCCACGGTCACGGAGACGGGTACAACTCTCCATTCGGAGAAGCACATCCATTCGCGAAGCTGACGGACACTCAGTGCGCGATGATTCACACCTCTCCATTGTCCGCGACGAAGTTGGCGCGGTTGCTGGGGGTGAACCAAACGACCGTTAGTCGTATTCGGAACGGCGACCGGCGTGCTCGCCGTTAGAACTTAGGCGGGATGCCCGGGGGCTTCGGAGGTCCAGGTGCACCAACTGGAGGTGCCGCCGGTGCTGGACGCGGCGGCGCTCCTGGCGCGACAGAGGGTGCGCCCGGCGCTGGTGGTGCCCCTGGGACGGTCGGCGGTTTCGGTGGCGGGGCCTTCCCGGGGGCAAGTCCTCCCCCTGGACCGGGAGGAGGTGCTCCCGCGGGTGAAGTTCCTGTTTTCCCGAGTGCTGCATTCGCGGCCATCGCGATGGGGGTCGAATACTTCGCTTGAAAGGCCGCCAGGCTGAGCATCCCGTCCGGCTCGGGCATGGGTTCGAGCCCCAGCGACTTGCGGGCCTCGTTGACCGTGATGATGCCCATGACCGCCGCGGGCGTGATGGGGATGGGCGGGCTCTCGGACGACTCGCTGGACTCGCTCGGGGGAGGCGCGTCCGGGATGGAGGGAGGGGGAGGGGGCGCGACCGTACGGGTCATCTGCCCGCCACCGGCCAGCGGGGTCGTGTGCTGAACCTTCCCGCCCGCCGCGCCCGTGGCGTCCGCGAACATCTGGTTCTGCTTGCCCTCGGCCTCGTCCTGCTGGGACTGCATCTTGGTCCACTCGGCGTCCGGGTCGCGACCGAACAACTTCGCGGCCTCCTCGACGGCGGTCTGGACCGGGATGAATGCCTGCTGGCCCGACCCCTGGAACAGCATCGCCCCCTGCATCTGCTTGTCCTGCGGGGTCGGCTGGAAGTACGGGGGCCACTGGGGGTCGACCTCGGTGCCCTCGCCCGGCTCCCGGGGGATGAGTTTGATGATGTCGTCCTCGCCGGGCACCGGGCTCGGGGTCTTCTTGACCTTCGGGGGCAGGATGACGACCTGTCGCTCCTCGACCTCCTTCATGGTCTCGGGGTCGATGACGATGACGGTACTCTTGGACGCCCGCTGCGCCACCACGACCATCGGCTCGGTCAGGCGCTTGAGCCCCGACCCGTACTGCTCCCGGAGGATGTCCGACTTCCCCAGCATCGGGGTGTAGACCATCTTCTGCGCGACCGAGCTGACGCCTTGTGCGGCGGCCTTGTCGGGGTCAAGCAGCACGCACTGCGCGACCTCCAGGGTGGTCTCGCGCTTGCGGTTGAAGAGGTTGATGCCCGCCGTGATGGAGCTGCCCACCAGCTCCATGTACTTGGCGTCCCCGTCCTCACCGACGACCAGGGCGTTCTCGGAGCCCTTGCGCACCCCCGCCGAGTTGATGGCGTCGGGGTCGAGCTTCAAGACGACCGTCGGGTCGAGGTTCAGGGTCGCCCCCTTGGTCAGGACCGACAGCATGCAGTCGAGCGTGTCGAAGTTGTCGTAGAGCCCTTCGTAGTCCGAGTGCCCGTCGATGTCGTCGCTCGGTAGGTTCTGAATCCACACGAAGTGGCAGAGCCGGTCGTTGTGCTGCACGGACTTCTGGAAGTCCGGGATGAAGGTCGGTTCGATGCCCTGCTGGACCCGGGTCGGCAGGAACACGAGGTCGAGGTTCGGGAGCCAGTCGCGGCGGTGCCAGTACGTGACCGTCACGAGCCGTCGCTTCTGCGGGTCCCACTCCTGCTTGGTGAACTGGTAGCACTCGATGGCGTGCCGGGGGATGAACTCGTCCCGGTCGTCCCACTCGTGGACGTGGATGTACTTCGCGTTGTGGACCCGGACCCGCGGCTTGCCGTCCACGTAGGCCCACGAGAGGCACGCGGTCCCCATGGAGCCGCCCAGGTTACGCGCCTGAATCATCCGGACCGGTAGACTCGCGACCGTCGAGATGCACCCGAGGTAGTCCTGGGTCTTCGGGTCCGTCGGGACCGAGAGGGTCGGGAACCGCTGGTCGCCGAACAGGAGCCCCGTGAACGAAGTCGTGATAACACGGGGGAGCCGGTACGGGGTGCTGGGTCGGCGCGCGCGGAGCGGCACGTAGTATCCCGCCTTCTCGCCGATGAGCGGTTGGGTGGCCTGGACGACGCCCCCGCTGTTCGCGTTGATGATGCGCCCGTCGAAGTCGTACTTCTTGAAGTCGTGCTGGGTGCAGTCGAAGTAGCTCTGCTTCCGGTCCAGAGACTTGAAGCGGTCGCTGTCGAGGATGAAGCGCCCGCGCGCGTCCCCCTCGCCGGGCCCCATCGTGCCCATCCACCCTGACTGCCCCACAGGTGCCATGTTCTGCATGGACATGTTGTATCAGCCTCCAGCCGCGCGGCGGGCTTCTCGTGCTCGGAGGATGCGGTCCTGCGCGGAACCCTTCAAAGGCTTAGGGGGCTCGGGACGCTTCCGGCGCGACGGTACCTTCCCGGCGTCCACCATCTCGCGGGCCTCGGCCGTGAGAGTGTTCGCGACCGTCACGGGGGGCATGGGCGGGTCCTGGTCCAGCTCCGGGTCGTACACCCCGTCAGTCCTGATGGGGGTGCCGGCGAGCTTGGCCCCCGCCTCGATGAGCATGAGCGCGACCCGCAGCCGAGCCTTCTTGAGGAGACCCAGGACCATCATTGACCCACGAGTTGGATGAAGTTGTTCGAGCCCAGAACCCAGTAGTAGAGGGGCGTGACGCACAGGTCGGAACCGCTCACCCCCAAGATGGGGGTGCTGGTCAGCTCGATGGGTTCGGCGTACTCGAGCCCGAAGAAGGCCAGCTCGACCAGGAACCCGTACTCGGTTAGCAGCACGACGTTGCCCGCGGCGTTCAGGGAGGTGCCCACGCTCGTCACTCCCCCGAGCCCCCCGTTTGGCGGTGGCGTGTAGGAGATAAAGTAGGTCGAGAAGCTCGTGAAGTCCGCGAGGTTGATGAGGATGTAGGAGTCACTGTTCGCCGCCCCGACCACGACGTTCCCGGCGTTGAGCCCGAGCGCCTGATCGAGCTGCACGCCCGCGGCCGTGCCGTTCGGGACCCAGGTCTGGAGGATGCTGCCGTCGCTAGGGTCGACCTGGTAGATGACGTCTGTACTCCCGGCGTTGAAGTGCGCTCCCGCCACGACGAGGTTGGTTCCCCCGTCTCCCGTGATGGCCGCGATGTTGTACGGGAGCGAGAAGAAGGTCCCCGGGGACCCGGACGTCGACACCGCGATGATGCCTGGGCTCGAGGAGCCCGCACACCATATGGAGGTACCGTCGAAGTACAGCGGGTAGTAGGTCAGGGACGGGTATGTCGTAATCGCGTACGTCGAGATGTTGATGGCGAAGAGCCCCCCGCCCGTCTGGACCGCGCTAGACCAGACCGAGGTGCCGTCGGTCAGCATCCCCGACCCCTCGAAGTACCCGGTCACGGTCGCGGTGTTGAGCACCGTGCCGTCCGTGGCGTCCATCGTGGTGATGGTCCCGCCGTCCTGGTTACTGCCGAACCAGACCGTGTTGGAGCCGACGTCGTAGCAGCAGTCGAGCCCGTTCCCGGTCCCGTAGTTCGTCGGGGCCCAGGGGACGCTCCCGGAGAAGCCGTATCGTGCGGCGAGCCACTCGTTCGTCTCGAGCATCTGGGCGTCCGAGAGCGCGAACGGGTACTCGAGGACCGCGCCCAGGTACCCGTCGAATGAGCTGCCGGTCACCCCGCCAATCGGCCCCGCAAGCACGCGGGCTGAGGTCTGGTCTCCGGGCGAGGACGTGAACGCGTAGGCCGCGATGGCGCCGTCGTAGGTAAGGGTCTGGACAATCCCGCCGTTCGGGGCGGTGGAATCAGTCCTCCCACCGACGACCATGTTGGCGGAGCCCCCGCTCTGCCGGTCCGCTCCCCCGTAAGCCCACGTGTTGCCGGCCCCGTAGATGCCGTACCCGGCCGCGCTGCCGTCCTGCCCCCCGTACGTGAGCACGTACGAATTGACGGTGCTGGTGGAGTCGTAGGCCGTGATGAGGACCGCCTGGCTCACCAGCGTGGCGGGCTGCGCGACCACGAAGACCGTCGTGCTCCCGGGGCAGTCGTACGGGGCCGTCGAGATGACGGCGTCGAAGCACGAGTACCCCGGGAAGCCGTTGATGACCCCCGCCTGGAGGGTCGCGCCGCTCGAGATGGTGGCGTCGTTGTGGTTACCGCTCTGGTCGAACCAGGTGCTGCTGTTGTTGGCGGGGTTCTGGGCGTCGAGCCACAGCGAGTAGCCCGGCACCGGGGGACCCTCGGGCCCGGCCACGCCACCGGTGAACCCCACCCCGCCCGTCCAGGTGGGAGGGCTCACTGGAGCGCGTTCCACTCGTACTGGAGCGAGACGTCCACCGTGAGGGACGGGTCACCCGTGATGAACACCTGGGCGTTGTCCTGCCCCCCGTCGAGCTGGAGGACCGCGGACCACCCCGAAGGGACGGCCTGCGGGGTCCCGGTGCTGTTGCCGATGGAGAGCCCCAGCACCTGCGCGCTGCCGAGAGATGCCGGCGACCCGACGGACGCCACCGACCAAGCCCACGTCATCTTGAACCACGCGGAGTCGGTCGTGCTGGTGCTCTGCATCCTGACCGACACGTCCAGGGTCAGGAGGCCGGGCTGACTGAGGCTCTGGATGTAGCTGCCGGTCGTCCCGGGGAGGGGGATGTCGACCAGGATGGTCTGGGTCCCCGGGGTCGTCTGGTAGGACTGGATGACCGCCTTGCTCGCGTTGACGAGGCATGGGGCCATGTTCGGACCCGACGGCTCGAACGAGCTGGTGTCATTCACGCTGTTCAGAGAGAAGAAGTTCGCGACGTCGTTCTGACCGTCCCACACGAGGAGCGCGTTCCCCCCGGGCTCGATGGTCGGTCCACTCGTCCCCCCGACCGATACCTGTCCCGGTTGGCTGGTCGAGTTGTAGAGGGAGAGGATGTACCCCTGACCAGCACCGAGACTCGAGAACTGCGCGACCCACGGGACCGACGGGCTCCCGTAGAAGTAGACGGAACCTGCCGCGAAGACGTCGATGGTAAAGGTCGCCGGGATGACGCCTCCAGCGGTCACGTCCACGTTGAAGCTGCTCGGGTACCCCGTGATGTTGATGTTGTCGATGGCCTTCAGGTAGGCCTGGAGGTACGGAGACCAGCCCTTCGTGTTGGTCACCATCGAGACCGTGAAGTTCAGGGCCTCGTCGGTCGCGAGGTAGCTCGGGATGAAGCGCCCGCTGTTCTCCAGGACGCCGAAGCATCGGGTGTCCTGGTACAGGTTCCCCTGGTTGTCAGTCGTGATGAGGGTCACGACGTAGCAGCCGGTCGCGTCGGGTGCGAACGACCACGTGGAAGTCGCGCCGTCCTGCACGGTGCCCTGCGGGACCGAGGACCCGACCCCCACGTCGTCGACGATAAACTCCCAGTTGACGATGTTGCTGTCGTCCCCGTTGCTCACGACCACGCTCGTCGAGAGCACGCCCATCAGGGCGAAGCCCGCACCCCCCGTCGTGGAGCCCTGGGTGAAGTTGATGAGTGCGTTACCCATGGTCCATCCTCCGGGGGTCGGCCCCTGTGTCGGTCAGGCTTGCGTGGTGAGGTCCGTCGCCATCGCGAACTCGTAGGGACCGGAAGGGGGGCTCCCGCCCGGAGCCGCCACGATGAGCACCTGGGCGATGCTGCCCGGGGTCGCGTTCGCGAGGTCGGCCGACGTGTTCGGCATCTCCATGATGGCGATGACGTCGAAGAACGTGACCTGCCCCGACACGAGGGTCCCGGCCGCGCCAATCTGGTACCAGGCGGCGGTCGCGTCCTCGTAGAAATACATCGTGGCGGTCAGGTTCGGGGCCCCCTCGGGACCGTTGTAGACCACCGCCACCCGGTGCGCTGGCCACCCGTTGATGTTGTTGAACTTGCTGGCCAGCAGGTTGTCCATCGTCGCGGCCGGCCTGGCGGTCGGGAGCGTGTCGGCCCCAAGAGCGGTCTTCCCAGCCGGGACCGTGCCGACGTAGCGGGTGAACGACGCGGGGAACTTCATCGCTTGCTGGTCTCCTGGGTGACGCTGACTGCCGCCCAAAGTACGCGGAGCCCGGGTGCGTGTCCATAAAGGGAAAACCCATAGTGCCCCTCGGTCTGGACCGCGATGGTGGCGCGGCCCCCGATGACCCACCCGCCCCGCGCGTCCGGGGCACCCAGCTCGCGGATGACGACCGGGCTGTCGATGGGGACACACGACGCGTTGAAGGGAGTCCGCTGGCTCGTGTCCGCGACGAGCTGGAGCTGCCCCTGCCGGGACACCGGGTCCATCGCCAGAAACTCCGGGGAGGCGACCAGGCGAGCCCTCCAGTTCATCTGCTTGTAGATGGGGTCGCAGAAGAGAGTCATCTGCGCGGTCATCTTCGGGTACAGGGCGTCGAGGGGCCATCCCGAGCCCCAGGCGCGCTTGAAGAACCCTCCCGCCCCGCTCTTCTTGAAGAGGTCCGGGACGACCGGTAGGACCGCTACGCCCCTCTGCTGGAGCTGCTCGGCCCGCTGGGCCTCTACCAAGCTCCCCTCGAAGTACTGGTTCTCCGGGTCCTCGACGACGATGTAGTTCTGGTGCTCTGCCATGGGTGCGCTCCTTGGGAGCAACATCGCACGGCGAACTTTCCCGCGCTACCGCGGGGTACGAAAACCGGTTTTCGTACTAGGGGGTCCCCGCCACCATCGGCAGGAAGTCGTTCTCGGGCGCGGTCGGGGGAGGGAAGACCCACCCGTAGAGGTCCGCCTTGTCGACCCGGTGGTCGATGATGGCCTGGCAGGTCGTCTTGACCCCACCCACCACGACCTCGTCCTCGGCGTGCCGGCAGCCCACGTACCCCACCATCCCCTGACTACGCATCCTGCGGAGCGCCTCACGAGCCCCGTAGCTCTTGAACGGGGGCATGACCTGCCAGGCGCCCATCTCGCCCATCCCGCCCTTCGCGCTCCTGTCGAAGTTGCTCTCGAGCGCCGCGATGTTCATGAGTCGTCTGCCCTCGAACGGGGTCGCGTCCGACTGGGCCACCTCCAGCGCGATGGCCCGCATCTCGCGGTCCTGTCGGGGGTGGTGCGCGATGCTCGGCCAGCAGGAGAACGCGAACGCGACGTAGTAGGCGGTGAGAAGTTGGACCATAGGTTTACCTCCGGGTCGGCCCTTATGCCGCGTCCCGGAGGTCCCGGTCAACTTCAGGGGTTCGCGGGTTTCATACGGTTCGGCTGCGCTTGCCCCATCTGGGAAAGCGCGCGAGTCTTCGCGAGGATGCGAAGACTCGTCTCCGGCATCGCCGGAGGGAGCCCCAGCGCGACGAGGTTCGTCGGATCCCGCATCTCGCGAAGAAGCCGCTCCTCGAGTACGTGGAGCTTGGAGCGGTACGTGTCCATCGCCTTTCGGTACTTCCGCTCCCGGATGGCATCTTCCACTTGACTCTTCATTGCCGGTCTCCAAGCCGCGTCCATGCCGTACTCGCGACCGTGTGCGCGCTCGCCACGGTCTCCGTGATGGCCACGCCCAGGAAGTTCGCCGCGGACGAGAGGCTCGTCGCGTTCACGCTCGCCACGACCTGGAGCTGCACGGCGATGTTCGTCACGCCCGTCGTGTTGTTCGGCGTCGTGCTGTCGTAGTTGTAGACCTCAATCGAGGTCATGAAGGTCGTGGTCGCTCCGATGGCCTTGCAGACGACCTTGACCCGGATTCGAGCCGTTCCGATCGCGGCGGTGCCGGCGCCCAGCGCGAACGATTGAAGGGACTGGTCCGCCGTCGTCCCCGCCGTCCCCCATTTGATGAGGATCGTCGCCGTCGACGCCGTTGCGACGCTCGTCACGTCGAGGTCGCACACGTACGTGGATCCGACTTGCAGTGAGCCGGCCGGGAAGGAGAAGCTGGGCGTCACGTACGTCGTGGTCGCTGCCAGCAAGGTCGCAGGCGCGGTCCCTCCCGGGCACGTGGGGAGCCCGACGCACCCCTGGACGCAGAATGTCCCGCTCGCGCCGTTGCTCAGCGGCCCGGTGACGTTCCCCGACAGATCCGCGCCGATGATGCTGAAGAGCGTACTGGCGCCCGCGGCGATGCTGATTCCGTACCCCTGGTTTCCGCCCGTGGCCGCGTTGACGCTGCCTCCGTACTTTCCTCCGATGACGCGAAAATTCGACACCGCCGCGGCGATGCTGAGCCCGTGATCGGTCCCGCTGCCGACCTGACTATTGCCGCGCATCTGGCAGGACGCAAACTCGAAGTCCGTTCCGAAGCCGTGCTGAAACCCGTGCGTCTCGTTATTGAAGAAGCGGCATGCCGTAAAGACGATCCCGTCGAGGATGCCGCCCGCCACGCCGGCCGTCAGCACTCCGGCCGCTCCGCTTCCTCCTCCCGCGTTCGTCCCACTGAACCACGAATTGACGAAATGGAGACTCTGGATGACGGAGGTCGTCGTGCTCGCGTTGAGCGTCATCCCGTTGACGAGGCAGGAGTCGAAGAGGCAGCAATTGACAAATCCGTAGGAGACCGTGAGCCCTGCGCCCGGGTCGACGAGGAGCCCCTGGTTCGCGCCCGTGAGATTGCACTGGTTCAGCTCGAAGTGCCCGGTCTGCGTGACCTCCACGCACGCCCGTCTCCGGGTCGCGCCCGTGTTGGACATCACGACGTCCGGGCCGATATAGGTATCCCCCGCGGACCCGTTCGTGATGAGGATCCCGACACTGTTCGCACTCCCGTTCGTTTCGGAGTGGTACGTGTGCGTGATGTTGACCTTGATACTCGAGCCGTTCACATAAACGTCATTGAACCCTCCGACGAAGAGAACGTTGGAAATCAGGAGATCGTTCGCCCCATTCGTATTGATGAGATTGCCGGCCGTCTGCGGCGTCCCGGTCTGGTAGAGGGCAAGGTTCTGAACCGAGCATCCGTCCGTGCCCGAGGCGAACTTGATCATGTCGCCCGTGGGGGTCGACGCGGCCGGCACGAGGACGGTCGTTCCTCGGTCCGAGCCAATGATCGCGCACGGCGTCGTCTGGGTGAAATTCAGAACGCCCGTCTGGACGATGAAGACGCCCGGGGGGATCACGATGATCCCGCGCTTGGTCGCGCCCGCGGCGTTGAACGCCGTCATCATCGCCGTGAAGGACGTCGTGCTGTCGCTCACCCCCGTCGGATCGTACGTGTTCCCATTCGCGTAATCGCCGGGCCGAAAGATGTTGATGTCCGGGCTCGAAATCCACGTTCCGGGCGTTCCCGCCACGGTGCAGATCCAGATTTGCCCGTTCACCGCGACGACGAAATCGCCGACGGCAAACGTTCCGGACGTCGGAGCGCCGCTGGCGGTTCCGCCCACGTAGCGGCTGGCGGTCGTGGCTCCCGTGAGGCCCGTGGGCGCGAGGGCCGTGTTCGTCCCGAGGATGCCGGAGAGAGCGAGGACCGGCGCCGTGGCGGTTCCGGTGTTCGTCACCGGCGCCGTCACGACAACCGACGCGACCGCCGCCCCGGCCGTCATGGAGTCGAGCTTGGTCTTGTCGGCTGCACTCAAAGAGCCTGCGGTGCTGTCGGTGGCCGCGCTGATACTTATGACTGGCGCCGTTCCTCCGCTGGAAACGATGGGCGCCGTGCCGGTCACGCTCGCGACCGCAGCTCCCGCGGTCATCCCGTCCAGCTTGGTCTTGTCAGACGCGGACATCGAGCCGGCCGTCGTGTCGGTCGCGGCGTTGATGGCGATGGTGGGGGTCGTGCCTCCCGTGCTCGTGATGGGGAGCGTGGCCCCGACGCTCGCGACGGCGGCGCCCGACGTGATGCCGTCCAACTTAGTCTTGTCCGCGGCGCTCATCGAACCCGCGTTACTGTCGGTGGCGGCCGAGATGGCGAGCGTAAGGTCCGACGCAAGCGTCCCACCCCCCGTGAGGGGCGCGGTCGTGTTGACGTTCCTGCCGGTACCGACGACCGCGCTGGCGCTCCCGGGCGACGTCGTGACGTTGATGTTCGGGGCTGTGGAGGTCCCGCTGTTCGTCACCGGGGCCGTCACGCCGACGCTCGCGACCGCCGCGCCCGCCGTCATCGAGTCAAGCTTGGTCTTGTCGGCCGCGCTCATCGAGCCCGGGAGCGAGTCCGTGGCCGCACTGATGCCTATCGTCGGGGTCGCGCCCCCGGTGGACGTGATGGGGGCCGTGACCCCGACGGACTCGACCACCGAGGCGACCGAGCCGTCGCTCCGCTTGACCGCCAGAACGCCGAGCGCGTCCGCGTCGGTGTCGGCGAAGACCACGACCTTCCCGGAGACTGGGGTCGCTACCGCGGAGCTGGCTTGCGTGGGGAGTGTCGCTGTTCCGGCCATTCGTTCACCCTACCCAAAAGATGTCGCCCGAAGAGAGGTCGAGCGTGCCCTCGATGTCCAGTGACCCGGCTTGCAGTAGCGTCTCGCCCGCTGGGACCGATACGGTCTGCCCGCTCGGTATCGCGTTGTAGCAGTAAGCGCCCAGGTAGACCGTCCCGAGCGTGTTGATGGTCGCGGGCGTGCTACCGCCCCCGTAGTTCGCGTTCCCGTACGTCAGGGTCACGAAGTCCTGGGCCGCCACGGGGTTGGACCCCGCGACGTTCCCGGACGCGGTAAGCCTCCCGCTCGCCGCGGTGAGGGTCGGGCCGGTCGGTCCCCCGATGGAGAAGACCGACGCGACCACCCCCGCGATGCGCGAGAAGAGGCTCACGGGTTACGAGTTGGGCAGGGTGTACTGGACCGTCACGGTCCCGGCGCCGACCGATGGGGAGCCCGCAATGGTCGCCAGGACCGCCAGGGGAGAAGCACCCCACCCGGTCCGCTGGTCCGCCCGGTACTCGTCGATGGTGGTGGCGACGTTGTCGCCCGTCGCCATCAGGAGTCCCGTGGTGCCGGTCTGCCCTACCGCGATGGTGGTACCGGCCGAGTACGCGGTCGTGACCTTCAGCTCGCACGACAGGATGACCGCGTTCGCGGGAATCTGGGTCACGCTCGAGGCCGTCGCGAGCGCGAGCGCGAAGTCGATGCAGTAGACGATACCCGACAGCGACGGCGTGACGCTCTGCCAGGTCGAGCCCGTCCAGATATACTCGTTGTTCGCGCTGAACACGAACGTGCCGCCCGTGAGCGACGTCGTGACGAAGATGGGCTGCCCGGCCGTCGGGCCCAGGATGGTGACGTTGCCCGACCCGCTGCCGTCGTCCCAGAGGACCGCTCCCGCGACGTACGCGGCGGCTGCGCCGGTACCGGCCGCGCTGACCACGATGTAGTGCTCGACCCCGCTGTTCGCGATGAGCGCACTCGCCGCGTTGCTCTGCGCGGTCACGATGAAGGGGCGCGCGATGGTGTCGACGTACGCCTTGGTCGTCAGGTCGTTGTCGGCGACCGGAGTCGCGCCCCGGTGCACCGCGAACGCGTTGTTGGCCGCGTTCTTGGTCTCGAGCGCGGCTCCGTTGGCGTTGATGCCCGGGCCGGCCGGTCCTCCAATCTGGAAGAACGAGTTGATGACTCCGGCGATGCGTGAGTAAAGACTCATGGGAACTCGCTCCTATTGGATCCAGTAATAGAGCACTCCCGCACCCTGCGTGGAAGCTCCCGGTGAGAGGGTCAAGATGAAGTAATCGTTCGAGGGGAACACGACCAACCCCTCGTTGTCGTACTGGCTCGTGGTGTCCGCGTCGACATCTCCCGGCGCGAAGATGAGGTTCGGGTCGGCCGTGGTCCCGAGCCCGATGGTGGCGGCGGGGTCGTTGAACGACTGCGTGAGCACCAGGGTCGCCCGGGTGATGAGCTGCCCGGCCGTGACGGCCTGGATGAGGAACGGGCTCGCGGTCGTGTAGGTGAACGGTGCCTTCAGGGCGCCCCCTCCTCCACCGATGTCCCCCTTGAGCGCGTCGATGGCGGCCTGGACGTTGGTCGCGTCGAGCGGCGGGTTCGCCAGGGTGTCGTCGTAGCTGACCTCCGCGGCGGTGACGGGCCCGCTCGTCCCCCCTTCGGTCGGGATGACCATCGTGGGGGCCATGGTGAACCGGTAGGCCCCGCTGGGCGCCCCCATGGCCGCGTCGACGACGAGGAGCTGGTACAAGCCCCCGGACCCGACCTCCCCACCGCTCAGGTTCGCCCGGGTGACCGGTGGCTCCGCGGTCGTGACGGCATTGAAGTACCCGACCTCCCCGGGCACGAGGGTCTGCTGGGCGTCGAGCTGGTACCAGGCCCCGGTCCCGCTCTCGTACAGGTACATCCGGGCCGTGAGGCTCGGGGCCCCCGCGGGTCCCTGGTACGTGACCGCGACGCGCTGGACCGGGATGCCCCCGACGCTCGCGCTCTTGGCCGTGATGAGGTTGTCAGTGCCGGCCGGCACCTGCCCGGTCGGCACCGAGTCCCCGCCCAGCGCGGTCCTGCCGGGGGGCACGGTCCCGACGTAGCGCGTGAACGTGGCCGGGAACAGCATCGTGCCCGCGAGTCTACTCCGGCCGTTAGTTCACGGCGATGTGATTGGCGCCGTGGGTCCACACGGACACGAGCCCGCCCGCGGGGATCGCGCTCAGCGACTGCGTTTGTGTCCCGTTCTTGAACTGCAGGTTCTGGACGGAGATCGTCCCTACCCCGGTCACGTCAACGACGAACCACCCGGTCGCGGCGTTGGTCGAGAAGTCGAGGACGCACGGGCTCGAGAGCGTACCGGTCGTGACCGTCAAGCCCGGCGTGAGAGCCTGCGCGGCGGAGATCGTCTGCGTGCCGCCCGTACCGCACGCGATGGCGGTCGGGGTCGCGGACCACGCATAAGGGGCTCCGTTCGATCCGCCCCAGGGGCCGGCAATGCCTGCTGCTGTAGAGTAGTAGTAGGAATCGTACGTCCCGCTAAATCCGGAGAACGTCTGCGGGTAAGCGGTGCTGTCACCGTATTCAATAATCGTCGAACTCGCCGACGACCCGGCAAACATCGGCGGATAGATCCCGTTGCCCCACCCAAGCGTGCCAGACACGTTGAGCAGCATGATGACGGACGCGCCAAGGTTGAAGAACGGGTTCGTTGAGTAGCCGTACTCGTTCCACCCTACGTTCGACCCGTTGTACAAACTGAATATGAAAACCCCGCTTGCCGGCACGGACAGGCCGGGCCCGGTGGCCCCCGCAGACATCTGGAATTGCGAGTTGGACAGCGTCAGGTTTTGGCCTGCCGCCCATGAGTAGTTGATGCACGGATTTCCGACGGTGGAGTCGCACTGAAGACTAATGTTGCTGAATGCAACCGGGTTCAGGATCACGCCACCTGCCAGCACCTCAAGCGTCCGGTAGCTGGGAGCGCTTTCTCCAGACACGCCAATAATGGTCCCGCGTCCGTGCATGTCGAGCGACACGCCGTTCGGAATTTGCGTAACGGCAAGCGTGCCGTCGACGATCAGGTCTGCGCCACCATTCGCGTTGTTGAGCAGAGCGGACACGCACTGCGGGGTGGTGCACCCGCACTGTCCGAGGTTGGTCCCGCCGGGCTGCCAGAGGACCTTGCCGCACTGCGGAGTGACTGGAGCGGCGCCGCCGTCGCCGAAGGCGATCACCTGGCCGGCACTCGCGTCGGCGGTCAAGCTACCGACCGGAACATTCGACCCGAACCCGGCTCCAGCTTTGAACGGGGTCGGGGTGGGCCGGCAACCCAACGACCCGACGATCAACCATGGAAGCAACGCTCGAATCTTCATAGCACCCTCGCCTGCACGTTGACCGTGTACTGAACCTGCGCGCCTGTGCCCAGCAAAGCTCCGTTGGTGAACTGCACGATCGCGTTGCCGGCCGAGCCCGCGACGTTGATCGTGCAGTCGACCATCGAGGCGTCGGCGTCGATCTCGGGTAACCCGCGCTTGTTGGTCACCTGCACGACCGTCCCGGAGACGTTCTTCAACGTGAGTCGGCCTCCGATCGAGTAGCAGTCGCCAAGCGCCTCGCTGCCGCCGACCCCAACCGCGATCACCTGGGCGGCGGCGTCGATCGTGAACGACATGGTCTCGCCGGCCGGGATCGCGATCGCGATCTGGGAGGCGGTGGTGTTCGGCCCGACCAACGTCGTCGATAGCGCGATCGGGGCTCCGCTGGACTGCAGCGTAGCGGCGGTGATCAGGGCCAGCAACGTCGCCATCTGGGCCGTCACATCGTCGCCCTTGAGTCGCAACCGGTTGACCGCCGCGACGGCGGCCGCGACCGGGGATGTGTTGATCACCAGGGCGCCTCCCGAGGCCAGGATCCGGGCCTGGATGGTCGGGTCCGTGACGGTGTCGCCGATCTGGTACCTCGTCGAAGCTCCCCGGTACGCGATCGCGACCGGACTGATGACCACCATCGTTGACATCGGGACTCTCCTTCAGCGGTTCAGAAACGCGCTCCACGCTACATCGTCGCCCGGGAAAACGCTCGCATCGTACAGCCGTCCGTCAATCTCGAACTTGTCCGTCCACTGCCAGAGCGTCAGGTCGGTCCACGGGGGCGGAGGCGGCGGCGGGTCCGCGGTGGTGAGCGTCGTGTGGGTCAGGACATCTCGGTACTGGGCCATCCAGAGCTTCCGCCCGCCGAACGCCGGGTTGATGACCGCGCCCCCCAGCGGCTGCCAAAAGCCCCCGACGTCCGTGTAGATGCCGGCCGGCCGCTGGAACAGCCCGTCCACGTCCTGGGCACACGCGTCGAGCCATGCGGCGATCGAGGCCCGGGTGACGGTCCAGGTGGTCCAATCCTGGGGGTACGGCCACTCCGCGTCGAGCATGGGAGGCAGCTCGCCGGGCTCCGACCCGAGGCCGCCGCTGTCGTTGTAGAAGAGCAGCGCCTGACCGCGCGGGTCCCGGTTGACGTGGCCGGGTGCGTCGTTGAGCGGGTAGCAGAACAGGTAAGCGCCGCACGGGATCCCGGCCCGGCGGAGCGCGGCCAGCTGTCGGTGAAAGCATTGATTCGGTCCATCGTTGCCCCGCGTGGCCTCCAGGTACACGGCGTCCACGCCCGCGGTCAGCATGGCCTCGACGTTCAGGTCGGGCCCCTGGTCGGCGCTAATGTCCAGGACCAGCTTCACAACGACTTCACGGCTCCCGGGATCCCGGCGACGGTCTCTAGTGCCCCGGCCAGCGGCATCGCGATGTTGAGCCCAACCTGGAGCGCCGCCCAAGCTTCCTCGATGAAACTCGGGGTGCCGTCGTCGGCCGCGAACTCGTACGCCTGCAGGAGCTGCGCGGCCCCGGGTGGGTCGATCCCGGCCAGCTTGATCACCTGGGCGGCCGCGGTCTCGTCGAGCCCCGTGATGCCGACCAGCCGGGCCAGGAGATCCCGGGCGTCCATCACTTGCGGGCCACGGTGCAGACGATGATCATGGTGTCGATCTGACCGGCCGCGTGTCGACGCTCGACCGACTCCTCGTTGCAGAACGCGGCTCGGATGTGAGCCTGCGCGGTCTCGTGGTCCGTGGCCTGGTAGGCCGCGAGCAACTGCTGGTCGGCCGCGTGGAGGCTCTGGACGTCCTCCACGTACAGGTTGTGGCAGCCCAACAGCCCCACGACCGTCCCGGCGAACGCCAGTACGAGCACGACCCCGATGTCGCGCAAGAAGCTCACCTGGGCTTCTTCTCGGGCACCAAGGTCTGACAGACCACGGACCCGCACGCCTGTACGGCCTGTTGGGTCGTCGCGGCCATCAAGCACGCAGGCTTCAGGTCGCCCAAAGAAGCGTCCTGCACCTTCCCGATCAAGATCGGACAGCGGGGGCTCTGACCCTCGGGGCAGCCCAGCTTGGCGAGATGTTGGCAGACCGCCGCGTACCCGACCGGCGCGGGTGCCGGGGTCGCGTCGGGGGCGACCGTGGGCACGGGGGCCGGCGTCGGGGCGGGAGCGGGGGCCGCGTCCGCGCAGGGGCAGGACGGGCACTTCTTCTTCTCGAGCGGGCCAGCGTCCGTGCAGGCGTCCGGAGGAGGCGTGACGGCCGCGGGGGTGCACGCCACGATTGTCACGACCGCGAGCAGGAAAACGACGATGGTCTTCATGGTCAGGAAGGCTCTCATGAACTGAGCTAAGATGCAAAACAACCCCGCGCTGCTTCAACAGCCGGGGTCATGACCGCAACCACTGGAGGTAACCGCGATGACAAACCTTGTACCACCGCGTCTGAAGCATGGGGGCGCCTGTAATGGTAAACGTTCTGTCGAGTGGAAGGCGTGGTGGTCCGCCATCGTTCGGTGTACCTACCCGAGCCAAATCAACTGGAAGTACTACGGTGGTCGCGGAATTGACGTTTGTCTCCGTTGGCGTCAATCCTACGAAGCCTTCCTCGAGGACATGGGACCATGCCCTCCTGGTCTCACACTCGACCGTTTCCCCGACAAGGATGGTAACTATGAACCGGGTAACTGCCGTTGGGCTCCGTGGCTCGACCAGGTAAACAATCGGCGCTCAAACCGAGTCCTTACCTTCCAAGGTGAATCTCGGTCGGTTGCTGAATGGTGCCGACAACTGAACCTGCTACCCTACGTCGTAGGTAGACGCCTTCGTAATGGATGGAGCGTCGAAGACGCTCTCACGCGCGCTGGCCGTTATGCCGGGGTAAGAGCCAACGTATAGGCGTCCGAGCACGTCGTGACGAGACACGCCCCCGACATCTCCCAGTGGCCGGCGTCGCCCCACTGGGGGGTCCAACTGTTCGGTCCACGGAAGATAAGCTCCCCGGCCTTGATGCCATGCTGTTCGTCGGCCGCAGTGGCGGTCCGGAAGCTCGTGACCGCGAGCCAGTGCCCTCCGCCGTTCGGGTCGTTCTGGTTGATGGTCTGGATGGGTCCGCTCGCCGGGCTGTAGTTCTCGAAGCCCGTGTCGACGAAGATACCCACCGCGGCGGCGCCGTTCTTCTCGATGGCGGCGGCCAGGTTGGCCTGGAACGACGAGTCCGTGGGGTCAATCTTCTGGGCCGCGCCGAGCAGCTCCGCGTAGTCGCTCTCGAGGTCCCCGAGCTTCTCCTCCTGGGTGACGTTGCTGGTGTCGACGTCGCTCTGGAACCCGAGGGGGCTGGGCATGACGAGCGCCCGGATGCCGAGCGCCGCGACCGCGACCACGATGTCGGCGGGCATGCCACCCGAGTCCGTGAACGCCGGGAGGGGCTGACCCGGGCCGACGCTCGCCAGGCGGTCGTACGCGCGCGTGAGCGCGTAGATGCCCTTGGGGGACGGGCGGAAGGGCAGCGGCTTCTTGAAGAACGCGTACGTGACCTCCATCCACTGCGAGGTCCCGTGTCCCGTGCAGGAGCCCGTGTCGTTCTGGTCGAGGATGGGGCCCTCGAGCGACTCGCTGGACGCGGCGGACGAATGGGTCGCGCCCGCGCCTTTGATGAGCTTGAATCGAGCCGCCTTCTTGGGCGTGTCCTTGGTGTATCCGAGCTTGGTGAGGTCGCGCATGCCCTGGAGGCTACGCGTTTTTGATTCACTGTCTACTTCGTGAATCTCCCGTGAGCGTCACGTAGCTGCTGGGCACGCGCGACGTGCCCCCTGGACTTCCCCGCGTGGTCGTTCTGCTGCTCGCGGTCCCCGACAGCCCCGTGGGCCTCCGCCGCCTTGGCGTGCGCGCGACCGGCTACGTCGTGGTGCCCTACCGTGTCGTACTTCTGGGTCTCCTCGGTCGCGGTCTTGGCCAGCACCGATAGACGCGCGGCGTCGTCCTTGGTGTACGGGCGTAGCTTCTGCTTCGTCCACGTACCGAGCCCACTCCTCTTACTCCCCTTCGACATGACTACTTCGACGCGAACCGTCCGTGGTCGTCTCGAGGTTGGTCGTCCCCGCCACCGCCCCGAAGCTCGGAGGTCTTCTTGGCCCAGATATCGAGTCCTTTTGACATGGCGGTTCTCCCTCAGCTCGGTCCCGAGACACTGCGCGTGACGTCGGGCCACACCGTGAGCTTCCCGAACTCCACGGTCGTGACGACCCCGAATGGGTCCTTGGCCTGGATGTCGTAGTCGAGGCACACGGGGCCGTCCGGGTACTGGAGGGTGACGCTCGGCTGCACCTGCACGAGCGCCTGCCCGAGGGTCGGCTGGACCAGCGTGATGCCCCCGTTGCCCCCCGACGAGATGTTGTCCTGGGCCATCGCGGCTTGCTTGTCCGGGTTGGGGAGCGCGTACTTGGCGGTGAACCAGAAGGTCCACCCGGTCACGTCCACGCTGCCCCGCGTGAACTCGTTCACGACCTGGGGGGCAATCTGGAGGGTGTCGCCCCGAACCATCTTGCGGATGACCGGCCTGGGCTCGCCGCTCACCTGGGCGTTCAGCATGTCCATCGTGATGGGGGTGACCGGGGGGTACGTCATGGGTTCAAGGTACCCGAACCCGTGGGTACGAAAACCGGTTTTCGTACTTGGCTGGTCCCCAGGAACAAGGACGCGTAGTCAGGCTCCAGGAGGGACGCGCTGCTGATGACGTCGTAGAACTTCCTCCGATCCCGCTCCCTGGCCCTTCTGCGAACCCGACGCCCGTGTGCGTTCACGACCCGGCGTCGCCAACCACGCAGGGGGTGCCGTGCGGCGCGCCCCCGAGGCATCCCACGACCTGCTGGGTCCCGCCGCATATCCAGTTCCATTGCTGACAGATGTTGTCGAGCTGCTGGCACGTCGGGGGGACCCCACAGTTGATGAAGCCGCCGCACCCGTCGGGCCGGGTCGAGCAGCTGGAGTTGCAGGCCTGCCGGTACCCCATCGGGACGCAGGTCGAGGCGTCCTGACCGGCGTCGACCGTGTCCGTCCCCGTGTCCGGGTTTCCCGTATGGGTTCCGGCATCTTGCGAGGTTCTGGCGTCTGGGATGTCCGTCCCGGTGTCCACGCCCGTGTCCCAGTCCGTGTCCGCCCCTGTGTCGGGTTTCCCGACCGGATTCGAGGTGTCCTGGCCCCCGTCCAGCGTGGGGCCCGCGTCGGGCTCGGTGACGTCCGGAACCGCGACCTTCAGGGCCCTCCCGGCGTCGCTCCCGCAGTTGCAGTCCTGGGTGGCGCTCCCACCGCACGCGGCGACGAGTAGCGTGGCGGTCGCAAGGGTGAGGCGCATGATGGTGCTCATGATGCCACCTTCCCCAGACCCGGGATACGATTGACCGCGACCTTGACCCACACGTCCGGGGTCCTCACGCACGAGAGGTCCCGGTTCGCGACCCGCCTGGCGGTATCGGAGTCGATGACCTCAAAGGTGGGCTCCGACGTGAACTTGGGGGCGTCGCTCGCCTGCACGATGCCCTCCCTCTCCAGCTCCATGAGCTGTCTGAACTCCCGCTCGGCGTCCGCGAGCGCCCACTCCTTGGTGTCTCCGATGCCCCAGACCTTCCCATCGACCACGTACCCATAAAGTTTCATCGTCAGCCTCCTTGGTTGTCAGTAGACGCGCACGCGACCGTAGAGGACCGACTCGTCCTCCCGGAGCCCGAAGATGGTGCTGGGCTCGACCCGGATGGTGCCCAGGTAGGCTCCGCAGCACGTCGTGTAGCCATCGGCCTCGTACGCGCGGTCGTCGGGGGCGATGCGCGCACCCTTCCCCCGGACGCCGAACGTGTCGTGCGCGCGGCACTTCGGGCACTGCTTCAATTCCCCCTTGATGGTCGCGTGGTCGGCTCCATCGAAGGGGGTCGCGATGTCGTGGCGCGTCCCGTCGACCGTGATGAACATCGCGGGGGTTGTCACAACTCGGCCTCCAGGGTCACGTGTCCGTCGTCCTCGGTGCCCCCGGTGAGGAGCGCCCGCTCGACCTCGATGAAGGCGTCGTGCCACCCGTTGAAGTACTGGTCCATCTCGGTCCATCTCGTAGGAGCCCCGGCTCCCCTCTCCTCGTCCATCTTGGAGTCCCGCGCCGCCTTGACGGCCGCCCAGATAGCTCGCCTCTCCTTCACGCTCAGCTCCATCACGGTCCTCTCTTCCGCCAGCAGTCCGGGCAGTAGTCGTACTGGGTCGCGACCGCGAACCACCCCTCGATGGTCCCGCACTTCATCCACCCGGACTCCGCGATGTCGGGCCCGGGCCGAATCTTCGCGTCGCACCCGTCGCACTCGATGTAGGCCAACCTACCCTTGTCGTCCCGCGAGCGGCTCATCCGAACTGGTCGCGGGCGCGGTACCCGGCGACCCACGTGCCGGACATGTCGACGACCTCGGCGGGATAGCCGGGGTAGGCCCGAGCCATCCGTCGCGCCTCCGAGAGGGTGGCCCTCTTGGTGAGGTGGCACGCGCACTTCGTGCGGTTGGGCCCGTAGGTGAGGATGAACTTCGGTTCGATGGTGAAGGTCACGTTGGCCATGACCTGACAGTGGCTCTGCACGGGTGAGTGTGCAAGTCTTTTTTATCTCAACGCAGGGGTTTCTCCGCGTCGAGGTTCACGAACCGGACCCAGGCGTGCGTGTCCCCCTTCAACTTGTCGGCCGTGAGCCGGTGACGCCCACGCTTTCCTTTCGGCATCGCGAACGCCTCCTCGGCCGACATCCCCAGGGTGTCGACACGGTACTTGATGTTGTGGGGTGAAAGACCGATGCGCTCCGACCACTCGGCCATCGTTAGGGTCTCGTCCCCGACCGTCAAGAACCGACTCGTCCTCCGGTTACGGGCCTGCTCGGTCGCGGTTGCCCACCTGACGTTGCCTGGTTCATACCCACGAGTATTGTCCTTCCGCTCCAGCGAATGCCTGGGGGTCGGACGCAGACCCACCTCGTCCAAGAAAGCCTGGAAGTCGTCGCGCCACCCGGGGTGAACTGAGACGCCGCGCGCCCCGTACTTGTAGTAGCCCGACGAGCCCGGCGTGTGGCACCGCGCTTTCATGGACCGCCAAGCAACGTACTCGGACGTCCATCGACCCTTACGGGCCGCACCATGCACCACCTGGTTGACACGTCCCTCCCCTAGAGCCTCCTCGACGGTCCACCCGTTCTTCAGACGCTGAAGGATGACCGTGTGACCAACGCCCAACTCCCGCGCCCACTCCGCGAGCGACTGAACCTTACCGCGCGCCCGAAGTAGCCTTCTTCTCCGCATCCAGGTCAACGTACCTCACCCAAGCTCGGTCGTCACCCAATAGTTTCGTAGCGGACAATCTATGATGACCGTCGTGGATGTACCGGACGCCCCCCTGCTGGACCACGATGGGGTAGTCGACCGGACCGCCGTGCCCATCCGAGGTCTTGCCGCGGTTCTGCGCGGGGCGCATGTCCGGGTCCCGGAGGTACTGCTCGACCCGCTGGGGGTTCACGGAGTGCTGGATGGTCCTGAGCCCGGCCATGGTTATCTGGATGACCGGGGCGGACCGAATCTCCTTGGACAGATGCCGGGGCTTGCCGTCCGGGCCCATGTGGCCCTGGTGGTAGGTCCCCTTGTTCCCGACGGCGAAGGGCGGCTCCACCCCGTGCTCGACCTCCGGGAGCGCCCAGAGCTTCGCGAGCGCGGTCTTGATGCTCGGGTCCGTCTGGCGCTTCGCCCATTCCGCCAGGCTCACGTGGGCTCCTTTGCCTCGAGCACCTTGTCGTTCACGGCGTTCAGCTTCTCCCCGGCCTTCGCGACCCCCTCCTTGGCCCCCTCCAGACGCTTGGCCGCCCACTCGGCGAGGCCACCCTCCTCCTTCTTGCCCTTCGAGTGGCTCCCGGCCTTCCCCTCGTGGTGCTTCGCCCGGTCGTCGTGGTGCCCTGCGCGCGCCAGGTGCTCGGACCGGCGCACCGGGTCCTTCTCCTTCTCGGCGGCCTTCCTGCGGGCCTTGGCGGCGCTCCGGTGCTTGGACGCCTTCTCGACGTGCTCCTTGGCCTTCTCGGCCGCCTTGGCCGTGTTGGCGACGTGCGCGCCCCCGCCCTTGGCGGTGAACTTCCCCCCCTCGCGCGGGTGGTCGTCCTCGTTCCAGTCACCCATGGTCCCGGACCTCCCGTCGCCCTTGCCGGCGCGACGCGCGGTTGTACTGGCGACGCGCGTAAGCGTAGTCGCGGTTCCCGCCCACCACGTACTTCCGCTCCGCCTTCCACCCCTTCATCTCGGTGAGGTGCTTATGAAGGTTCGCGACCACCGCGGTCAGGCCTTCGCGGTCTTGTTCATCCAGGCGGCCAGCGGGTTCTTGGCCGCGCCATCCGGCTTCCCACCCTTGGCCTTGTGCTTCTTGGCGGCCTTCGAGTGGGTCTTGGCCTCGTCGGGCTTGCCGGCCGCAAACAGGGCGGACGCGGCCTTGCTGTGCGCCTTGGCCGCCGCCGCGTGGTCCGCGGGTGCCCCCGACTCCTTCGCCTTCGCGGTCGCCTTGGTGGCCTTGTCGCATGCTGCCGTCGCGTCTGCCATGGTCGTAGTCTCCTCCCCGCAATCTCACACGGGTGAGTCTCGCTCGCAAGAATCCTACCCGGTTAGGCGACCCGGTGGCTTCAGGACCTTGGGCCCCACGTTCACGACGACGTCGGGGTTCCCGACCGGCACCTTCCCAGAGCTGAAGAGGTTCTCGTACTGGGGCTCGTGTCTCGCGAGCACCGAGGCGAGCCAGTCGAGCTGCTTGCGAGACAGGACCCGGGTGTCCGAGAGCGCCACGTCCTTGGGCTCGAGGTAGTGGAGCATCTCTCGGAACGCGTGCTCCTCGTTCTCGCGGAGCGTGTACCCCAGGACCCGCTCGAGGTCCTGGACGTGCTTGACGTGCTGCTCCCGAATGCTGCGCCTCACCGGAGCTTCCCGGCCTCCGGGTGCTGGGGCAGACGGTCAATAACCTCGGCCCGCTTGGGCGGCTCCCAGAGCTTCCCAGGGTCGTGCTCGGCCCCGGTGTACTGATTGTAGCTGAAGGGCACGGGCGGGGCCTGCGCAGGCGCCTGGGCTGCCCCCGGGACCGCCTTGGGCTGCCCCCGGTGCTTGGCCCGCTCCTCCTCGGAGACCGGGGGGATGCCGGACCCCGGGACCCCGATGTTCGCCCCGTCGACCACCGCGGGCGCCACCATGACCCCGTCGTACTGCTTGGGGAGCTGGGCGACCGGGATGCCGTTGCCGAGCATCGTACTGGGTCGCTGCTGCTGGGGCGCCGCGGGCTTGGGGGCGTGGAAGCACTTCAGGCACGCGACGGGGTTCAGGCCGTGCGGGCATCTACCGATGGTCATCATGGGGCGTCCTCCTGGTGTTCCACTTCTTCGTAGCCTTCTTCTCGAGATGTAGCACCCCCATCAGGACGAAGACCGCGAACCCAACGCTCGTCAGGAAGGTGCCCGCCGCGAACCCGACCCAGAACAGAAGCTTCTCGCTGCACATCGGCACCCCTTATGCCGCGGTACGAAAACCGGTTTTCGTACTCAGGGTCCGGACTGCACGCCGGCCCCGCCCGCTGTATAAGCAGTGACCGGATTCCGGAGGTCGTAGAGCTGCTGCTGGTAGAGCGCGTCCTGCGCCAGGGTGCCCTCCGCGACCGAGATGCTGGACAGGCCGCACACGAGCCCTCCCGAGAAGGTCACGCGCCGGTAGAGGAACGTGTAGGCCACGACGTACGCCTGCTCGCCCGGGGCCGGCAGGATGGAGCTGGCGACCGCGTAGACGCTGGGCATCGACCGGACGGTCGTCGCGACCGCCTCGAGATTGAATTTCCCGTCGTCCGCCAGGGCGGCCAACTGCGCGACGAGTTCCGCGGTGCTCTCAGGGTCGAACGGCATCCCCCGACGGTAGCAGAAACGGACCCAGCTCCGTCCAATAGGCCTCGGCGCGGTCCATCATGATGAGGTCCAGGTCCGTGACGGGCTCGTGCCCCGGCTCCATCGGGAACGGGTCCTCCCAGCGCGACGTGGTCTCCAGCACGCTCACGAGCGTCGGTGACTCCGCCCCCACGTTCGACGAAACCAGCGCCACGGTGGTCCGGCGCTCCCGCTGAATCTGGTCCTTGAGACGCTGCACCTCCGCGACCGCGTCGGAGTGCATGACCTTCAGGCGCCGGTACGCCTCCGCGTCAACCACCTCCTCGACCCGAGGGCTGTCGGACGGTTGGTGCGTCTGGACGGGGCCACCGCTGTACGCGTCGACCCGAATGGCAATGTTGACCGCCAGCTCGGCGCTGCTCCCGCAGTGCATGGCCCCCAGGGCGGTCTCACGTCCCGTGCCAAGCGCGTGGAACCGGTCCATCATCGGGATGAGCCGTGGGCGCTTACCCTCCACGAAGTACGCCTGCCCGTAGGTCGCCAGGATGCCGTGGGTGGTGTCGTCGTCCAGGGTCGGCTTGTCGCCCCGGTTGAACAACCAGTCCGCTATCTCGTCAGCCTCGGCGCGACTTCCCACCCCCGCGTACGCGGCGTCGCGGTCCTGCCACGTCCCCGTCCGCATCTTGGCCGTGGTGGTCTTGGTCCCGCACCCGCTCGTTGCCTGACTGTCCACCGCCAGCACATCGCCGTCCCACGCCACCGTCGTCATCGCTCAACCCCATCTCGCGCCTTAGCGCCGCCTTGCAGTCCTCGCAGAGCGGAATGCGCCCCACGTCCTGGTGGACGTTCCACCGTCGTTCGTTGCCCGCACGCGGGGACCGATGGTACGCCCGCGCCTCCATTGCGGCCGTAGTGGGCGTCGCTCTCGTCGGCCTGCACGTACCAACCCGGTTTCGAAAACATGACCCGCTGTTCACCCATGCCCGTTCACCTTCCCGACGACCTGTAGGTGGCCGGTCTCCGCTTCTTCGTACGTGCTGTACCGTTCCTGGTACCCGTCGTGCTCTCCCCCGAAGACCATCGTCTCGAAGAGGACGGGTGATCCGATGCCCAAGAAGTCGTGGTCAACGCCGAGGAAAACCGTGCTGACCTGGATGCCGTACGCTTCGTACCGGGCGATGGACCGGTCCGCGGTCTCGAACCACCGTGCCCACTCGAGCGTGTCCTCGGTCGTGACGACCTCTCGCCCCTTCAACATGTGGTGCAACATTCTGCTCTCGATGAGGAACATCTGGCGGACCGGCTTGTCGCGGTCCTGACGCTTCCACACCATCGCCTGCCCGGCCCGCTGGAGCCCGACCGAAGCCGGGAGAAGCATGACCTCGGTCTCGTCCGTCGCCCCGTCCTTCTCGGCGCTCGCGATTGCGGCCTTCATCTCTCGAAGATTCATCTGGGTACTCCTCCTCGGGCGGGTGCGCGCGCCCGAGGTCCCTTATGCCGCGCTCAGGGGAGGACGGAGTAGTAGAGGTCGACCGACAGGTGCCCGGCCGTCAGGGTGGAGAGCGCGTGCGTGCCGTCGCCCGTGATGACCATCTGGAGCTGCTGACCGGACCGGCTCTGGTAGGGGTTCGACCCCGCGACCGACTGGGGCGTCGTGGGCGCTCCCGTGAACACGTTGGTGGACCCGAGGATGCTCCCCGCGGAGTCGCCCGTCCCCTGGAGGGAAGCGTGCGCCGAGGCGGCCGACCCGCCCGACAGGTCCGTCAGGGCCGTGATGGACGCGGCCGTGAGCTTCGCGTTCGTGGGGAGCGCGGCCCCGACGTTGAACGCCGTCCCGGACGTCTGGGCCTGGATGGTCGCGAGCGGGATGTCGATGGTCACGTGCACGGGCTGGCTCGCGTAGGCGGTGCTCATGTACGCGGCCATCATGACGGCGTTGCACTCGTTCTCGTTGGCGCCGTGGCTCCGCATCTTGGTCACGAGCGTGGCGGCAGCCGCGACGTTCGCGTCGGTCGCGGGGGCCAGGACGCCTCCCGCGGCCAGGACGGAGGCCTGGATGCCGGCGTCGCTGATGCTCTCGCCCGCGAAGACCTTCGAGGGCTGGCTGTTCTGCACGATGGTGACGGTGTTGACGAGGACAAGCGTGGTCATGGGAGACTCCAGGGGGGTTGGGGCCGGTGCTCCCGGCTTTCCTGGCAAGCTACCTTCACGTGACCGACGGCGCTACTTCGTCTTGTCCCGCTCCTTCGAGTGCGGCCCATCGTGCTTGGCCGGACGCCGGCACCGCTCCCGGTGGTTGCACGCCTCGCAGTTGAAGTACGCCCCGCACTCGTCGTGGAGCTGCCCGTACTCGTCCCGGACCATTAGGGCGTGGCCCTCGTGCTGCACGAACCACTTCAGGTCGAGCCGCTTGTTCCACAGGACCGTGACCTCTATCTCGAGCCCGGAGTCCTGGAGGGCGTCCTCCTCCCGGTCCATCGCGCGCTTGAACGCCACGATGGCCGGCGCGAGCTTGATGAGCGCGTGCATCTCCTTGTTCCGGTGGTTCGCGTCCTCGATGCCGAGGTTGTCGTCGCAGTCGAGGCAGTAGACGTCGTAGTCGCAGCTCATTCGACCGAAACCTCCCCGGCGACGAGAGCCGATTCGATGCCCATCACGAGGGGCTCCCCGCACGACTCGCACTCGTACCCCTCGGCGTCCGGCTCCACCCCTCCGCACGAGAAATCCCCGCAGCCCAGACACACCCCGTCGTAGGACTCGCGGTGCAGCTCGTACTCCTCCTTGCTCATCTTGATGGTCACTGGACGCACCCCGGCCTCACGACCGACGCCGTCGCCCTCCTGGCCCACTCGCGCGTCCCCGGCCACATCGCCTCCGCCTTCGCGAGGTCGAGCTTCCTGAGCCCCAGGCCGCCCCGGTGGTGCACCGGGACCGGGATGGCGCTCCGGTCGTGCAGCCGGAACCCGTACTGCGCGCCCATGTGCCACGGGTCCGGGCAGTCCATCCCGAGGTCCGGGGGCACGACGTCCACGATGACCGCGCGCCCCACGATGGCCCCTCGGACCAGCGCATCGCGAGCCGGGATTCGGTCCCAAACCACGCGGCCGAACCTCGACTCCACCCACTCCCACGCGTCCAGGTAGTCCCGCTCGCTCATCCCCATGGCGGCGTGGACCAAGAAGGGCCCGCGGTAGCTCGTGGTCCATCGCCGGTTCTCGACGTCCTTGTCCCCCGACACGACCATCCAGGCCCACGGCTGGGTCATCGACAGGACCCTGACGGTCTCTTGACTCACAAGCCCTCGCTGCGCGTGGCCTTGAGCAGCTCCCTCGTGGTCGTGAGCCCCTTGGTCTTCGCGTCGTCCCCGGGCCAGCGCTCTCCGTGCTTCTTCTTGGTCGTCATTCTCCACCTCGTACCAGACTCCGTTGATGAGGATGTCCATCACGCCACCTATGCCGCGCTAGCTCACGCGCCTTTGGCCCAGAACCCTCCGGACCCGTTCGAGTGCATGCCCGGGTGCCCCTCGGGCTCCACGCACGTGTCCGCGGTCCCCTGCCCCCGGGCGTGTAGACAAGTACGAAAACCGGTTTTCGTACTCAGCTCGTCGAGCACGATGACGTCCGCTAGGTTCTGGTTGCACCTGGGACACGGCGCCTTGCCCTTCGCCCGGTCCATCGGGATGAAGGACTCGTGCTCATCCAGGCACATCCGGCACGAGATGCGTATGTCCGGGTCGACGCGCCAGCTCCACGTCCCGGACACGTGTTCCCCCTCGTGCTGGTGGGCGAGCTGGCACCGCCTCTCCTCCCCGAACCCCGTCGACGTGGCCGAACACCGGAGCACATCGAGTCCCGTCATCGGCTTCACGCCCGGGGGTGGTGGGAGGTCGACCGCGACCACCTCCCCGTCCTTGAACCCGGGCAGGAACCTGACCCCGACCGTGTGGACGACCGCGGGGCGCCAACAGTGCCCGCACTTCTGGCAGGAGTGCGTGTGGTGAGGCTTGGTCGCGAACTCGCCTCGGTCGACGTGTCGCTTCCCGCACATCGGGCAGTGGAGGAGCATCGGGATGGGGTTCATATCGATTCCTTATGCCGCTCCTCCATCAGCTTCTTCGCCTCCTCGACCACCGACTTCGGGTTGAACGTGTTGTAGAGGTCCTGGAGCGCCAGGACCACGACCTCGTCGCCCCGCTTCCTCCGCTCCTCGACGCGCCTCAAGGACATCAGGCAAGTCGTGTGGTCCCGGTGCCCGAACGCCGCGCCCAGCTCGGGGAGCGACAACTCGAGCCGCTCCTTTGCGAACCGCATCGCGATGGCCCGGGCGGTCACGACGGTCTTGTGCCGGCTGGTCCCGACGACGTCGTCGGTCAGGAGCCCGAAGTACCGGGCGACCGTCCCGATGATGTGCTGGACGGTCTCACGCTCCATCGTGGGCGGCTTGACCGTGAACGGCACCTTCGCGAGCAGCTGGGCGAACACCTGGAACGTCACGGTCTTGCCGACGTTGCCGGCCCCGTTGCACGCCTCGCACGGGTAGACCCTACCCTTCGTGCCCTCGGTCTTCCCGGCTCCCCCGCACGCGTCGCACGCGACCGAGACGAGCACCCCCCGGATGTCCTCCGCCCTCACGGTCGTCACCGCGGCTCCCTGGCGGGCTCGCGCGTCACGGGCCCGAGCAGCAGGGTCTTGAAATCCTCGATGGGCATCTCCTTCGAGAGATACCCACGCCCCGTGCAGTACCAGCAGTCGACGGTCCCATTGGAGTACACGACGTCCGGCACCCTGCCCTTGCCCGCGCACTTCGGGCACTCGGTCGTCACCATCACGCCCCTGGCGGTCACCGCGGCTTCCCCAGCATCTCGCCCCCGCACTGCACGACTCCCCCGACCGTCAGGACCGCGTGGCACTCGCACAGGATGGTCACGGGGTCTCCCTCGGTCCACCCGGTCGGCATGAGCGCGTACCACCTGGCCCCGCAGTTGGGGCACTGGATGGGGGGCACGTTCGCGGCCTCGAGCGCCTTGATGGCCTCGACGATGTGCTCGGTCGTGAACACGTCGCTCACGCGGTCACCGGCTTCAGCCCCCAGGCCACGAGCTGGGCGGCGGCACCCTCGACCCCGCGCTGCCTTACGAGGCGCAGGACCGTGGAGTGCGCGGTGCCCTGCTCCCTGGTGCCGTAGAGCTTCTCGAGACGCCTCGCCTCCTTGGTATCCTTGCTCTGGTTGCTCATGCCGACCCTTATGCCGCCCGCTTGGCCCCGGGGCGGCTCGGGCTCGCCCAGACCCAGGGCTACCGGGACGTGAAGTCCAGGTCCGCCCCGCCGCCGTTGACCCCCGCGGTCGCCCCGCCCGACAGCATCCCGAGCTTCCGGGCCTGCTCGCGCGCGAAGAACATCGCCATCAGGGAGTCCGACGTGTGCTTGTCCGGCACGTAGTAGACCATCCCGTCTATCCACTTCTGGACCATCGGGTGCACGGCCCCGAACCGGTCCGTGGGGATGAGCCACGCCCCGTTCTCAATCTCCGGGAAGATGCTCTGCACCCCGTAGGTCGGGTCCGCCTTGTTCTTGCCCGTCGTGAACGCCTTGATGCGCAGCCCCGCGTTCCGCTGGAGCGCCACGTCCCGGATGGTGCGCTGCCCGCCGTTGTTCTCGACCGTCACGATGGCGTCGTTGTAGCCGACGGCCTTGTCGATGCACTTCTGGATGATGTCCGGGGTGGTCCACTTCCCAATCTCAATCTCGAGGATGAGCCGGTGCCCGCTGGGGAGCGGCACGAACGTGAAGAACGCGGTGTCGTCCGACCGGTCGCTCTTGCTGAACGCGAGGTCGACCCCGACGAACACCTGCCAGGGCCCCGCTATCCGGACCATCTCCCCCTTGGGGGTCAGGTTCGCCACGATGCGGTTGATGTACTTCTCGCTGTAGGCGCTCTGCATCGAGTGGTGCCCGACCTTCTGGGCCAGCCGCTTGCACCCCTCCACCCACTCGGGCTTGCACGCCATCGTGTTGGGGTCGACGCACACGCACATGTTCGACTGGAGCCACGCCTGCATGGAGCCCGCGGAACGCTTGCTCGCCTCCATCTGGGCCCGGTTCATCCGCTCGGGCCAGAGCGTCGTCTCGTGGTCCGGGTCGGGGTCGTGGGCGACGAGCCGACACGCGTCGAACATCGCGTCCGTCAGGTCCGCCAGGGGGTACGCGGGCCGTAGGTCGTCGCAGTCCCAGGGGGTGAACTCGCGGCCCTCCTGGTCGGCCTCCTCGCGGCGCATCACGTCGTCCTGGACGTACACGTACCCCTCGACGTCCATCCTGAGAGTGGGCCAGCCCGCCTGCTTCAGCTGCATCACGAGGTCCTGGGGGTGCCAGGGGGTGTTCGAGAACGCGAGCTTCTGGCCCATCGGGTCGAGGCGGGACCGGACCGAGGAGTCGACCCACTGCTTCACCTTCTCGCGGGACTCCGGGGTGCGGGTGTTCTCGGCGTTCAGGAGGTCGTCCACGATGACCCAATTGAGCCGGGAGCCCAGGAGGGTCTGGCTGTCGATGCCGTGCGCCACGAGGCTCGCGTCCCGGATGCCGGGCGGTCGCTCGACCACGAGGCGGGTCTGGGTCCACGAGTCGCCCGGTCGGCTGCTCTGCTTCAGGTCCGGGAACACCATCTTCAGCTCGGGGCTCGACTGGATGTAGTCGCGCACCATCGTCACGACCTTCTCGGCCTGACCCTGGGTGGCGCTCACGATGGCGCCGCGCAGGCTCGGGTTGCGACCCAAGCTCCAGAGCGTGTAGGCCACGAGGCAGAAGGTCTTGGCGTGCCCGACCGGCAGCATGATGACGGGCCGGTCGTGGTCGTGCAGGAACTTCAGGAGGACGCGCTGGTGCGGGGCGCACTTGACCCGCCGCTGCCCCTTCTCCTCCCGCATCACGAACTCGAAGAACGCGACCAGGTCCTCCCTGGCCTCGGCGGCCCGCAGGAGGAGCCGCTGGTACACGAGCTTCACGGCGTTGGCGTCCCCACGCTCCAGGAGGTCCTGCCCGGACATCAGCTGTGAGCCCGACTCGGGCGGCTTCGGAGGGGTACGAAAACCGGTTTTCGTAGTGTCGTTCACGCGGCGTCCTCCCGCCTCTTCGCCCGCCTGTTCGACTTCCTGGTCGACGCCCTCTCGCACCGCGAGTCCTCGCACCCGCCGCGCTCGTCCACGGTGTGCTCCCAGTGGGCGATGCGCACCTTGTGCTCGTGCCAGAACCAGACGGCGTCGAGCTTCGACCGCCCGTGCTGGGCGCACTGCTGGAGGTTCCACGCCTCCCCGCCCCTCACGGACAGCCTGCACCCGCACGCCATGTGCACGATGCGGGTCGCGTCGGGCTCGGGCGCCGGCTTGGCCTCCTCGACCACCGGGACCGACGGCCTGGCGCGCCAGCACGAGAGGCAGGCCTGCGGGTTCTGGCCGTGCGGGCAGTAGGTCATCCTGGGGGTCTCCTCGGCGACCCTGCGGAGCATCCAGTCGAACCACCTCATCCCGGCACCACGACGAGCCTGCGGTCGGCGTCGCCCAGGAGCCTGTCGGTCTGGGCCGCCTTCATCTTCTCCTCGCGCGCCTCCTCCATCATCTCTTGCAGCTCCTCCCGGGTCAGCCCCGCGATAATCTGGGTGGCGGCCTGCCCGACCCGCACGTCGACGTTCACCTCGACGGGCGCCTCGTTGCCCTCGATGCGGCAGAGCAGCTGCTCCAGCTCCTTCACGGTCTTGAGGTCGGGCTTCACGACGTACTCGCCCTTGGCGTTGCGCTCGCCGCGGGACGCGCGCGCGATGTACCCCTTGAGCCGCCGCACCTGCGCGGCCTTGTTGGTCGGGCGAGCCTCGCGGTCCTCCTCGAGCCACCGCTCCCGCACCCTGCCCATCAGGGCCTCGACCCGGCCTTTGCTCACCCCGTCGAACCGCTCGCGCATCTCCCGCACGATGACCGCATTGCTGCTCGCCACGAGCATCAGCGCCTCGATGGTCTGGAGCTGGAGCTGCACTTGGTCCCGCGTCCACCGGAAACCAATCTTCCCCCGCGCATCGGTCGACGTCAGGACCTTGCCCGCGTCCTCCCTCAAACGCTGTGCGATAGTCCGCGGCTTTCTCTTCTTCGATGCCATCCGACCTATCCTTGTAACCCTTCAACCCGAGGTCGGTCCAGGCGGTACGCGATGCAACCGTCGCAGCTTCGCGAGTCCCCCGCGGTTCCTCATCTGCTTCGGGAGGCTCTTCACGCGCTCTCTCCCCACGTGAAAGCATCCAGGACAGAGCACCTGGAGCACGTAGAACCAGTTCGCTACCGGCGCGTGGTGCCAGGCTCCCGTGCGCCTCGTCCTACGGCCGCACTTGGAGCATCGGTGGCTCACGACTCACGTCGGATTGCCACGACAGTACGAGCGCGCGCACGACTCACGTGTGATGCGTCCCCGCATGCTCATCGTCGTTTCCGCTTCATGACCGTGCCCGCCAGGCGACCTCTTCGGCTTTCATGAACGCCTTCACTTGTTCGACCGTCATGTCGGCGCTGCCGACCGGTTCGTCCGGTCCCGGGAGGTCGCACTCGACGAGTGTCGCGGGGTTGATGCCGAATACCCGGCGCTCCATCGCGACGACGTTGTAGTCGCCCGACACCATGACCATGACGGTCACTGGAGCGTGCGGGTCCTTCGGCTCTTCGATGGAAGTGACGTAAACGCGGTGCCCGGACCCAATCCGGTACAGCTTCCACGGGACGATGCCGTGGCGGTCGACCGCGGCACGAACCCGTTCGGGGCGTCCTTGGACCCATTCTCGATACTGGTCCTTCATCTCCTCGGTCGGTTCGTACCAGTTCGCCATTTCGTGACCTCCAGGTCCCTTACGCCTACGAAAACCGGTTTTCGTACTCACCACTTCACCCTGGGGCACGCGAGCGCGGCCCGGTTCCTCACGCCATCGGCGCCCCAGGGGTGGTCGTAGGTCCACTGGAGGTCGGGGTCCCCGCCCTCCATGTCGCACTCCTCCGCGGCCCCCCGCAGGGCCCGCCTGACCGCCAGGGTCGGGCTCCTGGCCCGCCCCGCGTAGTACGGGGTCTTGAGGAAGTTGCAGACCACGGCGCGCCAGTACCTCGGGTCCTCCGGGTCGCGCCGGACGCAGACCCGGACCTTCGACGGGTCCGCCCGGAACCGCGCGAGCCCATTCTCCTCGCTCACTCGACCCTCAGGAGCGCGGCGTCGACGGGGCCCGCCTCGTAGGTCACGTACGGGCGAGTGGCCGTCAACCTGCGGGCGTCCCGGACCTTGTCCACGAACCCCTCCAGGACGCGGTTCCTGAGCAGCAGCTCCGTGCACCTATCCTGGACCTCCCGGAGGTTCCGCTGCATCGACTGGTATTCCGAGTGGGTCCTGACCAGGACGGTCTGGACGTCGGGCGATAGGTTCAGGAAGGCGTCTAACGTCGATTCGCTCATGTCCCCCTCATGCCGCGCTGCTTGCCCTGCGCAAGCGCCTCCATGGCGGCCTGCCGGACCGCCACCAGCTCGTCCCGGACGTTCTCGAGCACCGGGTACGGGACGTCGCTCGGCACGTGGCACATCACCCTGAAGCTGTTTCGGGTGACGTGCAGCTCCACGACCCGGCCGGTCAGGATGAGGGCCGTCACGCACGCCCCGACCTCCTGGGCCGTCATGGTCTTGGGGGTCACGTTCCCCCCGTCCGGGGCCTGGGGGCACACCTCCACGTTGACCCGCAGGGCCGACGGGTCGTCCTCCCGGACCCCGTAGGGCTCGCCCTGGAACCGGGGGACGGGCGCGTCCCGGAGCATCTGGGCCGCCTTGTCGAGGTCGGCCATCGTGATGAACTGCACGCTGGAGTCGGCCATGAACCCCTCGAGAGACTTGGCCTTGCCCCCGCGGTACCGAGCGGCGTCCTGGGCCGCCCTGGCTTCCGCGCAGGTCTCGCACGAGCACCCGCACCCGACGGGGCCGCGCTGGTCGTTCCAATTGCACGACGGTTGGAGGTTGCAGTGCTTCCCAATCATCACTCACTCCTCACGATGTCCACGTACTCGACCCCGCCCTGCACGAGCCCCCCGAAGTCCACCCCGCCCGCGTCGAACGTCATCTCGATGTGGTTGCTCGACATCCCACGCATCATCCGGTTCTCGTACCCGCCCCCGTAGTACGGGCGCTCCATCTCCTGCCGGACCTTGCACTCGATGATGCGGAGCGCGCGCGCCAGGTAGATGCCTCCAGGGTCGGGAGGCATCACGACCGCACCCTTGCCCCTGATGAGCGCCGAGACCTCGCTCTGGGTCACCCACCTCATCGCGAGCTGCCTCTTGACCGCCGCCATCGCCTTCTTGTCCTCGAGCAGCGACGGGGGCAGCATCGCTCAAGCATCGTGGCGATGTCTACGACCGCGACACTCTCGCTCACGACCGGTCCTGCTCCTGGCGACAGAACTGCTCGATGCCCCCGCGGGCGTCCGGGATGTTGGTGAAGTACGCCATGTTCCCCACGTCCCCGAAGTCGAACATGAAGAACACGATGGGGGCCGCGCGCGACAGGGTGCGCCCGATGTCCGCGCACCTGCGCTCGTGCGCCAGCCTGGCGTCCCTGACCTCCGGGGACTCGGGCGGGCCCTGCGGGGCGTCCAGGGCGCCCGACGTCTTGTCGAGCCACTCCTGGAGCGCCCGGACGACGTCACCCCGCTCCGCGTTGCTGATGTAGTTCGCCCGCTTGTCCTTGACCGCGATGAAAAGCGCGTAGCCCTTCCCGCCCGTCGCGTTCACGAGCTGCTCGGCGATGTCCCGCATGGCCCCCACAACTTGCTCGTCCGGCGCTTCCTTGGTCACCATATCGACTCCTGCGCGAAGATGATGCTGTACCGACGGTTCTCCGTGACGTTCTCGACCATCTCCTTGGTCCTCTGCCCGAGGGTTCCGCGCTCGTTCACCGCGACGTGCAGCGACAGGGTTCGCCGGTCCACGAGCGTCGACACCAGGTTGAAGTCCCACTCCAGGACCCCGGTGTAGATGTACCGCTTGCTCGCGTCGTTGCTGGGCGACGGCGCGATGCTGACCATCTGGAGTCTCTCGAAGCAGAGGCTGGACTCGTCCGTGAACCCCAGCCAGAAGAGCGCGAGCTGCCGCTTCACCGACGCCATCGCGGCCTTGTTGATGACGCCGGGCGGGAACGTCGCGCAAACGACGTCCTCTACCTTCGCGTCGATGAACTGGCTCAGGTCGACGACGCTGCCGCTCACGACGCCTCTTTGGCGACCTGCGGGAGCGAGCTGTTCTCACGCGTGATGCCCGTCACCTCGTCGGCCCAGCCATCCGTGAACTCGGCCAGCTCGTCGTCGTGGTTCACGTCCCGGGCCTCCCACATCACCTGCTCGACGGCCTCGCGGAGGTCCTCCTCCTTTACCCGGTCCAGCTCCTGGTCGAACGACTCCGCCACCGTGGTCATGCCCCTGCGCATCGCCAGGGATGTCGCCCGGTCGACGATACCGGCCAGCATGGCCCCGCTCACCAGGTTGCTGAGCGTCATGGCCACGCCCTTGCCTACGCTGCTCTGCTTCTTGACCCGGTAGAGCACCAGCTTGGGGTCGTAGAGCGCCTCGGTGATGACGTCGATGGCCCGGTCCTCCGGGTGGTCGAGCGGCGTCTTCTTCAGGTGGAGCTGGAGGATGGCGCGCGCGTCGTACTTGCTCGGGCGCGTGACCTTGATGCGCCGGTCGATGCGACCGTCGCGCACGATGGCGCTGTCGATGCTGGAGGGTCGGTTGGTGGCAAGGAGCACGAACGCCCCGCTCTCCTGGAGCCCGTCCATCTCGCTGAGGAACTGGGGTACGACCGTCTGGCTCAGGAACCCCTTGCTCGCGTTGCTCATGTTGAACGAGCCACCCACGCTCCGCGGCCCCAGGATGGCCTCAGCCTCGTCGATGAAGATGATGGCGGGGAACCCCGTCTTCTTCTTGTAGGCGCGCGCCTGCCCGAAGAGCTTGCGGATGCTGGCCTCGGTCTCGCCCACGAACTTGTCCAGGAGGGCCGGTCCCTTCACGTAGAAGAACCCGCCCGACGTCGTCGCCTTCTTCTCGGACATCCACTGGTGAGGCGTACCGTCCTGCCCGTCCGAGCCCCCGCACACCCCGTTCATGTTCTCCTGGGTCGCCTCGGCCCTGCACTTCGTACACCGCGAGACAATCTTGGAGTGCAGCTCCGCCAGCGCGGTGGCCGCTGCCTTGCCCAGCATGGTCTTGCCGAGCCCCGGCCCGCCGTACAGGAGCGCGCCCTTCGCGGGCTTCTTGCCGTACCGCCGCATCTTCTCGGCGTGGAGGATGGGAGCCTCGAGCGCCTCGCGCAGCTCCCTCTTGGCCGCGTCGAGCCCGCCGATGTCATCCCAGGTGACCCCGGTCTCCTCCTGGACGAGCCCCATGTCGGCAGGCTTGCCCAGGTTGGCCACCACGACGGTCGCGCTGGCGTCCAGGACCACCCTGTCCATCTCCTCGAGCGGCACCCCGCCCATGGGCGAGTACGTGACGGCGCGCTGGCTCCCCTGTCGGTCCACCTCGGCGGTCGTCTCGTTGACGATGCGGCACACCGTCAGGACCTCCCCGGCCGTCGGGGGGTTCTTGGCGTGCTCGACAATCTGCATGGTGTCGCCCGCGACCTTCACGGTGTCGCCGATAGCGAAGTCCAAGAGCTTGCCCTCTAGGACGGGGCGCTCGACCTCGATGTTCCGACCGCCCGTCGCGATGACCACGGTCTCGGGGTGGACCGCGATGACGCTCGCGTGGGGGAGGGGCATCTTCTTCAGCTTCTCGAAGGTCTCGATGTACTCCTTGAGCATCTTCTGGGTCTTCTCGTGCTCGCGCTCGGTAGCCGTGAGGGTCTCGCGAAGCTTCGGCATCTCGGCGTTCTCGCGAGAGAGTCGCTCGACCTCCAACTTGGCCCGGATGCTCTCCTCCTTGACCTGCTCTATCTCGCGCTGCTGCTGTGGGCTCACCGCCGCCCTGGGGTTGAACTTCCCCGAGCAGAAGGAGCCGAACTCGCTCGTGAACTTCTCCCCGTACTGCCTCTTCATCTCCTCGAGCATCTTCGCGTGGTCCACTTTGACGACTCCTCCCTCGAACTTCATGGTCTTCCTGATGAAGTCGAGCGGCTGGCCCGTCATGGGTTTCGCCACCTCCTCCTTCACGGCCTCAGCCATCTGCCGGTAGCTCTCGGTTCCCGGCGCTCCAACCTCGGTCATCTTCCTCGCTCCCTTCGTGTTCGCGGCGTACTGGTCGTAGAGGTCCATGGCCGACGCGAGACCCGCCGCGTAGTTCCCCGCGACCGTGTTCTTCGGGTCCACCGCCTCGGTCTTGAGGATGAGCGCGGTCCTGCCGGTCAGGTCCGCGATGTACCGGTCCAGCTCCACGAGGGAGCCGACCCGCTCATCCCCGATATAGACGTCGTCTCCCCGGACCGACGCCTGCGGGATGCTCGCGAGGTCGCCCGCGGGCGGGACGTTGGGCGGCCCCATCTTGAACGGGTACCGCGAGGCCTCGTCGACGACGACGTCGGGCCTCGACCTACCCCCGACCTTCGGCTTCTTCGACATCTTCGTCTTCCTCGTAGTACTTCGTGAACGCGCCGATGCCGCAGCCGCGGACCCCGCAAAAGCAGAGCGGGCGCAGCCGGCGCCGCTTGCCCTTCCTGGACCCCGCCTGAGCCTGTTGGCCGTCCTGCTCGCCTCCCCGTTGGTCACCACCCTCCTGCTCGGCGCCCTCCTGCTCCTGGTCCTTGGCGTTCAGCTCGCGCTCCAGCGCCTCCAGGTCCAGGTCCTTCAGGCCCGCGAGCTTGGCGGCCTCGTGGGGGTCCGGGAGCTTCAGGTCCGGCCCCTTCACCTTCACGGGCTCGACCTGCTTGAACCCGAACTCTCCCGGCTTCTTGAACTCCTGCATCACTGCCTCCTGGGGGTACGAACGTAGTAGAGCGCGTGCTTCGCGCGGGTGGTCGCGACGTAGAGGAGGTTGTCCTCCTCGATGTTCCCCTTGCCCGCGCCCCAGAAGGTGTCGCGCAGCATCCACACGCGGTCGCGCTCCATCCCCTTGGCCTTGTGAGTCGTGGACAGCGTGATGCGGTCCTCGTCCTTGCAGTCGTCGAAGAGCCGTGTGATGCGCTCGATGACCGCGGCGGTGTCGCGCGCCCCCTCCATCAGGACCACCAGGCACTCCTGCTGGTCTCGGACGCCGTTGCCGCTCTCCCCCTTCTTCTCGAGGCGCTCCACCTCCTTGTCGGCCCACTGCTTGACCCACTCGGCGAGCTTGCCGACGTCGTTGGTCTTGGCCTTCCGCAGGATGGCGGCGAGTCGCTCCCCGATGTCCCGGCCCAGGATGTTCGCCTTCGTACCCTCCCGGAGAAACTCGAGGCAGATGCCGAGCAGTGGGGCGTTCGTGCGGGACAGGATGAAGTCCCCGGGGCGGGCTTCCCGCATCATCCGGTCCTTCGAGACGTAGTCCTCAACGCTGCCCTCGTGCATGCCCGGCGCCGCTTGGATGTCGGGCACGAGCTTCTGGGCCTCCCGGACGATGACGGTCCCGCACCGGTACGTCATGGTCATGGGCATGACCCGGGCCTTCAGGGACGCGACCACCCTGTCCAGCGCCCCCTTGGCGGCTCCCCGGAACCCGTAGATGCCCTGCCGGTCGTCCCCGACCGCCGTGATGCGCCCGTCCGCCGTCACGATGGAGAGCGAGAGCCATATCTGGAGCGCGTTGAGGTCCTGGGTCTCGTCCACGAAGACCCTGCCGTACTTCGGCATCCTGAGCTGGAGCGCGTAGGGGAGGTAAATCATGCAGTCGAAGTCGACCGTCCTGGGCTCGACCTTCTGACCGTCGACCAGGTCGTAGGTGCTCCGCTCCATGCACTCGATGACCTGCCTAATGAACTCGGGTCGGTCGTCCCGGACCGCCCGGACCATCTCGCCCTGGCAACCGTTGTGCCCGCACCGCGGGTTCATCGCGTCCTCGGGGGACCACCGCTGGCACACCGTGCACCGCTGCATCACCCGCGGGGGCTCGGGGTGCTCGGGCTGCATGTCGTCGATGAGCGCGTCTATCTGCTCGGGCGTGAGCGCCAGCGTGTTCTTGGCGCGGCTCACGACCTTGTCGAGCGCGAACCCCCAGGGACGCTTCCGGGCGTCCAGGTCCGCACCGCTCACCTGCATGGCGATGTCCCGGCACTTGCCCTTCTGGACCGACACGGAGCCGAAGGCCTTACCGAGCGCCCGCAGGCCGAGCCCGTGGAGCGTCTTGACCTCCACACCCTCCGGCACCTTCCGCTCAAGCGTCTTGGCTGTGTCGCTCGCGAACGCGACCATGATGGTCTTCTCGAGCGGCACCCCGTCCTCGTCCCGGGGGATGTACCGGAGCGCCTCGATGAGGGTCGCGGTCTTGCCCACGCCGGCTCGGGCTCGCCACACCACGTGGCCCCGCCCGTTCATCACGTCATCCAAACACGCGCGCTGCTCCGCGTTCGCCTCGTATCCCATGGTCACTCCTATCCGCGCCTCAGCGCTCTTATGCCGCGTCCCCCGTCTCGAATCCTGTTATCCCTCTGGTCGCTCAGGTGTGCAAGGCTTTTTTATCTCTTCGACGAGCGCTCCTGGAGGTACCGGGTCATCCTGATGTTCGGGGTCTGGCTCAGGAGCGTGCGGAGGCACTGCTCGCACCGCTTCGTAGGGACACGTCCCTGGGGGTCCTGCTGGGCGTGCCGTAGGTTGCAGAGGCTCACGAGCCCGTCGACCATCTTCGAGAACGTGAAGACGTGTAGAGCCTCTCCCCCCTTCCACTCCCACGCTGCCTCCCCCACCAGGCGGCGGCGCGCGTTCTCAGCGGGGTCCTCGGCACCGTGCTTGGTGCACCAGCAAAGCCCCGGCAGGGACCGGGTCTTCCCGCAGACTCGCGCCATTCCAGGAAAGCTAGCACTTCTTGTCGGGCTCGATGACATCGTCGATGACGATGAACTCGATGTAGGGCATCTGTAGCTCCACCTCGATGGTCATGGTGAAGACCCCGTTCGCGAGGTCCTCGGGCGTGCTGGTCACCCTCCCGGGCGCCGCCTTGGCGATGCGCCTGGTCCGCGCCTCGAGACTGAAGTCAGCCCCCTTGTACTCCACGCCACCAATGTAGAGAGTCGCCTCCATGGCGTCGTAGATGCGTCCCTTCACCTGCTCGACGAGCTTCGCCTGGACCTCCTTGGCCCACCGAGTGTGACTATCGAGGTTCAGACGTCGCCACTTCTTCCACTCCTCCCGGTAGTGCCTCGTGAGCTTCTTCTTGAGGGTCCTGCGCCTCACGAGTCCAGCTTAGGGGGCCCGTGTGGGTCGTACTCGACCCTGGTGCTCGTCCGGTGGGGCGGCTGCATCCCGCGGCCCTTGAACCCCGAGACGATGTCCTTCCACATGTCCTCCGTGATGAACTTGTCGGGCATGCGCTCGACGTGCTCCTTGCACACCACGATGCCGAGCGGGAACCGCATCGGCTTGCCCGTGTAGTCCCGGCCCGGCTGGAGGAGCAGGACCGGGCGCAGCTCCCCGTCGTTCGTGCACCCGTCCCGGTCGCACTGCCTCGCGACCGTCGGGTCGAACGCGAGGTCGCCGGTCGCAACCGGCGCGGCGGCCATCTTCTCCTCCAGGTGCTTCTGCTCCTCCTCGGTCAGCTTGCTCATCCTCGCTCCTCCCTCGGCTCGAAGAACTTGGCCTTCAGCTCGAACGGCTCCTCGTGCTCCCACTCGCCCCTGATGCGACCCACCCACTCGGCCAGGTCCTCCCACTCCCTCGTCGAGAGGGGGTACTTCTTGCTCGACGTCGGGCCGCCCGCGATGAGGGCCTTGGCGTTGTCGCTCAGCTCCCGGGTCAGCTCCGCCTGCATGACCACGTTCGCGCGCTTCCACCAGGCCGGGCTCGCGCCCTGGTACCGGACCCCCGCGAAGTTCACCCTGGTCTCGGCCAGGATGTTCTGGAGGGTCTCCTTGACCCACTCGGGAGGGTCCTCGTGGCCCAAGAGCCACCCGTAGAACTGCTTGAACGTGTCCGCGCTGTACTGGGGGAACGCCTCGGGCGGGAGCAGGAGAAACCGCTCCTCGGCCTTCAGGGCGTCGTTCAGGGTGACCGCCCGGTCCTTGATCAGCGACATCGACAACACGTGCAGATGCTCGTCCCGGTGGTTCATGACTTGAAGACCTCCTTGCCGACCGCCACGACTCGCCCGTCCCCCGTGTTGGTCATCTCGACCGCCAGGATGGTCCAGGGGTCCTGGAGGTTGCGCTTCACCCGAAGCCCGATGGGGACGATGACCTCCTTGCCGACCACGATGCAGACCGCCATCGGCGGCGCGCACGAAAGTCCCTTTGAGTGGAGCCAGTCGTGGAAGGTCTCGAGTTCCCCCATCCACGCGTAGTCACCGGTCCTGATGATGTCCATGAGACGCCTCCATCTCTCCGATGAGGATACCTACCAGCTCCTTGGCCGCGCCGTGCTGCCTTGAGAACACGTCCATCCCCGGTTTCGTAGACGCGTTCTCCACCGCCTTGGTGGCGGCCTCCAGCTCGAAGATGGCCCGGAGCTTCTGGGTGACGCGCTTCCTGGTGTCGACCTTGGCTTTGCTGCTGCGATGCCCCATGCGAGAGCTTATGCCGCGGTACGAAAACCGGTTTTCGTACTACCCGGTCGAATCCGGCCAGGGCACGTCCCGGAGGGTCTCGGGCAGCTTCCCGTCCCGGATGCGCTGCTCGGTCTCAATGTATCCGGCGATGTTCCAGAGCACCGCCGCCAGGTGGTCCTCGCTCCTGTCTCCATCCTTGAACCGATTCATGTGCCGCTCAGCCGAATCGATGAAGCGTGCGAGCGGTAACCCCTTCTCCCACCCACGTGGTTCGTACTTCTTCGCCCCCAGCTCGTAATGTAAGGCCAACCGGTGGATGGGCGTCGCAGGAATGAGGTCGTAGCGCCCCTTGCCGGCCGCGCTCTCGCGAATACCGCCCGTGACCGAAGCCTCCCGGGCTCCTCCGTGGTCCTGGACCTTGGTGAACCCTCTCACCTGCGCGCCCCGATGGCCTTACCGTCGGCCCCGACCTTGGTGGGGTTCTGGTTCGCCATGGCTTTGTGGCTGTGGACGGACGCGAACTTCAAGATGTGGTTGCGGGGCATCCCCTGCCGACAGACGTTCTTGTACCGGTCCCCGCAGAGGTCGCATCGGGCCTCGACGCGCTGCTCCTCGGGCTCGTGGGTCTCGGGGTCCAGGACCCTGGGGCTGTAGCGCCCCTTCACGTGCGGAGCCCACCTGGGGCTGTACTCGATGCTCAGTTCTTCAGCCATGCCTCTGCCTCCGACACCTTCTTGGAGTATCTCGACTTGGCCAGCCACACCACCCTGTAGGTGCGCTGGCCCTGCTGGGCCGTGACGACCGCGCTCCACCCGTCGCGACGCTTCAGGTACTCAACCGCGATGCGGAACCACGGGGGCGTCGCCTGCCCGAACTCGATGGTGAACACCATCTCGCCCGACCGGTGGAGCTGCTTTCGGTGCCTCCTGACCAGCCAGGCGGCGGCCCGGTGCCCGTCGTGCCGGAGAGCCTCGGTCTCCCGCATCGACAGCTCCTCCTCGATGACCCCGTGTCGGAGCTTCACTTCTCCCCCGGCACCGGGGCGGGCTGGTTCACGAGCTTCTTCACCAGGTCGTCGTTCTGCTGACGGAGCACCTGGTTCTGCTCGTTGAGCCGGGCGACCTCAGCCCGGAGCTGCTGGATGACCATGGCGGCCATGCTGGACTGGCGCTCGTTGTCGGCGAGGATGCCGGTGTACATCTGGACCAGCGACCCGACGGCCTGGTGGGCCGAGAGCGCGTTCAAGGTCACGACCTCCTGCTTCTGGGGAGTGTCGCTCACGGCCGGACGTCCGGCTTCTTGCGTCCCGCCTGCGCGATGGCGATGTCGGTGGCCCGGGCGGCTCCCCTGAGCGCCACCCCGATGAGCAGCAGGGTCTTGGCGAGGTTCATCCCGCGGCCAGACCCGACGGCCGCGACCTTCTGGGCAATCTCCCCGACCTTGGTCTGGACGAACAGGAAGTACTGGACCTCCTTGTCCTCGAGCGGCACGAACTCCGACTCGCCCCGGGCCACGAACGAGTTCCCGTCCTCCAGCTCGAGGACCGGACCCTTGGTCGGGAGGTTGTTGTAGCTCGACGTGTAGACCTCGTTCTCCCCGTCCCAGAACTTCAGCACCTTGCTGACCGTCCTGGACCCGGTGTGCAGGACCCACGTGTTATCGGCGGCCAGCTTGGCGGCCCAGCTCGTGTCCGGCTTCTCCTTCTCGGGCCCTGCCGGGATGGTGTCGTTCTCGCTCATGGTCATCACCTCCTGTTCCGTTCCAACAGCATCCGCTCGTACTGCTCCCGGTGCTCGCGGGCCAGCTTCTCCTCGTCGTTCACCTCCAGGACCACGTCGCCCGTGGGGCCGACCAGGAGGATGTTGGGGCTCCACTCCCAGTCGGGGTCCTGAGCGTCCGCGATGCGCTCCGGGGACACGTCGGGCATCCTGGAGCCGAAGTCCCGCTCGGCCCACTCGGCCCCCCGGGTGAACCCGCTCCGGTAGCACTCGGCCGCGTGGAACCTCCCGAACTCTATCCACTCCTGTCGGGTCGCGTGCGGATTGTGGTTCGCGAAGTCGACCACCATCTCGCCGAGGCGCGCGGGCGGCTCGGGCCCCTCGTAGTACGTCCTGCGCCACCTCTCGACGACTCGTCTAACGAGCTTTTGAAACGGAGTCATCCCCGCCCTTATGCCGCGCGGACTCCGCGAACGCCTTACCCCGCTCCGCGACCACAATGCGATCCTGCGCCATCTTGACGTACTTGGGGTTCATCTCGAACCCGATGAACCGCCTCCCCAGCGACACCGCCGCGAACCCCGTGGTCCCCGACCCGCTGTACGGGTCCAGGATGATGTCCCCCGGGTCCGTGAAGAGCCTGATGAGGTCCATCATCAGCTCGACCGGCTTCGGGGTCTGGTGGTCGGGACGGAGGCCGTCGTGGATGTTGTGTTCGAAGACCGTCCTGAACAGACCCTTCTTGCCCCCGCCGTTCCACACCCGGCGCTTGCCCGTGGCGTGCGCGACCTCGATAACCTCGAACGCGACGGCCGGCTTGTCCCCGGAGCACTGGAACATCCCGTCCATCCTGACCCACACGCACGCCCGCGCGTGCTTCAGGGTCGGCTCGAGGACCTGTATCCACTTGTGGAGCCCCTCGACCTGGCAGAACACCAGGCACCATCGCCGGCAAAGCCGACCGAACTCCGTCCCGACGTGCGCGCGCTCCTCCTCGGTCATCGCGGGAAACGTCAGGGGCGCGGAGACAAACTTCCCCTTCGGGGCCACCCGTCGACCCGCCGAGTGACAGCTCGCCTCGTAGGGCGGGTCCGTGATGACGTGGTCCACCGACCCGTCCGGCAGGGAGCCGAGAAGCTCCCGACAGTTGCCCTTCTCGACCGACCACCAGGCCTCGCGGGCCAAGACCTTCTCGAAGGCCCTCACGCGGCCTTCCCGCGCCGCTTGGAGAGCTTCCCTACCAGGCTCGCGGCCTTGATGGTCCCGAGTACCAGGTCGCCCGCCTTGTCACCGTTCGCGGTCGCGGCCTTCAGGAGCGCCTTGGCCTCGTCCCTGGCCTCCACGGTCGAGAACTCGATGGAGAGCGTGATGCTGGCCCCGAACCCACTCAGCTCCTCGCCACCCTCCGACTTCCCAGCTTCGGGCGGGACCGTCAGCAGCTCAATCATCCCGTCTATCTCGACCGGCTCGAACCCGGAGGCGAGCACGTCGTCCATCGTCATGTTCGGACGGATGTCCCGGAACAGCTCACCGAGCTTGTGCGGGTCGAAGTCCGCCTCGATGTTGTTGAGCGACACGTTGAGCTGCTTGGCCTCCGGGTCCTGGACGTCGAGCACGACGGCCGGGACGGTCTCGGGCTCCTCCCACCCGCGCTCCTGGCAAAGCTCCCGCATCGCCCGAACCCTCTGGTGCCCGCCGATAAGGACCAGGGCCCCGTGGGCCTCGCTCTTCCGCTGGACCACCAGGGTCAGGACCATCCCGTGCTTGACCAGGCTCGCCTTGAGCGAGTCCAGGGTACCCTTCGAGATGCTCCGGGGGTTGTACGGGGCGAACTGGAGGTCCGCCAACCTGACCTGCTCGGGCGTCGGGACCGACAGCCCGCTCGCCACTGCCTTCTTCTTCGCCGTGCTCGTCTTCTTCATGCGCGCCTCTCCCCCGAGAGGTAGCACGAACCCGACCTACTGCGCGGTGGGAGAAAGGAGGCCGCGCCGTCCGAGCTGCATCCACCCCGCGTTCGCGATGACGAAAGCGTCCCGGGTGTCCTCGTCCTCGAAGGGGGCGCCCATCTCGTCGAGCTGCGCCCAGATGAAACGCTTCCACTCTTTGCGGGACATCCTGGGCTGCTTGCCGAACAGGGTCTTCCGCGCGCTCGACGCCACCACCGGAACCACCGTGATGCGGTACTGCCGGAAAAGCTCCCGCTTCACCGCCCCGACCAGCTCGGCCCTGGCCATCGCGTGGCTGAGGAGACCCGCGCTGAACGCGTGCTGCTCGACGAACGCGTGCCCGACCTCCCCGATGTTGTTGTGGATGCCCTCCACGATGGCCGCGACCCGCTCGTCGCCCGCCAGGAGCCCGGCCTGCGTGAACCGCTCGGCCCTGGTGCGCTTCCACGTCCCGGGTTTCCAGTCCGACTCCAGCACCACCATCGCGGACCCCCGAAGGCTCAGGTCGAGCCCCATGACCGCCTGGGGGGCGTACCGCGCGCGCCTCACACGACCACCCGGGCGACGCTGCGCCCGCGCTCGCACACCACCTCGACGCACCCAGGGAGCATGTGGACCGTGTCGGGCGTGTGCGACACCACGAACGCCTGGGTGAACCCGTAGCGCCCCGCCAGCATGGCGGTCAGGTGGGACGCGAACGCGCGCCGGTTGCTCGCGTCGAGCTGACCGAACGGCTCGTCGATGAGGGCCGTTCCCCACGCGCTCCCCCGGTCCTCCCGGAGCCATGCGGACGCCGAGAGCTGGATGGACGCGCCCGCCAAGTCCTCGGCGGCGCCCGACCGGTCGCTCAGGACCAGCTCCAGCTTGTTCACCAGGAGGGGCCCGCGGTCGGCCCCGCACCGCTCGCACTGCTTCACCTTGGCGCTGGTCCCGAACGGGTGCCCGCACGCGTCGCACGACCGGGCCAGCCCGCCGCCCTCGCGGCTCCACTGCACCTCGACCGACAGGTCGATGCCGCACTCCCGCAGCATCGCGTTCGCCCCGTCCTCGATAGACTTGAGCGCGGACTCGGCCACGCGCTTCTGGGCCCCGAGCTTCCCGAACACCACCAGGGCCTCGCGCTTCACCCCCATGCGCGCCTGGAGGTCCTCGACGTCGTGGTCGAGCTTCCTGGCGCGCTCCCGGGCCTCGGTCGCCCGGTTGAGACTCGCCCGCATGGACGACAGCTCCCCCTCGAGCGACATCAGCCGGTTGCACGCCTGGGTGTACTGCTCCTCGAGCCGCTCGCTCTGGTCCTCGGCCCCGACGTTCTCCTTGGCCAGCTCGTAGTCGGGCTTGAGGGCGCGCACCTGGTCCCGCAGGGCGGACAACCGGCTCTTGAGCCGCTCCGCCACCGCGACCGACTCGGCCGCCTTCGTCCACTCGTCCGCGTAACGCTCATGCTTCTCCTCCAAGGTCTCCAGGCTCGACTGCGCGGTCTCCAAGGCCTTCTTGCCCGCCGCCGACTTCTTGTTGATGACGTCGGTCACGGGGCACTCGATGCCGGCGACCGGGCACGTCCCGTCGAACTGCCCGAGCGACACCTTCCTCTTGGTCTGGACGTCCCGGGCGGCCTGCCCGACCAGCACCGCCATCTCGGTCTCGAGATTCTTGACCCGCGAGGCCTCGTTCCGAAGTTCGTCGAGGTTCATCCCCTCCAGGTCCGCCTTGACCTTCGTGCCCGCCTCCACGATGCGCTCGTACTCGGCCACCCTGGAGCGGGCCACCGCGAGCCTCCGGTCCTCCCTGACGGCCTGCTCGGCCGACGCCTTGGCGTCCCTGGCGTGCTCGACCTCCTTCTCCTTCAGGACCACGACACCGGACTTCTCGGCCAGGGACTGGTCCCCCAGCTCCGCGGTCACCACCTGCGAAGCGGCGCTGAGCTGGCTGATGAGCCTCCCGTGCTCCAGCGACAGGTCCGACAGCTCCTTCCTGACCTGTTCCTCGGCGGCCACGAGCGGCTCCAGCCGGAGCCAGGCTCCCACGATGTCCATCCTGTCCTGGGGCTTCGCCAGGACCATCCTGGCCATCTGGCGCTGCTCGAAGTAGCAGGTCGCCCCGAAGTCCGCGGCGGTCAGGCCCATCCGTTCGCTCAGGAACTTCTGGGCCTCCTCACCCTTCAACTGCGCGGCTCCCTCGGGGGTCACGGTCAGGACCGTAGACTTGCCCCGCTTGCGCGTTCGTTTCACCTCGAACCGCTCCACCTCGTCCTCGACGATGAGGCTGACCCCCCCAATGTCGTGACCCTCCGTTATCCACCCGTCCTCGGTCCGGGACGTGTGCTCCCCGTAGAGGGCGAAGACCGGGGCCTTCAGGAACGCCGACTTCCCGCCCCAGTTGCTCCGCTCCGCGTCCCCGGCGTACCGAGCCACGACCGAGTAGGCCAGAGCCTTCAAGTCGAGGACCTGCATACCCGCGTAGGGCATCCAGTTGTCCATCATCATCGACACGATTCTCATATCCCGACCCTCGCCATCGTGGCCTCTACCTCTTCCCTCAGCTTCTCCCTGTCCCGCGTCGCCACCGTCTCGACCAGGGACAAGCACGCCTCCCTGAGCGTCTCCCGGGTCCTCGGCGCCGACTTAGCCTCCTGGGTCAGGACCTCCCCCCTGGGGCGGGGCAGCACCCTCACGGCCTTGCATCCCGCCAGCACGACGTCCTGGCGCACCTTCTCGACCTGCTCGTCCGTCGCGGTCGCCGGGGGGCGCAGCCGCACGAACGCGTCCCTGGCGTCCTCTGGGTCCCACTTGGTGTCCCAGTCGATGGTCAGGAGACGCCTGGCCGCGTGCGGAAGGGTGTCGATACGAAAACCGGTTTTCGTACTCTTGGGCTTCGGTTCCTTCCGCGGCTTCTCCACGGGCACCGGGGTCGTCTTCTTCAGTCGCGCCACGTCACACCTCCACGAGCAGACAGCCGGGGGAGTTGTCCTGCTCCCCGAAGGTGAACCGAGCCGGGGAGCCCGGGATGTGGACCGGCAAGAACCCCGGGAGCTTGTGGGTCTGCCTCCGGTGGTAGTGCCCGTTGAACAGGTAGACCCCGTTCATGTCCCCGGTGAACTTGCTCCGCGGGAACGTGACGTCGCGACCGCGCGGCATCTCCTTGGTCTCCTCGCCGGGCTGCACGCCCTCAACACTGAGGTGCGCGAGCACGACGTGCACGCCCCCCTGGGCCCAGATGGAGTCCACCACCTTCTCGGGGTCGTACGGGTGACTCGTGGCCGTGTAGGGGAGGGCGTGAACGCACGTGTTGTGGAGGTCGAACGTGGCGGTCCCGGGCTGCTCGAACAGCCACACGTGCTCCGACTCCTTCGCGATGGGGCGGAGCGGACTCAGGGTCGTGTCGCCTGACCCGTCCTCAATGACGTCGTGGTTGCCGGGAATCCAGATGTTCGTCACCCCGGCGCGTGAGAGGGTGGTCGCGGCCCAGACGGCCAGCTCGACGGACCGGAACACCGACGACCCGGCGTCGGGGTCGCAGAGGTCCCCCAGGAAGCAGTACGCGTCCACCTTCAGGTCCACGGCCTGCTGGACGGTCTGGTGGACCGCCTCCTCGACCTCGGAGAAGCGCGCGTGACCCAAGGTCTTCGCGTCGGCATGCCAATCCGATGAAATCAAAAGCCTCATCCGAACCTCCTAAGCGGCTTCGTCACCGCATCTTGCTCACTCCACCCATTACGCAATCGCATCAGAATCGTCGTGTGACGAGCACCCAACTTCTCCGCCCATTCAACGAGCATCAAAGTTTCACCCTCGACCCCTAGCAAACCCATGTCGGACGACCGACGCCATTATTCGACTTCCCCGGTCTCTTCGTTGTGCTCCAGCGGCGCCGCCGTCTTGAACTTCTGCCTGGTCTCGTGGTCGATGCGGGCCAGCAGCTCGGGGTTGTCCGTCAAGGCCACGACGGCGTTATGGGGGCCGGTCGCGATGAGTTCCCCCTCGAAAAAGTAACGAGACCCGTTCTTGTCGACGGTCTCGAGCCGCTCGCCCAGCTCCAGAACGTCCCGCGCGTGGTCGAAACCCTCGGGCACCAGGGTCCCGTTGCTGCTGTGGAAGTAGCCGACCGCGACCTTGTCGTCCTTACCCGCGACCTTGGTCTTCTTGATGGTCACGCGGTGGCGCTCCCCGTAGACCGTCTTCTTCTCCCCCTCCTTGCCGTACTGGACCCAGCCGGCGCGCTCGACCCGGAC
>Ga0302319_10001596_pt1 | contig 50381 bp, 30 predicted proteins | sample Bog_T0_2_FD_203319 | JGI IMG/M metagenome (GOLD analysis project Ga0302319, IMG submission 203319) | Peat permafrost microbial communities from Stordalen Mire near Abisko, Sweden - Bog_T0_2 | ecosystem: Environmental > Terrestrial > Soil > Wetlands > Peat | place: Sweden: Abisko, Stordalen Mire... | reverse complement strand
TTCGGGCAAAAAAACACCAAAAACACCATCGAAACTGGCACTTTGGAGCAAAAAATGGCACTTTTCGCACATCGAAATTCCCTTACCCAAAACCATCCCAACGTGCTCTGTTTTTCCACCTCGATTCGCTCCTCAAAAGCATCTCCCTCACAAGGTCAAGAGCTTATGGTTCCAAATGCGTTTGCCCTGGCGGGAATCCAACGTCAATGTCCCAAATCAGGCCATTTTTTCGTAACGCCGTTGGTTCAGCACCGCTCATCGCACCCAAAACAGGCTTACAGTGAAAACATGAAGGTCCCCACCTCACACAGTTTTCATTCCGGCTCCGCGCGCTGCCTCTCCGCCGCACTCGCCGCGCTCATGGTCGTCTTTCCCGTTGCCGCCCAGGCCGATGCCCCAACGCCCTCAGCCGCAACCTCTGCCTCCCCCAAATCCACCCACAAGACAAAAAAGCCGGCCAGGAGGGGGACGCCCTCCTCCGACGCCGGCCGCGCCTCCCGCACCGCCCGCACCGCCCGCATCAAGGAAGCTTTCGTCGCCTCCACCGAACTCCGCCCCATGGCCCAGCAGCTCGCCAACCTCCGCACCCCCGCTGCCTATGCGGGCGTCACCAAATACGCCCACTCCCACTCCGGCGATGCCGCCTCCGCCGCCTATCTCGCCCTCGGCCACGCCTATCTTGAAGACAAGCGTTACGCTGAAGCCGCCGACAACCTTCGCCTCGCCCATCTCGCCGGTCAGGAACTCGCCGACTACGACGATTTCCTCGGCGCCGAATCCAATCACCAGGCCGGTGCTGAGACCGCCGCCGAGTCCCAACTTAGCGGCTTCTCCGCCCGCTATCCCGACAGCATCTTCAACACCGAAGTCCCCGAGCTCGAAGCCGACGTCCAACTCGCCCTCAACAACCCCACCCAGGCTCAGCGAATCCTCGCCGCAGCCCCCGGCTCTTCCGGCCGCCCCGGCTATCAGCTCGCCCAGGCCCAGGTCGCCAACGCTCTCGGACAAACCCAGCAGGCCGAAGCCCTCTACAAGCGACTCCTCCTCGGGCACCCTCTCAGTGCTGAGGCCCAGACTGCCCGCGCTAAGCTCACCGCCATGGGAGCTGAATCCTCGCTCACCGTGGCCGAATTGCGCAGCCTCGGCGACGCCTACTACCACGCCGGTCACTACGGCGAAGCCGCTGAGCAGTACCGCGCTCTCACCCGTTCCTCCACCCTCGACGCCACCGCCCGCAACGGTTTTGCCGTCGCTGAGGCCGCCTGCGACCTCAAGCTCAAGCGCCTCACCACCCCCCAGGCTGAGGCCCTCGCCGACTCCTCCGACGATAACGGCGCTCGCCGAGCCGACCTTCTCATGGAACTGGCCCGCAACCGCACCGACCTTGCCGAGGTCGATCGCATCGTCGGCCAGATGAAAACCCGCTTCCCCCACAGCCAGTGGACCGCCGACGCCCTCTTCTCCACCGGCAACATGTATATGCTGCGCAAGGACTACTCCACGGCCGTTGCCTACTACAGCTACCTCGCCACCCATTTTCCTGACAATACCAACGCCGCAAACGCCCACTGGCGCGCCGGATGGCTCCTCTATCGCGAGGGCCAATTCACTGATGCCGCCCGCATGTTCGACGACCAGATCCGCCTCTATCCTGGCGACAAGGACACTTCATCCGCCCTCTATTGGCGTGGCCGTCTCTACGAAACCCTCGACCACAAGCCCGCCAACGCCGTCGCCAACTACCGCACCCTCACCCGCGTCTACCAGCATTTCTTCTACGCCCAAATGGCCCGCCAGCGCCTCGCTGCTCTCGGGACCACTCAGCAGGTCTCAATGCCTGAGCTGGACCGCATGCAGCCTGCTCCCGTCCCCGTCCTCCAGGAAAGCTTTCCCGCCGACAGTCCCCACCTCGCCAAGGCCCGGCTGCTGGCCAACGCGGGCTTAAGCGAATACATCCCCCGCGAAATCGCCGCCGATCCCGACTCGTCCTCCTGGAGCGCCCTCGCCGAAGCCCAGATCTACGCCTCCTATGGCGAGACCTATCGCGCCGTCCGCGCCCTCAAGCGCGCCCTCCCCTCCGCCGCGTCCGCCTCCATCCCTTCCATCCCCATGGCCTACTGGCGCATCCTCTTTCCCAAGGCATGGTGGGACATCGTCAAGGTGGAATCCGCCAAAAACAATCTCGACCCCTATCTCGTCGTCTCCCTCATCCGGCAGGAAAGCGAGTTCAACCCCACCGTCGTCTCCTACGCCAACGCCTACGGCCTAATGCAGCTTTTGCCTTCGGTCGGCAAGGCCATGGCCAAGGAAGAGGGAATGACCCACTTTGAGACCTTCCAGCTCCTCGACCCCGAAACCAACATCCGCCTCGGCTGCCGCTATCTCCGCGAAATGCTCGACCACGTCGGCGGCGTCCCTGAGTACGCCATGGCCGCCTACAACGCCGGCGACGGCCGCGTCATCGAGTGGGAAGCCGCCGGCCCCTACAGCGGCATCGACGAGTTCGTCGAGTCCATCCCCTTCACCCAGACCCGCGAATACGTCCAGGGCATTGTTCGCAACGAAGAAATCTACCGCGCAATCGATGCCGCAGCCGCCGCACAAACCCACGCCTCCACCCAGGCCTCCCGCTAGATCACAACACCGGTTAAGCTGTCATCCTGAGCGAACGGGGCCCCAAACGCACTTCATTTCCGGGGTCCCCGGCGACAGGTCTTCGTCGCTGGGGTGGAGGTGGGGGGTGGTGAGTCGAAGGATCTGCATTTTGGGCTTCCGACGGCATCATGGATCTCGTTGTCCGCACCCTCCCAATCTCGTTCGAAGGAACACCTTTCGATACTCCCCACATCCGTTTGCAGTTGACTTCCGTACCTCCCGCAACAGACACTGTCTTCGACCCGAGGCCTACCAGCCTCTGTCACGATCTTCGCAGCCTGCTGTTGTCCTGGTACGGAGCCGGCCGGAAGCATTCATAGCGGCCTGGTTACATCAACCCATCTTGAATTTGGAGGGCACGATGTCAGCCGACTTGCACTTCCTTGAAGAGTGGATTCCCGAAAGAATGGACCCAGGAACGGTTTTCGTCCTCGAAAACCAGGCCAAGCTGGGACACGCCCAAAACCCTTTCGTTGCCGTCATGTCCTGCCCTCGCTGCGGCACCATGGGCCTGATCACCCGGCGCCAGCTCTGTGCCGGAGACCCCATGATCTGCGGCGGAGACGTCTGCTCTGCCGAATACCGCCTCGACGGCGAAAACATCCTCTTCCGACCAATGCAGTAGCTCTCAGCCGCACGCCAAGTCGATCGCACTCCAGCCTCCCCCCTCGCCAAACAATCCTCAGCGAGCGGAAGCCGCCTTGTCGGTTACCATAATGGCTGACGGAAAGCCCTTCCGTGCCCGGATGGTGAAATCGGCAGACACAGCGGACTTAAAATCCGCAGGCCGCAAGGCCGTGGGGGTTCAAGTCCCCCTCCGGGCACCAGCAAAACGGGTCTTATCGTTACCGCGGCCGCCCCTGTCGGATGGCAGTACCTTGCCGTTGGCAGTTTTCGTGGCTGTTCCGGTCTGTTATGCCTGCTGGCTTCCAGCCCGGAAAGGGCTCGCTGAGGTTCTATCGCAAAACCTCCTGTAGTCCGTGTCTCAAAATTCTAAGCAATCTCTGGTCGAGTCTTCGAAACAAGGCTTGACCGGCACACTCCTAAACCCTCTCGGTCCCGGTCAGCGTAGCGCATCGATAAAGCCAATCAAAGCAATGTCGGGCTTTGTCCCTTGCAGAACTCGCGGTGTTCGGAACCGCTCGATCTGCTGAAATCAACGAACAATCGATGCCACGAAAACTTTGCGCAAAGGTTCCTGGATGTATACTTCCTGCGACGAACGGTGCACCGCTTTATTTGAACAATAGGCTAATCAAGGTATCCCATGCATGCGCCACCCTGCTGCTCTGCGCCGGTTCACTCGGACTTGCCGGGCAGCAAGCGCAACACGCAGTCCCGCAACCGATCACAAGGGACGAAGCCGCAGGCCTGATCCATCTTGACGCCTTGGTCCTCGATCCATCCGGAAAGCCCGTTTCCAGTCTGCGCCCAGAAGACTTCACGCTTCTGGACAACGGAACACCGGCGAAGATTCTCTCCTTCCATGCCTCCGATGGAACCTCCGTCAAGCCCGATCCTCCCTCCCGGCTCATCCTCGTCATGGATGCCATCGACATTCCGCCAAAGATGCAAGACCTGCTGTCGGATGAACGTGTGGCCGTCGAGCATTACCTGCTCAAGAACGGTGGCCATCTTACCCGCCCCGTGTCCGTTTATCTGATCGACGACAGGGGACTGTGGACTGTTGAGCACGCTGCGGGCGACGGCAACGCCATCGCGCACGACCTTGTTCATAACCAGCTGAAATTGATTCGCCCGTTTGCGGGCAGCCCGTTGAGACCGGGCTACGACCTCGTGCATGACACCGCGGCGATGTCGACGTTAAAGTCGTTCGGGCAGATTGCGACGGAAGAAAGACGCAGTCCGGGCCGGAAGCTCATGGTCTGGGTGGGACCGGGGGTGAGTGTCGGAACCGGGTTGTACGGCATGAGCGGAAATCTCAATGAACTTCCCAAAAAGATGACACAGGAAAACCTCGACACCATCTGGTGGTTTTCGCTCCTCTTGCGAGAGGCTCGCATCGTTCTCTATACCTTTACCGTTGGCGAAAGCGATCCGCGCGCCCAAGCCGCCCTGACTGAGAATTATGTGAATGGGACGCCCCCTCCGGGAATAATGGATCGTCCCAAAACGACCTACATGAGCCGCGACAGGAAAATCCTTGCCCTCAACAGCGGTGGGCTTGTCATCGATGGGAGCTTCGCCATCCTCGATCAGATCGAGAGTTGCGTTCGCGAGGCCGACACCTTTTACACACTCACCTTCGATCCCGCTCACGCCGATTCGCTCAACGAGCATCGCGACCTGAAGGTGCAGGTAAGCAGGCCGGAACTCACCGTCCGCACAACTGCCGCCTACTTCGATCAGCCGTGGTACGCTGTCGATCGCTATCCGCCTGCGCGCTCCATGACGGTGAAGCAATTGGAGCAAATGATCGCAGACAGCCGCTCGGAATCGGATGCGGGCATAGCTCGGCAGCTCTCCGGCGCGGAATTGACAGAACGTCTCAGCGAGACGAGGCTTTCTACCCTGGTAGTAGCGGTCCGTGGCAAGCGCACGCGGGAGGCTCTGAGAATCCTGGCCGACGCGTCGGCCTTCCTCGATCCACCAGCCGACGAAGTCCCCACCACCGCCCCGCCAGACTCCGCTGCGCAAAGCCGCATGCTGTCGATGGCCGCTGAGTATCTAACCACCTCCATTCACAAGCTGCCCAACTACCTTGCCAAACAGACCACCGTGCGCTATCAGGAGACTCCGCAGCTAAAGTGGGGGCTGCAGAACACTGAATATGAGCCCCTGCATGCAATAGACACGCTCAGTGCGACGGTGTTCTACCGGGATGGCTCTGAGGTCGCGGAGCAGCAGAAACACACCGGCCGCAGGAAGAATGCGAGCGATCCGCAACTGGATACCTACGGCACGTTTGGACCCGTTCTGACTGGAGCGATGGAGGCAATTACACAGCACGCCAACATCACCTGGGTCCGCTGGGAAAAACGCGCCACCGGCCCCGTTGCCGTGTTTCGGTATACCATTCCCGCCGACGTATCGCGGTATCAGGCAAAAATCTGCTGCCTTACCGACGGCGACGGCAAGACTGCTTTCCTGCATTATGTGGGGTATCACGGGGAGATTGCGATCGATCCAGAGAATGGGACCGTGGTTCGCCTGGCTTTGTCAGCCGACCCAAAATCCACCACACCGGTTGCCTATTCCAGAATCCTGGTCGAATACGGGCCCGTTGATATCGGAGGAACAAGCTATCTTTGCCCGGTGCGCGGCATTTCCATGATCCGCTCGCGGTCCGAACTCGACGCATTCGAGTGGGACCAGAGTTTCCTCACCTACGGGCCCTACTCCACCATGCTCAACGAAATTGATTTCTCAGACTATCGCCTGTTCCGTGGTACCGCCCGCATTCTGCCCGGCTTCATCCCCGCTCCCGATGACAAGTGAAGGGGGGAAGGGCCCAGTTACTGTCCAGTCCCGCTCAGGCGAATGCTCTGCGGCGATCCGGTAGCGCTATCCGTAATCGTCACCGCCGCCGTAACTGCGCCAGTCGCCGTAGGCGCGAAATGTCCGTGGATCGTGCAATTCGCTCCAACTGCAAGACTCGTCCCACAGTTGTTTGCGAATACAAACGAAGATGCGCCGGTTCCGGTCACCGTGATGCTCGTGATCGCCAATGTCGCGGTCCCGGTGTTGGTCATCACCACTGTTTGAGATCCGCTCGCCGTATTCACCGCGACTGAGCCGAACGAAAGGCTGGTAGCTGACAGTGTTACAGGCGGCGTCAGGCCGGTCCCGCTCAGTGTAATTGTTTGCGGTGAGGTTGCAGCGCTGTCGATGATAGTGATCGCTGCGGTCAGTGCGCCGGTTTTTGTTGGAGCGAAGTGGCCGTGAATGGTGCAGTTCGCTCCAACCGCGAGGCTGGTCCCGCAGCCGTTGGCAAATACGAACGAAGATGCATTCACGCCGGTGACAGCGATGCTGCCGATCGACAGCGACGCAGTCCCAGAGTTGGTCATCACCACCGTCTGGGAAGCGCTCGAAGCGCCAACCGCGGTGGAGGCGAACGTCAGGCTGGTCGCGGACAAGGTGACTGGAGGTGGCAGCCCCGTCCCTTTCAATGCGATACTCTGCGGCGAGGTGTTGGCGCTGTCGGTGATGGTCACGCCCGCGGTCAATGCGCCGGTTTTGGTTGGAGCGAAGTGCCCGTGGATGCTGCAGTTTGCTCCAGCCGCCAGGGTCGTTCCGCAGTTGTTCGCAAATACAAACGAAGATGCATTCGTACCAGCGACTGCGATGCTGGTGATCGACAAAGCCGCGTTCCCATTGTTCGTCAGCGTCACTGACTGTGAATTGCTTGACGCACCGATTGAGGTTGCGGCAAACGAAATGCTGGTCGCCGACAGGGATACTACCGGGCCCACTCCCGTTCCCGTTAACGCAACGCTCTGGGGCGAGTTGCCGGCGCTGTCCGTTATCGTGATCGCGGCCGTAAGCGGGCCTGCGGTGGTCGGCGCGAAGTGCCCATGGATTGAGCAACTGGTTCCGGCGGCCAGACTCGTTCCACAGCTGTTGCCGAACACAAATGAGGAGGCGTTGGCGCCGGTGACCGAGATGCTTGAAATGGACAGCGTAACAGTGCCGGAGTTCACCAGGATCAGAGTCTGCGAGGCGCTTATCGTCCCCACCTGGACTGAACCAAAGGCTAGCGAAGATGCGGAAAGTGTCACAGGCGCGTCCACCTGGATGGAACCAGTGCCCTTGATTGTGGAGTTCACCGTGTCGGTCGCCGTTATCGAGCGGGTTCCTGGGGTACTCAGAGAGAAGTTGAAACTGCCCACGCCGCCGGTCAATGACCCGTTTCCCGTGATATTCACAAACGTCGGATCGCTGCTGGTCAGCTTCACCGTCCCCGTGTAACTGGGAGTCACGTTGTTATATAAGTCGGTGGCGGTCACAGTTAGGGAATTTGTTACATATGCAGTTACAGGCGACGGGAGACTCAGAATGAAATGGGAGGTCGCGCCAGGCGCAACCGCAATGCTGTTTGAGGTCCCAAACTCCGTCGACACCGTCGTGTCAATCACTGAGACCGTTTGCGCCCCAGATGTTTTTGGAGTGACGGAGAAGGTGCCTGTTCCGCTCGATAATGTGGCGTCGGCGGGCAGAATCGCAAATTCGTCGGTGCTGGTAAAGTGAATCGTTCCCGTGTAGCCGGTCACAACGTTGTTGCCCACGTCATAGGCCGTGACGGTTACATTGATCGCCTTGCCCGCGGTGGCTGTGGATGGCGCTGTAACTCCAAAGTGATCGACTCCGTTTACTTGCAAGTCCACTGTGATGGTCTGATTGTCGAAAGTTACGGCAACATTGCCGGAACCGCTGCTTGTGGGGGTGAGCGTGGCTGCGCCTGAGCCCGTCGAATCAAACGTTCCGCTGGTCAGTGCCGGGCTCTCGGTCACGCCCGTCACGCTATAGGAGTATGGATAATTCGTTGCCACGGCCGGAAACGCTCCGCTGATCGGATCGCCGTTTGAGTCCCCATTCAGACTTACGGCCAGGTTGATGCTTTTCCCAAGAGTAATGGTGGTGGGATTGTCGGTCAGACCCAGAATGGCCCAGGGGTTTGTCGATGCGCCGCTATCTGCCAAATCGCAAGAGCTGGACGTGGGCCCCAGATTGCATCCCCACCAGTTCTCTGTGGCCGTCGCCGCACCCGGAGCGGCCGTAGCCAAACCAGTAGTCCCGCTTGTTGAAACGTTCCCGAAGATCCGGCTCAAGCCCATCGTTAGCGAATTGCCTCCCGAAGGATTGTCTGCTCCAACGTAGACGCCGCCGCCTGTGGTGCCCGCGTAGTTCTGCAGAATGTTTGTGCTCGTAATTGTGGTTCCAAGCTCAGGATCACCCACCTCGACGTAAACACCACCGCCCCACTGCCCAGCGGAGTTACCCTGCACAATCGAGCCGGTGAGCAGAATTCCGGAGTTCGTGTAGATGCCCCCGCCTTCCACTGCCGCCCCGCTCGATGTAATCGTAACGCCGCTCAATGTGGACTGCGGAGTTCCCGAGGACGCCGGCCGCCCCGTTATGAATAGGCCGCCGCCGCTGCCATACCCGCCTGGGTCAAGTGTGTTCACCTGCGGATTCGCCGTGTTGTAAAGAAAAGTCGTATTCGTTGCGCTTAAGGCTGGGGGAGGATAGGCCACATAAACGCCTCCGCCCTCCTCAGGAGTCGAGTTCGCGTAGATGTTCCCTCCCGTCAACGTAACCGTCCCCGTTCCACCGCCCACCGAGTTCTCAACCCACAGTCCACCGCCGCCCCCATACTGCACTGAGCAGAATGCGATCGTGACATTGGTCAGCGTCAGGTTTCCTGTCGCGTATGCGTCCCAGTTGATTCCGCCCCCAACATCGTTTGCGTTGCCATTCGTGGCCAGGTTGTTGGGGTTATTCCCGTTGATGATTGTGATGTTTTCCATCGTTGTATCAAAAATGTAGGAGTAGCCGTTGGAATTGAATGACCCATAGGGGCCTGGATTGATCGTGAACGCAACGTCGTTCCCGCTGGCATCGATGGTCACCCCGACGCCGCCTGCTGTGTCTCCCACAATAGTTACCGGCCCCAGAACTTCCAGGTGCGTAACGGCATTGCCGTTGCTGTCCACAGTCCCCGCCTGCCACGTCAGCGGATAGGTGCCTGAGGGAATCATGATGGTGTCCGACTTCAAACTGCTGATGTTGTCTGAGGCGTCGACATTCACAAAGCTGACTGCATCCCGAAGCGTACAGACTTCCGCCGAACCAAGCGAGCAGCGCGTGCCGTCGTCGACGTCGGTCGTCGTCCCGCCGTTGTCGGCGGTTGTATTCACATAGAATGTGTTCCCCGCGCTGGGCACGGCAAAGTTTGGTTTGGGATCACTTGCCCTGAGTTCGGCGAGTCCAGCCCGGCCGTCGGCGTTTACCCGCACCGCAACCGCTGCAATCACCCGGTCTGCCCCCATCGTGCTCATCGTCAAATGGCTCGCCGAAAAGGGCGAAGAGCTGATACGGTTCGCAGTCCCCCCGGCATGGCTGATCGTTACCTGACGCTGCTCTGCCGCATTCACCACCACCAGGTCGTCCCCCCCGCTTCCGCTCATCCGCGAGCGCAGCAGCATGGGAGCAGCGTAACCTGTCGAATGTGCGGCAGCCTGGGCGTCAGTCTCCACAACCGTCCACGGCTCTTTGCTGGTGTCGCCCGCAAGCTGCGCCAGCGACGGGGAACCGGGATTCAGCCTCTGCCCCCGCCTTGCCCCGAGAATCTCCCCAGGAGTATACGGGCGCGAGTCGAGCCCGCGGTGCGCCAGAATCACCACGTCGCCGTCTGCAGTGGTGGCTCCCAACTGCATCCCTGCGTGACGATCGAATAAGAAATCGCCGGCAGCCACCGACTCAACCCCTGACACCGGCAGCGTCTCAAGCTTGCCTGTCCCGGCAATTGCATCTCGTCCATGCAGCACCAAAAGCTGTCCACCCGCGACAATCGCCGTGTCTGGGATAAAGTCGTCGTCCAGGTCTGCAACAGCAAAGGCTGTCGCCGCCCCAGGCAGCGCATAGGTTGCCGCCACCCTCATGCCGGTTTTGCCAAGCGCGACAAGGGCCACGCCCGCGCCCTGTTTCCCTTCATACCCAACCACCAGCGCCTCTCCCAAAACCAGGCCGCCCGGCCGATACGCCGCGATTGCCGTTACAGTTCCAGGCAACACAATCGAAGAAAGTCCAGGCAAAAATGTCCCATGGCCCGTTCCCATCAGCGCCTGCAATTCACTGCTACCCCTTGTTGCAAATACAAGGTCGCGATGCCCATCGCCGTTCAGATCCGCCTGCACCAGAAAGTCCGGCCGGCTCGGCAGTTGAATCAACTCCGTAGCAGCCAGAAAGGGCGCCACAAACTCGTGCCTTCCGGCGGCCAGCCAACTGGCATGGGATCGCGGTGCAACCGCGTCAGGATTGCCCCGCATCAGCTCGATCGCACCGCCCTCGTTCAGCCCATATCCAATGGCCAGGTCGGCAAACCCATCTCCATCGAAGTCCGCCGACACCATCGAAAGCGGCTGCCGCTCGCGCTCCAGCATCGCGCCCGCCCGGCTTTCCGTACGCAACATCCGAGCCTGGTTCCCAGATGTCGCTGGGAGAGCCTCACTCGCACTTTGTGCCGATAGCGAGCCGCCCGTGACCGCGTAAAGTGACAGGGACATGAAAACCGGAACGGCGGAAATACGGCAACGTGTTGAGCGCTGAAACAGAGTAAGCAAAGTCACAACTGGCCTCCAGGTCGACTTGAGAAGGGAGCGGTTTCGGTCTATTTGCAGTCCTCTCTCGGACTGCGTTTTGGGCAACAGGCGGTTCGAATCAGGCTACCGGCAATTTCGTAGTCTTATCTGCGAGATCGTGCCTGAATTCATCTCATCTCAGGCCGGTAGGTGCGAGGCAAGGGAAGCAAGCCAGATGGATTGAAATGAAAACTCAAGGTTCGGCCATTCTTTACCTTTAAGTACGCCAGAGTCAATAGATTCTTTCTTCAAAAAAAAGAATGAAATCTTCATCTGGCCGCGATACTATTTCGAATCGAGACTTTGTTTCAGGTTCCCCTTTCAAAAGCAGGAATGTTCCCGTTCCTTCGCGCCTGCCAGTCCCGAAAGCGCATCCCGGAGGTGTTCGATGACCATAAGCCGCAGGCATTTTCTTCACACAGCTTCACTCACCGTTATCGCAGGTACAGTTCTGCCCGGAGCCCTTGCTCAGAGCGCACAAAGCCTCAATGACGATCGGTTCAACCCTGACCAGCTCAGCATCTTGAATCGAGTTTCCCCCCTCACCTTCAAACCCTTCATCGGAGAAGCCTTCGATGCGACTCTCGCAGGTGAGTTCAAAGACCGGCTGATCCTGCTTGCGGTAAACCAGCCTGATCCAGGCAAGCAGGAAACGAAAGTTGCTGGCGTGCGTTTCGTGGGACCTGTCCCCAAGCCCTCCCAACAAGCCACCCAGAACTTTTCCCTGCATTTTCAGGGATCCGCCGCCGCCCTGAAACAGGACACTTACACGATGGAACACGCATCGCTGGGCAGTTTCCCGCTGTTCATTGTCCCCGCCGGCCCCGGAGCTCCCTCGACCACATACACGGCGTTTTTCAGCCTGCTGGTCTAATCCGCTCGCCGCAAGCCGGGGGCAGTCCTCAGCGACCGGCCAGAGCAAACATCAATCAACCTTCCGTTAGTCAGTAGCGCCGACCTCCCGGTCGGCTGTCGTGTGCCCCCCAGCCCACACACGGCTTCAGGTTGCGCGCACTCCGCCGATAGGGCCCCTACACGACATGTTCTCAGCCAGGGCAGATCCACCGGTTGATTGCGCGCTCAAAGCCCGGTTCCCCGCGACAACAATCCACCCGCAAGATTCCCTCAACCTCGGGTTGGAAAAATCCCCGACAGCGCAATACAAAAGTTCATTACCAGGTACGGAGGCATATTGTCATGCGGCTGTCCGCCTCCGGTCGTGGTCACCGCTCCGGGGCTCATCGACACAACATTTGTCCCCGCCGCGGCATATGCCCCCGTGTGACCGCGTGCGGCGCCTCCAAATGTGGCATTCGTTGGATTGGCTTCGTTCCCCGTTGCCGAGGCGTAAATAGGGTGTACGTGCTGCGGAATCTCGTTGAGAAGCAAGGTCACATACTGTGAGCCCCCGCTTGCGCCAATAAAGTAGGAACTTAGCCCCGCCCCCTGCCCCTGGTCGATCGCCAGGTTCCCCTGCAAGTTCGGCAAGCCAAAGTTGCTTGTCCCATTCCCTCCGTAATACGTTCCCACCAGCGAAAATACCGCCGCGTATTGCGAGATGGGCAAAATGCTGCCATTGCACTGCGCCCAACCCAGGGGTGCAAAGTTGAACCCGAATATTCGAATTTCCCCAAGAAATTGATCAGACATGTGTGGTCTACCTTCCTAATTCCGCGACGGAAATATGCCCGACAGGGCAATCACATAGTTCAACACCAGGAAAGGCTGCTGGTTTTCATGCGGTTGGCTTCCTCCCACTGTGCCCAAATTCGCGGGGTTCATCGCGACTGTCCCAGCGCCTGTGATGAATGGGTTGTCTGCTGAAGCTCCCCAGGTGTTTCCTTTCGGGGTGGCCAGGTTCCCTGTTGTGGAAACCCCCTGCGCCAGGTGCGTGTGCGCGGGCATCATTGATTGAAGAAGAGTCACCGACACCTCACCGCCGGTTTGTCCCTGCACAAAATTTGTTGCCACATGAATCGGCGCGCGCCCCTGCAGGTTCGGCAGGGCGAAGGTTTGAACTCCGTTGCCTCCGTAAAAGGTCCCAAGCAGAGAAAAGAGGGCCTGGTAGATGCCAATCGAAAGAATCTGGCCGTTGCAGGATGCCCAACCCTTGGGGGCATAATTAAAGGCGACAATTCTGACTTCGCCAAGATAAGGTGATGACATCTCAGTTTCCTTCCAGGTAGCTGGCTAGTTTTGGCTGGGGAAAATCCCGAACAGCGAGATCACGAAATTGATCGTCAGATACGGCGCCAAATTGTTATGCGGTTGGTTACCGCCTGCTGGGGTCAGCGACGTCGCCATCGCTTCGTCGCTGCTGGGTGTGGCAGTGGAGAACTGGTTCAGTGCCGACTCCGCCCACAGAGCACCCAATGGACTGGTAACTGTCCCCGCCGTTGCCTGTGCCAGAAGACTGTGCGAATGCGCCGGAATCTGGTTAGCGATGAGGGTTACGTTTTCCACGCCGCCAAGCTGTCCCTGAACATAATTATTGGTGCCCCCGGTATGAACGGCAATCCGGCTTTGCAGGTTGGGCAACGCGAAAGTCTGCTGGCCATCCCCGCCATAGGTAGTCCCAATCAGGACGAACAGGGCTTCGTATTCTGAAATGGACAGAAGTTGCCCGTTGCAAAACGCCCAATTGGCCGGAGCAAAACTAAATCCGACCATGCGTATCTCGCCAATAAAGGGCTGACCCATCGGTACTCTCCTTAACATTCACCACCGCCCGAATTCGGCGGCTATCCTGCATCGCACACGTGTTTCCCATGCCGCATGCATCTTCTCGATCAATCTACTGGAGGCTTTTGCCCGTCTCTCCGGCAATCGGTCATGGATGTCAATCGATCAACAGCGCCTGGGGCGAAAAGGGAAATGGAGCGGCACTGAATACCCACGGATACTAAGCACCGTCTGCGCCTCTGTCAAGAGAAAATCAAGGGCACTCATCGCCGCCTCCCGCTCCAAAAACGAATGCCACAACCCAGTCAAGGCGCCCCAGCCGCCCTCTCTCACTCACACCCGTTACCGGCAAATCCAACCGAAGAACATCCACCCCCAGGACGCGTTATATTTGAGACCAATTCCTATGCCTACTCAAAGCCGTGAAGTCCGTCTCGCCAGCCGTCCCAGTGGAGTTCCCACCCTCGACAATTTCTCCTTCGCCACCGTCTCCCTCCCTGACCCCAATCCGGGAGAAGTTCTGGTGCGCAACCTCTGCATCTCCGTTGACCCCTACATGCGCGGACGGATGAATGAGGCCAAGTCCTACGTGCCGCCATTTCAGGTTGGCCAGCCGCTTGAGGGTGGCGCGGTCGGCAGGGTTGTCGCTTCCCGCGACGAAAAGCTGCCCGTCGGCACATTCGTCCAAAGCATCTACGGATGGCGCGAGGCCTTTGTCGCCCCTGCCTCCAAGCTGCAAATTGTCGACACCACCGTCGCCCCGCCCTCCACCTACCTCGGCATCCTCGGCATCACCGGTTTCACCGCCTGGGTCGGCCTGTTTCGCATCGCCCGCTTGAAAGAGGGCGAGACCGTCTTTGTCTCCGGAGCTGCGGGCGCGGTTGGAAGCGCCGTCTGCCAAATGGCCAAAATGCATGGTTGCCGAGTCATTGCCAGCGCCGGTTCTCAAGACAAGCTTGCCGTCCTGCGCAACGATCTAAAAGTGGATTACGCCTTCAACTATCGCGACGGTGAGCCACTCGCCCATCTCAAGCAAGCCGCTCCAGATGGCATCCACGTCTACTTTGACAACACCGGCGGCCCCCAACTGGATGCCGCCTTGGCTGTGCTCAGAAACTTTGGCCGGGTCGCCATGTGCGGCGCCATCGCCGGCTACAACACTCCTGTACCCGGCCCCAGAAACCTCGCCACGGCAATCGGCAAACGCCTGCGGCTCGAGGGCTTCATCGTTTCCGATCACTTCAAGGAAATGCCCGCATTCCTGGCCGAGGCAATCCCGGCGCTCCAATCCGGAAAACTCTCCAGCCGCGAGACCGTTGTCGAAGGCCTCGACGCAGCTCCCGCGGCGTTTCTCGATCTCCTCCATCCCGGAGCAGGGAACACCGGAAAGATGATTGTCAACCTTCCCGGCTGATCGCCAGGCCGCGGAAGTGGGTTCCCGCCCCGGCACCATACAATAAACTCGTCGGACAACTCCAGATTCATTCCGACTCTGCACAACCGTCGCTTACGGAGCCCCATGCCCAATGCTGTCAAAGTCCTGATCGTCGAAGATGAGCCCAACGCCCTCATGGGGCTGGCAGAACTCATCTCCGGATGGGGTTACCGCACTGAAACCGCGTGCGACGGCATTGAAGGCTACGAGAAAGCTCTTGCCTGGGACCCGGCCATCGTCGTCACCGACCTCAAAATGCCACGCATGGACGGCATCGGCCTGCTCACCAAGCTCTCTGAAGCTGGCTCCGGCCTCACCGCCAACCTCGCCGTCGTTGTACTCACCGCCATGGGCTCCATCGAACTCGCCGTCGACGCCATGAAGCTCGGTGCCTACGACTTTCTCCAGAAGCCCGTCGATGCCACACGTCTCAAAACCATCCTCGCCAACGCCACCCGCCAGCGCGAAACGGAAATCGAACTCGAAATCGCCCGCCGCCGTCTGCGTGAAACCGGTGTCCTGGGCGGCCTCGTCGGCAGTTCCGTTCCCATGCGCGAAATCTTCGGCCTCATCGAGCAGATCGCCCCCTCCAACGTCTCCATCCTCATCACCGGAGAGAGCGGCACAGGCAAGGAACTCGTCGCCCGAACCCTCCACAACCTCAGCCCGCGCAAATCCCATCCCTTCGTCGCCGTCAACTGCGCAGCCATCCCCGAGTCCCTCATCGAAAGCGAAATCTTCGGCCACGAGAAAGGCGCATTCACAGGAGCAGTCGAAAAACGCGCCGGCTGCTTCGAACTGGCCTCCGGCGGCACACTCCTCCTCGACGAGTTGGCCGAAATGCCCGTCGCTACCCAGGCCAAGCTGCTCCGCGTCCTCGAAGAGCGAAAGCTCCGCCGCCTCGGTGCGCGCACTGAGCAGGATGTCGACGTCCGCGTTCTCGCCGCCACCAATCGCGACCCCGAAAAAGCCGTGGCCGATGGCCAGCTCCGCGCCGACCTCTTCTATCGCCTCAACGTCTTCCACATCACCATGCCGCCCTTGCGCGACCACATTGAAGACCTGCCCGCCATGGCCGAAGCCATGATTGGTGAGATGAACCAGAAGCACAACCGCCACGTCTCCGGCGTAGCCCCCTCCATGCTTGACCGCCTCATGTCCTACGACTGGCCCGGCAACGCCCGCGAACTGCGCAACACCATCGAGCGCGCCGTCGTCCTTTGCCAGGACGGCGCCCCCGTCGATGTCGGCCATCTGCCCCCCGGCTTCGGCAAGACACAGACCGCGGCCACACTGGTCACCGACGCAAGCATCGTCCAGATCCGTGTCGGATCAACCGTCGATGCAGCCGAGCAGGCCCTTATTCTCCGCACCCTCGAAGCCACCGGCCAAAACAAAACCCGCGCCGCTGAAATCCTCGGCGTCAGCCTCAAAACCCTCCACAACAAGCTAAAGGAATACGGCCGAGCACAGGCAGAATAGCCAGCACCACCCGACTATGGCGGCGAGTTACGGCTACCATGAACGCCAATATCGACCAGCATGTTCATCACCACCACACTGTCATCCCGAGCATGTTCATTACCACCGCACTGGCCTCCCGAGCATCTTCATTACCACCACACTGGCCTCCCGACCGAAGTGGAGGGATCTGCGGCTGCTTTTCGTGTTTTGTTCAAGGGGACCGCAGCCGAAGGATTTGCCCTGAAAAATCGGCCGAATTCTGTACGAAACGGCATCGCCAGCACTGTCAGCCCAAACGACTGGATCTTTGACTGTTCCCAGAGCATTTTCAACTCAAATGCCAACAGAATCCACCCTGCCCCATTCATTGTGCGTCTTTTGCACAGTGGGTGGGAGAGCACAGAGGCATGTATGTTCTTCCGGACCGAAAGGAGCCCCAAACGCCTTCCAGCACCGGGGTGGAGCCTGGGCGTGGTTCTTACGAACGATCTGCACTTATTTTTTCGATCGACTTTGGGAAGACACACTAACTCCCGCTCAGCCTCATTGCCCACCGTCGAATCGCTTCCCGCGTCACCGCTCCGCCCTCAGCCTCGCTGGTCGCCAGTTGCACCGCGAAATTGCCTATCGTCGAGCTCTCCGGATGACCAATCTCCACCGGCCGATGCGTTCTCTGTTCGGTCAGCTCCGTCAGCAGCTTGTTCCGGCTGGCGCCGCCGAGAATGTGAATCCGGTCAAGCTTGCGGCCCAGAAGCTTCTCAAGGCTCGTCAGCGCAAAGGCATAGCGGTCTGCAAGACTCTCAAAAATCACTCGAGCAAAAACCGGCTCGTTGCCGGCAACATCGGGAATCGTCGCCCAGCGCCGCCGCCACAGCTGATGATTGATGCGCTCCGGCATGTCTGAATCCAGAAGCAGAGGCTCTGCGTCCACATCGATGAGACCGGGGAAGCCCGATTCGGCCGCCCGCGCGATCAGCTCCTCAATCTCCCATACTCGCCCTTCGCTGCTCCACGCCTCCATGCACTGCTTCAGCAGCCACATTCCGTTCACCAGCGAGTGAAAGCAAACCCCTCCCCCCGCCGCGCCAAGATTGGTGTACCGCGCTTGAAAGGCTTCGGCGCTGGTTTCAGAGGCGCTGAGAACCGTCCCCACCAGCGACCAGGTTCCCGAGCAGATATACAGTGTCGAATCAAGGCTTGACGGAATCCCCGCAATCGCCGATGCCGTGTCGTGGCAGGCCGGCGCAATCAAATCCGTGTTGCTCAAGGCGGGCAGGGAAGCAAGCGGCCCTTTGAGCCTCCCAAGCACCGTTCCAGAAGGCACAATCGGCGGAGCCGCATCAAGGGCAAGGCCCAGTTCCTCAAACAGCTCGCGATCCCAGTCGCCAGTCTTCAGATTCACAAGCCCAGAGTGGCTGGCGTTGGTGTGTTCGCCCACCCGCCTCCCCCCCAGCCAATAAAGAATGTACTCCGGTAACATCACCCACGGAGCACGCGCATCAATCCCAGCGGCCTGGTCGGCCAGCAACTGGTAAATCGTGTTGATGCGATGCGGCAACACCCCAGTCCGCTCATAAAGCTCGCGCGCAGCAATCGCCTTGTCCGTGGCCTGCTTGACAGGCTCGGTGCGTTCGTCGCGGTAGCAGTAGGGATGGTGGAGCGGACCCCCGTCCGGCGCCAGCCGCACATAGTCTACCGACCAGCTATCCACGGCGATCGATGCAATGCCCTCCGTGGCAATTGCCGCGGCTTTGCACAAGCCCTCTTCAATGCCCGATTGGATGCTCCCAAGCGGCCACTGCATTGCCTTGCCATGGTGCACCGGCCCGTTGGGGATGCGGTGAACGATCTTTATGCGAGGTTCTCCGCCCTGCCAGCGCAAAAGCGAGACACGACAGCTTTCAGCACCCAGATCAATGGCAATGCGTGCGGGTTCCGTCATAGAGGTATTTCGATCCCAGTTGGAGTCTAACGCAGAAACGCCTCGCTAAGACCGCCGTCTACGGGAATCAGGTGCCCGCTGGTGCAGCGCGCTCGCGGACTTCCCAAAAAGAGAATCGCCTCGGCGCAATCCACCGGGTCAATCGGCTGATGCGTCAACGTCCGCTTCGCATAGAAGCCCGCCAGCAGATTCCGCAACTCATCGTCTGAAAGTGAATCCTCAAACGGAATCCCATACTTCGTCAGCGAAGCCCGCACCCGGTCCCTTGGGAACATCGTCGATCCCTTCACCACCGTTGCCGGACTGATGCCGTTCACCCGGATACGCGGCGAAAGCGATACCGCCAGCTCCCGCACCAGGTGCGACAGCGCCGCCTTGCTCACGTCATATGCCTCTGACCCGCGCTTGCTCACCACCGCATTGGCCGAACTGGTCAGAACAATCGACCCATCCAGCCCTTGCTCGTTGAACAGCTTCGCCGCCTCATCGGCAAGCAGATAGTTCGCCGTCACATTGATGTCCAGCGTAGTCGCCCACATTGCATCCGAGACCACCCCATCCGGCGACGACGGAAACATGGCCGCCGTGTTGATCAGAATATCCAGCCCGCCAAACGCCGCCACCGTTGCATCAAGAGCCTTCCCAATCGCCTCGCGATTGCGAATATCCACTCCGGTCACAGCGCTGAACTCCGCCGAACTCACCTTCTTCAACTCGCCCACAACCCGCGCCGCCGCAGCCTCATCCCGGTCGGCAACCACAACGTGAGCCCCGCGCGCCGCAGCCAGCAGAGCCACTTCGCGGCCAATGCCGCTGCCTCCACCCACCACCAAGGCAATGCGCCGGCTCAACTCCTTCTCCGGCGGCTGGCGGCGAATCTTGGCCTCTTCCATCGCCCAATACTCTATGCGGAATGCCTCAATCGGCGGCAGCGCCACGTAATTCGAGTACACCTTGAAGCTCGCCGGATCTTGCCCCAAACCCACCTGCGGCAGCGTTCCGCTAACTTCACCTTCGCCCAGCAGGCTTGCCCCTTCCATCACATGAATGGCGTTGGTATAGAACTCGCCCGTAATCCGCGCCTCGGTCTTGCTCTTGCCAAAGCTGAACATTCCCAGCCCCTGAATCAGAACGATCGTCGGGCTTGCGTCGCGCAGCGCCGGCGAGTCAGGCGTCGCGAACGAGTGATAGTAGTCCGCGTACTGCTGGCGATATTCCACAAGCGAGGCGTCGATCTGCGTCTTCAATGCCCCCAGGTCCGCCCCCGCGGGCCACGGCACAAACAGCGGCCGAATCTTGGTGCGAATAAAATGGTCCGGGCAGCTCGTCCCCAGAAAAGCCAGTTCCTTCGCGTCCACCGAGTTCACAAACTGCAGCACATCCGCCCCATCGCTGAAGCTCGAAATCCACCGGTTCTGCACGCTGATTTTGCCACGCAGATAGGGCGCAATCTTCACCGCCAGCTCTGCCCGTTGCTCCCGCGCGGCAATCGCCTCGCCCCCAAACCGCACCGGTCCTTTGGCAATTCCATGCCGCTCAATGAACTGGCCAATCTGGTCGATCAGCGTCAGCGTGCTCATGTAGCACTCCCGCTGCGTCTGCCCCCAAGTAAACAGCCCATGCCCGCCCAGCACAATGCCGTCGCAGCCAGGATTATCGAGCACCGCCTGGCGCAGCATCAGCCCCAGCTCAAAACCTGGGCGCTGCCATGGAATCCAAACCAGCGAGTGGTTGAATTCGCGATTGAACTCCTCCATCTTGGCCTTGCCGTTGGCTGAAGCCGCCAGCCCTATGCCCCAGTCCGGATGCAGATGGTCCACATGTGCGAAGGGAAGAAATCCATGCAGCGGCGTGTCGATCGAAGCCGCAACCGGATTGTTCCTGAACGTGCACAAGGGGTACATCGCCACCATATCGTCTTCAAAGTCCACGCCCTTGTAGCTGCGTTCAAGCGCCAGAAACTTCTCCTGGTAAAGCGTCGCCAGCCCGGCGCGCTTCATGCTGCCCAGGTCTCCGCCTGAGCCCTTCACCCACAACACCTCAACCGGCTCACCGGAAAGAGGATCGGTCTCCATCACCTTTGAACTGGTGTTTCCGCCCGCAAAATTCGTCATGCGCAGGTCACTGCCAAGCAGGTTTGAGCGGTAGCGGAGCAGTTCCGGCTGGTCGAGCTCCGCGGCAACAGCCGGGTCCCAGCGGTCTTCAAGAAACTTGAGCGTGGCGGAAGGCGATGCGACTTGGGTCATAGTTACCAGTTTACGAGGATTTGATGCGGCACAGCCAACATATCATAGATAAATAGCAATACAAAACAAGTTTCTTATTGGAAATCCACCCCGTGCCACACACCCTACCCCCTACTCCCCAAAATCCGTCTCCGCCGTCACCGCCCTGTGCCGCACATAGTTGTACGGCGGAACGGTATACCCCCGAAGCAGCGAAATTCCAAGCTGAATCAGCCGCGGCCCATAGCTCTCCACCTCGTGTGAAATGCTTCCGATCAGCGCGCTCTTGCCGCTCCGGATCTCGTCCAGGGCTTCGGCAATGCAGTCCTGTCCCACAATGGCAAAGTCGGCCTCGCGGCCAGCCGCGCGTGCAGCGTCCAACACACCCAGCGCACTCGAGTCCGTAGCCGCCGCCACCAACACCCGCTCGCCCCGGCGTCGTCCCTTCAGAAACTCCGCAACCGCAACCCTGCTCGGCTCTCTCATCCCCCGGCCTTCCAGTTCAACAAAGCAGTCCGCAGCCACGTCCTTCAGCCGCTCCCTCACCCCATCGAACGCCCCGGTAATGCGGCTCTCCACAAAGCTGCCCGCTTCTTTAAATCCAACCCCGACCACCAGGTCCACCTTCCCTTTCCACTTCTTCATCGCATGCTGCGCCAGCACGGCGCCGGCCTCAACCCCGCACTCAAAGTTATCCACTCCAAAGTAGGTTGAGTTGGGATGCGGCACATCAATCGCCACCAGAGGAATCTCGGCCTTCTTGAAAATGTGCGACACCCTCGGTGCCGCCGCTTCTTCCACCTGAAATTCCAGTGCCAGGTCCACCCGCTTCGCCACCAGTTCCTTGGCATTCTCCACCGCCACATCCGGATCAAAGCGATTGTCAAGCACAACCAGTTCCACGCCTGAAGCCGCCGCCGCCTCCGTTACGCTCTTGGCCACGGCAATCGAAAACGGCATCTCCCCGCTCTGCACCGCCAGCCCAAACCGCAGCCGCCGAGGCCGCGACACAAGCCGGTACTGCCCGTCCTGCGTTTGCGCCACGTATCCCCGGTGCACCAGCGTCTTCAAAATTCGATAAACGCTGGTTTTTGAAATGCGCGTCTTCTGGAAAACATCTTCCAGCGTTACCGGCGCATGGCTCTCCTCCAGCAGCTCGATCACATCGAGCGCCTTTGACAAAATAGGAATCAAATAAAGCCGCTTGATCTTAGCCTTCGGCAACCGGTCATCTCCCCGCTATCTTGCGTATTGAACGCCACAATCGAAGGTAGCGCCGACCTCCAGGTCGGCAGTTGTGCGGGTCTCCAGACCCGCGCCGGGTGCCCCATCCATTCGCAGCTCCATCGCGAATGGGTGGGAAAGCGCCCCCCCCAACAAGCTCCGCTCATAACTCTTCTCAAGCATAACTACTAACCGCCGACTTCCGTGCCCCGCGTTCCCTCGCCACCCGCTCCACGTATCCACCTTCCCGCAAAGCCGCCAGAGGATCAGCCGCAATCCCTCGGCTCTCCCGCCATGCCGCTGCCAATGGCCGAACATCCGTCCAGAACGCCCCGCGAAACAGCTCTTCCGCCGCAACAATATCGCAAGATTGCTGATGCTCCGCCAACAGTTCCCCATCCATCAGCGAAGCCTTCAACCATAGTTCCTGCGCGGTAACCACAGTCTGCACCGTCGCCTCAATCTTGCCCTTCAAGTTATGGCTCTGATCGATCATGAACGCGATTGCATCACCGGGGCCTTTGTCCACCCCTCCAATCAACTCATGAAAAATCCTGAAAACCTGGTAAGGATCAATCGACCCCAACGTCAAATCGTCGTCCGCATAGCGCCGGTCGTTGAAGTGAAACCCTCCCAGCAACCCCGTGTGCAGCAGCCATGCCACAACCTGTTCAATATTCTGGGCGTTGTAGTGGTGCCCAGTATCCACCAGCACCCGAGCCTGCGGTCCCGCCATCCGCGCCAGGTGAGAAGCCATGCCCCAATCCGCAATGTCCGTGTGATAAAAAGCCGGCTCAAACGGCTTGTACTCAATCAGCAGCCGTTGCTCCGGAGCCAGCCCCGCATGAGCCGCCCCCAGAGCCTCCTCCAGCCATGCGATCCGATTCCGAATATTCTGCGACCCCGGATAGTTCGACCCATCCGGCAGCCACAACGACACATCCCGTGATCCCGTTGCCTTCGCAATCTCGATCGAATCCAGAACATGGTCCAGCGCCTGCCTTCGGATCGAAGCCTCCGGATTGCAAAGCGACCCAAACTTGTACTGTTGATCCTGAAAAAGGTTCGGATTGATCGACCCCGCCCGAACCCCATATCGCCGTTCCAGAGATCTCAACTCCGCAATGTCGCCCTCCCCATTCGGCAAATCCCAAAGCACGTGCAGAGCAATCGTCGGCGTCGCGCCGGTCAACCGGTTCACCTCGGCCGCATCCGCAAACTTCTCCTCCAGTGTTGAAGCCGCCGCCGCCTGCACAAACTTCCCAAATCGCGTCCCCGTGTTCGCGAATCCCCAGGAAGGGACCTCAATCCTGAACGAATCAAGAGCTTCAAATGCCCGTTCACGCATCGTGGTATCGCACATCGTCATGCAAATCTCCCTGCCCGCAATCCCAGCCCGGCGTTTCCGCACCGTGACGGATAAAACCGTAGCGCCAACCCAAAACCGCAGCGCCAACCCAAAACCGCAGCGCCAACCCAAAACCGCAGCGCCAACCCAAAACCGCAGCGCCAACCCAAAACCGCAGCGCCAACCCACACAGTAGCGCCGATCTCCAGATCGGCTGTCGTGTGGGCGTCCTCGCCCACACTCTCCAAGACTCTGCCCCCAGCCTCACACGCATCGTGAATGGCCAATCTTATTCGATAGAAAGATCAGTTGTCTATTGCAATTGCAATGTTGTACCCTGAATCGCCCTGCAAATCAAATTGCGCACTGCCGCCAATTTGCGCAATCGTATCCGCGCAACCACCGGCGCTGCCCCAGTTGGACTAGAATGGCTCGGTTTCACTTATCAGGAGGCAATATGCACCATGCCAAGAAAGGCAGCAAGCTGCGGAACTCCGTTGTTGCTGCGCTTCTGTTTCTCGCAGCCCTGATCTTCGCCATGCCCGGCCGCACTCAAACCGCCGACGACGAAAAGAAGATCAACGACACCATCGCAAAAATGACGCTGGAAGAAAAAATCCAGATGCTCTCCGGCTCCAGCATGATGGCCTCAACGCCCCTCGCCCGCCTCGGAATTCCATCCTTCCGCATGAGCGATGGGCCGGTCGGCGCGCACATCCCTCCGCCCTCCACAGCCTACGCCGCCGGCATAGGATTGGCAGCAAGCTGGGACCGCGACCTCGCCGTCCAAATAGGCACCCAGCTCGGTCGCGATGCCCGCTCGCGCGGCGCCAGCTATCTGCTCGGTCCCGGCGTCAACATCTATCGCGCCCCGCTCAACGGCCGCAACTTCGAGTACTTCGGCGAAGACCCATTCCTCGCCGCCCAAACCGCTGTCGGCTACATCGACGGCGTCCAGTCCCAGGGAGTCAGCGCCACCATCAAGCACTTTGCCGCCAACAACTCCGAGTACTTCCGCTTTACCTCGGATTCAGTGGTAAGCGAACGCGCGCTGCGCGAAATCTATCTCCCCGTATTCGAAGCCGCCGTCAAGCAAGCCCACGTCGGCTCCATCATGGACTCCTACAACCTCATCAACGGCACCCACGCCACCGCCAACTACCACCTCAATGTCGAAATCGCCAAGCAGCAGTGGGGCTTTCAGGGCGTCATGATGTCCGATTGGACCGCCACCCACGACGGCATCGCGGCCGCCAACGCCGGCATGGACCTCGAAATGCCCTTTGGCGCCTACATGAATCTCAAAACCCTCCTTCCAGCCGTCAAAGAAGGCAAGGTCAAAGAGTCCGACATCGACGACAAAATCCGCCGCATCCTGCGCAACGCCTACCGCTTCGGCTGGATCAATCACGACCCGCTCGACATCACCATCCCCCGCTACAACCAGCAGGGACGCGTCGCCGCCCTTCAGGGCGCGCGCGAAGGCATGGTTCTGCTCAAGAATCAAGGCAACCTCCTCCCCCTCGACCCCGCAAAAGTAAAGATCATCGCCGTCATTGGCCCCGATGCCTTCCCCGCCATCCCCACCGCCGGCGGCAGCGGCATGGTCCCCACTTACTCCGACGTCAGCGCCCTCAAAGGTATCAGTGACCGACTCGGCGTCAATGGGAATGTCCTCTACGATCGCGGCGTCCCCAAACTCTCCATCCTTGCCATGCGTTCCGGTTTCAGCCAGTTTGGCGACAAGTTCGTCCCCGGCCTCACCGTTGAAACCTTCGACAACGACAAGTTCGAAGGCAAGCCCATCGCCACCCGCACTGAAATGACCGCCAGCACCGGCCAGAACATGCTCGACAACCCTGATCTGTCCGAATTGCTCAACAGCATCACCGCCGATCAGATGGCTGGTTTCATGAACGCCGGCGGCCCACCCCGTTTCCCCCGCTGGACCGGCTATTACTTCGCCCGTGCCCCCGCGGACTACCTCGTCTTCGTCGAAAACCAGGGCAAGTACCGCCTCTCCATTGACGGCAACACCGTCATCGACCACGCCGAGATCCCAAAATTCGCCGTCGCCCAGCGCGTCATCCCATTCACCCCCGGCCCCCACAAAGTCGTCCTTGAAGTCCTCGGCGCACCGCAATTCGGCGAAGGTTCCCTGAAAATCGGAATCGCCCAGCAAGGCGCCCTGGTCAATCAATCGGCCATCGACATGGCCAAAAAAGCCGATGCCGTCATCCTCGCCGTCGGCTACGATGCCGATGTCGAAACCGAGGGCGCCGACCGCGAGTTCCAACTCCCTCCCGGCCAGGAAGAGCTCATCCAGAAGATCGCCGCCGTCAACCCCAACACCATCGTCACCGTCACCTCCGGCGGCAGCGTCGACGTTTCCAAATGGATCGACCACGTCGCTGCCCTCCTCGCCAACTGGTACCCCGGCCAGGAAGGCGGAACCGCCCTCGCCGAAGCCATCTTTGGCGACATCAACCCCTCAGGCCGACTCCCCATCAGTTGGGAACGCAGCCTCAGCGACAACCCCTCCTACCCCTACTACTACCCCACACCCGGCACCCTCACCGTCCCCTACAAAGACGACATCTTCGTCGGCTATCGCGGCTACCAGCAAAGCGGCGTCAAGCCCCTCTTCCCCTTCGGCTTCGGACTCTCGTACACCAGCTTCAAATACTCCGCGCTGGACATTCATCCCGGCGCAGCATCGGGCACTTACGAGGTCAGCTTCGATGTCACAAATTCGGGCCCCCGTGCCGGAGCCGATGTAGCCCAGCTCTATGTCAGCGAAGACCATCCGCAGGTTCCGCGCCCGCCGCAGGAGCTGAAAGGCTTCGCCCGTGTAGCTCTCGACCCCGGCCAAACCCGCCACCTCACCATTCCGCTCGATGCCAGAAGCTTCTCCTGGTATGACGAAAAGGCCGCCGCATGGCACGCCGATGCCGGCAGCTTCACCATTCACGTCAGCCGCTCGTCCGCCGACCCGCAACTTGAAGGAAAAATCAAGCTGGATCAAGCGATAGTGCTGCCAGTGAAGTAACAAAATCGCGCTCCTCTCCTGCGCCGATGAGCTGCGTTAAGCAGCTCATCGGCGCGCGTCTTCTTTGTTTGGCCAAAACCTCCCCTACGCCTCTCAGGGCAAACGCATCTGGACTTTCGTGGAGAGTGAACGTCAAGTCCAAACGCAAGCTATTTCAGATGCGACTATCCTCCTCCGCATCTTCACGCACCGCCCAAAAATTTCCAGAAGAAAAACAGACCGAACCCCGCGCAATTTGTCAGAAGAACCGTCTAACAAATTTTCGATTGCGGACCGCCCATTTTGAACACCGAAAATGAATTTCCCGTCATTCCCATCTCGTGAAAGTCAAGGTGGATACAGGGGGTCCCCGCCCGTGTTATTTTGAGTCAACTGAGAACGGATCTTTTTTGAAGGCCCGTTCCCACCAGGAAAGGGTTCTGGAAATCCCTATGCGCCTTCCGCGTTTCTCCCCCCGGAGTATCGTCGCAATCGCACTTCTCTCCGCAGCAACAGCTATCGCCCAGCAGGCGGCCCCAGCGGTGCGAATCGTCTCTCCCATCGACGAGAAGCAGCTTGTGGTCCTCAGGGGCACGGTGCATCCGCTGGCGAACGCCAGAAACGATCGAGGCGCGGCTCAAGACAGCACCCAGCTTGATCGAATTCACCTGCGCTTGATGCGAAGCAATTCCCAGCAAGCCGCGCTCCAGAAACTCATCGCCGACATGCACACCCCCGGCTCCCCCAGCTACCACAAGTGGCTCACGCCAGAAGCCTTCGGCAAGCAGTTCGGCCCCGCCGATGAGGACGTCGCAACGGTTCAAACCTGGCTTGCCCAGCACGGCTTCACCGGCGCAAAAGTGCTTCCCGGCAAGCAGGCCATCGAATTCAGCGGCAGCGTCGGCCAGTTTCGCAGCGCATTCCATGCCCAGATTCACAAGTACCAGGTCGACGGCCAAACTCACTTCGCCAACTCCAGCGATCCTCAAATTCCCGCCGCCCTGGCCCCCGTCGTCGGCGGCTTCGCATCCCTCAACAACTTCCACCTCAAGAGCTACGCCAAATATCTCGGCAAGGCGCAATACGATCCAAAAACCGACCACGCCACCCCCGAGTGGACCGTCGGCAGCAGCTCCACCGGCTTTAACTTCGTTCTCGCACCCCAGGACTACGCCGTTCAGTACGACCTCAACCCGCTCTACACCGCCGGAACCACCGGCGCCGGCCAAACCATCGCCATCATCAACGAGTCGAATGTCAACATCGGCCTCGTCAACAATTTCCGCAGCCTCTTCAGCCTTCCCGTCAACCCGCCGCAGGTCATCATCGACGGAAATGACCCAGGCGTCGACGGCGTCAACAACCCCGATGGCCCCAACGGAGCTTCGGTGGAAGCCTATCTCGATGTCGAGTGGGCCGGCGCCGTCGCCCCCAACGCCACCGTCGACCTCGTCATCGGCGGCGATACGTCTCTCGAGAACGGTCTCATTCTGGCCGCTGAGCATGCCGTCTACAGCAACATTGCCCCCGTGCTGAGCCTCAGCTTCGGGCAATGTGAACCCTACGGCGAAAGCGGTCAGAATTCATTCTTCAATCAACTTTGGGAACAGGCTGCCGCCCAGGGAATCACCGTCCTCGTCTCCACCGGAGACAACGGCTCGGCCGGCTGCGACGATGACAACACCCAGGAGTATGCAATCGTAGGACAGGCCATCAATGGCCTGGCTTCCACTCCTTACAACGTCGGCGTAGGCGGTACAGATTTCTACTACAGCGACTACAGCTCGGGCCTCACCGCCATGGAAGCCCAGATGAACACCTACTGGAACACCACCCCCAGCAACAGCGCTGCGGCCGTTTCCATCCAGGGTGTCATCCCTGAGCAGCCCTGGAACGACAGTCAGTACGGCCTCACCATTGCCACCCTTCAGCAGGGAAGCGGCGGTACCTTGCAATACGGCAGCAGCATCGCCGCCGGCAGCGGCGGGTCGAGCCTCATCTACACCACCAAGCCCGCCTGGCAAACCGGCTTTGGCGATTCGGTTCGCGATCTACCCGACGTATCGCTCTTCGCCTCCAACGGCGTCAACGCCAGCTTTTACCCCATCTGCGCCGTCGATGGAGATTGCCAGCCCGTTTCCAGCGGCAACTCCGTACAGTTCTCCGGAGTCGGCGGCACCTCGGCCTCCACCCCGGCGTTCGCGGGAATGATGGCCCTGGTCAATCAAAAGTATGGCCGCCAGGGACAGGCCGACTTCGTGCTCTACCCCCTGTCCAAGCAGGTTCCGGCCGCCTTCCATGACGTGGCCAACGGAACCAATACCGTCCCCTGCGATATCACTGACAGCTCGCCCAACTGCGTCGCCGTCTCCAATCCCGGCATCATCACCGATCCAACCTCTGGAGCCCTCATCACCGAAGGTGAAATCGGCACCGGGACCACCGCCTGGTATAACGCCGTCGCCGGTTACGACGAAGCCAGCGGCCTCGGCACCATCGACGCCAATCAGATGGTCACAAACTGGACCAAGGTCAAGTTCGCAACCACCGCCACCACCCTCACGCCATCCTCCACCAACTTCACCCACGGAACCGCCGTCACCATCAGCGGCACCGTCACCGCCGCCAGCAGCACCCCCGCCGGTGATGTCGGATTGATCACCAGCAGCACCGAAGAATCGCAGCAGGGCCAGGGGATCTACACACTCACCAGCGGTGCGTTCTCCGGAACCACCAGCACCCTCCCAGGCGGCACCTACAACATCTGGGGCCAGTATGGCGGCGACACCGGCAACGCCCAGAGCACCTCAACACCGGTGCAGATCACAGTCAATCCCGAGAGCAGCGCGATCCTCTTTGAGTTGGTCAACGGAACCGCTTCTTCCAACAACGTCATCTACACCCCCACCTCCCCACCGGGAAGCAGCGTGGATTACGGTACGCAACTGATTTTGAGCGCCCAGGTTGCGCCCCCTGCCGATATCACCGCCTTGCAGGCCTGCTTGCCCCCTTACAACGGCCAATGCCCCCTATTTACTCAACCCACCGGAACAGTGGCATTCAAAGATAACTCCACCACTCTCAATGCGGCTTCAATCAACGCTGAGGGCGTCGCCACCTACAACGCTCCATTCAGCATCGGCGCGCACTCCGTCACAGCCAGCTACTCCGGCGACAACAGCTACACCGCCTCCGCGGCATCGGCCATCCCCTTCACCGTCATCAAGGACACTCCCACCATGTTGCTGCAAGCTTCTGTAGTGGACGGCAGCAACAACGACATCGTGAACGGCCCGGACCAGCCGACTGTGTTGACCGTGCAGATCGAAAACACAGCCCAAAGCGCGGCACAAAACACGGTTGAAATGACCGTCCCGGTCGCCGCCCCAACGGGCACTGTCACTCTCAGCAGTTCGCTTTCAGGATTCTCCGGTACCGCGACCCTCAGCCCTGCAACCGATCCAACCACCGGCGCGGTCATGGGCGTGGCTACCTATACCGTTCCAGCGGGATCGGTTTCGGGCGTCTATCCGGTGACCGTTACCTACAACGGAGACGGAAATTACAACACGGCCTCCGCGCCCTATAGCCTCCCCATCGAAACGACCAGCGGGGATGGCGGCCTCACATCCACCATCGCTGCTACATCGAGTGGAAGCATATCGCCCACAACCAGCCTGACGATTACTGGCACAGTGTCCGGCCCATCCGGAGACGCGGCGCCGACAGGGTACATCTACGTGTATTCGTCCGGAAACTACCCCACCGGCGCAAGCGTCACCGCAGGCACTGGCAACTCTTCAACCTTCTCGATTGCGCTCAATAGCCAGACCCTCTTCCAGGGGACAAATCAAATCACCCTCCAGTACTTCGGAGACACCAACTACAACCCGTCGGCATTTGTAATGACCACCTCAATTTCAAACCCGGTCTTCGATTTCACGCTCGTTCCCGATTCAACCATTCTTCCCATCAGCGTCATCGGCGGCCCCGGCAGTGCCACCGATGTCATCAACCTCGCATCCGTAAATGGGTTCAGCGGCGCCGTAAACCTCAGCTGCACCACAGAATCAAATGTAAGTTGCCAGATTTCCCCCAATGCTCCCACCCTCGCCGCTGGCGGCAGTGCCACCGCGACCGTCACCATCGGCGCCACCGCCAGCACTCCCGATCAAACCTACAACGTGCTCATCACGGCTGCGGATGCGGCCACTGGGAAATACGTCCACACCCTCGGCCTCGGCGCAGTCGTAACTGGATCGACTGTTACGGCCAGCTTCGGACTCACCCCCAGCCCCTCGTCTCTCGACATTCCAGCCGGCTCCGCATCCGGTAAATCCACAATCACCGCAGCGCCCATCGGCTCGTTCGCCACAACGGTCGATCTTGCCTGCTCCGTCGCCGGCCCCAGCGGCGCAACCAGTCCGGCCACTTGCAGCCTGGCATCAAGCTCCGTGCCTTCCGCCTCGGGAACCGACGTAGTCACCATTGCCACCACCGACACCACAACCACCGGTGCATACGCGGTAACCGTGACTGGCACATCCGGCAGCATCACTCAAAAAACAACGATCAACGTGACGGTCAGCGCCGTGCCGCAAGCCACATTCACCGTCGCGGCTTCAACTCCCGCGGCAGTTTCGCCCGGATCGAGCACCAGTTCCACCATCACCGTCGCTTCCACAACCGGCTACGCGGGCATCGTCACGCTCACATGCGCGCTCATCAGTTCGCCTGCCGGAGCCTCTGACCTGCCCAGTTGCTCGGTCGGCGGGGCAGGCACCGTAACCCTGAGCTCGGGTACTCAAACCGGCACAGCAAAGGTCACCGTCACCACCACCGCCGCTTCTACCAGCGCCCTCGTTTATCCCAATACCGGCGGCAAGGGATGGGCCGGAGCAGGCGGTGGTGCCGTGCTGGCCTTGCTCCTCTTCTTCGGAATCCCTGCAAAGCGCCGCACCTGGCGCGCCATGCTCGGCGCCCTCTTGCTCATGGCCGCTCTCGGTAGTCTCGCTGCCTGCGGCGGCGGCGGAAGCGGTGGTGGTGGTGGCGGTGGTGGTGGTGGCAACTCCGGCACCACCGCCGGAGCCTACGTGTTCTCCATAACCGCAACTGGAAACCCGGCCGCTGCTTCAGCCCCGACGATCTCTTTTTCCGTAACCGTCAACTAAGGAACCTCTGATCAAGTCGAAGTTTTGAAAGGGCACGACCGGGGTACCGGGGAACCCTCTGGGTCGGGGTCGCATGCCGATAAAGCCAATCAAATCAACGTTGGGCTTTACAGGCTGCGGAAAAACTCGTTCGTGCGGTAGGCCGGGGATTTATCCCCGGCATAAAGCCAATAGAATCAGTCCGGCTTTAGCCGCTGAGGTATGCTCTTCGGGCATTTCGTGCGCAAAACGCGCCTTTTTCCGCAGCCTCTTTAGCCCCCGCGGGATGCTTTTACCTTACGGCGCGGCTGAAGCCGCGCCCTCTCAAAGCAGAATCATCCCACAATCTGAAATGCATTTGCCCACCCCCCTACGCCTCAGGGCAAACGCATTTGAAAATCGATCGAACCACTGAATGCGCCTTCAGGCAGGCCTGCAACCTGATCTCCCGATACCCCGTCAAAAAAAGCAAGCCCCTCGCTCAACTGACCTTGACTAACCTGCTTAAATCCAATAACTTCCACCCACACCATACTTGCAGGCAATTACCCCCTTTTGGCGCACAATCCTAGTAGAGGTGTTTCTCATGCCAAAATCGTCCAGCAAAACGCAACCCGCGCCCTCGCCAATTCCATCGCCCCGCCTTTGCCCCTGTTTTTCCGGCCTTCAAACCCCCAAAAACGCTGAGACCCCACCCCTCCCCCCTCGATTTCGTCAAAAAATCGAAGGTAGAATCCGCTTAACTAACGCAGATTCAATGAGTTACGAAAACCGCCTGTTTACCTATCGGTAAACACAAGCCCCCATTTTCAGGCAAAAAAACGCCAAAAACACCATCGAAACTGGCACTTTGGAGCAAAAAATGGCACTTTTCGCACATCGAAATTCGCCTACCCAGACCATCCCAACGTGCTCTGTTTTTCCACCTCGATTCGCCCCTCAAATGCATCTCCCTCACAAGGTCAACCCTTTACCGCTCCTTCGCGGAACCGGGGAGCCGTACTACTTCATCGCATCCAGCGCCAGATTCAGCTCGAGCACATTCACCCGCGGCTCCCCCAGAACGCCCAGTTGTCGTCCGTTGATTTGCTGGTCAATAAGCTGCCGAATCCGATCCTCGCCCAACCCGCGAGCCTTGGCCACCCGCGGAGCCTCAAAGTAGGCCGAGTCCGGAGTAATATCCGGATCAAGCCCGGAACCAGAAGTCGTTACCAGGTCAATCGGAACAGGCCTACCCGGATTCTCCTTCGACAGCTTGTCGATCGATCCCTGAATCCGGTCGACCAGGGTCTTGTTGGACTGCGCCAGGTTGGATCCGCCGGATGCGGTAGCGTCGTACCCGTTCCCGGCCGCCGAGGGCCGTGGGTGAAAATACTTGTCCGAAGTGAAGCTCTGCGCCAGCAACTCTGACCCAAGCACCTGGCCATCCTTGAGAATCAGGCTTCCCGCAGCTTTGTGCGGAAACACCGCGCCAGCAATCCCGGTCACCAGCAGTGGATAGCCAAGACCAACCAGAACCGTGGTCACCAGCGCAAAGCGTATTGAAGTTCCCCAAACAGAATGCATATAACCCTTTCCTGAGTTACTCGAGCTGTTCCTAACCACTAATCACTAACCACTACGCCAAATGCAGCGCCACCAGAAACAAATCAATCGCCTTGATGCCAACGAACGGCACAATAATCCCGCCCAATCCATAAATAAGCAGGTTGTTGCGCAGCAGCACATCGGCGGCCTTCGGCTCGTACTTCACGCCCTTCAGCGCCAGCGGAATCAGCGCCACAATAATCAGTGCGTTAAAGATCACCGCCGACAGAATCGCCGACTGAGGCGTCGCCAGATGCATCACATTGAGCGCGTTCAGCACCGGAAACACCCCCGCAAACATCGCCGGAATAATGGCAAAGTACTTCGCCACGTCGTTTGAAATGCTGAACGTGGTCAGCGCCCCGCGCGTCATCAAGAGCTGTTTGCCAATCTCCACAATCTCAATCAGCTTGGTAGGATTCGAGTCCAGATCCACCATGTTTCCGGCTTCCTTGGCCGCCTGTGTCCCGGAGTTCATCGCCACGCCTACATCCGCCTGGGCCAGTGCCGGAGCGTCGTTGGTCCCATCGCCGGTCATGGCCACCAGCTTGCCCTTGGCCTGCTCGCGCTTGATCAGGTCCATCTTGTCCTTGGGCTTGGCCTCGGCCAGAAAGTCATCCACTCCGGCTTCGCGGGCAATCACCGCCGCCGTCAGCGGGTTGTCGCCAGTGATCATGATGGTGCGAATGCCCATGGCGCGCAGACGGGCAAGCCGCTCCTTCAGGCCGCCCTTCACAATGTCTTTCAGGTGAATCACGCCCAGCGCGGTTGCATTCTCAGCCACCACCAGCGGCGTGCCGCCCATCCGCGCCACCTCTTCCACATGGTCGCGAACCTTCTGCGGCAAGGCCACACCCTGCTCCTCAAGAAACCGCGAAATCGCATCCACCGACCCCTTCCGAATGCGCGTCCCCGGCAGGTTCACCCCGCTCATCCGGGTCTGCGCGCTGAAAGGAACAAACTCCGCGTGGATACCGCTCAAATCGCGCCCCCGCAGCCCGTACTTCTCCTTCGCCAGCACCACAATCGATCGCCCTTCCGGCGTCTCATCTGAGAGCGATGAAAGTTGCGCCGCGTTCGCCAGCCGCTCGTGGCTCACGTCCGGCGCAGGCAAAAACTCCGTAGCCTGGCGATTGCCCAGCGTGATCGTCCCCGTCTTGTCCAGCAGCAGAGTATTCACATCCCCCGCCGCCTCCACCGCGCGTCCGCTCATCGCCAGCACGTTGTACTGCACCAGCCGGTCCATCCCCGCAATTCCAATCGCCGAAAGCAGCCCCCCAATTGTTGTCGGAATCAAGCAAACCAGCAGCGACACCAGCACAAACACCGTCTGCGGAGCCTTCGAGTAAATCGCGAACGGCTGCAGCGTCACCACCGCCAGCAGAAACACAATCGTCAACCCCGAAAGCAAAATCGAAAGCGCAATCTCGTTCGGAGTCTTCTGCCTTGTCGCGCCTTCCACCAGCGCAATCATGCGGTCCAGAAAAGTCTCTCCAGGATTGGAAGTAATCTTCACCTTGATCCAGTCCGACAGAACCTTCGTCCCACCGGTCACTGCCGAACGGTCGCCGCCCGCTTCGCGAATCACCGGGGCAGACTCGCCCGTAATCGCCGACTCGTCAACCGAGGCAACGCCTTCAATCACTTCGCCGTCGCCCGCAATATATTTCCCCGCCGGCACGTAGATCACATCGCCGGCGCGAAGCAGGCCGCTGGCAATCTCTTCAAAGCCCCCATCCCCGGTGTACCGCTGAGCAATCGTCTCGCCCTTGGCCTTGCGCAGCGTGTCCGCCTGGGCCTTACCCCGCCCCTCGGCCATGGCTTCGGCAAAGTTGGCAAACAGCACCGTGAACCAGAGCCAAAGCGTGATCTGTAAATTGAATCCAAACCCGGGCCGGTGATGAACCGTGTTGTCGATCAGCAGCGCCGTTGTCAACACGCTGCCCACCTCCACCACAAACATCACCGGGTTTTTAACCATCCCGCGCGGGTCGAGCTTCCGGACTGAATCCAGCAGCGCCTGACCCATGATTTCCGTATTCCAAAGACTCTTTTTCTCAAGCATGACTCATCCGATCCATTTCCGTTGAAGGGTACGGGCTTCAGCCCGTACGCAGACCGCCCAAAAATCGCCGGGGCTTTAGCCCCTGCCGAAAAACTTCGGAAAGGCTATTTACAACTGCTTTATAACAAGGGCACGGCTTCAGCCGGGCCAACAAAACCAATCGAGTCAATGTTGGGCTTTAGCCCCTGCAAAACTTTCAGTCGACATTTGCTCTCAAACAGCCCTTTTCCCGCATCCCTTTTAGCCCCTGCGGCAATGCCCTCCCTAAAACACCTGCCCCGCCTTCAGCAGCAGATGCTCCAGAATCGGCCCCAAACTCAACGCCGGGAAGAACGTCAGAGCGCCCAGAATCACAATCACGCCAATGAGCAACACCGTGAATAGCGATCCATCCACCGGGAACGTCCCCGGCGACGGCGGAACGCTCTTCTTCTGCGCCAGATTGCCGGCCAGTGCGAGCACCGGAATCAGCATCAGAAAGCGCCCCCCAAGCATCGCCCAGCCCAGCACCACGTTGTACCACCATGTATTGGCGCTCAGGCCCGCGAAGGCAGATCCGTTGTTGCCCACCGCCGAAGTAAACGCGTACAGAATCTCCGTCAGCCCGTGCGGTCCCTGGTTCGTCAGCGCCGATAGCCCGATCGTCGGCGAAAGCACAAAGATCGCTGTCAGCGAAAGAATGATGAGCGGGAAGATCAGTACATAAAGCATCGACATCTTCACGTCGTAGCCTTCAATCTTCTTTCCCAGATACTCCGGCGTTCTTCCCACCATCAGCCCGGCAATAAACACCGACAGCACCACCATGATCAGGATTCCGTACATCCCCGCGCCGACCCCGCCAAATACCACCTCGCCCAGCATGATGTTGGTCAAAACCACCATGCCGCCAAGCGGGGTAAAGCTGTCATGCACCCCGTTCACCGCGCCGCAACTCGCATCCGTCGTGATGGTCGCAAAAAGCGCGCTCTCGGTAATTCCGTTGCGCACTTCCTTACCTTCCATGTTGCCGCCCGGCGCCGTGAGCGTGTGTGCCTGCTGCGCTCCGTGAATCAGCGGATGCGCCTGCGACTCGGCCCAGTACACGGTCGAGAACCCCGCCGCGAACAGCACAAACATCGCCGCCAGTACCGCCCATCCGTGACCCGGCGAACCCGTCATCCGCCCCAGCGTATACGTCAACCCCGCGGGAAGAATGAAGATCGACAAAATCTGCAGGAAGTTCGAGAACGGCGTCGGGTTCTCATAGGGATGAGCACTGTTGGCGTTGAAGAATCCCCCGCCGTTTGTGCCCAGCATCTTGATCGCTTCCTGCGAGGCGACCGGCCCCTCGGCGATGGTCTGCGTCTGCGATGGCTGTTCCAGCGGATGCGCCGTGATGTAGGCGTGCAGGTTCTGCGGAACACCCTGCCCCACCAGCAGCAGCGCGTAAACCAGCGACCCCGGTATCAGCACATAAAGCAGCGTCCGCGTCATATCCACCCAGAAGTTGCCCAGCATGGTTGAGCCGGTGCGCTTGATGCCGCGGATCAGCGCAATCGCAACCACCAACCCTGCCGCCGCCGAAAAAAAGTTGTGCGTCGCCAGCGCTGCCATCTGCGTCAGATAGCTCATCGTGGTTTCAGGCGTGTACGACTGCCAGTTGGTATTCGTCGTGAAGCTGGCCGCCGTATTCCAGGCCAGGTCCGGCCCAACATTCGCCAGCCCCTGCGGATTCCACGGCAAATGCGCCTGCACCCGCTCAATCAGGTAGGTCAGCAACAGCGTGACGGCCGAGAAGCCCAGCAATGCAAACGCATACTCGCGCCAGTTCATCTCCTGCGCGGCATCAACGCCAGACAACTTGTAGATCAGCCGCTCAAAAGGACGGAGCACCGGGTCAAGCCAGGTGCGCTCTCCTTCCAGCACTCGGGCCAGGTAAACGCCTACCGGGCGAACCGTCGCCAGAAGAATCAAGGAGTACAGGGCAAATTGCAACCAGCCATTGGCGGTCATGTCAGAACTTCTCCGGGAACAGCAAAGTCAGAACCAGGTAACCCAACAGCAGGGCAGACAGCGTGAGAGCCACTACGGTAATCAGGTCAATGGGCATCGGGTTACCTCAGCTTCTGGCACGCCCTGACGTAAAGAAACGCCAGGGCGAAGAAGATAGCCGTGAACAGCAGCATCGTTAAATCTTGCATGGCAAAACTCCAGGTGTCGGCGTCGGCCCAAAGCCATCTACCGCACAAGAGTTATCTTTGCCCACGCGGGGTTTTAGTCACGAAAGGGTTTCGTAAGGAAACTGTAAGGGTTGCTCTTCAGGCGAATCCGGGCCAAATCCCGGAGAAAGCCGAACCATAATAGTTAACAGGAATCCACCGACGCTCGCCCACCGACCGGGGACGAAACCTTACCGCCGGCCCAAGTCGGCTGTAGCACTGTCTCAGACCGGCTGTCGTGTGGGCCTCCAGACCCACACTTGTTTCCATTCAGGTTCATGTGTGGTCGTCTCGGATGAAGGGCCTTACTCCTAGTCCCTAAGTCCACCAGTCCCTGAGCCCCTATCCTTCGTTCCCGCTCCACCCCTCCGGGATAAACCGGTACCCGACCCACGGCTCCGTCTGTATATACTGCTTGCCGGTCTCGCCTTCCAGCTTTTTGCGCACCTGCCCTACAAAAACCCGAAGATACTCGGGCTGGTGTGCCGACTGCGCGCCCCAGATGGAAGTAAGCAGTGCCCGATGCGTCATAACTTTCCCGGAATGACGGGCCAGGTGGATCAGCAGGTCGAATTCTTTGGGTGTCAGGTGGATCGGGCGGCCGAGCACACTGATCGAGTGGGCATTCTCGTCCAGCACAAAGTCCCCAATCTCGATCGCCGAGGCGGTGCGCTCCGGAGCGCGCCGCAGGTGCGCGCGCACCCGCGCTAGCAGTTCCTGAATCCCGAACGGCTTGGTTACGTAGTCGTCCGCCCCTGAGTCCAGAGCCTCTACCTTGGACCGTTCGTGGTCGCGGACTGACAGAATCAGCACCGGCGTCAAGCCTTTTGACCGAATCGCCCGCGTCACCTCAACACCAGACATTCCCGGCATCATCAGGTCGGTCACCACCAAGTCCGGAGTCCAGTCGCGAAAAACCTGAAGGCCCTCTTCCGGTTCGTTCGCTGTCCTGACGTCATACCCCTGTGCTGACAGCGCGGCCCGCAACACCCGAGTAATCTGCGGTTCGTCGTCGATGATCAGAATTCTTCCCGGCATGGTCCTCTTCTTCCCCGCCTTCCAACCGAAGATTACATCATCCGGGCAGACGGGTATGATTCCGTTGAGGATGCAGATGAATTTACGGGGCTATTCCGGAAAGGCTCTGCGCGGGCTGGGAGCGAGCGCCCTGACGCTCGCAATCACCTTTGTGCTGGTTCGGCTCGGAGCCACTCCCATTGCTGCCGGCATGATTTACCTGGTCCTGGTGGTCTGGTCCGCGACCCTTGCCGGAACTTGGCTCTCGTTCTATGTGGCGGTGGTCTGCGCGCTCTTCTTCGACTACTTTTTCCTTCCCCCGGTTGGCACATTCCAGCTTTCCGGGGCCCAGGCCTGGGTCGCGATGGCCTCGTTCCTCGCCTCGTGCGTGGTTGTCAGCCGTGTGGCGGAACGGGCTCGGCTGCAAACAAAGCAGGCCGAGCAACGTCGCGAAGATGTCGAGCGGCTCTACGAACTCAGCCAGGAGATGATGCTCCACGAGGACGCGTCCGGGTTGATCCACGACCTGCCGCGCATCCTCCACCGCCTTTTTGCGCTGGAGGCTGTCGTGCTCTACGTCTGCGATCAGGACCAGTACTACGGTTCCGCGGCCGATGTGCCGGCCAGCGTCAAGGCCGGTTTGCACGCCATCACCCAGGGACACAACCCGACGGTTTTTGTGCAGGAGGGTTTTCAGACCACCGCACTCATGCTGGGCTTGCGGCCGGTGGGTGCGCTGGGTTGGCGCCCCGCGCTGCTTTCGCGCGAGGTGGCTACTGCGGTCTGTGCCCAGGTGGCCATCGTTTTGGCGCGGTCCATGGCCGTAGAAGCCACCGCCCGGATCGAAGCGGCGCGCGAGGGGGAGCGGCTGCGATCGGCGCTGATTGACTCCCTGACCCACGAACTGCGCACGCCCCTCACTTCCATTCGCGCCGCGGCAACCACGCTGCTTCAGGCTGAAGGGCTCGACGAGGCTGCGCGAGTCGATCTGGCAACCATCGTAGACGAAGAGGCTTCCCGGCTCGATCTGCTGATCGGCGAAGCTGTCGAAATGGCCGAGATCGATGCCAATGTTGTCCAGGTGCATCCTGTTCCCCAGCACGCGCGCGCACTCCTTGAGCAGGCGATCGAGGAGTCCCGCCGCAATCTCGGCTCGCACAAGATCGGCATCGTTGTCGAAGGCGAAGATGAGCCTGCCTGGTTCGATCCTCACCTCCTGGGGCGGGTCTTGCGCCATCTGCTTGAAAATGCAGCTCGGCACACGCCTCCCGGCGGGCACATCACCCTCATGAGCCGGCGGGTGGGTGAGCGGCTCGAGTTTGTGGTCGAAGATACCGGTTCCGGTATCGATGCGGCGGATTTGCCTTTGATTTTCGAGAAGTTCTACCGGGGCAAGAAAGCCTTGCACAAGTCGAAGGGTTCCGGCATGGGCCTGGCCATCACCCGCGCCATTTTGCTGGCCCACGGCGGCGGTATCGAGGTCTTCAGCCGTCCCGGCAACGGCGCCAGCTTCCGCTTTTGGGTTCCGCTAGTTGAAAAGGAGCCGGTGATGAGTGCGTCAGTGGTGGAAAAGGCCCTGCTCGCTGCGGAAGCGCAGGGGAAGAAGAAGCCCGGGCTGCGCTGAAAACTGCCTCAATTCGGGTGCAAATGGGGCCTTTTGCGGCGGAACCCCGCCCGTAAGCTCTTTGTTTTCAGGAGGGGATTTTGGGGCGCGTGCGTAAGTGCTTTGCCATCAACGAAACCGGTCAGAGGGGGTAGGGGGTAAGGCCCAAAATCGGGAGTCAACCCCGCTTTGCGGACGCGCGGATCAGCAAGTCAGCGAGAGTTCTGGCCGGTTTGGATGTGAGGCGAAATTGTGCCTGCGGGCATGCCGTTCGGGTCGCCAATCCGTTTCTGAATGAAGCCATGTCTCAATAGTGCACGTTTGAGAAGAATTAAACTGCAAATCTCTGCAAGAAAAAAGCTGAGAAATCGAGAGGTTCTGGTTACCAGGTTGGCGTTTGGGTCCAATCGCAGGTGATTTCCCGCCGTTGGGTTGAGCTCTCGATTGCGTATTCCAGCGCCCGCGCCACCCGCCAAGCCGAGAGAGCCGTGATCGGAACTGGGCCTTTGCCGAGCAAGGCGTCGCGCACACCTGCGTAAAACTGCCGATAATCGCCAACCACCGCCGGAACCGGGCAGGTAATGGTGCTACCCTCCACGTCCACCCTCAGCGAACCCCAATGTTCCGTCGTTTCATGGCCCCATTGAGGGTCGGTGATGCGGGTGATCTGGTTGAGCGCAGCTTCCTGTGTGTCGAGACCCCATTTCCAGTAGTTTCCATGCGTTCCGCGCAGGTGAAAGCGGGGGCGGGAGAGCGTGGAGAGTGCGTTAGACGAGAGGGAAACCGAGAAATCCGGATAGATGAGGCGGACTGTGAAGGAGTCAGCGGCTCCTTCACCATCGCGCTCCCTAACCATGTATGCACTGACGGCCTGGGGACTTCCAAACAGCTGCAGAGCCTGGTCTGCGAGGTGGGTTCCGATGTCAAGAAGCAGCCCGCCCTGGGCTGGGTCTTCCTTCCAGAGCCGTGCCTTGGGCACCGGACGCCAGCGGTCGAAGGTCGATTCGAGGTGTACGACACGGCCGACCGATTGTTCGTGTATCAGTTTCTGAAGTGTCCGGAAATCGCTGTCATAGCGTCGGTTATGGAACGGGAAGAGCAGCGCATTGTGCCTGGATGCCAGCTCCATCAACTTGGCGATCTCGGCGGAAGTGATGGCTACGGGCTTGTCGACCACAACAGATTTTCCAGCGTCGAGGATCTGCCGTGCGACGTCGAAGTGGGCCGCGTTGGGCGTTGCCACAACAAATAGTCCGATCGACGCATCAGCCAGCATGGATTCAAGCGAGCGGTAGGTGACGATTCCGGGATAACGCTCTGCCGCGCCGTCGGAGTGCCGCTCGACGACGGCGGCCAATTCCAGCCCTTCGACGGACGAAACGAGGGGAGCATGAAAGACACGCGCTCCCATGCCAAAGCCGACGATACCAACACGAATCATAGATCGCTAAGGGCGCCCTTCAAATCCCTAAATCCACAAAGGCGAAGCCACCTGGTTGCGCCGCGTTGATCGCACTTAAAATGCGCAAAGCATTTTCAATCACCAAGCTGTATTTGTTCGTGCTCAACACTACCACCGCCAGCCTTCGGTCTTTCAGGTTTTGCTGATAGTTTAGGTTTTGGTCCGCCGTTACCATCACGTTGAAGCCTGCCTCTTCTGCCGCAGTGATCAGCGTTCCATTCGACATCCCAGCCCATCCCCGGTACGCAACCGTTTCGACCGTGGCCCCGTCAGCAACAGCCGAAGATTCTGAGGCAGGTTTTCATCCAGCAAGACCAGCTTTGACATTCTACGAACCCATCTCGGCGCTCCGTGCGATGAAGTCCAGCACCTCTGCTATTTCTTCGCGCCGCACGGTCGGGAACTCCTGCGACAATTCTGGCACACTCAGCTCGCTCAGATTGCGCAGTATTGCAGTCACAGGTACGCGCGTTCCGCGAAACACCCAGGCGCCACCCTGGGTGCCTGGTTTACTTTCCAGTACCGGGCAATGGGACCAATCAATGATTGTTTGCGCTATCGTCATCGTGGCTTTCCTCTCGCCTTGATATTAGAGGAACTACCGGCTCACGCCAAGCCTACAACATAAGGACGGCGGAGGTCTCCGCCCATCCGGTTCCCTATTTGTTGCCCTCACAAAGTACATTTCGATCAGTTCTGGTGTCGGTCAGCCTCGCCCGGCCACCCGATTATGAACTTTAGGCTGGCAAGATCCTGGCGGATGAACCCGCGCACCTGATCAACCCCCGAAATCAACCGAGTGTTCCATCGAGCATGTTTGCGTGAACTGTAGAGAATGTCCGCCCAATTGAGTAGGCTATCCACTTTCTCATCAAAGAGGGAGGATGTCCATTTCAAATGACGACCGAGAGACTCGATCTCGCGTAAAGAATCTGGATTAGCCCCCCCGCCCGGATGGGAATCAAGAAATTGATCAATTTGAAGGTGGAGGGCGTATGCCTGCTGCTTGGTGGAGATATGTTCGCTCATAGAAACGTTGTGACACAGAATCGAGAAATTGCGCAAATTGGGAGATGCGCGACAGTCCGAATGTCGTGATCAAGACGAAGAGCCCCGAGGCTGCAATTTTCGTCTTTGCCCCTCTGCAATCAGAAGACATTGACTTTCATCCTCTTGCTTCTGCGCCAAGGCCGCCGCCTCGCGGACCTCAGGTTGCATACACCATTGCTCAATCGCTTGCCGGACGGCGCGCGTCTGGAGCAGGTTGCCGCTAAGAGATCGATAAGGTGCGCAAGACGCAAACACGGCCTCGGTCTCACTTGAGGATCGGTCGCGGTGAGGTCCTCGCACTTGAATCCAAGACCAACATGGCCTCTGCTGCCTGCCATTCTCATCTATGGAGCCGCTCTGGTGAACCAGATCGAATTCGTAGGTTATGTCGGCGATGATAGCTGTACAAGAGGAGTAAATACCTCGACCTTCCTGCACTGAAATCCTTGCCCTACAAGGCATTATCTGAATCGCCTCGGCGCTGACTTTTTGTTTCCTTCGATTCCTGACTCCTCGCGAAGGCGAATTCATTGATGGCACAAGTGCTCTGTCCGTAGCGGTCCCTGGATGGAATAAAGCGTGGATCGGCGTCTGGACGCATGATCGAATGAGCGCGGCAACAACTCGTAGCGTATTCGCTACCTTTCCGGCGTGAGAGGTTTTGCGGTGCATTCTTAACCTTCAAGCTTATACCGGGTTTCCGCCAGCCGGTAGAGGCGGCGCCAGACCAGGCGATTCATCGTGACGACCATGAGCGAAATGAAGATGGTGGCGAGCAGAATAATCTGAAACCGCCCCGCATTGGTTGCCGAACTGATCTGCGCGCCCAGGCCGATGGTCTGCAGAGTTTGTCCTTTCACCTGCGAATACTCGGCCATCACCGAAGCATTCCACGCGCCCCCCGACGCCGTCACCATCCCGGTAATCAGGTAGGGGAAGATGCCCGGGAGAATCAGCTTCGTCCAGCGCTGCCAGCGGTTGAAGCGGAACAGCGAGCTCACCTCGCGCAAGTCCGACGGAATCGACATCGCCCCCGCAATCACGTTGAACAGAATGTACCACTGGGTTCCCAGCAGCATCAGGGCCATCGAGCCTATGCCCAGCCCGCCGCCAATCTTTATAAGCCCAATCAGCAGCACAGGGTAAAACGCTGAGGCCGGAACCGACGCCAATACCTGCGCAAGCGGCTGCACCACGCGGGCCAGTCGCGGGTTGAAGCCAATGGCCACCCCCACTGGCACGGTCCACAGAGCGGAGATGAGCAGCGAAGCGTTCACCCGCAGAAACGTGGCGCCGGCGCCCTCAAGCAGCAGTCGCAGGTCAGGCCAGGTCACCGTCTTCAGCATCAGCACCGCCTGCATCGCTCCCCACCCAACCACGCAAAGCACCGCCAGTCCAACGGCAATCAGAACCGGTGTTGGCTTGCGCCTCACTCTCTCTTCATCCACCGGATGAACAATGCGGCACTCCTCCGTACGCGAAAGACGCCGGAAGATGGGTTCCTCAATGCGCGCAAAAATGCGGCCAGGCAGGGAACTGAGCAGCGTTGAGCGGCGCAGCAGCTCAAGAATGGGCGAAGTGATCCGATCCGCCGACTCCACCTGCTCGAATTTGAACTTGTCGCTCCATGCGATCATCGGACGCCATACCAACTGGTCCGTCGCTACAACAATCAGAATGACCACGCCAATCCCGCTGAGCAGGGCCCGCACGTCCCCGGAGTCGGTGGCCGACTGGATATAGCTGCCAAGCCCTGGCAACTGAAAACTGCGCGTTCCCATGGTGAACGTCTCGCAGAGCATCAGTGCGAACCAGCCGCCGGCGACGGAGACGATCGAGTTCCAGACCAGGCCGATCGCAGCATACGGCATCTCCAACTGCCAAAACCGCTGCCAGGCCGAGTAGCGATAAATACGCGACGCCTCCAGCATTTCGCGCGGTATCGATTTCAGCGAGGAGTAGAAGCTGAAAGCCAGGTTCCAGACCTGCCCGGTGAAAATCAGCAGGATAACGCCCATCTCGATCCCCAACTGGTGTCCGGGAACCAGCGAAACCATCGCCAGCACCACCGGCGGCAAAAAGCTGAGCACGGGAATCGACTGCAGGATATCGAGCACTGCAACCATCCACGCTTCCACGCGCGGGTTGTAAGCAGCCGTATACCCGTAGCCGATCGCAAACAGCAGGCTGAGCACATAAGCAATGCCCATGCGCACAATCGAGTACGACGCATAAAGCGGCAGCGCGCTGAACGAGTGCGAGATCTCCACCACTGGGACGGGCTTGCCCATCCAGTAAGCGCCGGTGCGGATGATCGAAAAGAAGATCGCCAGCCCGCACACCGCCACCCCGGTATCGATGAGGAAGGGCCATGTGCGGGCTGCGACAAGGGTTCTCGCCAGCGGGTGCTGAAGCTTCACTCAACCTCCTCGTTGGCGGCAATCTCTTCTTCCTGCGCATCGGGCAAGATAAAGCGACGCCGGCCAGCGTCGAAGTCGAACAGCTCGGCATAGCGGCCCCAGGTCACCGCCGTTTCCATCTGCCGCAGGCACTCCTCTTCGCTGAACTGCTCGTCCAGCATATCGAGGAAAAAGTCTTCCGGAACGGTGTGGTCGCTCTTCGATTCAAGCGCGCGGCGAATCTGCCGCAGCAACAGCACGTTGGCCACGGCTGCGTCGCGGAAAAGCTCCTTCTGGCGCAGGATCTCGGAGTTGGCGAACTCCGTGCCGCTCGGAGTGATGGCCGCGTCGCCTTCTTCAATCTTCAGAAAGCCAAGCAGCGCCGCAGCGTCCACAATCGGCAGCAGGTCGTCGATCTCAAAGGAAAGATCGTCGGCCATACGATAGATATCGTCGCGGCCGCCCTTGTCCAGCAGCAGCTCAAGCATGCCGGCAATACCGCCCGGTCGAGCATGAGGCAGCATCTGGTAGTGCATCAGACGCTGGTCGCGCGGAACCTTGCCGGTGGTCTGGTCTGGCGCCGCCTCCGGTGCAATTTCAGGCCGGGTCAGAACCTTGTAAATGTAGTCCACCAGTTGCGTAAAGGGCTCGGACTTGCGGTCGCGGGGCTGGGCTAGTTGCACCTTGAAATCGGTCCGGATATGCCCCGGATTGCGCCCCAGAACGATGATCCGGTCGGCTAGCAGCACCGCTTCCTCAATGTTGTGGGTCACCAGAAAGATAGCCTTCGTCGGCATGGCCTTGTTCGCCCAAAGTTCCAGCAGTTCCGAACGCAGGTTTTCGGCGGTCAGCACGTCCAGGGCGGAAAAGGGCTCGTCCATGAACAGCACTTCCGGCTCCACAACCAGGGCGCGGGCAAACCCCACTCTCTGCCGCATGCCGCCGGAGAGTTCTTTCGGATAGGCGGCTTCAAAGCCGTCCAGGCCGACGGTGTCCAGCATTTTCATGCTCCGTGCTCGGCGCTCTTCCGGGTCAACCCCGCGCGCCTGCAACGGCGCTTCCACGTTTTCAAGCACCGTCAGCCACGGGAAGAGGGCGAAGCTTTGAAAAACGATAGACACATTGATTTCCGCGCCCGCAATCGGCTTTTCATGCCAATAGACTTGGCCCGCCGACGGCGTCGAGAGCCCCGTGAGCATCCGCAGCATGGTCGATTTGCCTGACCCCGACGGCCCCAGCAGCGCCAGAATCTCCCCAGGAATCACCGCTAGGTCGGTCGCGGAGATCACCTGTATGCGATTCTGGCTGGGCTGTGCATAGTACTTCTCAATTCTTTCGGCGCGGATGATCGCTTCAACGCCGGGCACTGCGGGCGGGCTTTGAATAACAGTTTCCTGCATGCGTGGTTCTCCGGTTGAGGTCCACCCAGGCTGATGCGGCGACCGGTTGTTGTTGCAAGTATAGGATTCCGAGGTTGCTCCCAGATGAAAGCCCGCGAGGCAAATCAGGCCGATTGCATGAGTGCATTTTATTGATCGGGCTAGTTCAGGTTCCGAACGCGCCGGAGGTGCAACGGTTGTTAGCCCCGCGCTTCAGCGTGGGGGAATGGACCAGAAACAGGTTGTCAGCCCAGTAGGGGCGGCGCGAAAGGCCAAATTGCCAGCAAGGATACCTTCATGCGATTCCCCAGGGCACATAACCCGCAGCCGCCGAGAGCCGTCAAAGAGAGCGTATCATCGAAATAGACCTCTTGCCACGCGCGAAGGTTCTTTCACTTACAGTCTCCCTTCCCCCATCGCACCACCCAGGAGAATATGCCCGACAAAGCTGGAAAACCCAAGGTGCTGGTTGCCGACGACGAACGCGTCATCGCCGACACGCTTGCCATGATTCTCAACCAGAGCGGCTTTGAAGCGCGCGCAGTCTACTCCGCCGAAAAGGCCCTGGAACAGGCCGCCACGTTCGCGCCCGACATGCTGATCTCCGATGTAATCATGGCCGACTTGAACGGCATAGACGCGGCCATCCAGTTCCGGGTAATGCTGCCCAAGATCAAGATTCTCCTGTTTTCCGGCCAGGCCGCCACCGCCGACCTGCTCGAAAAGGCACGCACCAAGGGCTACGAATTCGAGATCCTCGCCAAGCCCGTCCACCCCCAGGATCTGCTCAACAAGCTGCGCGGCTAGCCTGCCTGTGGCGAAAGTCCTGTCTTGAAAGGCTCGGCTTCAGCCGTGCCGCAAGTAGCTGATAATAAAGTGGGCTTTAGAACTTGTCCGCAAATTTGTAGCGCTTACCTCCTGGTCTGCCGTCGTGTGGACCTCCAGGCTCACGCCGCCCTTCTCGCGGCGTAGACAGCCTCGTGCCCACAAACATTTCCATCCGGATTTAGACTCTATTTCTCCAGAAAACCGACAATCAAATCAAGACCGCCATTCCCTCTCAAAAAACCGCCAACCAAAGCCATCAGGAATGTCCCTGGCCTGCAACACTCGTCGCAGCGTCACCGGTGCAACCAGTCTGTTTTGTGCCAGATCCGCGGCCTATCCCCCCTGTGTTGCGCAAAAATCCGCCATTCTTCCGCAACCCCATCAAACCAAAAGCATTAGCCCGACAAACACACTTCGACCTACCCAAACAAAGAACTTACCATTCCGCGCATTGCAGGCTAGAGTTCCCGCCGGCCTTCCATCGCCCGCGCCATCGTCACTTCATCTGCATATTCAATGTCGCTGCCCGCCGGAACTCCCGTAGCGATGCGGGTGATCTTCACCGCGGGGTGGCGCAACGCGGCCGCCAGCCAGTGAGCGGTTGCCTCGCCCTCCAGCGTAGGGCTGGTGGCCAGAATCACCTCGTCCACTTCGCCCCGCTCCACCCGCGCAATCAGCGTGCTGGTCCGCAACTGGTCGGGCCCAACTCCATGCAGCGGTGAAAGCGTCCCGTGCAGCACGTGGAACACACCTTGGTATCCGCGGCTCCGCTCAACCGCCTCGATGCTGGTCGGCTCCTCCACCACGCACACCAGACGCTGGTTGCGGGTCGGGCTCGCGCAATAGGCGCACGGGTCAACATCCGTCACGTTATTGCAAATCGAGCACAACCGCAGGCTTGCCTTCAGCCCGCGCACAGCGTCCGCCAGCGCCTCGGCGTCGTCGTCCGTCGAGCGCAGAATGTGGAAGGCGAAGCGCTGGGCGCTCTTGGTCCCCACGCCCGGCAGCTTCTTCAACTCTTCAATCAGCCGCGCCATTGGCTCGGCATAGCGTGACACGGATTGAGCTCCTCAAGGTTCGGTCGTGTGAAGGGTTTCTAGGTGAGGCCGGGAATCTTCAGCCCGCCCAGCATTCCCTGAACGTTGGACTTGATGGCGTGATCGGCGTGTCGCCCGGCGTCGTTGACGGCGGCTACCACCAGGTCTTCCAGCATTTCGACGTCGGCATTGGCGCCGCTGAGCCCGACCACCGCCGCAGGGTCGATGCGGATCTTGAGCAGCTCTTTCTTGCCGTTCATCGTGGCGGTCACGGCACCCCCGCCGCTTGAGCCCTCAACCACCGTCTCGGCCAGCTTGCGCTGAATCTCCTCCTGCATCTGGTTGGCCTGAGCCAGCATTTCAGGAATCTTGAGCGGGTTAATCATGCGATGTTTGCCTCAATTCGGTCTTACCTCAATTTTGACGAAGATCGATCACGCTGCGGACCTCGGCGTTGAATATCTCCTTCGCTTTCTGCACTAGCGGGTTGTTCAGCGCTGCCTCCTGAATACTCCCCGCAATGGGCTTGGAAGAAACGGCGGAACTGGTGGATACCGGGCCGTTCCCTGACACCACCATGAAGCGTGTCGGCGCGCCCAGCCGTTGCAATTCCTGGCGAATGATCTTCTCCGCAGCGGCGTTTACGGTCAGTGCAAGCATCTTTTTCCCCACGCCCGGAACCTCAATGCGCAGGGCGGACCCTTCGAGCGTCCACTCCCCGGAGCCGAGGAACTGCGCGGCGGATTCGTGTCCACCTCCGACCAGCGCGGTGCCCACGGCGTGACGCACCGCTTCGAGACTGGGTACGGCCGCAGGTTGCCGCATCGATTCCGAAGAAACGCTCGGCAGCGGATCTGGCGCGAGGACGGAAGGAGCGATGACAGCGACAGGTTCCAGCCGGGGCGCATGGACTGACGCCGTTTGAGCATCTGCGGAGGGCTCCAATGTGGCGACCGCAGAGGCTTTTGGGTCGCGTCTGGGGCCTTCGTCAAAAGATGGAGCAGTGGCCTTGGGCGTCGCAACCGTGCCTGGGGTGCTCGGGCTCCAACTGCTGTTGCTTGACGCGAAGGGCGATATGGAAGGCGCTGGCTTGGGTACCGGTGCGGGCCTGGGGGCATGGGTGGCCGGACGAGGCGCTGCGGCCGCGCTCCGCACCGCGGCGCCCCCAACCGCTCCACTCAGCAGCTCTTCCATAGGCAGCAACCGTTGCGCATGAATCAGCTTCAGCAGCCCTAGCTCCAGGTGAAATCGCTGTTCCTGACGGTAGTTCAGGTCGTCAAAGGTGCGCAGCACAATCTGCAGGTTGCGCGTCAGCTCCTCTTCCGTGAACAGCAGCGCAGTCCGCGCCGCCCGAGCCCGCTCGTCGCCGCTGATCTGCAGCAACTCCGTTTGCTCGCCGCCCAGTTTTGCCATGAGCGAATTCCGCAGATAGCGGACCATCTGCCGAGCCAGACTGGACGGGCTATGTCCGGCATTCACCAGCAGATTCAGCTGCTCCATCAGCTCGGCGCTTTGCCCCGCGGCCACAGCCTCAAGCAGTCGCTCAAAGATGGCATTGGGCACGGCGCCCATAAGTTCGCGAATCTGCGCGCCCGACAGCACCGCCCGCCCATTTTCCAGGGGAGCCGATGCAATTGCCTGGTCCATGATCGACAAAGCGTCTCTCATCGATCCATCCCCCGCCTCGGCCAGCAGGGCCAGCGCCGCGTCTTCGGCCTCCACGTCTTCCTGCACAGCGATCATGCGCAACTGGGTCAGGATGTCGTCGAACTTCACAGCATGGAAGCTGAAGTGCTGGCAGCGCGAGCGAATCGTCTGCGGTATGTTCTCCGGCTCCGTCGTGGCCATCATGAAGATCACATGCGCCGGCGGCTCTTCCAGTGTCTTCAACAGCGCGTTGAATGCCGCATCGGTAATCTGGTGCGCTTCGTCGAGGATGTAGATTTTGTACTTGTCCCGCGAGGGGGCGTATCGGGCTGCATCGCGCAGTTCGCGAATCTCGTCAATGCCGCGGTTGGTGGCCGCGTCAATTTCGATCACGTCCACCGCATTGCCCTGGCGAATCTCAATGCACGAGTCGCAAACGCCGCACGGCTCCGGCGTCGGCCGTGCCTCGGTCCCAATCGCGGTCCGGCAATTCAGAGCTTGCGCAACAATGCGCGCAATGGTGGTTTTGCCAATACCCCGGTGGCCGGAAAAGATGTAGCCGTGCGCGATGCGGTCTTGCGCAAGCGCGTTCATGAGGGTGCGAGTAACGTGCTCCTGGCCGGCCACGT
>Ga0302319_10001595_pt1 | contig 50406 bp, 49 predicted proteins | sample Bog_T0_2_FD_203319 | JGI IMG/M metagenome (GOLD analysis project Ga0302319, IMG submission 203319) | Peat permafrost microbial communities from Stordalen Mire near Abisko, Sweden - Bog_T0_2 | ecosystem: Environmental > Terrestrial > Soil > Wetlands > Peat | place: Sweden: Abisko, Stordalen Mire... | reverse complement strand
GGGCTGTTCTCACCAATCGAAGACTGGCTTGGTGACGATGAGCTGACTTGCAGGGACCGGCGTCGCCTCCCGCCAACTCAGCGCTGGCCGCAAGAGCCAGAACGCCAACAGGTCATCAAAGGGTAGACCCCGGGTCATTCGCCGCCAAGATATCCGAAAAAGGGTGTACCTCAAACTTCGTACTCTTGGGAAGCACGCGGATGCAGCCTGGGTCAAAAACCGCCACTACTTCTTCGCTGTGTTCAAAAAACCTAATGGCCTTTATCCCGTTGGTGAGGAAGTAACGAGCGATCTCCTTGTTTTTCTGGTTGTCCCCCGAAACAGGATTTCTGCCGAATCGAACTCTTGTCGATGAACCATCAGTTCCGATGTGCTGTATTCCGCTTCTAAGCCCGACCTCATCCTGAGGAACGTTCTTGTTTAGATAATTCAAGAGTTCCTGCTCAGTTTTTCCATTCGGCGCGCGTTCCGAGGGGAAGCAACTCATCACCTCATCGGTCTGAAGTGCCAACACACACGCAATCATCTTGGTGCTTCTTAGACCCTTCACTAAAATTTCCCGATCAATTGGCCCTAGCAGGTCACCGAGAAGATCATCCAGATCCCATTTCTTACGGGCGAGGTAGACCGCGGTTCCATACATGGAACGCTTGATCTTCTCAGGGTTCCAACCAGTCGAGCAGATTTCTGACTTAACCTCTGTCGTATGAAACCAGATCCTTCTAAAGGCGGCTGGCGTCATCAAGATGTCCTCGGCCATCGAAGAATCATAGAGTTTTATGGGGCATGGAAAAGTCATAACAATCCTTTCAACGTAAGCGTTCGGTTCTCGCCGTACGTCACTCTCCGCGCCCAAACGCTGGAGGAAGCTCGGACGGGTATCGACAAGGGCGGTGACCAAGTGCGGAGCACCGGTGATTGCCGCCTTGGCTTATTGTGCCGAGACGTCGAAGTTTTCGACCATCATCCCGGTCTGGACTGAACGTACCTTATGGGACTGAGTTACCACCACTGAAGTGCCGGGGCAAATGCTTAGCGGGACCGCAGCCGGATGGCCGGTTTTGTTGGGGATATCTAAGACTATCCGTTCTTCGATCGGCGAGAGGGCGAAAGTGGCCGGCGCGGCGCGAAAGTCTCCTAAGATATATCCGATCGGCATATTCGGATCTCCGGGTTGGGCCGGTGCCAATTCACACGGTCCTCTGGTCATGTGGGCGTCGACCTGAGTCGGCGGCGGCTCATGGAAAGGAAAATGGCAGGTCATTCCCATGACGCGCAACATGCCTTCTCGGTGGTTGTCGACCGCCGAACAGAAACCGAGGCCGGAAATGGAGACTTCGTGTTTGGGCAAAGGGAATTGCCAGGTTTGCCCGACCTGGGACTGGGTGAGAGCCAAGTCGAGATGTAAGGCGAGCGGGGACGATTTGATCCTCTCGTAAGCGGCGCGCGGAACGAGGAACTGGAGGGTTTTGTAGTAGAGCCGAGTGGGATCGTCGGGTTTGTCGAAGGCATCCACTCCTTTCTGCCAATCGAGTTTGACCGGAGCGCCTTTTGCAGGGGTCAGGACAGGCCGAAAGGCATCGAGATGCCAACTGTCGCCAGGCATAACTCCCACGGCCCTCACGTTGACTTTGACCAAGGCCCATTTGTTCTCGTCGAAATTGATGAACCTGGAGTTGCCGGAGTACGACAGGGAGCACTTACTGGTACAGTTCTCCAGGTCGCCTAAGTCGATGGCCTTGTGCCGTTTCTTCTTGTTGAATTTTGAGACGTTGCCAGGGTCGAGCGCGGGCTCAGCGCATTGAATGGCGCAGGCTTTTTTGTCTTCCGGCTCGGAGGAGACAAACCGTATCGCGGTGAGGTCTGAGGGCGCGGCGGGCGGAAAGGAGCGGTTCATCCACAGGCTGAGATTGGAGAGATAAGCAGCGAGCGCGAAAAAAAGGGGCGTACTCCCGAGCAAGACACGCGCCAGGAGAGTGCGCCTTGTTGCGTACTGCAGCGCGACCGCCGCGGCCAGGACCAGAAGGGCAACGGCGATTGAAACAGCTCCGCCCCAGGGAATGCGCGTGTACGGAGTGGGCAGCTTGCCAAAGTGCCATAGGGAGGTCCAGACGACCCATGCAGCCACCACGGTGGAGGCGGTGAGCGCACACAAAGCCGCAAACGCCATCTGCACCAGGTTCGAGGTCACGGCAGCCACGGCAAATAGAGAGAGGACAACCAGAGAGAAGAGCATCAGCCGGTAGAGGATGTTGGGGATATAGGAGAGAGGATTGAATCCGGCCTGCAATAGACCGGCAATCTGCATCAGCAGAAAAGGAAGATAGATGAACAGCGTCACAAAGAGGAGCTTGGCGGCCAGCAGCTTGGGCCACTCGCAGGTTGGCGTGGTCCGAGGTTGCTTGCCGTCTGCGGAAGCTTCGCCTTGGACCAGGCGCGCAATGACGAGGCCCCACCCGAGGAGAACAAGAAGCTTGAACCATGCGGTGATGGTCTGGTATGCCCTTGGATCGGAGAAAGACGCTCTGAGCCAGCTCCCGGGTGTGACCAATGCAAGTATTGCAACAGTAACGATGGAAACAAGAGTCTCGATCCACAACCGCCGCATATCCTTCAAGAGAATGAGCAGGATTTGATTCATAACATCGCCTTTCGTATGTTGCGATTTGCCTGCGCCAGGCGAGTGCAGCTGCGCTCGCTCCAGGCTACCACGAGAAAGATAGCGCCTTGGCCTGCTGCAGGGTTTCAGCGGTATTCTGGACCGCATTGACGGGGCATTTCGGGTCCGATTCGACCGGCTGTATGCTTGGCTTTGGACACAATTCTACTCGCTCCCAAGTGTCCATCTGTAAAACAACTGGACACTTGAGATCAGGCGAGATCTCTCTGAGACGCGGCGAGGTTCCAGGGCAACAGATCGTGGATGCGGTTGATCGGCGGGTGGCCCCGGTCCCTAGCTGTTGGGGACCGGGGTGACACGAAAGCTCAGTTGAAACGATATTACGCCCCAAAAATGGTATGTCACCGCGCAAGATTCTCAATTGACGCCAAATCGCCGATTCACTCAGCGAGTATCTGTCCATCTGCCAGGGCTGGATTTTGCCGTCAGTCAAAACATCTCCGGAATGGTGTGGAAGGCGATGCGCGTGGGCGCGGCCTTGAAGGCGGTCAGCATGGTCGCGGGGGCCAGCGTGCTCAGGCCGTACTTGTTGTTGATCGCGTCCATCGCGGCCACGAGGCTCGCGCGGTGCTGCTCCTGCTCCGATCCGTCAAAGAGGTTCAGCGAATGCAGAGTTCCGGGCACCAGGCCGTTCAGATGCACGCCGATGAAGTACGGGCGGTCGTACTGCGCTCCGGTGGGCCGCGAAGCCCACAAACGGCTCAGCGCGGCAATCAGCGTCAGATTGTCCTGGCACTCGCTCAGCCGCACTTCGCTCTTCCATCCCCGCGTGGGAACGCCGAAACTGCTCACCGGCTTCTTTTCACTGCGTGGCACCGCAAAGCCGATGGCCAGGCCAATGCTGCTGGCCCATAAATCGCTCGCGCGCAGCCGCATCGCCGCCTTGTGCAGCAGCTTGTGCGCTACCGCCCAGGCCTTCTCCGGCGTGCGCATCTCCGGGGCGAGCACGTGCTGGTGGCTCATCGACTTCAGGTGCTCAACCTCGTCCATGTCGAAGTCCTCGCCATGCAGCCAGTGCCACAGCCGCTCGCCCAGAACCGATCCCCACACCTGCCCGGAGTTGTCGCAATCGAGCGCCAGCAGATCGTCCATGGTGCGGATGCCCTTCGCGTTCAGCCGCTTCTCCATGCGCGCGCCAATGCCCGGCAGGTCGCGCAGCGCCAGTTGCCGCAACGCTCCAGGCAAAATGTCCGGAGTCAGCGCCACCAGCCCATCGGGCTTCTCCATGTCGCTGGCGATCTTGGCGAGATACCGATTCGTAGCCAGACCGACCGAGCTGCGGATCATCGGGCCAACGCGCTCCAGAATGCGCTCCTTCACCTGGCGGCCCAGCTTCATCGCCGCCAGCAGCGGCCGTTCCCGGCCTATCAGCCGGCAGGCCATCTCGTCCACCGAGAGCACCGCCGTCACCGGCAGGCAACTCTCCACGGCCTTGACGATGCGGTGATGGTACGCGACATACAGCTCGTGCCGCGCCTCCACCAGCACCAGGCCGGGGCACATCCGCTTGGCATCGGCCACCATGGTTCCGGTCTTCACGCCAAAGGCTTTGGCCTCGTAACTGGCGGCAATGCAACAGGTTGTGTCGGCCATCATGGGCACAATGCCCACCGGGCGGCCGCGCAGCTCGGGGCGCGCATCCTGCTCCACCGAGGCAAAGAAGGAGTTCATATCGACGAAGAGCCAGTTCAGCAGCGGACCGCTCTGGGGGCGGTCTTCCGGCTGTCGCGGAGCAGGCGCGGCCTCTGGCCCATCGGTTTGAAGCTCATCCAGCCGCTTCCCGGCAGCAAGGGCCGGCGTCGAATTGGGACCGATGACCATCCTGCCCCTATCTTCGCCTTTTCTTCTCTTACAATCAAGAGGGAGCTGTGTAAATCGCCGATAAAACCCTTGACGCGCGAGGATTCCGCCTAAAAAATAATCAGAATATGTGAGCCGAAGAGTCCATTCAACGTCAAACGTTTTAGGATATCTTGTTCTTGGGGTATGACGATGGATAGCCTGATTCATTGGTTCACGGTCGACGGAAACGCCATCGCCGTTCTGGTCACAATGGGCATAGCCGTGCTGCTGGTCTGCTGCCTGGAGTGCTCCGACTGCCCCAGCCGCGACAAAGACGACATCTTCCGCCACCACGCGCTCTAGCTGGTCGTGAGCTTGATTTCCGTCAGTTCATGCGAACGGTATGGCTGTGCGACCAAAAGGGCCACGCACTCATTGCACCGGCGGCTTCAAGTACTCCTCAAAGTGCGCCAGAATGCGGTTGTACAGATGCGTGCGCACATCCGCGCCGGCAATCGAGTGCGTCTTGCGCGGATAGAGTTGCAGGTCGTAAGGGATCTCCGCCTCAATCAGCTTCTGCACAAATTGTACGGAATTTTCCATATGCACATTGTCGTCGCCGGTTCCATGCGCCAGCAGCAGCCGTCCCTTCAGGCGAGCCGCCGAGTTGACCACCGAAAAATCCTTGTAACCTGAGGCAAACTCCGACGGCTGGCTCATATAGCGCTCGGTATAGATCGAGTCATAGTTGCGCCAGTCGGTCACCGGCGCCACCGCAACCCCGGCGCGGAAGCGCTCCGAGTGCGTCATGGCATAGAGCGTGAAGGTCCCGCCCCAGCTCCATCCCCACCAGCCCAGCCGCTTGGGGTCCAGTTGCGCGTGCTGCGCCAGCGCCGCGCCCACCACGGTCAGTTGATCCTCCAACTGTACCGGGCCGAAGTCATGATAAGCGGCCTGAGCAAAGGCGCGTCCCCGTCCGCCCATGCCACGATTGTCAGTGTGCAGCACCGCAAAACCGTGCTCAGCCAGCAACTCGTCGAAGAGCAGGCTGTCGTGCCAGCGGTTGACGACCGTCGGCGCGCCCGGCCCGCCGTAGGGATTCACAATCAGTGGCACGCTCGCCGGAGTGGTTGCGCCCTGGGGCAGCAGCAGCGTGGCGTAGAGAGTTGTCCCGTCGTGGGCCTTGACCGTGAGCTGTTCCGGCACGCGCAAATGGTAAGGCTCCAGCGCCCGCGTTGCCCAGATCACGCCGCACTTGCCCGCCTCCGTGCACAGCCGCACCGTCGGCGGCTCCATGCGCGCCGATTGCTTGTCCACAAACGCACCGCCAACGGGCGCAAAATTGCCTTCATGCCAGCCCGCGCCCGCGCTCAACTGCTTCCGTTCGCCCGCGAAGTTGACCTGCCACAGTTGCTGATCGAGCGGACTGCCTTCGTTCGAGCCATAGTCCACCAGCTTGCCCGTGGTGTCCACGCGCAAAACCTCGCCCACATCGAAGCCGCCCTGCGTCAGTTGCCGCTCCAGTCTGGCTGTGGCGTGGGCCGGATCGGCCTGGTCATAGCTGTAAAGGTAAAGGTGATTGTGCCCGTCGCTCCAATTCGTCAGCACAATCGCCCCGTTGCCCACCGCAACATTGTATTTATCATCGAAAAACTTGTCGTCGGCGAGTTGCAGCACCGCGTGCGCCTGACCCGTCGCGGCGTCGGCAAAGTAGAGGTCGCGATGCTTCTGGTCGCGGGTCAGCGTCTCCACCCACAGCGTCTGCGCGTCCACCCAGCCGAAGCGCGGAATATAGTCCTGCCCGGCGCGAATCGGCAAACTCACCCACACCGTATTTCCCCCGCTCGCGCTCACCACACCCACGCGGACAGATGGGTTGGCGTCGCCCGGCTGCGGATAGCGCTGCTCCTCCACCGTTGCGTGGGTGGGAATCCAGTCGGTGATGGGATACTCCGGCACGCTGGCCTCGTTCATCTCCAAATAGGCCAGCCGCTTCGAGTCCGGCGACCAGAATTGATTGCTGCGCGCCTCCAGCTCTTCCAGGTAAATCCAATCCACTTCGCCGTTAAGCGTGGCTGGGTTGGGCGCGGGAGCCACCATCGTCATCGGCATTCCCGGCTCATCGAGCCGCACCACCGCCAGCCCATGCTCGCGCACAAACGAGATCGATTTGCCGTCCGGCGAAAACTTGGGATCGTTGCCCGAGGCCGCCCCGGTCGAGCCAACCTCCACGCTCGCGCCTTTGCGCAGGTCGTAGAGCCACAGGTGGCCCTTCGCGTCGAAGAGCAGGCGCGCCGAGTCCGGCGCCCACACGTAGGGCGCCATCCCGTAGCGGTCGCGATGGTCGCGGTCCGTCTCGGTCTCCTTCGCCCCGTCGAAGGCAGCCAGCTTGGCGTGATCCACCACCACCCGCGCCTTATCCGAGCCGGGATCCATCTCCATCAGCTCTTCACTGTCCATGTAAATCAGGTGCTTGCCGTTCGGCGACCAGGCCAGATCCTCCGGCGGATTCCCGATCAGCGCTCCATGCGCATAGATCGCCTCCACCGTCAGAGGCTTCGCCGGCGCCTGGCCGGTGAGGGAAAGAGATGCAAAAGGAATGGCAGCCAGGCCAAAGAGCAACAGAGCGTTAGTGCGGGTCAAAATGAATTCCTCCGGGAGCGGAGCGCGGCATCGCGACCCATCCGCGTGTTTCCAGGGTGCGGAGCCATATCACCGCAGTGTAAACCACCGCGCCTGTACGCCTTTCCTGGTCGTTAACGGACAGCGCGCGGCGAAAGCGGACACCCAATCCGCTTGCGCGCAGCCAATTGCGGCAACTGGCCGCCCGATTTTGTCCTGTGCGGATGGCAAAGAATAAAAAAAACAGAAAACGCTTGACATAGTCTATACTGTTATAGTTAACTATAACAGTGATGTGTTGGACGGGGTTCCTTGGCGGCTGCTTACAATTGAGTACGCCAGCGAATAGCCCTGGTCCGAGAGCTAACAGGAAATGAACTCAAAAGGAGAATGAGAGATGAAGTTTTTTCGAATCGCGCTGTCCATTGGACTGATTTCGCTTTCCAGCCTTGCGTTCGCGCAGTCCACGGCGACGCCTATTGCCCCAACCGAAGCCCAGAAATCCTACGACATCTTGAAATCCCTGGCCGGCACCTGGCTGGGCACAGTGAAAACCGACCCCTCCCAGTTGGAATTTGACGGCAACACAATACAAACGACGATACACGTCACTTCCAGCGGAAACGCAATTGTGCACGAAATGAAGGCAACAGGCTCGACCTTGGGCGACATCAGCATCTTTGATAAGGATGAGGATCGTCTCATGCTGACGCATTTTTGTGATGCAGCAAACAGGCCGCGCTTCGTGGGCAAGCTTTCGCCGGACGGAAAAACGCTGGAATTCGATTTTCTTGACGTTGCCGGTGGCACCAAGTATGGATACCTGCAACATGTCGTGTTCACCATCATCGACGCCGAGCATCACACCGAGGACTGGACCTACTTGGCGCCTGGGGGGAAGTCCGTCAAGGGGCACATGGACTTGCGCTTGTTAAAGTAACGTGAGGATACCTCTCGCGGGAATCGTTGGGAAAACAAATGGAATTTGAGTGGAATGACAGTCAGCCGATTTACCGCCAGATTCGGGAGCGCGTCGTCGCAATGATACTCGACGGCGCGCTCAAGGAGGGCGACCCTCTGCCGTCCGTGCGCAATGTTGCGGCGGAATACCGGGTCAATCCGTTGACGGTGCTGAAGGGCTATCAAGAACTGGTCGATGAGGGACTTGTCGAGACCAGGCGGGGGCGCGGCATGTTCATCAATGTCGGCGCACGCCATCTGCTATTGCAGGGCGAGCGCAAGAAGTTTCTGGCCGAAGAATGGCCCCGCGTGTACGCCACCATTCTGCGACTCGGACTGACACCCCAGGAACTGCTGGACGCTGCCGAAAGCCAGCGTCCAGTGAATCCTGTAGATGAAAAGGAGGAGCCGAAGCTATGACCGTCATAGAAGCACATGGACTCCGCAAGACCTTCGGCGCAACCATCGCGCTGGACGGCGTGGATTTGCGTGTCGAAGAGGGGCGCATCGTCGGGCTGATCGGACTCAACGGCGCGGGCAAATCCACGGCGCTCAACGCGATTCTGGGCCTCACACCGTATCAGGGGGAACTGAAGGTGCTCGGGCGCGACCCATGGTCCGAGCGCGATCAACTGATGCGCGATGTTTCGTTCATTGCCGATGTGGCCGTGTTGCCGCGCTGGTTGCGGGTTTCGCAAGCGCTCGACTACGTTGCCGGCGTGCATCCGCGATTCGACCGCGCAAAAGCAGAGAGCTTTCTTGCAAAAACCGCAATCGGGCGCGCCAGCAAGGTCGGGGAGTTGTCGAAGGGCATGGTGGTCCAACTGCACCTCGCCCTGGTGATGGCCATTGACGCGAAATTGCTGGTGCTGGATGAGCCGACGCTTGGCCTCGACATCCTGTATCGCAAGCAGTTCTACGATTCCCTGCTGAACGACTACTACGACAGCAGCCGCACCATCGTGGTGACGACCCATCAGGTCGAAGAGCTCCAGCACATACTCACCGATCTCATGTTCATCCATCGCGGCCGCATCATCTTCGGTTGCAGCATGGAAGAATTCGAGGCGCGCTATCTGGAAGTAATGGTGCATCCCGAACGCATTGCAGCAGCACGCGCGCTCAAGCCGATTCACGAGCGCCAGGTATTGGGCCGGAGCATTCTGCTCTTCGATCATGCAGATCGCCGGCAACTCGCAGCGCTTGGCGACGTGCGCACACCCGGCATCGCCGACCTGTTCCTTGCCGTGATAGGCAATGAGGCCGGAGAGACACAAGGAGTAGCAAGATGAATACTCAATCGAACGCCATGCCCGAGTCTACACTCAACGCGCAGGGAGTCGCACCCGCCCTGGCGGCGACTCGGCCGCTGTATTGGTCGATACGCCGCGAATTGTGGGAGAACCGCTCAATCTATATCGCGCCATTGACCATCGCATCCCTCTTTCTCGTCGGCTTCCTGATCAGCACAATTCAACAGATGCCGAAGATGCGCGCCGCACTGGCCGATCCGATGAACCAGCGCGGCGCAATCCATATGCCGTACGACGTCGCTGCTTTTGTGCTTCTCTTGACCGCGTTTTTCACCGGGGCGTTTTACTGTCTCGATGCGCTGTATGGCGAACGCCGTGACCGCAGCGTCCTGTTTTGGAAGTCGCTGCCGGTTTCGGATCTCACCACAGTACTGGCGAAGGCCGGCATTCCGCTGGTGGTTCTGCCGCTGGTCACCTTTGCGATCATCGTTGCCACACAGTTCGTCCTCTTCCTATTTAGCACCGCGATTGCGCTGGGGAATGGCCTGAGCGCCGCAACGCTTTGGGCGCAGTTGCCATTGTGGAAGATGTGGCTGTCGCTGCTGTGCGCATTAGTGGCGAGCGCGCTTTGGTATGCGCCTATCTATGGCTGGCTGTTGCTGGTTTCCAGCTATGCGCGGCGCGCGACCTTTCTATGGGCCGTATTACCACTATTCGCGATTTGTGTGGTCGAGAAGATTGCCTTTAACACTTTGTATTTTGCCAACTTGCTAAAATTCCGCTTGATCGGCTGGTATACACAGGCTTTCGTCCCACTGGTTCCGGGAGGCGTCCCGCCTGCCGACCCCCTAACGCAAATCACTCCATGGAGATTCCTGAGCACGCCGGAGTTGTGGATCGGACTAATTGTCGCCGCTGCATTCATCGCAGCAACAGTGCGGCTTCGCCACTATCGCGAACCGATCTGATTCGCAGTGTACTTGATTCAATCGCTCGCATAAGGAGAAACGATTCGTGAACACTACTGAAATGATGGAACGGAATGCAGAAATGTCGTCGCGCAGCAAGGCCAGAATTGCCGGCGTCTTTTACCTGATCAGCATCGCAGGGTGCTTCTTCGCCGAGGCCTTTGTTCGCGGCAGGCTTGTCGTATATGGTGAAGCGGCGGCCACCGCGCGCAACATTCTGGCGCACCAGCAGCTATTCCGGCTGGGTTTCGCATCCGATCTCATCGCGGTGATGAGTTATATCGCCGTGGTGGGTCTCTTCTATAACTTGTTCAGGCCGGTGAGCAGGAACCTCTCTTTCGTCGCCGCGTTCTTCGGTCTCGCGGGATGCATCACTCAGGGCATCAATTTGCTCAATCATTTCCTGCCCTTGATCCTTTTGGGAGACGGGCGCGCCTTGAGCGGACTTACAACAGATCAGTTGCAGGCTCTGGCGTATGCGTCCCTCAGATTGTTCCCAACGGGTTATAACATGGCCATGGTGTTTTTTGGATGCTATTGCCTCTCCATCGGATACCTGGTCTTCAGGTCGACTTTTCTTCCTCGCATACTGGGCCCGCTCCTGGCCTTTGCGGGTTTGTGCTACCAGATCAACAGCTTCGCGTACTTCCTTGCGCCCGCATTCGCGGCACGTCTTTTTCCATACATTCTGATGCCCGGTGCCTCGGAGACACTGCTGTGCCTGTGGCTGCTTGTGTTTGGCGTGAACGCTCAACGATGGAAGGAACAGGCCTGCGCGGCGGAGGAACGGTGATTCGCCTGAAGTTGACCCGGAATTGCGTCGCTGATGACCAGCGCCGCGCGCCTGATGCAGAACGAATCTCAAAAAGAAGGAAGATTGAAAATGACAAGCTCTGAAACCGATAAATCACAAATCAGGTACGCAAGACTTGCGGGTTTCATGTACCTGTTCATCATAGCTGTTTATTTGTTAAGCGTCTTTATTACAAGCCGTTTTGCAGTACCTGGAAACTTAGTGGAGACCGCCCACAGGATTATGGGCGCGGAGCTGCTCTATCGCGTCGGGCTGTCCCTCGGGATACTCAACATGCTGTGTGCAGTGCTTTTGGCCATGGGGCTTTATGTCGTTGTCAAACCGGTAGACAGCAATCTAGCACTTCTGGCTTTCGTATTTGAACTGGTCTACGTTGCTGTGGGCGGTGCCTTCGACGTGATTGATTTTGTTTTCATGAAGATGCAAATGGGCGCTGGTTCCGTGGGCTCCCTGGACGCAAGACAGTTGTCAGTCTTTATCGATTTACATTCGTTTGTCAGTTTGGTTGGATTGAACGTCACCTGCATAATTTATGGCGCGGGGTCCATCCTGTTTTTCTATTTGTTTCTCAAATCGAATTACATTCCAAGACTTCTTGCGGTGTTCGGTCTGTTTGCATCCGCGCTTGTGCCGATTATGGGTTTCTCGTTCCTCATTGTTCCGCAGCCTCCCCAAATGCTGCAACTTGGCTGGGCGCCTATCTTTGCCACAGAAATATTAGTTGGTCTGTGGCTTTTAGTGAAAGGCGTAAACCTCCGGCCGCAGGGAGACGTAAATCTGTCATCGGCGACCAACTCGGCCGGATGATCCATGGCAAGCGTTCTCGCAACAAAAAGGAGAGGATGAAATGACATATTCCGACAATGAAAAAACGCAAATGAGGTACGCAAGACTTGCAGGCTTCATGTATTTGTTCGTCGACCTTGCCTATGCGGCGGGCGTCATGATTGCCAACCGTTTTGAAGTTCCAGGAAATTTCACAGAAACTTCCCATGCGATTATGAGGTCGGAACTGCTCTATCGCATCGGACTTACCAGCATATTCATCGGGGCTCTGAGTACGGTTTTCCTGGCGATGGGGCTATACGTGGCTGTCAAGCCGATCAACAAGAATCTGGCGCTGCTTGCGCTTCTCTTCAGACTCGTGGAGGCCACAATGTTCGGACTACTGAGTCTTTTCAGTTTTGTCGTCTTGAAGGTATTTATCGGCTCTGATTACACGAATGCATTTGGATCGAGTCAGCCGGCAGTTCTTGTGAATTTGTGTACAGCTGTATATTCGGATGGATTCATTGTGGCTGGTTTGTTTTTTTTAACGGGGTCCATTCTCTTCTTCTATCTGTTCCTCAAATCGACCTATCTTCCAAAGGCCCTTTCGGCTTTTGGCCTTTTTGGATCGCTGCTGGTGACAATTACCAATTTTGCGGATCTCCTACTGCCTCAATATCACAAGATTCTGCATCTCGGCATTCTGCCTTTGGGGGTCGCAGAGATAACTGTTGGCCTGTGGCTTTTGATTAAAGGCGTAAACCTCCGGCCGCGGGAGAATGGAACCATGGATTCAGTTGCGGCACAATCCACACTATGAGTGAAATCGAGTCTGGAGGACTTTGAAATGATAAGTTTCAACATCGAAAACCTTCGCCGCGCCGCAAGGCACGGCTTATTGCCCGACAAGCTCGACTATCACCTTCGCGTTACGCGCAGAAAGACAGTGCCCGCATGAATGCACATCAGCCCAGCTCTCGTATCCTCGGCTTCGCCTTCCTCCTCCAATTCTTTACCTCGCTCGCCGGTGCCCTCATTCTCAATATGGGTCTCGTCGTCCCCGGCGACACCGCTGCCACCCTCCTTCACATCGCCGCTCGCCCGTGGCTTCTCCGCGTCAACATCCTCGACGAAATGGTCGCCGTCGCTGGCGTCATCTGGCTTGGCGCGCTGCTTTACGAGGCCCTTCGCGCCTATGGCCGTGTCTCCGCACTCACCGCTTTCGCCTTCTATCTCCTTGAGGCTTTACTCGGGGCCGTCAGCCGCCTCGCCGCCTTCCCACTGATCGCCCTTGGCAGCCAGTTCGCCGCCACTCCCTCCGTGTCACGCCTGGCCGAGGCAGACCGCACCCTCGCCTCCATGAACTTCAGCTATACGCTCCTTTTGCTCGCCTTTTGTCCCGGCGCCCTACTCTTCTACTGGCTCCTCTTCAAGTCGCGCCTCGTTCCTCGCGCTCTTTCCCTCTGGGGATTCATCACCGTCATCCCACTCTTCTTCGCCATCTCCCTCTCCATCCTCGGCATCAACGTCCCGTTCTACATCGTCTATCCCTATTTCCCCTTCGAATTCGTCATTGGAGTCTGGATTCTCATCAAGGGCGTGAAAACCACGACTACCTGAAACTGAGCTACGCAGAAATCGCCCGCATCGAGTTCAGTGGCAAGGATTGCGCCGTCGGTGAATCCCTTGATCCTGCTGCGCGAGGAGTGAATCGCCTTGAGTGAAAGAGGTTCCGCGTGTGTGGACCAGAATGGAGGGAACCATCCAGGCTGCCGGTTCGTACCTATCCATGAACGCCAACGTCACTGCCATGACCGAACTGCCCCTCCCGCGAAGCGAAGCGCTCTTGCAGCGCATTCTCGGCATTCATAGCATGGTCGAAAACCTTGACCCGAATCTGCCGCGCGTCTTCGTTCGCTGGGCCATCCGCCATCCCCGCCACCTGCCGGCGCTGATCCGCCTCGCGCGGGCGCACCAGCAGACCAGTCGCGCGCGGGATCTAGCCTTGGAAAACGGGATGCAAGTGCCGCCGTTTCTCATTCTCAGCGTGACCTCACTCTGCAATCTGCGCTGCGCCGGCTGCTATGCCGGTGCGGTAGGCATCACCGCGTGCTCGCCGGAGGCGCGGCCGCCGCTCACTCTGGACGCCTGGCGCCGGGTGATCGAGGAAGCCTCCGCGCTGGGGGTGGTGGCTTTTGTGATTGCCGGCGGCGAACCCTTCATGCTGCCCGGCGTTACCAGCCTCTTTCGCCAGTTTTCCGACCGCCTTTTCCTGGTCTTTACCAATGGAACGGCAATCGAAGACAGCGATTTTCAGGCGTTGAAACGCTGCCGCAACACGGCGGTGGTGGTCAGCGTCGAGGGTGATCGTGAGCTGACCGACGAACGGCGGGGAAGCGGCGTTTATGAACGAGCGCTGCGCACGCTCGACCGGCTCAAAGCCGCGGGCGTGCTGACCGGCCTGTCAGTTACTATCAGTCCCGCGAATATCGATTACTGGTCGCAGGAGCGGAACATCGACGCGCTGCTTGCCCGCAGCGGCCCGCTGGCGTTTTTCATCGAGCAGATTCCGACCGGCGAAAACAAAAGCGCGGCGATCCCCGCGGAGCAGCGCGCCCGCCTCCGCGCCACCGTCCTGCGGGTTCGGAACCGCGCCACCGGAGGCGCTTACCTGATTCATTCGCCCGACGATGAAGAGTTCTTCGGAGGCTGCGTCTCCGCCGGGCGAGGCTTCGCCCATGTAACTCCGACGGGCGACGTCACAGCCTGCCCATTCTCCGCGCTGGCAACGCACAACGTGAGTACCGCAACGGTCTCCCAGGCCTTCGCCAGTTCCTTCTTCACCATGATCCGCGACAACGGGCCTATGCTGGAGACGCACGACCACCCTTGCTCGCTCTTTGCCAACGCCGGCAAGCTGGAGAGCATGGCGAAGACTCTGGGCGCATACCGCACCGGCGCGTCTGAGCCAGCAATCGTCCGCCTGGCGCCCCAGACCCTGCCCTAGGATGGGATGCAACGCGTCTTGCGCACTACAGCCCAAGCGTTGTATCTTCCACGTCATGCATTGGGCAACTCCACAAGAACGGCGAACTCTGGGCCAGGCGCGGCGCAAGCAGGTGGGCCGCCAGGAACACAACGAACTGAAACCCAGGGCGCGCAAGACTTCCGCGCTCGACCTGCTCGCCCGGTCGATGCACGGCCGCGTTCCCGCGCTTATCCAGCTCAAGTACATGCTGATGGCCGATTCGCCCTTCGGCTACTTCCGCGGCGCGGTCCCGGTGATGGCCGCCGACCTGGCCGTGCTGCCCAATACCGGCCTCGCCGCCCAGCTCTGCGGAGACGCCCATGTGCGCAACCTGGGCGCCTTTGCCGCGCCCGACGGCCACCTGGTCTTCGACATCAACGACTTCGACGAGACCATCCGCGGCCCCTTTGAGTGGGACCTCAAGCGCATGGCCGCGTCCCTGGTGCTGGCCGGCCGCGGCTCCGGCCATAAAGAGTCCGCGGCTCGCTCCGCCGTTGAAAAATGTATTGCCCGCTACTGCGCCCAGATGCGCGCCTTTGCCCAGATGCCTTCGCTCGAAGTGGCCCACTATCAGGTTCACCGCATCGGCCAGGCCGCGCCCGTCCACCAGGCGCTGCTGCTGGCCGAGCGAGCCACACCCCAGCACACGCTCGACCAGCTCACCGAGCCAACCCCCGGCAAGCCTGACCCCGAAGGCCAAGCTCTGTCTCGCCGCTTCAAGGAGATCAAGCCCACCCTCACCCGCGTCACCGGCGCCAAGGCCGCGGCGGTTCTTGCCTCTCTCGGCCCCTATCGCCAGATGCTCGAGCCGCAGCGCCAGCATCTGCTCTCGCTTTATCGCCCGGTGGACGTAGCCTTCAAAATCGTCGGCACCGGCTCCGTGGGCCTGCGCGACTACTGCATCTACTTCGAGGGCAATGGCCCCGCTGACCCGCTCTTCTTACAGATCAAGGAGGAGCCTGCCTCCGCATACGCGCCCTATCTGACGGACGCGCGACCGCCTCACCAAAACGGCCAGCGCGTGGCGGAAGGCCAGAAGGCGATGCAGGTCCAATCCGACCCTTTCCTCGGCTGGACGCACATTGCCGGGCGCGACTATCTGGTCCGCCAGCTCAACGACCACAAGGGTTCCATCGATCTGGAGAACCTGGCCGGCGGCGGCCTTGAGGCCTACGCCGAAGTCTGTGGAGAGTTGTTAGCCCGCGGTCATGCCCGCTCCGGCGACCCGCTCATCCTCAACGGCTACATCGGCAGCGGCGACGGCTTTGCCGAAGCATTAGCCAAATTCGGCGCAGCCTACGCCGACCAAACCGAGAAGGATTGGAACGAACTGAAGCGCTCGGCCAAAACTGGAGCGAAGCGGTAGTGATTTTCAACGCAATAAGAAGCTAGGTGCCCCAGGTCCGGATTTTCGAACCTGGGTGTAAGTCGGCTGTTCCCTATTCCCTGTTCCCTGCTTTTACGCTCTTCCCGCGAACTCCCGCGTCTCGGTGAAGACCTTCACCTTTTCGCCCACCTGAATGTAGAGCGGCGCCTTGATCTCCAGGCCGGTCTGCAGCCGCGCCAGCTTGGTCACGTTGCCGCTGGTGTCGCCGCGCGCGCCGCCCTCGGTGTAAACCACCTCCAGCTCGACCTTCTCCGGCAACTGCAAGCCAATCGGGTTGCCGTTGAACTTGTGCAGTTGGATGATCACGCCCTCCACCAGCAGCTCCAGCGCATTGCCCATCATGTCGCTGTTGAGCGTATGCGTCTCATAGCTCTGCTGGTCCATGAAGTGCGATCCCTCGCCGTCGCTGTAAAGGTAAGAGGCCTCGACCAGCTCCAGGTCCGGCTCCTTGAAGCGCTCGCCGGCCTTGAAGGTCTTGTCGAAGACCGCCCGCGTCAGCAGGTTGCGCATCTTCAGCCTGACCAGCGTCTGGCCGCCGCGCGCCGTGGGTGTCGAGACCTCGGCATCCATGCAGTAGTACGGGGTGTTTTCAAACTCGAAGTACATCTTGCGTTTAACGGTAATCGCTTCCAGCAGTGCGGCCATGGCTTCCTCTAAAATCTGTCATTCACAGCCGCGAAGGCCCTGCGGCTCTCTTGCGGCTCCCTGTCCATTATAGGGGGATGCGCCATGAGGCTACCGAATGCGGCTCGACCAGACTTCGTGATACGCTGATGTAAATACTTTCCCGATGGAGGCGAGTATGACCGAAGCGACGATCACCATCCGTATAGATCCCGAGCTGAAGACAGCCTTCACACGGGCGGCTGAAGCAAGCAACCGCACCGATGCGGACCTCTTGCGAGAGTTCATGCAGGACTATGTAGCAACTCAGCGCACGGATGCCGAATACGAGCAGTGGTTTCGCCGCCAGGTACAAATCGGCATCGACGCGGCTGACGCGGGAGAGCTGATTCCCTCCGAGGAAGTTGAAGCGGAGTTTGCCGCTCTCCGCGCCACGTCAGCGAGAAATTTGCTTAGGTCGGCGTGATGAATCTGGTTTGGACTCGGCCTGCGAGAGCGGACCGGCGTGAAATCTACGAGTTTATCGCGGCGGACAGTTTGCGCGCGGCTTGCAAGATGGACCTGATCTTTGCGGAAAAGGCCGAGATTCTGACACGATTTCCCGAAATTGGCCGCCCCGGACGCGTTTCCGGCACACGGGAACTGTTGGCGCATCGACATTATTTTCTAATCTACAGAATTTGCGAAGACGAGTTGCAGATTCTCCGGCTTCTGCACACCTCAAGGCAGTGGCCGCCGGATCAGCCCAGTCGGCACTGATCATCACCTTGCCGGCCTGCTCCTTTTTCCTGTCCGTATCATCAAAGAGTTGAGCCCGCCTGTGCGGGCATCTCTTTCGCAAGCGAGAACGTCATGCCGCGTGAACTGCTGACCGCACGACTTGAACGCAAGGAGTGCATCTCCGAAGTCGCCCAGTGCTACCACTTTGTCTTCGTGATCGACGAACTGGTGAGCTTCAACTTTGCCGCCGGCCAGTTTGTCTCCGCCGTGGCTCCGGACGCCAATGGCAAGCTGCAGACCCGCGCCTACTCCATTGCCTCCGCGCCAAACGGCAACCGCTTTGAGCTTTGCGTGAACCGCGTCGAAGAGGGCTTCTTCAGCAACCACCTGGCCGACCTGCCCGACCTGCCCATCGGCGCGGAGATTCAAATCCATGGCCCCCACGGCCACTTCATCCTCCACGAAACCATCACCGACTCGATCCTGGTGGCCACCGGAACCGGCGTTGCGCCCATGCGCGGCTACCTGCAAGGTCTCTTCCCGGCTGATGGCACTGACCGCAGCAACGGCCGTCAGATCTGGCTGGTCTACGGCACGCGCTACGAAAGCGACATCTACTACCACGCCGAGTTCGAAGCCCTCGCCGCCCGCCAGCCGAACTTCCACTATCTGCCCACGCTGAGCCGCGCGCAGGAGAGCTGGACCGGGTTGCGCGGTTATGTTCAGGAGCACGTGACCAGAATCATCGAAGAGCGCGCCTCCCAACTCGGCCAGCCGCTGCCCGCGCCCCCGCCCGATCCCACGCTGCCGGCCTCCGAGTTGACCTTCGACATTTACACCTACATCTGCGGCCTCAACGAGATGGTCTCCGGCGTCCGCGAGCGCCTCACCGCCCTCGGCTGGCATCGCAAGCAGATTGTCTTCGAGCGCTACGACTGAGCTGCGCGGCAGGCGGGACTCGATCCACCGCATCGTTAACCGGGGACACCCATAAATGAAACAAAATCAGATAGAACTCGAAAGGAATCAGTCATGAGAAAAATTAATGTGCTTGAATTTGTCTCCCTTGATGGTGTCATACAAGACCCACGCGAGCCGGAGGGAGATACCAGTGGCAGCCTCGCGCCGCCCGCTTGGATAGCTTCGCATTCCGACGCGGTATCTTCAGCTACCGTAAAAAAGCAGATGAGCATGCCGTTTGACTTGTTGCTAGGGCGCAGAACGTTTGAGCTTTGGGCACGATTCTGGCCGCAACATAATGACATTTGGCCAGCCGTCAACACGGCGACCAAGTACGTCGCCTCGAATACCATCACTTCTCACGAATGGCAGCCGTCCGTGTTTCTAAACGGAGATATTGCGGAAAAAATCGCCAAACTTAAGCAGACAGAAGGGCCGGATTTGCGCGTGTGCGGAAGCGCAAATCTCGTTCAGACGCTTATGAAGCATGATTTGGTCGATGCGTTCTGGCTGATGATCATTCCGGTAACATTGGGCGGTGGAAAACGATTGTTCGCCGATGGCACGATCCCGACGGTATTCAAGGTGACGGAAAGCACAGTCACCTCGAAAGGCGTCATTATCGTGAATTACGAGCGTGCAGGCGCAGTCCCAACCGGAAGTCAATAAACATTGCTATACTCAGAGCCAAGAGAAGCTCAGCATGATGCAAAACCGTCAACGTCGAGGATGGGTTCTGATTGCGGCCATCGCAATCGGATTCGCATTGGTGTGCCTGCTGATCCCGCACAGCCATTCCGGCAGCGCGGATTGGCTGGCGATTCTGCCGCTTCTCTTTGCGGGAGTCATCTCCCCCCTCAGCCTGCTCTCGCCGCTGGCCTCTGAGTACGTTGGCCGTGCGCCCAACGCTCCGGCGCTGCCCTCAAGCTTCCAACGCCCGCCACCCTTCCGGCTCGCATAATTCCCTCACAACTGGTCCGGACTTCCAGAATAGCTGGGTGCCCCACCCTCGCCGCGTTCTTGTTTTTGCGGCTAGGATGGGAAACCATTTCCCGGCTGTTTTGCTTCTGCGACCTATTCCTTGTGAAGTACTTTCTGCGATTCCAAGAGGGTGCGTATGAACATCGATACAATCTCCGCCTGGTGCATCTTTGCCGGGTTCATTCCATTTCTTGCCATTATTGTGATCCTTCTCCACTATTCTCTGCGGCGCTTCCTCTGGCGGCGCGGAAAGCGATTGGGAAAAAGCAACCTGGGCTTTTATTCGACTTCGTTTGCGCTGGGAATGGCACTGCAATTCATGCAAGTTTATTGGAGGCCCAGCGTCTCTTATGTTCTGGAGGAGAAGCAGGACGAAGACGAGGACGAGGACGGCGAAGGCGATCCGGAAAACCTGAATAAACAACTGAGCCGGCAACTCAAGCGGATTCGTCGCGGCGAACCGGTCGACCGGCTGGTCTTGCGAATTTGAGCTGGCTGGCTGTTCAATCCCAGGTCCCAAAGGCAGGACCTAGGGCACCCAGAATTCATGGTCTCCCACCTTAGCCGCAAACCTGGGTTCCCGGCGACAGGTCTTCGTCGCTGGGGTGGAAATACAAAGACGCGGCGAGGGTGGGACATCCAGTTTTCAACGTACCGCCAGCTAGCAGTTGATCGTTTGGGTTACTGACACGGACGGGTCCGAGGTGCAGGCAACCTGAATCTGGAAGGATTGGCCGCCCAAGGAATTGTCGCAGGGGGTCTGGATCGCGATGCCGGTCACGATATCGCCGGTCCATGGCCCCTGAGAGACGAAGCCCCAACCGTCGCCAGTGCCCGTAACCGTGCATTGAGTGCAGGGGAAGTGCTTCCCGTACACCTTGCCCCCGCTGAAAGAAACAGTGGGCGCTGGCGGCGGCGGCGCTGGCGGTGGCGTTACGGTAACCGGACCCACCTGAGTGGGTGTGTACCCGGGGGAGTCGGACACAAGAACATAGGCCGTGGTGTCGGTTTTGCCCGGCGTGTAGTCAAACGATGAACCGGTAAAGCCGCCGCTGGACGGACCCACCGGTGCGTAAATAACACTGCTCCCTGAAGTCGTAAAGTTGAACTCGCGCGCCACGACGACCGGAAGATCCTCCAGCACCGCACCGGTTTGTTGATCGGTTGCGCCGATCAATAGTTGCACGGCTTTGTTTTGGATCATGCTGCCGGGAACTCCAGATACGACGATGTCGCCAAGGGCGACCGTCGCTGCCCCCGGAGGGCTGTTATGGGTGCAGAGGGTCTGAATCGCCTCCACTGTATCTCCGTTGCCCAGCGCCGGAACGCCGACGGAAAGCGAAACCGAGGTGGCAAGAGCGACGGTCTGGGAGCGCGCAACGCCATTGACCAGCAGGGTAACGATGGCTCCGAGAAGCACGCTGCTGACCTGGACGCTCGCGTCTCCGGGCCGGACCGGCGTGGCGATGACCGGCTGCCCCAGTTTGCCGAATGACTTCACCACCTCGCGTTTCGATTCTCCATTCGCATTGCAGCCCAACTGGCGTACGAAGATCGACTGATTGGTGACCAGCGGCGTCCATAGCTGAACCACCGTCCTCTGCCCGGTGGCGACGACGGTGGGCGAAATCGGATCGGAGGTGGTGCCGGAAAAGACCTGAATCTCGGTTCCCGGATGCGTTCCCGTGACCACGACAACATTGACGCAATCGTACAGCGGGGTTTCCAGCGCGGGCGCACCATACGGCCCTCCCGGCGGCGCGAAGGTCACCTTGGTGTAGCCCTGGCTTTGATTGCACAGCAGGGCTTCGAGCCAAAGCGAAACCGGACCGTTGGGGTCGGTGGCGCTGAAGTTGTCCGGCAGGTTCATTGTGGCGGTCGGCTGGGAGACTCCCATGGAACCTATCAAGGTAATCGTGCTGGTGTTCGATGAAGTCGCCACCACTTTCTTGATGGTCAGCACCGATCCAGGAATCAGGTTGGAGATGAAGAGCTGCTTGACATTGCCGCAGGGCTGATAGCTCACCACCGGGAAAGGCGGTGGGGCGGAGGAGACCGTGAAGCTGGCCGTGGGGCTGGGCGCGCGATCGCATTTGGTGAAGTACTGGCGCGCCGTCAGCGGTTGGCCAGCCACCAGCGGCGCCATGCCATAGAGTTCGAAGGCGTTCCACGGGGTGGACGCAAAGTCGTCGTTGCCCGCGTTGGAGATCTCGATGTTGGCAGTGGGAATCAGGTTGGAGAGATTGATGGCCGTCTGGCAGGCCAGCAGCGGCTCGGCCACCACCGGCGCCGGCAAGGATCCGGCCGGATCCGTTACTGGGAGGCTGCCGGCCTTTGCGCTCTTGTTGCCCGCGACGGTCTGCCAGGCCTGCAGGATGCTTCCCGATACCAGCGTCCCGGTCACCGGGAAGGACTGGGTGGTCAGGGTCGCCGCGACGCCATTGACGAGCGGAGTGCCGCCCTGCTCGACGTAAACCTCGGCCCCAGGAAGGAGATTTCCCAGATAGATCGAGCTGGCGCAGGTGGTGAGGCCCGAGGCAAACGACGGAGTCGGCGGCGGATTGGGCGCGGCCTGGACTTTGATCTTGTTCGAGGCATCGCTCGCGCCCGGTCCGCTGATGCTGGAGTTGGTTCCGTTGTAGGTCTGTTTGGCGGTAATCTCCTGGCCTTGATGCAGGGACGCAGTCAGCGGAACCAGCATGGCGCCGGGATTGACGGTTGACGCGGAGCCTACTTGAACTCCATTGGCGTACACGGTAACGGTTGCATTCGGAAGCAGGTTATCAATATAAACCTGTTGATTGGCGGTAGTAATAGGTCCGTCAAGAAGCGGGGGAAGCGGTGCGGGCATATTGCTCTCCTGTGTGAACTCAGGTTGTAGGCGGAATTTGTTGGCGTACAAAGGAAGGAGTCGCGGGGAGTTAGCCGGGATTTCCATTGTGCATGGCCGGCTAAGGGCACTATACCACTCGTTTTCTCTGCTGGCGAATTAATTTTTAGAGCCAAAGCCCGGACCCTGCCAGCCCGTTTGCTTCAAGGGCGCGATCATGGCCGCTAGGGTCACCATTTACACTGGTACACGGAGATTCCTGTGTTTTTTGATAAAGCCTTAACAAAGATTTTTGGCACGGCGAACGAGCGGACGATCAAGCGGTTGATGCCCATGGTGGCTGTGATCAGCGCCCTGGAAGCGGACACGAAAAAACTTACCGACGACCAGTTGCGGGCCAAAACGGTCGAGTTCCGCGCACGGATTGCGGCGCGCCTCGAAGGTATTCCCGACGACGCGGAGCACAAAGACGAGCGCAAAGCGGCCGAGCGCGAGGCGTTGGACGAGGTCTTGCCCGAGGCCTTTGCCGTGGTGCGCGAGGCCGGCTGGCGGTCGGTCGAGATGCGCCACTTCGACGTGCAGTTGATCGGCGGAATGGTGCTCCACCAGGGCAAGATCGCCGAGATGAAGACCGGCGAAGGCAAGACGCTGGTGGCCACGCTGGCCTGCTATTTGAACGCGCTTGCCGGCCACGGCGTGCATGTGGTCACGGTGAACGACTACCTGGCCAAGCGCGACGCCGAATGGATGGGCAAGATCTACGAGTTCCTGGGGCTGACCGTCGGCGTAATCGTCCACGATCTGGACGACAACGAGCGCCGCGCCGCTTACGCTGCTGACATTACTTACGGGACCAACAACGAATTTGGCTTCGACTACCTGCGCGACAACATGAAATTCGAGATCAAGGATTGCGTGCAGCGCGGCCACTATTACGCCATCGTCGATGAGGTGGATTCGATCCTGATCGACGAGGCGCGCACCCCGCTGATCATCTCCGGCCCCACCGAACAGACCACCGACAAGTATGCGCGGGCGCGCAAGATCGTTCCCGAACTGGAGAAGGGCGAGGAGATAGAAGAGGGCGAGACCAAGCGGCTCACCGGCGATTACATTGTGGACGAAAAGCAGCGGACAATCGGCGTTACCGACGAGGGCTGGGTGACGATTGAAAAGCTGTTGGGCATAGGCAACATCGCCGACGCCGAAAACTGGGAGATGAAGCACTACGTGGAGACGGCGATCAAGGCCGAAGCTCTCTACAAGCGCGACGTCGAATACGTGGTCAAGGACGGCGAAGTCCTCATCGTCGATACCTTCACCGGGCGCCTGATGCCGGGCCGCCGCTGGAGTGACGGGCTGCATCAGTCCATCGAGGCCAAGGAAGGCGTGAGCATCCGCAAGGAAGACCAGACGCTGGCCACCATCACCTTCCAGAATTATTTCCGGCTCTACAAAAAGCTGAGCGGCATGACAGGCACGGCGGAAACCGAAGCGGCCGAGTTCGAGAAGATTTACAAGCTGGAGATCGTCGTCATTCCCACCAACAAGCCGCTGTTGCGCCTGGAAAATCCCGACGTGGTCTTCCGCACGGAGAAGGAAAAGTTCAAGGCGGCGGCGGACGACATCGCCATCCTGCATGAGCGCAACCAGCCGGTGCTGGTGGGCACCGTGTCCATCGAAAAGTCCGAGCGGCTCTCCGCGATTCTGAAGAATAAAAAAATTCCCCACGTGGTGCTCAACGCCAAGTTTCACGAGAACGAGGCGCAGTACGTGGCGCAGGCGGGCCGTGCGGGTTCGGTCACCATCGCCACCAACATGGCCGGGCGCGGCACGGATATTCTGCTCGGCGGCAATCCGGAGTTCATGGCTCGCCAGGAGCTGGCGAAGAAGAACAAGGCGCGCGCCATCAGCGCCAACGAAGGCGCCATCAATCCCATGGCCCCGCCGGGATTCCTGCGCTTCTACTACCAGGGCCAGGAGTTCGAGATAGCCGAGCCGGAGTGGGCCGAGGTCTTTCAGGTTCACGCCGAAAAGGCGCGCGCGGATCACGAGCAGGTGATCGGGTCCGGGGGCCTCTTCATCCTCGGCACCGAGCGTCACGAGTCGCGGCGCATCGACAATCAGTTGCGCGGTCGCGCCGGCCGCCAAGGCGATCCCGGCGAGTCGCGATTCTATCTCTCGCTCGAGGACGACCTGATGCGCATCTTCGCCAAGCAGTGGGTTTCCACGCTGCTGGAGCGGCTGGGCATGGAAGAAGGCGTGCCCATCGAGTCGAAGATGATCTCCAAGCGCATTGAGGGCGCGCAGAAGGCCGTCGAAGCGCAGAACTTCGAGTCGCGCAAGCACCTGCTCGAGTACGACGATGTGATGAACAAGCAGCGCGAGGCGGTCTACGGGCTGCGCCGCCAACTGCTCGAAGAGGCCGAACAGAAGGAACTGATCCTGGAAGATTATGTCGGCGGGATTCTGAGCGGAATCCTCGACGAATTCGCCGGCGAGAAGCTGCATCCGGACCAGTGGGACTTGAAGGGGATGAACGCGAAGCTCATCGATCACTTCGGTCTGAACTACGATTCGCTGAATATCGGCGCTACCGGAATCAATCCGCATCAACTCAGCCGCCATGAGCTGGGCGAGGCGATCTTCGAAAAGCTGAAGCAGGACTACGACGCCAAGGAGAAGATTCTCAGCTCTCCGACGATGCGCTATCACGAGCGCATGGTGATGCTGAGCGTGATTGACGGACTGTGGAAGGATCATCTGCTCTCGATGGACCACCTCAAAGAGGGCATCCATCTGCGCGGCTATGCGCAGAAGGATCCGCTGGTGGAGTACAAGAGCGAGTCCTACGATATGTTCGAGGCGATGATGCTCAAGTTCCAGGAGGACACGGTCCGCTTCCTCTTTCGTATGCAAATTATGGGTGCTGATGGACAGCCGGTGGATGCGGCGCCGCGGCCCAATCGCGCGGTTCCCAAGGCGCCCCCGGTGGCCAGCGCATCGCAGCCGATCACGCTGGAGGCCGAGCCGCGCGAGATTTCCATCTCCACGCGCCAGGCCTCGTCGACCATTGACGCGCTGGAGAAGGAGTTCCATCGCAAGAAGCAGCGCGAGTTGGCGGCGGCCAGCTTTGCCGGCGCCGGAGACGCCAGCCTGCCCACGCAGCGCCGCGTCGGCGAAAAGGTAGGCCGCAACGATCCCTGCCCCTGCGGCTCAGGCAAAAAGTACAAAAAGTGCCACGGGGCCGGGAAGTAGCGGGCCAGGCTGCCGGAATCATCCTTCTTCCGGCTCCGGAACGACGAGCAAGGGCTTGGCGAACGGCCGGAAGAGCGAGAAGCCTTGTTTCTTTTCCAGGTTGGTGGGCAGGCCGCAGGCGTTTCTGGCCATCTGCCGGATCGTCCTGGCAATGGGCGAGTCTTGAAACACCACCGGGTTTGCTGAGTTTCCCGTGCGCCGGGCGGTGGCAAAATCGTCGGGAATCTTCCACACGGCGGGCTTGGTGAGGGCCTTGTCAATCTGTGCTTCATCGAAGAGCAGAGCGTGCGGCGTGAAGCGGTTGAGCACAATCTGGAGTTTGTGGCCGCGCGCGGAGAAGAATTGCGTGACCATGCGATTGGCGTTGCGCAGTTCGGAGATGCCCACCTGCGTGATCAGGTAGATGTTGGCGTTTTCATCAAAAAGAGCCGTCTCCTTCAAGTCGATTCTCGAACCGGCATCGACGACTACATAATCGAAGCACTGCCGCGCCACGGCCAGCAGTTTATCGAGTGCCTCAGTGGGAGCCTGCGCGGGAAAGAATTCGCCGGGAGCCGCAAGCACGGATAATCCCGAACTGTGCTTGGCCAGCAGCGAGCGGAAGAAACTCGCATCCAGCCGGTTGTAGTCCTGCAGAGCGTTGGTGGTCGAGTACTGAGTGATCATCCCCAGGTTGAGCGCCGCGTCTCCGAGGGGAAGTCCCAGGTCGATCAACAGGGTCCGCTGGCCGGAGACCTGGGCCAGCGCCACGGCGAAGTTCGAGGAGATGGTGGTCACTCCGCACCCGCCTTTCACGCCCAGAAAGACGAACAGCTTTCGCGAGACTCTTTTGCCGTGGGAAATCGATGAACGGCGGATCGAAATCCGGGCCAGCGCGCCGGCCATGTCAGCGCGGACGAGCGGCAGAGTGAGGTACTCGCGGGCGCCCGCGCGCATAAAGCGCACGGCCTGCTCCAGTTGGGTCTGCTCCGTATAGACCATCACGGTCGTGGAGTTATTGTCGCAGAGGCTCTCCACAAGATCGAAGGCGCACTCCGGATCGCTGTCCAGGCCGATGATGACGGCGTCGTAATGCTTTTCCATCATCTCGGGCAGATCGTCCAGGTTGGCAGGGAAGGTAGAATACTCCCGTACTGTTGTGCCCTGGAATCCAGCCAGCGCTTTCGCTACCTCCCGGCGATGCTGATCATCCGCATCAATGAGGGCGACGGACAACTGGAAAGCGCTTGACGAGTCGGTGATCTGAAGAGGAATGGCCATAGCCTGCTTTGCTTCCATGTGCCTGCATGGCGGCCTGGTTGAACCGCGGACCGTTGCGATGCTGGCGGATTGTTGAAAGAATCCCTGGTTCTCGCGATGCCGAATCGCGTATTCAGAAAATGTTGTGCCGGGCGAACGGCGCGCAAACGCGATCTGCGGATAGGGTATTTCCACCCCAGCGACGAAGACCTGTCGCCGGGGACCCCGGATTACCCCCCTGTTTGCGCGGCCCCGACGGCTTGGACTCTTCCGTGAAACTTCTTATCTGTCCACTCAGGTTATCGGCGATCAGGGAACCATCATGAGCGTATTTTGAGAATCTTATTACCCTGGGAAGAAGGGCGTTGCCGGAAAGGCAGCTTCCAGCCGCTAGCTCCTAGCTCCTAGCCGATTTTGGGGCGAACCAACTCTCAATTCGCAGCCGGGTAAGCCGCTAATCTGCTGCGCGACAAGTTTTGAGCTAGCGGCTAGAAGCTAGGAGCTAAAGGCTTTCCTATCAGCCTTTCAGCCTTCAGCGCACTCGCCAAAGGTCAGGTTCTGCGCGGCGGAGTGGCGCTCGTCGCGCCACTGTTCAAAGAGCCGCCCGTAGCTGAGGGTGATGTACCGCACCGGTTCAACGCCCAGCCGGGCGGCGGTGCGGTCAATCCATTCTGCCGAGCCTTCCAGTTCGGCATAGTTGCCGATGGGCGTCTCATCCACCACGCAATGCCCCTCGCCGTCCGTCCACTCAGCGCGCCACTTCTCATAGCGAAACGCGGCCACCAGACCCAGCGAGAGAAAGATTTGCTCCAGCACGGCGCCGTCGGCCACGTCGGTCTCGGTTTCGATGCGGTGCTTGTGGGTATCTTCGCCGGGGCCAACGTCGGGCAGCCGCTTGTGGGTCACCACCCACCGTCCGGCATAGCCGCGGATGCGCAGAATCTCCGTCCGCGCCCGCATCGCGCGGTCCGGAGTGTCGTACAAAACATTGCTCTCAAAGGCGCGGGGCGTTTGCAGCGTAAAGCCCGCGGCCTCCAGCCGTCGCGCCAGCCCGGCTAGGTCGTCCACGCGAAATTTGATCTCGGTCTCGATGGGCATCGTCAGCAGTGAGTATACGGCAGGGGGCCGTAAATGCGTCGTTCGCAATTGAGCCTAATTCTTTGTGCTGAATGGCTGTGTTTGTTGCGCGCTACCCCAGAGCACCGGCTTGTCTAGAGGCTTCAACTGACGATTGTTTTTTGTCAGCCACGATCGCCCGGCGTCTTCCAGCTTGGCATTCCCACAAGTCAGCAGGTTTAGGCCCATTGGCTCATAGCCCCACGAGCGGAGCGCCTCAATTAGCTCGTCCTCGGATCCCGGCTCACCTCGCTCAATAAAGAAAACATTGGCTCCGACAATCTCTGGCGCGTCACGTTTCTTCAATGCAGCAAGAAAGTGATTGACCGCACGGGGGTCGTTGAATTGCACCAGCGATTCTGCCGCGTGCATCCTTGTATACGGGTCTTTGCTCAGAGCCGCAAGCAGAGAGTCCACGGCGCGGGGATCCTTGAGCTTGCCCAACGATTCTGCCGCAAATGTACTGGCCCAGCCGTCCGAGCCCTTGAGAACCGCGATCAGGGGCTCGACGGCGCGGGGATCCTGAATACTTCCCAACGCAATAGCCGCTTGTTGTTGCATACCCCGATCAGGATCGTTGAGAGTAGTGATCAGAAACTGGACTGCACGAGGGTCCTTAATCCGTCCCAATGCTCTGGCTGCTTCTCCCCGGACGGCCCCATCCTTGGATTTGACTGCTGCGATCAGGGGCAGGACGGCGCGGGGATCTTTCATCGATCCCAACGAGATGGCCGCGTTTTGTCGAACTCCAGAATCGGGATCATTGAGTGCGGCTACCACGGGCATTGTTCCGCGGGGATCCTTCAACCACCCTAAGGAATAGACTGCCCAAGTTCGAACCTGTGGATCAGAATCCTTCAACGCGGCAATCAAGGGCTTGACTGCACGGGGGTCATTGCATCCGGCCAACCCACTGGCTGCGTCTTCGCGCATATCATTATGCGGGTTTTTCAAGGTAGCAATCATTGCTTTGGTAACCAGAGGAGAATGTATCTTCCACATCGCATTGCTCGCGGATTTACGGATTTCAGGATCAGAGTCATTGAGTGCGGTCAACAGGGGTCTGATAGCGCGCGGGTCTTTGGTCACACCCAGCGCAAAAGCCGCCTCTTTTCTCACAAATGGGTCATCGTTTTTGAGGGCAGTGGTTAAGCCATTAACAGCCGGTGCTCCAATCCTGCCCATTGAATAGGCAGCACCTTCACGATCGGGAGATTCTCGATCCTCCAGGATTGCGAGCAATGGGGTGACTGCGCGAACATCTTTGAATTCTCCCAAGGCATAGACAGTGTGCTCTTGAACCAATCGATCTGGATCTTTGATTGCAGTGAGCAAAGGGTCAACCGCGCGGGAATCCTTGATCTTCGCCAACGCATAGACCGCCTGTTGACGAACCGTAGCTTCCGGGTCATTCAAGGCTGCAATCAAAGGATCAACGGCGCGAAGGTCTCCGATCTCGCCCAAGGCATGGGCTGCAGACCCTCGGAGGTTTCTGTTTTGGTCCTTGAGAGCAGCAATCAAAGGCTCAACGGCACTTGAAGCATGAAGCGCCCCCAATGCCACAGCGGTCTCCCCTTCGACAATTGGATCCTGGTCCTTCATAGCGGAGAGCAGTGGATAGATCGCACGGTTATCATTGATTTCGCCCAGTGCAGCCGCAACTGTCAATCGAACGCGCCAGTCCTCATCTTTGAGGGCAGCAATCAGAGGGTCGACAGAACGGCGGTCCTTAATCTTGCCCAGTACATAAGCGGCAATGAGCCGGACATGATAACTTTTGTCGTTCAAGTCTGCGATCAGGGGTTCGACGGCGCGAGGGTCTTTATCACGGACCAGTTCGTTGGCAGCTTCATTGCCGACTTCGAGTTTCGGATTCTTGAGATCCTCAAGCAGCTGGCTCAAGCGATCAGTTTGGCCAAGCGTAGGCTGTACATACCAGAATGCGCAGCAGCACAACAGCAGGCCTGCGAAGCACGTTCGGCCGAATAGAAGAAGACGATGACTTACTAACGAACTCATACGATTTCCTCGGAATCACAGAACGATGGCAGAACCCTCGATTTCGCTCGCCACAGCCGAATAGACATCCGATTCGGGAGATCTTTTGTTCCGCATCCAATATATCGTAGGATGGCGGGGGCGCGGCGAACAGGCGACAATGAAAGTGTGAAGACACTGCGATTCGTGGTCGATCCGGCAAACCTGGAAAGCTCTGAGGCTCTGGAAGCCCTGGAACAGGCCGCCGGGATTCTGCGCGCCGGGGGCCTGGTAGCGCTGCCCACCGAGACGGTCTACGGCCTGGGCGCGAATGCGCTCGACCCTGCTGCGGTGAGCCGCATCTTTGCCGCCAAGCAGCGCCCCGCGTGGGATCCGATCATCGTGCACATCTCCGATGAAGCGATGCTACACGGGATAAACGGAATGGCCGGGCTGGTCGAGCGCGTTCCCGAAGCAGCGCGGAAGCTGATGGCAGCCTTCTGGCCGGGTCCGCTGACGCTGCTGCTGCCACGTACCGCAGCCGTGCCCGATGTGGTCACCGCGGGCCGCCCTCTGGTGGGCGTGCGCATGCCCGCCCATCCGGTTGCGCTGGAGCTGATTCGCCGCGCCGGAGTGCCGGTGGCCGCGCCCAGCGCCAATCTCTTTGCCCGCATCAGCCCGACGACCGCAGCGCACGTGCTCGCCGACCTCGACGGGCGCATCGATGCTGTGCTGGACGCCGGGCCGACCGAGCATGGCGTCGAATCCACGGTGCTGGACCCCTGCCAGACTCCGATGATGATCTACCGGCCGGGCGCGGTGACGAGCCTCCAGATTCGAGAGATTGCCGGGGCTGTGGAGATCTACCACGACAGCGGAGCGCCGCAAGCCAGGCCGCGCGAGGCGCTGCCCTCGCCGGGGCTGGGGTTGCGCCATTATGCGCCCCGTGCGCGGCTGCTGCTGATCGAAGGCGATCTGGCCGTGCTGGCCGCAAGGCTGGAAGGGGCGGTGCAGGACCTTCCCGAGGATCAGGTGGGCGTAATGCTGCCGGACGGCGTCCATGCGCCTGCTGGGGCTACAGTCTTCGCCTGGGGACACTGGTCCGCGCCGGAGGAGCTGGCGCGCACGCTCTACGCGGGGCTGCGCAGGCTGGACGACCAAGGCTGTACGGTGATCCTCTGTCCGCTGCCCCCGGCGGACGGCATTGGCGCGGCCATCCGCGACCGGCTGCTAAAAGCAGGGAATAGAGAATAGAGAACAGGGAACAGGGAGCAACCCGCTGATCTCTGACTTTTCTTGGCCAAATTTATGCCAAAGTATCACTATCTTCACGCAAAGCTTTTTTTGCGCGCCTGATCCACAATTCTCTTGGGAATCATTGCTGGGTGGGAAGCCATGAGACCAAAGCAGTCCAGTTCTTCCGCCACGCTCCTTCTGGCAGGCAGGAAGGCTGACCTGTTCGTCGGCTATTCCCTCTTTCCTATTCCCTAGTCTCATTGTCCCGCGTCGCCGAACTTGTACATATACTTGATCGCGGATTTATAGACCAGGGTCTTCTGCCGGCCGCGAATCTTGAGGGAATCGCGGTCGTACCACTCGATGCAGCCTTCGATCTTCTCCCCATCTTCAAGAACAACGACCATGGAAGTCTGCGCCTGAATCTGTTTTTGCAGGTAGAAGAGCTCGGCCTGCCGCGCCGAGGTATCCTGCTCCGGGGCATGGGAGGTCAGGAAGATGGGAGCGGTGGCGGACGGCCGCCTGCGCGTTCGCGCCTGGGCGAGAAGGACGGATTGCTTGCCGCCGCGCGATGGAATGGGTTCATTGGCCATAAAATTACTCCTCCTGAGAAGTTAGTTGCGGTCGAGGCTGATTGCCATATCGTCGAGCGAGAGCGAACGGAGCAGATTGCGCCGCATTCCCGACTCCACGCGCACCAGCGCGTGTGCAGCGGAGTCAATCCAATCGAGCGTGACGCCCTGAGCCAGGCGGCCCAGTTCTCCTTCAATGTCCAGGTTGCGGATGAGCCGCGGCGTGCCGGCCACCATGAGCAGCAGGTCTTCCACGAGGCTGCTCAGCGCACGCAGCAGGTTCAGGGTCTTCTCCTGGCCGTCGGCGCCGGCGCGGTAGCTTTCCGTGGCGTGGAAGAGCATGGAGTAATCCGGCTCGCACAACGCGGTGCGCAGCAGGACGAGCGCGTCCTGGCGGCTGGCCAGATAAACACCCAGATCGAGGGTCAGCGCGCGGCCCACGGCTCCCTCGGCGAGGCGCGCGGTCAGAGCGCGGTCCTGCGCCTTGAGCAGCGGACGGCGCTTCAGCAGCAGTGCTTCCAGCTCCGTGGCGGGAATCGCGCCCAGCCGGTGCACCACGGCGCGCGAGCGGATGGTGGGCAGCAGCTCCTGCGGATTTTCGGTGAGCAGAATCAGCGAGGTGTGCGCGGGCGGCTCCTCTAAAACTTTCAGCAGCGAGTTTGCCGCCTCTTTCATGAAGGCTGACGAGGTAAAGATGGTGAAGGTGCGCCGCGACTCGACTGGCGGGCGGTAGTAGGCGACGTGAATCACCTGCCGGACCTGGCCCAGCTTGATCAGCAACTGCGGCGGGTCGGGTGGGACGACGAGCAGGTCCGGATGGGTCTGGATCAGGATGCGGGTCTCGCGCTTGTCGGTCTCGCGCAACTCGTCGCGGGCGTCAACAGCTTCGGCGACGCGGGCCTCAAGGTCAGCGGAGAGGGCGATGCGGGTGCAGTTGGCGCACACGCCGCAAAAGTCCGGCAGGCCGTCGGACTCGGTGGGTTGAAGGCAGTTGACGGCCTTCGCCAGCATCAGCGCCAGCGTGTACTTGCCCGCCCCGCGCGGCCCGGCCAGAATCAGCGACTGCGGAAAGCGCTCCGCGCGGATACTCTCGCGTAGATGCGTGACGGTCGCCGGGTTGCCGAGAAAATCCTGAAAGCCCATGGGTTGAGTTTAGTGCATGGGCGGCTAGGTCGAGGAGGAACATAATTCCCAGGTTCAGAAATCCGGATCTGGTACGCCCGGCGAAGAGGAGCATGATGAGTGCGATAGCCTGTTCGTCTGCACTTTGAAGACGCAGGCGAACATCCTAAACTCGTCCAGTTGCATTGGTAATCCCTTATTATCTATCGACTTTCTGCGTGCTGATCCTTTCACCGCAATGTTAACTGTTACTCTACTGTCTTGTGTATAACATCAAGTCTGTCACTTCTTCGATTATCTTAAGATTTTCTTACCATATAGGACTATTTATTTCCGATTTTCTTTACGCTTTTCCTCCATCTCCTCGGTGATTAGGCTCCGAGGTGATGAGGCCCGTTGATCTGCACTCGCGGCAAGTCTGCCTCCGTCAAGGACGTTTTTCTTCCTTTCCGGCGAGGCTGACGGCGCGAAAGAAGCTGCTTTGCACGGGGCAAGCCAACAGTAATCTCTGGATGAACAGATCCCTCATGCTGATGATGCATCGCCCACCACTCAGTCGGTGGCGCTCTCCGGCATCGGCCAGTTGCACGGCCGGAATCGGCTCACCTCCGCGAGTTCCAGGCAAGTTGGCCCACTCCGCTCCTCAACCAAGGACCGGCGTGGGCCAACTCAGCCCAAACCAGTATTCTGGAATGTGACCACAAGGCTGAATACTATCCCCAGAACCCCGTTGCGGAAGGGTCTTCTCCGCTCCATGATTCGATGGCTCCTCATCGGCGTGGTGGTTCTTTGGTCGCTCGCTGCGCTGCTCCTTGTGGCCGCCCGGTGGATCGACCCGCCGACGACCGCTGTGCACCTCCAGCGCCGCGTGCAGGCCTGGATGCACCGCACGCCCTATCGCGAACACTACGATTTCGTTCCCCTCAGCCAAATCTCGCCCTATCTCCAGCACGCGGTCATCGCCGCCGAGGATGCGCGCTTCTACCAGCACCACGGCTTCGATTGGCAAGCGATCCACCTCGCTGCTCAAGAAGATATGGAAGGCGGACGCACCCGCGGAGGCTCCACGCTTACGCAGCAACTCGTTAAAAACCTCTTCTTCGGAACCGGCCGTTCCTTCCTGCGCAAAGGCGCGGAGGCCACGCTCGTGCCGGTAGCCGAATTCGTCCTGGGCAAGCAGCGCATTCTTGAGCTCTATCTCAACCTGGTCGAATGGGGCCCTGGCATCTATGGGGCAAAGGCGGCCTGCCAACATCACTACGGAACCACCGCCCGGAATATCCACCGCGAACAGGCGGCGCGGCTCGCTGCGATTCTGCCGGCTCCTCTCAAGCGGCGGCCCCAACGCATGAATCACTACAGCGAGATCATCCTCAAGCGAATGAGCCAAGTGGGTTGGTAAGATTGCGATACTCTGAAAGAGTACTCACTTCCCTTCCCCGCGCCGGGTGAACTCTTGATTGTCGAAATTGAAAATCTGACCAAGATTTACGAGTCGAAGCTCCGCGTGGTGGCCCTGGACGGCATCGACCTGGAGCTCCAGCAGGGTGAGATCTTCGGCCTGCTCGGTCCCAACGGCGCCGGCAAGACGACCACCATCTCCATCGCCACCACCCGCACCCTGCCCACCAGCGGCCGGGTTTGCATCGCGGGCATCGACGTCGTCCGCCATCCCGCCCATGCGCGGCGCCTGATCGGCGTGGTCCCGCAATTCAACACTCTCGACCGCTCGCTGACCGTCTACGAGAACCTCTACTTCCACTGCCGCTACTTCGGCTTCTCCCACGCCCGCGCCAAATCCCGATCACTCGAGTTGCTCACCCAGTTCATGCTCACCGATCGCAAAAGCGTTTACCCGGCGCAGCTCTCCGGCGGCCTCGCCCAGCGCGTGCAGATCGCCCGCGCCATCGCCCACCGCCCCACCGTTCTCTTCCTCGACGAACCCAGCGCCGGCCTCGACCCGCAGAGCCGCATGGCCATGTGGTCGGCCGTCCAGGAACTGCACAAGGAAGGCATCACCGTCCTGCTGACCACCCACTATATGGAGGAGGCCGATTCGCTCAGCGACCGGCTGGCCATCATCGACCATGGCCGCGTGCTCGCCCTCGGCTCCCCGGAAAAGCTCAAGTCCACCCTCGGCGCGCACACCATCTTCGACCTCAAACTCAAGTCGCATCAATCTCTTGACTCGCTGCTGGCCAAACTCAATGCCCGCCCCGACGTGACCAGCGCCGAAGCCACCCCCGACGGCCTGCGCGTGATCGCCGCCAGCTCCGAAGGCCTGCTGCCCGATCTGGTCCTGGCCGCCGCCGCGTACGGCCTGCGCGACCTGCAGATCACCGAGCCAAGCCTGGAGACCGTCTTCATTCAACTCACCGGGAGGGATTTGCGTGAATAACTCAACAGAGATCAGAGATCAGGGATCAGAGATCAAAAACACGCATGGTCTTGGGCCGGGGATCTTCTTTAAGTCTTTTCTGGGGCTTTTTCTGCGCGACTTCCGCGTCCTCACCCGCGAGTTCCTGCCCTTTCTGCTCCGCGTGGGAATGCAGCCACTGCTCTTCCTCTTCGTTTTCACCTTCATCCTGCCGCGCATGGCCACCGGCAATCCCATGGCCATCGGTGGCGGCCCATCCGGCTCCGGAGTCGACTTCGGCACCATCCTACTCCCCGGATTGATGGCTGTAGCCATCATGTTCTCCGGAATCGCCGCCGTGGCGCTGCCGCTCTCCAGCGAGTTCGGCATCACCCGCGAGATCGACGACCGAGTGATGTGCCCGCTACCCCTTTGGGCCGTCGCTCTGGAAAAGGTCAGCTTCTCCGCCATGCAGAGCATCATCGCCGCTCTGCTCGTCATCCCCATGGCCTACTACGTTCCCGCCAAGCCCGTCGTCGCGCACGTGGCCAGTTGGTTCCTGCTCGCATTGGTCCTCGTGCTCGCCAGTCTGCTCGCAGGCTCGTTGGGCCTGGTCATCGGCTCCACGGTCAACCCCCGGCAAATCGGCCTGGTCTTCTCCATCATCGTCGTGCCCATCACATTCCTGGGATGCGTCTACTACCCGTGGTCCTGGCTCGACAAGATTCCCTGGGTCAAATACGGCGTGCTCTTCAATCCCATCGTCTACATGAGCGAAGGTCTGCGCGCCGCGGTCACTCCCAGCATCGCGCATATGCCCTGGTGGGCCATCCTCGTGGCGCTGGTCTTCTTCACCGCCGCGCTGGGCCGCTGGGGGCTGCGCGGATTCCTGGGAAGAGTGCTGTCGTAGATTGAGCTGATTGAGAATTCTGGTTTCCCACCTCTGTGCCATGAAATAAAAAGGTGCAAGGATGGGACGCCCGGCTGTTTGCTCGTACTACCCGGACGGCTTGCTTCTCTTTCTCCGCGGGCGCAGTCAGTACAATATAGGTTGGGTTTTTGACCATGCGGCTGTTTTCCAGGAATCTTCCGATGCTTCTGGCTCCGGCGCTGTTGCTCGTCGCCGGTTGCGGCAGTGGCCTGGTTAACGCCAATTCCTCGAATTCGGCCTTTTCCGTCACACCAAGCGTCGCCGCCATCGATACCAACTGCGCCAGCTGTAATTCAGCCAATGCGCAAGGCTCATCGGTTCATCAGTTTACGGCTAAGCTCCCGAACGGCCGCCCGGCCGAGGTCGCATGGTCGGTCTCAGGCGGCGACGTTGCGACCGGGCCGGGAAGCATCAACGCCAGCGGCCAGTACACTCCGCCCAGCTACTTGACCGCCGACCGCGCCGAAGTGGTGGTGACCGCGACGCTCGAGGCGAATCCCAGCCTCCGCGCCTACTCCGTGCTGACCGTAACGCCGGGATTCCTGCAGCCGCTCACGCCGGAGAATGCGGCCCTGAGCGCGAACGGAAGCATCGCCATCACAGGGTTTCTGGCTGAGGCGGGCGGGACGACCGGGATCAACTTCGAGCTGGCAAATTCGGCAAACGGGCAATCCGGCGGGCAAGGCTCGCTCAGCGCGGCCAGTTGCCAGCGCGACAACAAAGCCTTCACCTCCTGCACGGTCACCTACACGGCTCCGGCCTCGGTGCAGACAACCGGAGCGACGTATGTAGTGGCCACGGTGAGTGGAGCTTCGTCCAAGGCAACCTCTGTCGTGCTGGTCAACACCGCCGGCGTCACCAGCAACCCGGCCACGCATCAAGCCCAGTTTCCGGCAACGCTCTCACTAGGCAGCTCGGGCGGCAACAATAAGGACTACGACACGCGCGGCGGCCAGATTGTGGATTGCTGCAGCGGCACGCTGGGCGCGCTCGTCGAGGACGCAAGCAAGCGCCAGTACCTGCTGAGCAACAACCACGTGCTGGCCAAAAGCGACCACGCCAGCGTCGGCGACACCATCATCCAGCCGGGCCTCATCGACAACAACTGCACACCCTTTGGCGATGGCGCGGGCCCAAATCCTGTTGCCCCGGTCGCCTCGTTGACCGGCTGGCTGGCGCTCAGCTCGAAGCAGACCAACGCCGACGCGGCCATTGCCCAGGTCACCTCGCGCGCCGTTGACCCCAGCGGCGGCATTCTGGAGCTGGGCGGCAGACAGGCGGACGGCACTCTGGCCGCCGCGCCTCCCGGCATCAGCTCGACCGGCGGGCGGGGTGAAAGCGCGTGGATCAATCAGCAGGTAGCCAAGAGCGGCCGGACCACAGGGCTGACCTGCGGCGGAATCTCGGCCATCGATGTTGACGTGATGGTCGATTACTACCTCGACTGCGCGGAGACACGGCCCTACCTGACCAAGACCTTCACCCATCAATTGGGCCTCAGCGGCAATCAGTTCAGCGACTCGGGCGACTCGGGCGCGCTGGTCGTCGATGCCGCGAATGCGGAACCGGTGGGCCTTTACTTTGCCGGCGGCACTGACGTTTCAGGAGTGAGTCAGGGCGTGGCCAACCCGGCGGCGGAAGTCCTGAATGAGTTAGCCGCGCAGTTAGGCGGCAGTTATAGTTTTGTGGGCGCAGCCGACCATGCAGTCAGTTGCCTGAATTATGGCGACAGCACCATCCCAGCCGCGCAGGCTCGCGCGCTCAGCGACGCGGAAAACACGCGCGCCCAGCAGGCCCTGGCTCAGGCGCGTATGCTGGTGAACTCGGCAACCGGCATTCTGGGCGTGGCCACCGGCAAGAGCAGCGATCACCCCGGCGAGGCCGCTGTGATCGTTTACACCGATGAGAGCAGGACGGTCAACGTACCCCCCACTGTGGACGGCGCGCGCACCATCGCGATTCCCACCACGGCTCGCGCGGTGACCTACGGCTCTGCTCCGCAGACCCCTTTCGAGGCGAACATTCCGTCGCTACCTTCGGCGGCGCTTACGCAAGCCGCAGCCATCAAGAATCAGGCCGCCGCCAGCCTGATGCGCCAGAATCCCGCCTTCTTCGGCGTGGGCGTGGGCCAGAGCCTGGACAATCCGCGCGAGGCCGCGCTGGTCGTCTACGTGGACCGCAATCGCCTTCCCGCCCAATTGCCCGCGACCGTAGACGGCCTGCGCACCCGCTACGTGGTGATGGACCGGCTGCACGTCACCCGCTCCTACGCGGCTCCTTTGAAGTCAAGGCTCCACTGTATGCCCAAGCCGGCTGGCCAGCCGGCGCACTTTGATCCGCTCGGCCTTCTCCGACCACACAGCCTGGGGCTGAATTGAAGCGAGACGGTTCCGCTGAGTTCGAGGCTTGCACCTGAATCAACAGAACTTTGGAAGCCAAAGGCGTGCTAGAATACGAGTGAAATGGCGAATGCGTGGCCAAACCTTGTTCGTTTTGCTTCGGCGTTTTCCGGGGTAAAATTTGAATGGGATCCGCAAAAGAATCAAGTGAATCTTCGTCGCCATGGTGTGAGTTTCGAGACAGCAGCCTTGGTCTTCGACGATCCCAATATCGTCTATCGAACGGACGTGAAGCACAGCGACTTCGAGGCAAGGGACATCGCTATTGGGGTTGCTGGCCGAGTTGGAATTCTATTCGTGGTGAACACAATTCGAGGCGATGAGGCGCAGGAGATTATTCGAATCATCTCCGCGCGGCCAGCTATAAAGGTGGAAAGGAGAGAATATGCGCGAGCTAACGGAGCAGCAGAAGCGTGAGTTGGAATTCCTGGCCACCGTCAGGGATGAAGACATTGACCTCTCCGAGATGCCTGAAATCACGGACTTTACCGGATTTGAGCGTGGGCCATTCTCCGAGATTCTTCAACGTCGCCGTGAACGTATGCGTGGCTTGAGATCTACGCCTCCGAACCCGGTTCCAACCAGAGCGAAACGTATAGCCTAAGACTCCCTATTTGCCCGTCAGCGCCTGTGCGATCAGCTGCCCGTGGAAGCGGCCATTCTCGATGAATATTTCATTGGTGCGGGAGCCGGCCACGATGACGCCGGCCAGATAGATGCCGGGGACGTTGCTCTCCTTGGTCTTCGGGTCGCAGACCGGCAGGCGGTCTTCGCCTTCGAGGCGCACGCCCATGCTCTCCAGAAACTCAAAGTCGGGGTGGTAGCCGGTCATCGCGAAGACAAAGTCGTTCTTGATGGTTTCGCGGCCCTGAGGCGTTTCGATGACCACCGTGTCCGGGTTGATTTCAATCACCTCGGAGCGGAAATAGGCCTTGATGTCGCGGTTCTTGATGCGGTTTTCGATGTCCGGCTTGATCCAGTACTTTACATGGCTGTGCATCTCGCTCTCGCGGTGGACCAGCGTGACCCGCGCGCCGCTGCGCCACAACTCCAGCGCCGCAATGGCCGCAGAGTTCTTGCCGCCGATCACCAGCACGTCCATGCCGAAGTAGGGGTGGGGATCGAAGTAGTAGTGATGCACCTTGCTCAGGCTCTCGCCGGGAATGTGCAGGTAGTTGGGCAGGTCATAATAGCCGGTGGCGATGACCAGCTTGCGGGCCTGAATCTTGCCTGAACGGCCAAAGCGGTCCAGCGTATGCACCGTGAAGGCGCCGTCCGCGCCCGTCACCCGCTCCACGCGATGGTACACACGAACGTCTAGCCGATAGTAGGCCGCCACGTGCCGGTAATACTGAAGCGCCTCGTTGCGATTGGGCTTGGGATTGGTGCTGGAAAAGGGAATGCCGCCGATCTCCAGCAACTCCGGCGTGGTGAAGAAGGTCATGTGCGCGGGGTAGTGGAAGAGCGAGTTGCAAACGCAGCCCTTGTCCACCACCACGGCGCGCAAGCCAGCCTTTTGCGCTTCAATGGCGCAGGAGAGGCCGGTGGGTCCGGCGCCCACCACCAATAAATCGAATATTTCATCCTGCGTAGACGGCATTGCCTGAATGGAGTCGTTCATGGTTCTAGCTTAGGGCATCAGGGGAGGGATGGAAAGTGCCGAATCGGTCGAAATCCTTGAAAACCGGAAGCCGGCCAGCCATTCCTGCCGAAAAAAATTCGGGCTGAAGGGTCGCTTTCAGCTTCTGACGCGCGCCAGTTTTAGACGGAAGCAGCGTCCCGGCAAGCGGGAATCAACGGGGAAAACCTCAGCGGGATTCTCTCGGCCAAAGCGGTGCGCGATCATGCAGGGCTTCGCGGTCCAGCTTAGGGATTTTGCCCATGGGAAACCCTTGTCCATCAAAGCCAAGGCGGCCCGCATCGCGTACACATAATCCTCCTCGGCGCCAGCTGGCAGTTCGACCAGCCGTCGATGTCCTTGGCGTCAGTCACGCTGGAATCCCTCATACGCTATTTCCTATTCTCTGTTCCCTATTCCCTGCTTTTTCACTGCTTGCCTAAGCGGAAGACGATGCCGGTGCTGAAGCCGCGGGTGTACTGGACGGTCGAACCGAAGCCGGTGAAGTAGTACTCGGGGGCGACGCGCAGTCCGATCTTCGGGGTCAGGTTGTACTCCACCGGAATGCTGGCGCTGGCTGCGAAGGTATAGCCGTCCGGCCAGAGCCCGAGGGCAACGGCTTCCTGGGGGCTGTGGTTTACGTCGCCGGAAAAGTTTCCCTTTTCGATCCCAGCCAGGACGCGGCCGGAGACGGAAAACCTGGGCTGCAGGTAGAAGCGATAGGTGGGGCCGGCCAGAGCGGCATACTGGCTGATCGCCGGGTTGGTGATCGCGCTGTTGGTTTCCTGGTTGAGGTACACGTAGGCGGTGCCGTAATAGCCGCGGCCATCAACGGTCAGTCCCAGCCGCTCGTCAAAGTAGCGGGTGACGCCGACGTTCCAGGCGTACTCGTGCGCGTGCTCCAGGCCGGGGCCGTGGGGCTCAGCGGGAGTAGTAGACGTTGCGGCGACGGCTGGCGACCCCGGGCCGGGAACAAAGCGCAGATAGGCGAAGCCGGTGTACGCCTCATAGCGGTGGGCGTAGGCCTCGTGAATGGCGGCGGCGCGGCGCTGTGCGCGGCGGGCGCGGATGCGGGCCTGAACGCTGAGCGCGCCCTGGGACTGGGCGGCATCCTGCACGGCCATGGACGGAGGCTGGGCTTGATCGGTCTGGCTGCTGCTCGAAGTCGAGCTTTGGGCCTGAGCGGCGGTTGCGGCGGCAAAAACCAGCGCCAGCAGAAGGGCAAAACGGCGAAAAGAAGACATCGGTATTGGGATTCCTCCACGGGAGTACGGCAGCGCCGGCACAGCGCTCCCCCCATAAGGTATTAAACCACCTTGGGGGGAGCCTTGGATGCGATCCGGCACGGATTGGACGCGCGGCGGAGGAATATGTAGCCGGATGGGCTATTTGATGTCGGCCAAATCGGTCTGCAACTGGGCCTGGTCGAAGCCGCTGGGAGCGCCTTTGGCGGTGAGCCAGTCCTGGCCGAAGAGGGTGTGGGCCTCATCGCAGTATTTCTTCCAGAAGGCGAGGGTCATGGTCTTCGGCTGGCCCCAGGTGATGCAGGTAAAGCCGTTAGCGTCATACTTGGGCACATAGACGCAGTGGCCGCCCCAACTGCCGGGCTTGGCCTTGGCGCCGCCGCCCTTGACCACATCCCACACCGCCTGGGTCTGGGCCGTCAGCGGCAGCGAGAGGCCGATGTAGACACCGGCAAAGAGCGCGATGGATTGTTGAATCTCCACCAGGATGGCCGGCTTGGGATCGGCAAAGGCCAGCAGCGCGTGGCCGGCAAAACCGTTCTTTTGCCAGTCGTTCATTACGTCCAGCTCCACGCCGCCGTTGTCCGTGTTGGGATTGCCGGGAACATAGCCGTCCCACTGCTCGTAGTAGCTTTCGATGGTGGGATCGGGCAAAGTGACAATGCCGCTGGTATTGGCGGTCCACACCTGCACGGCGTGGCCGCAGCCGGCGATGGTGCAGTCGCCGAGGGTGTCGTTCAGCATCATGCCCCAACTGGTGATGCCCTTGGTCCAGTCGGCGGCGGCGGGCGGCGGCGGAAGCGCCGGCGTGAGATAGTCGCCGAAGGCCAGCGTGCGCGTGTCGGTCTTGATGGCCTTGCGGCCCAGTTTCATCTGCGAATGATCTGCCATGGGGGAAACTCCTTGGGTGGGGAATGGCCGCAGACAGCGATGGCCGTTGAACATCCCGCTGCGGCATGGTGAAACTGTGTCAAATCTGGACAGTTTTGTCCAGAATATCCTTATAGTGCTATTAATGCGCAAACTGTTACACGGCGGCTTGCATCCATAGCGCATCATGGATGCGCTGTTTGATGCAGTGAGAATCCGCTCCCGCAATGATGCCGAATCCATCTTCCCTGCGCAAGGCCTTCAAATGCTTTACGATGAAGGGCAGCGGAGGATGAATATGCTCGACTCACTACGCAAGGGCTTCAGTTTTTTTCTGCTGAGCATGGGTGTCTCCAGCCCGGCGAAAAAGCCGCGGCCCACGTTCAAACCCGTCGCCAAGCTGGACGACGGCAAACCATGAATTGTTAGAATCAAACTATGCCGCTGACCCGCCAACAGGCTCTCGACCACTTCCACTCCCCTGACCTGATCGGCCTGGGCTTCGAGGCCGATGCTGTGCGCCGCCGCCTGCACCCCGAGGGCGTGGTCACCTACATCATTGATCGCAACATCAACTACACCAACTTCTGCACCGAGTACTGCACCTTCTGCGCCTTCTACCGGCCGCTTACCGGGCCGCGCTCGGACGAAGGCTACATACTCGACTTCGACATGATCTATGAGAAGATCGCCGAGACGCTGGAGATGGGCGGCACCGGCGTGCTGATGCAGGGCGGCATCCATCCCGACCTCAAGATCGACTGGTTCGAACGCCTCTTCAGCGGCATCAAACAGCGCTTCCCGCAAATCTGGCTGCATTGTTTAACGGCTTCGGAGATTCTGGCCATCGCCAGGTACTCCGACCTGCCCTTGCGCGAAACAATCATCCGGCTGCGCGCGGCGGGGCTGGATTCGATCCCCGGCGGCGGCGCGGAGATTCTGGACGACGACGTGCGCCGGCGCATCGCGCGCATCAAATGCAACACCGAGGATTGGGTCAGCGTGCATCGCACCGCGCACCAGCTAGGGATGCGCACCACAGCGACCATGATGTTCGGCGTCGGCGAAAGCTTTGAGCAGCGCATCAATCATTTTGAAGTGGTGCGCCGCCTGCAGGAGGAGACCGGCGGATTCACGGCCTTCATTCCGTGGAGCTTCCAGCCGGGAAACACCGCCCTCGGCGGACGCGGCTGGGAGGAAGCAACTTCAGTCGAGTACCTGAAGGTGCTGGCGATCTCCCGCCTTTATCTCGATAACATCGAGAACGTGCAGGCAAGCTGGGTGACGCAGGGATTGAAGGTCTTGGAGTTAGGACTCCACTTCGGCGGCAACGATGTAGGCTCAGTAATGTTAGAGGAGAATGTTGTCAAGGCCGCTGGCACGAGTAACTGCACCACGGAAGAAGAACTCCGCCGCATCATCCGCGACGCCGGTTTTAAACCCGTCCAGCGGGATACGCTCTACCGGACGATGTTTTTGAATTAAGTTAGCGCTCGCGTAAGCGGTTCGCTTATTTTGCCGCCGCCTCTTCCTTCAGGTAACTCTCGCTCAATGTCTTCTTCTGCCGGGCAATGGGCAAGAGTGTCGGGTAAAATTGAACGAAGGTCGTATCCACGGCAGCGTGGTCGGCGTGGCAGGAGTAACAGGCGGCGTCCTTGGGAAAGAGGCTACCGCTGACCTCATCGTCAAAGTCGAAGAATGCCCACTTGCCGGAAAATCTGGCTTCATCTTTCACGTGGACCTCGACGCCCACTACCTGCGTGCCCTGATAGTGGCCCTGCTGGTTGATGGAACCCCTGTCCATCCCCATCCGCGCCTCCAGCACCAGAACCGTCTTATCCGGCCAGGTTCCCGCCTGAAGGAATCTGGTGTAGGCCCCCGGGTTCACAAAGACGTTGTCGAACACCGTGTGCCCCGTGGCTATCGCCTTCGGGTTATAGCTCATGTCGACGCCGGTGCTCAAATAGACCCACTCGCGGTAATGCGCGGGAAAGAGCAATCGGCCGTCCTGGGTGTATGCAGGCGGATTCGGCAACTCGGCCTTCACCAAGACAGGGGCAGATCCGGCCGGGGATTGCGAGCGCGAAGCTGCGGCAAGGCAAAGGACCAGTAAAAGGCCGCCGGCCGGCAAAACGATTTTTAAATCCATTCGTACCTCCCGATACGGTCAAGGTACGCCAACGAAGGGGAATTGGTTCCGCAAATATCTGAAGCGGTGGGGATAAGAACAGTCAACCAAAGGATATAGCCCGAGCCAAGGCGCTCTGGGAGGATTGGAAAAGGAGACAGCCATGAGCAAACCTGTTGGGGTCGGTTCTTTTCACGAATGGGAAGTCCAGGAGTTGCGAAGGGACCGGGAGTTTGCTGTCGAATACCTCAAAGCAGCCATGGAAGCTCTCGATAACCCAGAGGAGCGCGCCGGCGGACTGATTATGTTGCGCGCCGCGGCCGAGGCTTACGGCGGTCTAGGCGTGGTGGCGGCGCAGGCGGGCATCAGCCGGGAGTCGCTCTATCGCTCACTCTCACCCAAGGGCAATCCCACACTGAAGACGCTGATCGCTGTGTTAAAAACCTTGGGCCTGCGGCTCTCGGTCACGCCGGCAGAGCAAGTCCTGGCGCGACAAACGAAGGCGCAAGGCGATTCTGTCGCTGCCTGATCGCGCCTGATCGGATTCCGCGGGCATGGGCATCGTCTTCCCGGCCGCTTACCGGGCGCCGACCGTGTAGATGAGCAGACCCTGCTCAGGCCAACTGAAGAGTTGCTCATGGGGCCGGCCTTCGAGGTACTCTTCCAGCGCCGCCGGGGCTTGCGGGTCCGCGCCGCGGCCGGAGACGCGCATCACCAGCAGATGCTGCTCATCTGGCACGCCGCTCTCCTCGTAGTTGACCACCTCGCGATTGCGGTAGAACGAAAGTCCATATTCGATGTCGCGGCGCACGCGAAAGACCGCGACCGTCTCGTCGCCTGGCCCCAGCTTGGCCAGCCGCTCGGCCAGCGGGCGCGCGGAGTAGGAGCGGTCCAGCAGGTGAATCACCCGCTTGGTTTGCGCAATGGCCGGAATGCCGAAGAACGGGCCGACACCGAAGAGGAAGAAAAGCAGTACAACCAGCACTCCTGAAGTGACCAGCCGCAGCCTGGCCACGCCGTAGCCTTTCACAACAATCAGGATCAGCAGCGCCGCGCCGGTCGCCGAAATCGCCGCCACCAGCAACGCCGTCAGCGGCGGCATTTGCCGGCCGTGGGCCACAAACCAGGGCAGCAGCAGCGTGGCCATGGTCATCACGCCGCAAAGCACCGCATGGCCCAGCAGAACCCAGCGGTTGAGTCCCTGCTGTCGTCGCCGGAAAAGATAGTCGCCGGTGAGGATGGTGATGGGCGGAATCGAGGGCAGGATGTAGCCCGGCAGCTTGGATTCCGAGAGGGAGAAGAAGGCGATGGGAATCAGCGCCCACAGGACTAGGAACTCCGGGAAAGCGTCGCCGGGGCGGCCGGCGCAGGGCTTGCAGTTCATTGAGTTGCGCGCCCGCCACTCGCAGACCGAGGTCTGGATGCCGTCGATCAGCGCCCGCACCGCGACCACTGTCCAGGGCATCACCGCCAGCAGCGCCACCACCAGGTAATACCAGAAGGGCTGCTGATGCTCATAGCGATTGGTGGCAAAGCGCTCCAGGTTATGTTCCAGGAAAAACACACGGAAAAAGTCGGGATTCTTGTACTGGACGGCGATAAACCAGGGCAGAACCATGGCAAAGTAGAGCGCAACCCCCGGCCACCAGAAGGAGCGCCACAGAATGGACCACTCGCGGCGCAGGTAGGCGAAGGCGGCCACAATCACGAGAGCCAGAAAGGGCGCCACCGGCCCCTTGGCCAGCGTGGCCACGCCAGTAAAGAAGTAGATGTCGAAGAGCCAGAACTTGGAGTCGGTCTCGTACCAGGCGTACCAGCCCAGAAGGCCGATGGCCAGCGGCGCGGCCATCTGCATATCGGTGGAAGCGCCGCGGGCAAAGCCCATGATGCCGGCGCAGGCGACGGTGATCAGCGCCGCGTCCAGATGGCCGCCCGGACGAAAGCGCCTCATATGCAGGTAGATGAGCGCCACCATGATGAAGGCGAAGGTGGCCGAGGGCAGGCGCGCCGTCCAGTCGTGCACGCCGAAGTCCTGGAAGACGAACATCGCCCGCCAGTAGTAGAGCGCGGGCTTTTCCAGCCAGGGCTGGCCATAGAGGTAAGGGGTGACGCAGGCGCTTAGCTTGCCCTTCAGGGTGTGCGCCGCATCGAAGCGATCCAGCATCTCGTGCGCGATCTGGGCATAGCGAGGTTCATCGGCTCCCACCAGGCCCAGGCCGGCGCCGCCGGTAAGCGGGGTCTGACCATAAACCAGGAAAAAGAGGGCAAAACCGAGAAAGACGGTAGCCTCGCGAACGACGGCCCAACAGGGCAGTCGCCTGCGCCAGCTTTGAGGCAAACCCGGAGCGGATGGTTCTTGAATAGTTTCCACTTCCAGCGTTTCTCCAACGGGGCCTTCACGCAGACAGGCAATCGCCGCTCCGGTCAGGACAATGGGGGGAGCTGACCGGCTTCGGCTAGGTTTCCGCGCATCTTTGCAACGCGGGGTTCGGGCTGCGCCTCAACAGGGTCAAGGCTAACAGATTCGGGCGGAATCTCCATAAGCTTATCCGTCCGCTTCTCCTTCAAGCAAGGCCACGCTGGGACGCAATTGGGCCAGAATCTCCTCGCGAGCGCGCTCCAGCGGCCCCTCCAGCACACAGCCGGAGGCGCTTACGTGGCCTCCTCCGCCCAGCCGCTCGGCAATCGCGGCCACATTCACATTCCCTTTGCTGCGCAAGCTCACTTGAATGCGCCCCTCCGGCTGCTCGTAGAGAAAGACAGCGGCTTCCACCCCGGAGACGCACAAGGCAAAGTTCACAATGCCCTCGCAGTCCTCCTCGACAGCGCAGGCGCGCTTCATGTCCTGACAGGTCACCCATAGCCATGCCAGCCGGCCCTCGTGCCGCAGATTGCCCAGCGCCGCGCCCAGTAGCAGCAGCTTGGAGGCGGGCGTGGAAAAATACACCTGCTGTGCGATGCGCAGCGGGTCGGCCCCGGCCACCACCAGTTCCCGCGCCAGAGCGAAGGTGGAAGCTTGCGTCCCCCCGTAGCAGAAGCCCCCGGTGTCGGTGAGCACCGTGGTGTAAAGGCAGGTGGCCATCTCCGGCGTCACCTGGGCCCCGGCGGCCTTCGCCAAGCGGTAGACCATCTCGCCCACGCTGGCCACCGAGCGGTCAATCCAGTTCAGGTCGGCGTAGGCACGGCCGGTGGCATGGTGATCGATGTTGACCTTGAAGAACTGCTCCAGGCCGATCAGCCGGGTGCGTTCCAGCCCGTCGCACTCCAGCAGAATCACAGCGTCGTAGGGGCCGTCGACGCGCTGGGCGGTACGAATGCCGTCCGCGCCCGGAAGCGCGCGATGGATCTTCGGAACCCGCTCCGCCGTCACCAGGTCGGCTTGCTTGCCCAACTGCTCCAGAAGCATTCCCATGGCCAGCATCGAGCCTACCGCATCGCCGTCCGGCCGGGTGTGAGAACAGACCAGAAACCGCTCGCCACGGCGCAAAACATCGAGAATCTCTTCGATCCGGATCGCCGGCGCGGGATCGGCCGCGGAGCCCGGAATGGGGACGTGCGCCTCGTCCGGCGTGGCGGGCGCGGCGCTCTTTGGATGAAAAGCTAGATTGCGATTGGAATGATCCATGCGTGGCTACTCGACCTGTACCTTTGGCTCTGCCGCGTGCGTCTGCCCACCGGGCGCCAGCTGCGCTTGCGCCTTCTGCCGCTTGCGCTGCCGGTCCATCAGCTCTTCTATGCGCGCCTGGAAGCGCCCCGAGCGGTCGGCCAGGAAGCTGAGTTCCGGCACATGGCGCACCCCCATCCTCTCCTTCAGTTCATAACGGATGTAGCCCTTGGCCGCCTCTAGGCCGGCCACAGTCTCTTCTTCGGCCTTGGCAATGTCCTGAACGGCGCTGTCGACGGCGACATACACCCGCGCCGACTTGCCGCCGGGATTCAACGCCACCTCGGTGACGTAGCAGAGATTGATGCGCGGATCGACCAGCTCGCCCTCGATGAGCACGCCGATCTCCTCGCGCAGCGTCTCCGCCACCCGGTCCTGATGGTGCTTCCTCGCTCTGTGCTCCGGCATAAACCCTTCCTCGTACGGGGTGAACAATCAGCATACCAGAGGCGCGGCTAAAGGCGGGGGAAAAGCTGGCGGCCATGGCTTTTTAGGCGGATGCCGTTCATGCGATTGTTCCAGGGAAAGAGAAAGCCTGACTGCGTGGAAGGTAAATCGGTGCTATTCTGCTTCAAGAAGCGCCATGGAAACTCCCATTGAACGCAATCTCGAAGAGATCATCCGACTCTGCCGGAGATATAAGGTGCGCCGCTTGGCGGTCTTCGGTTCTATACTGCGCGGAGACTTCGACCCGCTGCGCAGCGATGCGGACTTCTTAGTGGAGTTCGATGCGGTTCCGGTTGCGCTCCGGATGCAGAACTATTTTGCCTTACGGGAAGCGCTTGCTTCCCTGTTGTCGCGCTCCGTGGACCTGGTCGAGGACGGCGCGATTCGCAATCCTTACATTCTCCAGAGCGTCGCTGAGCAGCAGCGAGTCCTCTATGCAGCGTGAAGCCAAAGCATATCTTTGGGATATAGCGAATGCCGCCGCCAGCATCCGCGCCTTCACCGACGGCAAGGATCTGGATGTATATCTCAACAATGATATGTTGCGCGCAGCTGTCGAGCGAAAATTCGGGATCGTGGGTGAGGCTCTTTCGCAATTGCTGCGCAATTTTCCTTCATACCTGACAAGATCACGCTGGTCGGCGATATCGTCGGCTTTCGCAACCAAATCGTTCACGGTTACGCAACCGTGCGAGACGATATCGTCTGGGAGATCGTTCAGGTTTATCTCCCCCGGCGGCACAGGGAAGTAGTCCAGTTGCTCGAAGAGCCGGATGCACAAGTTGATTGAATTGAACTGAACCTCGATAGCCCCCGGTAGCCGCGATCAATGCATGGCATGCTGTTCGACGTGCTTGGGATCGTTGTGTTTGAGCAGGAACGAAAGGAAGAACATAGCGGCCGATCCTGTTCCCAGGACCACGTAGACGTCGATGAACGACATGGCGGAGGCCTGCATCATGAACTCGCGATAGATTTGAGCTATGACGGCGCCCTGGGTTCCAATAGCTCCCAATCCGGCGCTGCGGGCACGCATAGCCATGGCTTGAAAATTGAATATCATGCCAGGGTCGCCGAGGCTCAAATGGTCAGCCAGCCGGGCAAGATGAAATTGCTGACGCCGGGCCAGAATCGTTTGCACCCCGGCAGCGTCGAAGCTGCTGCCGATGTTGCGCATGAAATTGGTCAGTCCCGAAACCGCATCGCTCTTGTCTCGCGGAACTCCAAAATAAGAGGCGGTAACCGACGGAACGAAGATAAAGCCCACCGGCGCAAACTGCAGCAGCATGATGCCGCAGGCGACCCCCAAGCTGACTCCTAAAGTGAGCAGTTTCGCAGAGAAGAACAATCCGGCGGCGGAGAACAGCCAGCCCATGGCGATCACATACTTGACCGGAAATTTGGCGGTCAGCATTGCCACAATGGGCATGGTCAAAAACAGGATTGCGGCGCCGACGGAAACAACCAGTCCCGCCTGCTGCGCCGAATAGCCAACGACCATCTGGAGAAACTGCGGCATCAGAACAGCGGCGGAAAACGAGACGGTTCCAGCCAGGAACATCATGATATTGACGCCGCTAAAATTGAAGTTCGCGAATAATCTGACGTCGACCAGGGGTTCCTTTTGCCGCCACTCCCACACGCCCAGCAGGCAGAGACAGACAACGAAAATCACGGCCAGGGAAAGAATGAAACTCGATCCAAACCAGTCGTCCTCCTGTCCTTTTAGCCTCTTGCAAAATTCCAGAGGCAAGGCTGAATAGTGTTTTGAGGAGGGGAATTCGGCTTTAGGATAGGAGTGTCAAAGCCAAATCCCAGCCGGAAGGATTCCCCTCTTCATGCAGCTTACCTT
>Ga0302319_10001594_pt1 | contig 50432 bp, 50 predicted proteins | sample Bog_T0_2_FD_203319 | JGI IMG/M metagenome (GOLD analysis project Ga0302319, IMG submission 203319) | Peat permafrost microbial communities from Stordalen Mire near Abisko, Sweden - Bog_T0_2 | ecosystem: Environmental > Terrestrial > Soil > Wetlands > Peat | place: Sweden: Abisko, Stordalen Mire... | reverse complement strand
ACCGATGAGCAGCACGCAGAGGCGCTGGCGACGTGCCAGGCGGGCAAAGGCGCGCTCGAGTGAACGGAAAGCGGCAGGCTGATCGAGGCCGGAGGGATTTCGAGAAGAGACAAGAATCAACGCCGCGGTGGCTCCCAATAGAAGGAGTTCGATCAGTGCCAGGGAGAACGGGGCGAGGCGCAGAAGTAGGTTTTGCATCGTGACTGTGCCGAGCAATTGCTGGCGAGGACTACTTTACGTCAGTTGCCGCGCGCAAGGAAGGCGTATCACGAGCAGTGTCTTAACGCCGGTAGTGGCTCAGTTTGAATTTATCCTCTTTCGTGAGGGATCTCCCGCGGATACAGCCAATGGGAGATCCTTCGCTCCGCCTGAAAAACGGCTGCGCTCAGGATGACGCCGGAATCTGAGCCGAGAATTCAGATTGAGCCACTACCCAAACGCCTTCAGGCTGGAGCTTTTTCTTTGTCAACGGTCTTCTCGAACAATCCGTCGACGATCTGAATCATTTCGTTATCCACGGTGCGGTTGCGGGAGATGGCCTCGAGCAGAGGGATCGAGACGATCTTGTTGGAGCGCAGCGCAGCCATGCAGCCGAATTCGCCGCGGTGCACCATGTCGATGGCGCCGAGGCCGTAACGCGTGGCCAGTACGCGGTCGAAGGCGCTGGGAGAGCCGCCGCGCTGGATGTGTCCGAGGACGACGGCGCGGGTTTCGAAGCCGGTGCGCTTTTCAATTTCACGGGCGAGGATGTTGGCGACGCCGCCGAGCTTGACGTGGCCGAACTCGTCTTTGCCCATGTCTTGCAGAACGGGACTTCCCTGGCCGGGTTCGGAGGTAAACTTTGCGCCTTCGGCTACGACCACGATGGAAAAGTAGCGTCCGCGCTCGTGGCGCTGGTGGATGGAGTCCGCGACCTTATCGATATCGAAGGGGCGCTCGGGGATGAGGATGACGTCAGCGCCGCCGGCGATGCCACTGTAGAGAGCGATCCAGCCGGCGTCGCGTCCCATGACTTCCACCACCATCACGCGGTTATGAGCTTCGGCGGTGGTGTGAACGCGGTCGAGGGCTTCACAGACAATGTTGCAGGCGGTGTCGAATCCGAAAGTGTAATCGGTCCCACCGAGATCGTTGTCGATGGTCTTGGGGACGCCGACGACTTTGGCCCCGTGTTCGTGAAGTTTTTGAGCGACCGAAAGAGTGTCGTCGCCGCCGATGGCGATGAGAGCCTCGATCTTGTTCTTCTCGAGCGAAGCCAGGCAACGGTCAATGCCGTCGGCACGCTTGGAGGGATTGGTGCGGGATGTGCGCAGGATGGTGCCGCCGCGAGGCAGAATGCCGCCGACCGTGTCCAGATCGAGGGGCATGGTCTTGTCGTCGATGACGCCGCGCCAGCCTTCCATGAAGCCGACGAATTCGTCTTCGTAGGTGAAGATGCCCTTGCGAACTACCGCGCGAATTACGGCGTTCAGGCCGGGACAGTCGCCTCCCCCGGTCAACATTCCAATCTTCATGGTTCGGCTCCAATGTATATTCAGATGAAAATTCCTGGGATGCACTCCGGGCATTGGGCTGGGTGAAGCGGCAGCCTGGGCGCGGGTCAGCAGTCGCCGGGAAGGTATAAGATTATCACTAAATGGGCAGTGATTCCTTTCTGGGAAGTCACCTCCGACACCGGCCGACAGCAGTTTCCGGCAACACTTCCGGCAACACTGCAGTGGTCCATCGAAAGTTGCCGAAATCACGACCTCGCCCCATCGCGATCCTGGTCCGATTCCGCTAAAATGCGAGCGACCCACTATGCATCCGAGGGAAACGATGATTTCTAAGTTGGTCCGCAAAGCGCGCACTGTGACTGACACTTTTCACGACTTCTACCGCGAGCCACTCGCGTCTTTCCAAGCGCTAGAAAAAGGGTTAGAGGATCGCCGGCAGCCCGTTTCCCCGGAGTTGGTGTCCCGGGTCCTTAGTGCCTACGAGGCCGCCAAACGTGACCAGCGGTCCGCGGGTGCCGAGTATCAAGCCAACGGCGAATGGACTACGCTCATTGAGGCGAAATTGAGAGCCTTTCGGGACCAGGGATCTATGGGAGAGGTTCTGGGCTCGTTTTTCCGCCACGAAGATGCTTTCATTGGCCTCTCAGACTATGCCACGCCGCCTTATCTGAAATCCCGCCGGAACCTGATGATCCGCACGCTCTTCGTGAACTCCATGCTGCACGACTATCGCGTTTGGACCGATTTGACCGGAAAGAAAATAGAAGCGGTTCGCACTCCGTGGGCGGGCAATCCTTTCGGGTACTTCATTGACGGAACCTTAGCGGTTCCGGCCACCTTTCGGCATCACTACATCGCCGAGAAGGCCGTGGCGTTGATGAATAGCAAGGGAGTTCTGGCAGAAATCGGAGGCGGGTGGGGTGACGTTGGCTTCTTCGCCTTGAGATTTCCGGGCGTGCATTACGTAGACATCGACCTCCCTGAAATCCTGCTGCTGGCTTCGTACTGGCTGTGCAGCATCCTGCCGGATCGAAAGATCGTCCTCTATGGCGAGCAAGATTCCAAGACGGTGCTCGCCAACATCGAAGAGTATGATGCGATTTTGTTCCCGAACTTTTGCCTACCCTTAATGCCCAAGGATTCCGCGGATGTTTTCGTGAACACGCACAGCCTGTCGGAGATGCGGCCGGAGACCATTCAAGAATATCTAGGACAGATTGCCCGCACTTGCAGAGGATATTTCTTGCATGAAAACAGCGACCGACCGTATCACACCCTGGGGCACACCGAAATTCCCGCCTCGTCGTCTTCGATGGAAGGATTTAGGCTACTGAGCAAAGCGATGTCTCCATGGAAGGCGGGTGGCGGCCGCTATCGCGAGTTTTTGTACGAGCGAACGGCGGCATAATTGTCGGGGGCCAGTCGGTCCGCCCCTTTCAGCGCCGAGTCCCGAAGTGATAGCTGGCCTGAGTCGTCGCCACAGAGGGTTTTCCGTCCACCAACTGAGGCTCGTACACGAACTGCTTAGCGGCGGCGACGACAATATCGACGAACGGCTGATCGCCACCAAGGACCTTGACATCCTGAACCTTGCCGTCCTCACCAATCGTGATGGTCAGATACACAGACCCCGATTTTCCCGCTAATTCCGGCGGCACTTGGGGGTCGGCCCCGGACACTTTGCGCGGCCACAGAACCGACGCTCCCTCGTTGGTCAAAACTCCCGCCCGAAACTCCGGCCGGTAAGCGATCGTGGACATGCATTCCACCTGTCCGTTGGTGGAGTCGCCTTTCTTGCTGACTGTAAAGTGGAATCCAAGCTGGCTCTCAACTCGAATGGGGCTTCCGTTAAGGAGGTATGGGCGGAAGCGGAAATTCCGGAGCGCATCCACGCTGGCGCCGACCAGCACCGGATTGCCATCAACGGGCTCACTGAGTAAAATCTTTCCGGTTTCGTCCACTAGGATTTTGAAGATCACGTCGCCTTGAAGCCCTGCCGTCAAGGCCAATGTCGGGTACTCCGGTAAAGCTTTGTGTTCGATAAGCCCAAGCATCACCCCGCCCGCAACGCGAATCATGCGTGGGCGATTGGGCTGAACATCCGGCTGAGCGGCAGTGCCATCCTGGGCGGATGCGACTGCGGCGCAACACACGAGTAACGCAACGGCTGTTTTGATTCGACGCATGCGACCTCCAGCGGTACGATTCCCCATCTTAGCTCTTCAGTCCGATGGCGGCGGCTTCCTGTTGGTCGTGGACTTGCTCGGCGCGGCGGAGCGCGGATTGCACGTTGTCGCAGATGTTTTCCGCGCCGACTAGTTCTTCGAACTCGGCCTGATGAATCAGGCTGGCGGGTTGTTCGCGTGCGCCACAGAGAATCAGGGTTCGTTTGGTGGCGTGCAGTTGGCGGGCGACGTCCTCGATGGCGAATACTCCGGTAGCGTCGAGAGCGGTCATGTTGCGCAGGCGGAGGATGACGACGGGCGGGAGCGTGCTCAGGTTTTCGGTGACGACGGAGAGTTTGTCGGTGGCGCCGAACAGGAACGGTCCGTGGATGCGGAAAATGGTGACGTAATAAGGGATGTCTTTGTCCTGCAGGATGTGCATGCGGCCGTCCTCGACATAATCGTCGGTGACCTCGGAGACGGTGGTAGTGGAGGCGACGCGGCTGATGAAGAGTAGAGCGGCGAGGGTCATTCCGGCTTCGACGGCGACGGTGAGGTCGGCGAAGACGGTGAGGGAAACGGTGACCAGCCAGACGCTGATGTCAGTCCTGGTGAGCTTGAGGAGTTGGGGGATTTCGCGCCACTCGCCCATGTTGTAGGAGACCACCATGAGAATTCCCGCGAGCACAGCCAGAGGCACGTGGCTCACCAAGGGAGCGGCAAAGAGCAGGATGCAAAGAAGAGTGAGAGCGTGGATTATGCCGGCGATGGGAGACTGAGCGCCAGCGCGAATGTTGGTGGCGGTGCGGGCAATGGCGCCGGTGGCGGGAAGTCCGCCAAACATGGGGGAGACGATGTTGGCCACGCCCTGGCCGAGGAGTTCGACGTTGGGATTGTGGTGGTCGTTGCTCATGCGGTCGGAAACCACGGCGGACATGAGGGATTCGATGGCGCCGAGCATGGCAATGGTGAATGCGGGGCCGAGCAGGCCGTGGATGAGGTCGGTGCGGAAGCGGGGCAGCAAGAAGTGAGGCAAGCCAGCCGGGATTCCGCCGAAACGGGAGCCAACGGTTTCTACCGGCAGCTTGAACAGCACGACGGCGACGGTGCCCAGCAAGAAAGCGACAATGGCCCCGGGGATGCGGTCGGAGATGGCGCGGCAGAGGATGATCACCAGCACCGTGCCCGCGGCCAGCGCGGTCGCGGTGTAGGAAAGCGTGTGGAAGCTGGCGGCCAGAGCTTCCATGCGCTGCCAGAAAACGCCGGGGACTTTGGCGAGCTGCAGGCCGAAGAAGTCCTTGACCTGAGTGCTGGCGATCAGGATGGCGATGCCGTTGGTGAATCCGATGACCACGGGGCGGGGGATGAACTTGACCGCCGTGCCCATGCCGGCGATGCCCATGATCATGAGCAGGACTCCGCCCATCATCGTGCACATGAAAAGGCCATCGACACCGTGCAGCGTGACGATGCCGGCGATAACCACGACGAAAGCGCCGGTGGGTCCGCCGATTTGGGTCTTCGAGCCACCCAGCAAGGAAATCAGAAAACCAGTGACGATGGCGCAATAGATACCGGCCTGGGGTGTAAGTCCGGAGGCGATGGCAAAGGCCATGGCCAGAGGCAATGCGACCAAGCCCACGGTAATGCCGGCAACCAGATCGCGGAGAAATTTGCTGGCGTTGTAGTCCCGCAGGCAGAGGACAGACTTCGGGAGCCAACGCTCATCAAGGAAAACACGCGCCATTGTTTTATTATGCCGCAACGGTGAGCAAAAGAAACGGAAGAACTGGCAGTGGTGCAGTTTGACCCGCAACGGCGGTGTGCTTACGGGAGATCCCCTTCGACTTCGCTCAGGGCAGGCTCTCGTCCCGCTGGAGAAAACGCGGGCCTTCGGAATGACGCCGGAAAGATGGAACCGCGGCGTTTGCGCTGCGGCGCAAGTTTCGGCACAATGCTCCACTGGCATGAATAAGACTCTGGCAATTCTGGGATGGGGAACGGTAGCGGTGCTCGGCGCCGTGGCAGTGGGCGCGGTGGCGGTGCGTCGGGGAGAACCTATCAACGCGCTGTGGCTGGTGGTCGCGGCGACTTGCTGTTACGCACTGGGGTACCGCTTTTACAGCAAGTTCATCGCGACGAGGATCCTCGCTCTGGATGGCCTGCGGGCGACTCCGGCGGAGCGACTGGAGAACGGGCGCGATTTTCTGGTGACGAATAAGTGGGTGGTGTTTGGACATCACTTTGCGGCGATCGCGGGGCCGGGTCCGCTGGTGGGGCCGGTGCTGGCGGCGCAATTCGGATATCTTCCGGGGACGATGTGGGTGCTCGCGGGGGCAGTGTTTGCGGGATGCGTGCAGGATTTCGTGATTCTGCTGTTCTCGGTGCGGCGCGACGGCAAATCGCTGACGGAGATGGCTAAGGACGAGATCGGGCGCGTGGGGGGATTTGTCGCCTACGTGGCGGTGATTGCGATTTTAATTATCCTGCTGGGTGTGGCGGCGCTGATCGTGGTGAATGCACTGAAGGCGAGTCCGTGGGGCACGTTCACTATTGCGATGACGATGCCGATCGCGCTGCTGATGGGGGTTTACCTGCGGAGGATTCGTCCGGGGAAGGTGCTGGAGGTATCTGCGCTGGGATTTGTTCTGGTACTGGCGGCGATTTGGGGCGGGCAGTACGTATCGCAGAATGCGGCGCTGGCGCGGATGTTTACGTTCAGCGCGCCGACGTTGGCGATTCTGATCATGATTTACGGGTTTGCCGCGTCAGCCTTGCCGGTGTGGCTGCTGCTGGCGCCCCGCGATTATCTGAGTACGTTCGTGAAGCTGGGGACGATCGCGCTTTTGGGAGTGGGGATTGTGGCGCTGCATCCCACGCTGCACATGCCGGCACTGACGCGGTTTGTCGACGGGACGGGGCCGGTGTTTGCAGGGAAGATATTTCCCTTTGCTTTTATCACCATTGCTTGCGGAGCGATCAGCGGATTTCACGCGCTGATTTCGAGTGGGACCACTCCGAAGCTGATTGCGCGGGAGACCGAAACACGCATGGTGGGCTACGGCGCGATGATGTGCGAGTCGGCAGTGGCGGTGATGGCGATCATCGCGGCGTGCGTGATGCAGCCGGGAATTTATTTCGCGATCAACAGTCCGGCGGCCATTGTTGGGCAGGCGCCTGCGACGGCGGCGGCAACGATTTCCAGTTGGGGATTTCCGGTAACCGCAGCCGACATGCAGGCGCTGGCACACGCGGTGGGAGAGCAAACGCTTTACAACCGGACCGGGGGAGCGCCCGCGTTTGCGGTGGGGATGGCGCACATTTTTTCGCACAGTTTGGGCGGGGAGACGTTGATGGCGTTGTGGTACCACTTTGCGATCATGTTTGAGGCGTTGTTTATCCTGACGATTCTCGATGCGGGCACGCGGGTGGCGCGCTTCATGGTGCAGGATGCGCTGGGGCATGTGTATGAGCCACTGGGGCGGACCAGTTGGTATCCGTCGATTCTGGCGACCAGTGGGCTGATCGTGGCGGCTTGGGGATATTTTCTATGGCAGGGAGTGAAGGATCCGCTGGGCGGGATTAATTCGCTGTGGCCGCTGTTTGGCATTGCGAATCAACTACTGGCGACGGTGGCGTTGTGCGTGGCGACGACGATCATTATTAAGACAGATCGGATCAAGCATCGGGCGAAGTATGCGGCGGTGACGCTGGTGCCGCTGGCATGGCTGGTGGCGGTGACGTTTACGGCGTCGTGGCACAAGATGTTCGATCCGAATCCACGAGTAGGATTTCTCGCGCAGGCGCGGGCGCTGTCGGCAGGTCCGGCGACGGGGGTGACGGGACGGCTGATCTTCAACAACCGGCTGGATGCCGCGGTCACGGGAATACTGGTGGTGATGGTGACGCTGGTGCTGGTGGAATCTCTGCGGCAGTGGTGGGGAATTTTGAGCGGAGCGAGAGAAGCGCGGGTGAAGGAATCGCCGTTTGTAAGGACGCGGCTGGTGGAGGAGCAGGGATGAAGCGGGTGCGCGAGGGAACCCGTGTTTTCGCGGCGACTTTGTTCGCGACGCTGCGGGAGATTTTTGATGAAGCGGCTTATGCGCGGTTTCTGAGTCGGGCTGGGACCGTGTCGTCGAGGGCAGAGTACGCGGCGTTCCGGCGGGAGTTCGAGGATGCGAAAGTGCGGCGGCCGAAGTGCTGTTAGGCGATTCTATCGTCCCCAAGCGCCTCGCTGCGCTGGGCGGGACAGCCGAGGGGGCTGTCCCCACACGGACCTTTGACGGCCGAGTTGTCCCACCGACGGTAGGAACTGTCCCCTCACACCGATCATGACACCAGTTCAGCTCTAGGTTCTGCGCGGGTTCCGCGCTACACTGCACTCACATGCGAGTTCTGGGTATTGATTGTGGCGGGGAATACACCGGGTACGGGGTGGTCGAGATGCACTCCGGGGGACGGCTCGTGTGCCTGACGTGCGGGGCGATCAAGCTTTCGCCGCGGGAAACTCTGGCGCGGCGGCTGTCGAGGATTTACGACGGATTGGGAGCGCTCATTGTGGAGCATCGTCCGGATGAAGTGGCGATTGAAGGAATTTTCTACGCGCTGAATGTGAAGTCGGCGCTGAAACTGGGGCAGGTGCGGGGAGTGGCGATGCTGGCGGCGGCCGCGGCTGGGCTGGAGGTTGCGGAATATTCGCCGCTGACGATCAAGTCGTCGGTGGTGGGATATGGGCGGGCGGAGAAGCAGCAGGTGCAGCACATGGTGACGCGCCTGCTGGGACTGGCGGCGGCTCCGGAGCCGATGGACGCGTCGGACGCACTGGCTATCGCCATCTGCCATCTGCACACGGCTGGAACGCTGGAAAGGCAGAGGGTCGCGGCGCGGTGAGGATGCGAGCTTCCTTGATGCTGACTTTCCTGATGCGGGCTTTCTTGATGCAGGTCAGGCTGCGCTGGCGGGCGGTTGGGATGGCAGCGCTGGCGCTGGCGGGAATGTCAGCGCTGTTGATGGCACAGCAGGCGGTGAGCGACGGGGTGGCTTCGACGGCCGTGGTCACCTTTAGCCTGGACTTTCCGGAGTCAAATCCTGAGCACTACTCCATCGCGGTCGACGGGAACGGTCGCGCGAGCTATGAGAGTACGGTGAAGGTCGCGGAGGATTCCGAGGCGGAAACGTACCGGTTGGAATTCGACGTATCGGCGGGAAATCGTGAGCGGGTCTTCGAGTGGACGAAAGAGGCGAAGTATTTTGCCGGCAAGATTGAGTCGGGCCGCAAACTGGCTTTTACGGGGGCGAAGATCCTGAGCTACCAGGATGGACAGCGGTCGAACACGGCCCGGTACGGCTACTCGAATCTGGAGCCGGTGCGGCAGTTGACGGCTCTATTCCAGAACATGGCAGAGACGCTGGAGTACGGACGCAGGCTGGCTTATTACCATCGCTATCAGAAGCTGGCGCTCGACGAAGAGTTGAAGCGCATGGAGGCGCAGGCGAGGAATAACGAACTCAGTGAGATCCAAGGGGTGAAGCCGGTATTGCAGCAGATTGTTGAGGATGCTTCGGTGATGAATGTGGTGCGGGCGCGGGCGAAGGAGTTGATCCAGATGGGGAGTAGCGCAGGAGCGGGGCGGTGACTATTGGGCTGGCGCCGCAAGAGGAAGGCTTAAACACGGAGGGCACAGGGGAACACAGGGGACTGGGAAAGTCCGCAGAAACGGGATGAGAATTAAGACGCTCCAGTGACCGGATTTTGATGACACTGTTGGATCTAGGCCGTGTTCTAATAGCCGGGAAAGTACGTTGGAGGCTGCTATGTACAAGCCACGATTTTACGCGATGGTAATGACGGCCTTGGCCTGCGCGCTATTGGCGCTGCCGGCCGCGGCTGAATCGCAGGCCCGCATCGTTCGCTTGAGCGACGTGCAGGGCAGGGTGCAGATCGACAAGAATTCGGGATTGGGCTTCGAGAACGCGTTCACCAATCTTCCCATCACGCAGGGAACTCAACTGCGGACGGGGGAGAACGGGCGTGCCGAGATTGAGTTCGAGGACGGGAGCACGCTGGGGGTCACGCCCAACACAACGGTCGAGTTCAGCAGGCTGGGATTGAGCGAGGCGGGCAAGCGCGTTTCCACGGTGGATCTGGTGGAAGGGCGGGCATACGTGAACTGGCTGGGGAAGAGCGGCGACGAATTTACGCTGAATTTTTCCCGCGAGAACGTGGAACTGAGCCAGGCTGCGCACTTCCGGGTGGCAAGTTCTTCGACCCAGGCGGAGATCGCCAGTTTCAAGAATGAGTTGGAAGTGGTCGGTCCATCGGGCACGGTGAAGGTGGACAAGAAGAAAATGGTCAGCTTCGACGTGGACGACAATGATAAGTCGGCCGTGGCGAAGAATTTTGAAGCCGATCCTTACGACGAGTGGGACAAGCTGTCGATCGAGTATCACGATCAGTATGCGAAGAATAACTCCACGCCTTATGGGTACGGCGCCAGCGACTTGAGCTATTACGGCGGCTACAGCAACATCCCCGGCTACGGCATGATGTGGCAGCCTTACTTTGCCGGAGTGGGATGGAATCCGTTCATGGACGGCGCGTGGTCGTGGTATCCGGGCATGGGATTCATGTGGGCGTCGGCGTATCCGTGGGGCTGGATGCCTTATTACTACGGGAACTGGGCCTACGCACCCGGCTTTGGCTGGGGATGGCAACCTGGCGGCTGGACCGGGTGGCATGGAGGAATTCGTTACGTGGGCGCTGCGGCCGCGGGATTTCATGCTCCGGTTGCGCCGAAGGGTACGGTGAGCACGGTTGCGGTGGGCAAAGGTGGGGTGGTGATAACGAATGCTCCTGCGCCGCGCACGGTTGTAAACAGTGGGTCGGCTGGGTTGGGTATTCCCCGTGGAGCGTATGGGGATCTGCACCATTTGAATACGCAGGTGGCGAAGACGGGGTCCGTGGAACTGCACGCGGCACCGCAGTTTGCGGCGAGTTCTCCGCGGACGGGATTTGGCTTTGGCGCCCCCGAGCCGGCCAGTGCTGGCGGCGTGGGCCACGTGGGTGGGGCGTCGGCGGGACATGCCTCCGGTGGAGGCGGGCACACGGGACACTAAGAGCCGGCCAGTTGTTGCGAGCAAATCAGGCGGCGGTCAATTGCCAATGAGTCATGATGCCTGGGACTGTTGAAAAACTCACACACCAGAAAATCGCCGAAAACACTTTGCGATAGTAAGCCCTATAAACGACGATCCCCGTTTTGGTAGACATTTTCTACCTCTCCAACTTTGGCTGTTTTGACAAAACGGGACTTTTTCGACAGCCGCGGCTGGTTACGTCAGTCACGAGTCCGTACAGCCGGGAACAACTACACTCACTGCGGGGTCTTTATCTTCATGGCGTTCGGCAAATTGTTCCCTGCGACTGCGTGGTGCATGGGGCGAATGGCTTCACGTCCAGCCCGTCGCGTTTATGCTTGTGTTTTTGTCCTCGCCTTCATTTGGGCCGCCGTTACATTTGTGCATCTAAGACGCTCTAAGGCTCAAGCCCAAAAGCTTATACAGGCTCTTGAATTGTTGGATGTAGGAAGCAGTAGCAATGCGGACGTTCAACGAATCTCGAAGGAGTTCAGTCAGTATGAGGTCGCCAGCGAAGACCGGTACGGGGTTCATGAAGTTAACTTTGAAATCGCAGAAACCTCGGTAGTCAGACATGTGGTTCACTCTGGGGCGATATTGCGCGCAGGAATCGGCACTCGGGACGGCAAGGTGGTTGATGTCGGTGTCATGTTCGAGCGTCAAGTCTCGGGTGGCAAATTGGCTGCAATTATTTCAGAGGCTCGCGAACAATCAGGAACCTGCCAGAATCCCTACTGCGTCGGCAATCCGATTGGGAAGCGGTTCGTTTTCAGCAGACTCGACATGCGCGCGACACCGGAGCAGAAAAGACGCGCCTTTGATCTAAACCTCGACTGGCTGACTCGGTTCAATGGCGAAGCCAGAATCTGCGACTTGTCTCCACCTGCTTGGGAGGAATGGAAGGTTCAGGACCCTGGCGACGTTCCACTCCTCCGGTCCACATACCAATGTCCCTGAGTTGCATGGGCTGGCGTAATATCCCCATTTGCACTCATCGACCGCCGCTCGCAGCTTTTCCGCAGCCCCGTTTCTTCAGTACGCTTATGAAGTACGATTCGGTGATCCGCTCTAAGCCCCTCAAGGCGCTAACTCTCCGGGACGCAGCAGGAAGAGAACTCTGAGGTCGATGATCGCGTGGAGTGCCATGGGCAGCCACAAGCTTCCGGTGGCGAGAAAGATCACTCCCATTACGGCTCCCAGCAGCCCGGTGCCGATGATCCCGGACAGTCCCTGATAGCCGTGGGCGAGACCAAAGGAAATGCACGCAACCGCTGGCGCGATCCAAAGGCCGGCGTGCCAAGGCCCGTCGGAGAGATATCTGATCAGGAATCCGCGATGCAGAACTTCCTCGCAAATGCCTGCGGTGACTGAAACCAGTGCGAACCAGGAACGCTCTTCCTGGGTTACGGGAAGGATGAAAGCCAGGCCCTTAAAGGCCTTCAAGGTCTTGTCTCGCAGCTTTCCGCACCGCCGGGTTAGAACCACTTGCGCCAGGGAGCCAGCCACAGACGCGACGGCGAAGCCCCAAGCAAAGGACGTGCCGATTTTCTGTGGCGTGGTTTGACGCACCGCCGGCCATATAAAGAAAACGCTGGAGCCGAAGGCAATCCAGGCGAGAAGCACGGCAATCCATTCGACGGCCACGATTCTCCGATAGCAAAAGATCTTTCTGCGGGGATTGGTGCCGGTCTTCAGCGCGCGGGTTTCGAGCGCATCCCAGATAGGGACGCCAACAAACAGGAACAAAGCCAGCGCGTGTTCGAGGGTGATCATGCGGTCAATTTATAACATTCCCTCATAACATGCTCGACCTTCCAGACGAATGATTTCGCCGGGGCAAGAGCTAACGAATCACGATGCCCGCATATCCGACGACGGCATCGCGATCTCCGGAAATATCGCCGGAGGTCGCGTACTTTACCAGTTCAGCCGAACTTGCTCCCAGCTTCTTTGCCGCGGTCAGCATGGCGACAGCAGGGCCGAAGCCGCACATGCTGATGTGCTGCTGGGTGACTGCGTCGTAGAGGGCGCGGGCATCGAGGGCGAGGATTGGCTCAATCGCGCTTTGATCCTTCACGCGCGTGATGGCATCGGATTCGTAATGATTCATGTCACTGGAGGCGACAATCAGGACGGGAGAGCCATGCGCGGCAATCACATCGGCAATGGCGTCTCCGAGTTGCGCGAGAGCTTCGAACTGTCCGGTACCCAGTGCGATGGGAACGAATTTAAGATCGGGCTGGCGGGTTTGCAGGAAGGGCAATTCGACTTCCGCAGCGTGCTCACTGCGGTGGGCGGTGGAATCTTCCTGGAGCAGTGGGCAGCGCTGTTTCAGGGCGGAAGCGAAGGCGGCGTCAATGCTGACGTTGCCCAGTGGAGTTTCCCAATCGCCTTCACTCATGATCGCCAGGGGACGGCCCACGCCGGTGTGGTTGGGGCACATCACGAGGCAGAGCTGGGGAATCTTCAACTCAGCAAACACGGCGCCGGCTACGTGTCCGGAATACATGTAGCCGGCGTGGGGGACGATGCAGCCGAGAGCGTGAAGCGGAGTTTGGTGGGGGGTCTGCGAAAGGTAGGTGCGAACTTCCTGGCGCAGAGCTTCGGGATCGCGGGGATAGAATCGTCCGGCGACCGCGGGATGGCGAACGAAGGTCGCGGTCATGGGTGCTCCTAAAAGAACAATGCTACGAGCCGTTGTGGTTGTCGCGCAAGGCAAGAAACAAGGCGGCGCTTTCTTCCAGGCTCAGGGTCTCGGCGCGGGCGGCGGGTTTCACTCTGGCCTTCGAGAGGGCGGCGCGCAAATCAGATTCCGCATAGGTGCCCTTCAGATTATTCCACAAGGTCTTGCGCTTCTGTCCAAAGGAGAGCTTGAGGAAGTCGATGAAACCGTCTTTGGCGTGGCCATCATTGAGGAGTCCGTCTCCGTCGAGGCCGAGTTCGTGCTGTCGCGGCGCCATGGTGAGGCGCAAAGCGGTGGAATGCACTTTAGGGGGCGGAGCAAAAGCGGAGGGAGGCAGGGTGAAAAGTTTTTCGACGCGGGCGTAGAGTTGGGTTGTGGCGGAGAGCAAACCATAGTCGCGGCCGCCGGGTTCGGCAGCGATGCGGTCCGCTACCTCGCGCTGCACCAGGATGACGATGGTCTCAAAATATTTGGCGAACTCGAACAGGCGCAGGAGGATGTCGGAAGTGATGAAATAAGGAAGATTGCCAATCACTTTGATCGGCTCGGGGTTCAATTGGATGCCGGGACGGCTCAAACCGGGCTTGGGACCAAACAGGGAATCGAAATCAATAGAGAGAATGTCGGCTTCGATGACCTCGACGTTCGAGAACATGCCGAACTTCAAGCGAAGCTGAGCGGCCAGCACGCGGTCGAGTTCCACGGCGATCAAGCGGCGGGCGCGCCTGGCCAGCCGGGAAGTGAGGACACCGCGTCCGGGGCCGATTTCGAGCACGGTATTTTGCGATGCGTCGCCGAGGGCGTCGACGATTTGCCCCGCAAAACTGTCGCTATTGAGGAAATGCTGTCCCAACTTGGGCTTATGTTGCGGACGGCGAGTAGAAACGACCTTCGGCACGTTGACCCTCTTTTCCCCGGGCTATAGACTGAAAACTGAGCCCGCTTGCGTCGCATGCGGGAGGTGTATCCCGCAACATATATCCATCATAACGTGTGCCCGTGAAAAGCGGGTCTTGCCCAGGAGGAGTTCATGCATATCGCATTCGTGGCATCGGAAGGTGTGCCGTTTTCGAAAACCGGCGGCTTGGCGGACGTGGTGGGCGCATTGCCGCGCGCTCTGGCCGCACTAGGGCATCAGGTGAGCGTGTACCTGCCGCGTTACCGGCAGACCAAGCTGGCCGATCCGGCGACGGTGGTGCGCAGCATCACGGTTCCCTTCGACGACAAGTACCGCTTTGCCTCGGTGGTGACGGGTGGAAGCCAGTCCGGGGTGCGCTCTTATTTTGTCGAGTGTCCGGAGTACTTCGATCGCGACGCGCTTTACGGTACGCCTGCCGGAGACTATCCGGATAATGCCGAGCGCTTCGCGCTGTTTTCGCGGGCGGTGCTGGAATCGACGAAAATTCTGGGCGTGCCGCACGTGTTCCACTGTCACGACTGGCAGTCGGCGCTGGTTCCAGTGCTGCTGCGCACGGTGTATGCGGAAGATCCGGCGTTTCACGACGTAGGCACCGTCTTTACGATCCACAACATTGGTTACCAAGGTCTGTTCCAGCCGGAGGTTCTGCCGCTGCTCATGCTGCCCTGGGATCTGTTCACCATGTCGAAGATGGAATTCTTCGGGCAGGTAAATTTCCTCAAGGGTGCGCTCACTTTTTCCGACTTCATCACTACGGTGAGCCGGAAATACAGCCAGGAAATTCAAACTGCCGAATATGGATTTGGACTGGAGGGTGTGCTGCGTGACCGGGCAGCCACGGTGACCGGCATTCTGAATGGCGTGGACTACGATGAGTGGAGCCCGCAGGCGGATAAGTTTATTGCAGCGAAATATTCGCCTCAGGATTTGTTAGGCAAGGCCAAATGCAAGCAGGATCTTCTGACGGCGTTCGGCGTGAAGAATGCCGATCCGAAGATTCCGGTAATCGGCATCGTATCGCGCTTCGCCGCGCAGAAGGGGTTCGATCTGATCGCGCAAATCATGGACCGGCTGGCGCGCGAAGAGATGATCGTGGTCGCTCTGGGTGCGGGGGACAAGCAGTATGAAGAAATGTTTGTGCGGCTCAACAAGCAGTTTCCCAACAAGATTGCGGTGAAGGTGGCTTATGACAACGCCATCGCGCACAAGATTGAGGCCGGGTCCGATATGTTCCTGATGCCTTCGAAGTACGAGCCCTGCGGGTTGAACCAGATCTACAGCCTGAAGTATGGCACCGTGCCGATTGTTCGCGCGACCGGCGGCCTGGATGACACGATCGAACCCTGGGATGCGCGCTCCGGCAAAGGCACGGGCTTCAAGTTCACGGAATACAACGGCGAGGCTCTGCTGGCGACCATTAAGCAGGCGCTGCAGGCGTATCGCGATCAGAGTTCATGGCAGGTGCTGATGCGGAATGGGATGAACAAAGACTTTTCCTGGAATGCTTCGGCGCGGGAGTATGGCAAGATTTATGAGCGAGTGAAGCAGATGCGGAGTGCGGAGACCGTGCCGGCACATAGTGCTGGTTTGGCCGCATCGCGGTAAGCACCGCGGAGCTTCGCTCGGGCGGACGGCCGAGGGCGGCCGTCCCCACACAACCATCCGGTGCAGCGGCTTGCTTTATTCTGGGTTCTTCGCTTTTCCTTTGCTACAATTCCGCTCATGGCCGTCACCTCCCAACTGCCGGCTTTCGCCCGCACCATCTTCCACGTCGATATGGACGCCTTTTTTGTCTCGGTGGAAGAACTGTACGATCCGTCGCTGAAAGGCAAAGCTGTGGTCGTCGGCGGGCAGCGGGATGAGCGCGGCGTGGTTTCAGCTGCATCTTATGAGGCGCGGAAGTTTGGGGTACATTCTGCGCTGCCGTTGCGAACCGCGGCGAAGCTTTGTCCGCATGCCATCTTCGTGAACGGGCACCCGGAGCGCTACCGAGAGTGCTCGGAAAAAGTCTTCAAGGTGCTGACGGCATTTTCTCCCCAGGTGGAGATGGCCTCGATCGACGAAGCCTACCTGGACATGACGGGAACGGTGCGGCTGCTCGGGCCGCCGCTAAAAGCCGCGCACAAATTGCATGAGCGAATGAAGGAAGAAACGCACTTGAATTGCTCGATTGGCATTGGTTCGTCGCGGCTGATCGCAAAGGTTTCGTCCGCGCAAGCCAAGCCCAACGGCGTGCTGTGGATCGTTCCCGGGCAGGAGCCGAAGTTCCTTGCGCCGCTGGATGTGCGGGAGATTCCGGGCGTCGGCAAGGTGATGGAAAGCCATCTTCACGAGTTGGGTATCAAGAAAGTAGGAGACCTGGCGCGGCTGGGAGAAACTGAACTCGAAGGACGCTTCGGCAAATGGGGACTGGCCCTGGCAGGCAAAGCGCGTGGGGAAGATGCCGGGGGATGGTTCGATACAGAAGTTGGCGCCGATGTCTCGGCCAAATCGATCAGCCACGAGCATACCTACAACGAAGACACGGCCGATGCGAACCAGCTTGAAGCAACGTTGATGCGGCTCTCGGAGATGGTGGGACGGCGGTTGCGGGAAGCGAACTTCCATGCCCGGACGATTCAACTCAAGCTGCGCTACCAAGACTTCACCACCATCACCCGCGCTCATACATTGCCGGCGGCGACGCAGCTCGACGGCGAAATCTTTGCGCAGATGCGGGCGCTGTTCCGCAAGAATTGGAAGCCGGGCAGACAAGTGAGGCTGTTGGGAGTGCAGGCGTCATCCTTTGAGGGGCAGGCCGAGCAGATCAATCTGCTCGAAGGCGGCCGGCAACAGCGTTGGAAAGACGCACTCGCCGCCGCCGATCGCTTACGCGACAAGTTCGGTGAGTCGAGCGTCAAGCTGGCGGCAGGCATGCGGGGGACTTTCCGTGAACGGACTCATGAAAATCCGGCGGGGCTGCCGGGAAAGAGCTCAGGAAGAAAAGAATAGGGTTCGGTCACCCATTATCGGGTGATATTGCCTTCGTCACCCAATAATGGGTGACTGCTTGATAATCACCCATATTTGGGTGACAATGGTCGGGAACTTATAGGGGCCCACGGAGAGGGGAATTGGTTCGAGCGTCGCAGCGTTACATCTCGGTCATCGCGGACATGGTTGGCTCACGTTCCGTACCGCGTTCCCAACGTCGCCTGCTCCAGAGGCGATTTGGAGAATTGATCGAAAAGCTTAACCGGGAACATCGTAAAACAATCGAGTCCAAGTTTGTTATTACTTTGGGGGATGAGTTTCAGGGCCTGTTGAACTCGGCAACCGTCCTTCCCGATTTGATTTGGCGTCTTGAGGAAGTTTTCCCAAATTGCAAATTCCGCGTGGGAATCGGCCTTGGGACGCTAGATACGCCGATTCAAAAATATGCCATCAATATTGACGGACCCGCGCTGCATATTGCGCGGGCTGCAATCGAATATGCCAAGAAAACCAAGGCTCTAGGAGGTGTCTTTCTCGGCATGGGGGATCTGGATGACATCCTGAATGGGATGGCGAGACTGCTCTGGTTTAACCGCTCCCGCTGGACCCACCCTCAACGGCAGATCGCTGGCCTGCTGCGCCAGGGGATGTCGCAAACGCAAGTGGCGAAGAAGCTAAAAATCAAGAAGCAGGTAGTTTCGAGGCAGGTTCTTGCTGCTGGCTGTTCCCCATACATTGCGGCGGAAAATGCTTGGCGTATGATTCTCCAGAGGCAGGTCGACCCTTTGCTCGGCTCGAAACATGGTCCCTCCTAAAATCATTAGCCCTGAATTTCTGCTTTGGTCTCAGTCGCTGCTGCTGTGGACCGGTGCCGCCTACGCAGTTACAGCAGATCCCCTGAACGGAGAAGCGGCGCGCATCCGCTGGAAGCGCTGGGGGATCATTCTCCCCTCCCGCGCGATTCTTGCGGCTGCACTTGCGTACGTGCTGTCTCGCTCGATTATTTTGTCCGGTTGGCTGCTTTTGATCGTTTTATTTCAACCGCTTCTCCGGTATCTTTTCCCGATGCGAATGCTCGCCGAGTTCGAGACTTTCTGGATCGCGGCCTTCACGGTGTTTAGTCTAGTACTGATACGCTCCTGCCACCTCACTTCGCAATGGGTCCCAGCCTTGATAGCCCCGGCTCAACTGGCCGCCCTTTGTATATCGGTAAGCACCCTGTTCGCAGTGGTTCGAGGTGGCACGTACATCGTTCGGGGAATTCTCAGAAAATCTGGCACTTTGCCCTCCGAGAAAACATTCAATGCCAGCTCGGAACAATTACCTATTTCGCCGCAGCTACGGTTGCAGCCAGAGGCGTCAGGATCAGTGAGTTCTATTGCTGCATCGGTCGAGCAACCGGCGCAATCCACTGTCGACGTCCAGGAATACAATCGTGGCCGCCTGATAGGAAACTTGGAACGGATCGTTCTGACAATTGTGGTTGCCGCAGGAAGCTACGCAGCTCTTGCCTTTCTCGTCGCTGCCAAGGGAGTCGTGCGGTCTGACGAATTCGCCAAGAACAGAGACTTTGCCGAGTACTTCCTGATCGGGTCGCTCTCCAGCGTCCTCGTTGCACTCTGTGCTGGTATCGCTCTTCGGTTTGCTCTGATTCGCCTTTGGCCCGATCTTCTGAGTGTACAAATTCAGTAGGATGCGATTCCAGATCAGGTTCGCGTCGTAACGCGCTTCTTAGCTGGCGGGGTTTGCCAGTCCTAACAAAACGAAGGCCGGGTATCCCGGAAGGTGATTCCGGATCCCGGCCAGCGTTTTATTGCAACTTGGAGTGGAGCCTTGCTCTAGTTGCCTGAGTTCGAGTTAGCGGCGGAAGTGGCCGGTGCGGCGCTCGGAGTGGTCGAGGAGCCGTAGCGTGCCAACCGCGGATAGAACGGAGTGACTTCAAACGGCATCTTGTCGCGTGCCGAAGTGATGGCGACCGGAGTCGTCTTCACCATTTCTGCCTTGTCGTCCCAGGGGTTGATCTTGATGCGTCCACCCAGGGGCAGAGCCGCGACCTGATCCAGTTTGTTGTTATCCAGTGCCGGACCTTGTGTGCCCAGAGCGCTCAGCCGATTGATGGTGCCGTTCTCCTCGAGTGAATTGCCCAGGTGCGTAGTCAAAAGGGCGTTGAGCTGAGGAGCGCGCGCTTGCAGCGCCTTCAGGAACAAGCCGACGTTGTCGAGTTTCTGGGCGTAGGGCGAGTTCTTCAGGAGTTCGATGGCCTTCTTGTCGGCTGCGACTTCCTCTTCCGGAATGTGCTTGAAGCCCAAGTTATTGTAGGTGGAGTCGTCGGAAAACAGCATGCGGTCGTTGAAGGCATATTTGCTGCCCAGGTTGTGGCCGAGCACGATGTGCGCCAGTTCATGCGAGAGAACAGCGGCCAGGCTAGCCTCATCGGGAAGCACATCAATCAATCCGCGGCTGATTACGATGGTGTTGCCGACGCTGAAGGTTTCAAGGGGCGCCGTGAGCAGAACGCGAGTGCGCACCGGACGCGGCAGGTCGATGTTGTTGGTGACCTCAAGGTTGTTGACCACGGTCTGAAGAATGCGATCGACGTCGCCTTCGGGCGCGAGCAATCCAGCGCGGGTGAGGCGCTCGATCACGTTGTCTTCCGCCTGCTGCTGCCATTCCCGCTCGGCCTGCAGCGGAGACGCGTCTTGTGTGGTGGGACTCTCGTCCTTCACGCTGTCCACGCGAATCTGCGTGAGTTCATCGTCCTTGTCGCCTTTTTTCAAGTCGTAGCCCCAGATTCTGGTCTGCGCCTTGAAGGCCATCTTGTTCTTCACGCCAGCGCTGAAGTCGCCTTCTTCGCTGTAGATGTAAGCCGGGACCCAGTAACCTGGAATCAGGTTCAGGCGCCAGCTATCCATGTGGAAGAAGTAGGAATTCTTCGGCGCGGGAGCGTAGGTGCCGTTCAGGCGGACAATGTTGTAATCCTGATCTTCCACCCAGACGCGGCCCAGGAATCGTCCCTTGCCGGAGTTTTTCTTAGGAGTGACGTCGAATACGAGGCAGCGAACATCGCCAAGAAATTCGCGGCGGATGTAGTGGAACTCGTAGTGCGAGCGGTCAAAGTCCGTGCGATCGGCATAGACCATCCAGGAGAAGCCCATAGGCTGGTACTGCACTTTGAAGAGTTTGTTGAAGCCGCCCATCAGGCGGGTCTCCATGCCTTTGTCCTGCTCCTTCAGATAATCCTTGCGGTCGACCGACTCACCCATATCCATGCGTCCCAGAAAGTAATGATCGGCACTGGGCACGGGGCCGAGTTGCGGATCGGCGCTGAGGTTCTGGAGATAGGTTTCCACCACCGGCGTGCGGGTGGAGAGCGCCTTCATGAGGCCGTGTTCGCGCTCGATGAAGCGGTCCACGACCTGATCCATGGTGGTGGGCTGGGGCAGGACGGAGGGCGTTGGCGCCGGAGCCGTAGCCTGCTGCGTCTGCGTCTGCGACTGAGACACTTGGGGCTGAGACGGTGCATCCGCCGGCGGTTGCGCCGTCTGCGTGGCTGCGCCAGCGCTCGATGGCGCGGGAAGTTGCGAATCCGCCGGCTGCTGTTGCGCGGTAGCGCTCACCGCGACTAGCAGTGCGGCCGTGAACATCCAATTCGAAGTGCGCATAACTATTTTCTCCAAGTCTCTTTGACCGATGAATCTGACCGATGAATCTTTGATCGATGTTTCTGTGAATCAATTTCCTCGATTCGCCTCGCACCTTCAGGACCACGAAACGAATCTTTTGAGCTAAGCCTTCCGAGTACCCAAACTTTTAGTACGCCATCTGAAAGACCACGTGCACGACGGCCGTCGAATCCACCGGCTGTCCATTGCGCAGCGCGGGCTTGAACCGCATCTTGTTGGCAGCCGCCATGGCCGCCTCATCGAGGCCGTGGCCCAGGCCGCGGACTACTCGATTCACATGCAGCGTTCCGTTGGCGGTGAACATCACTTCCAGCAGTACTTCACCCTCTAACTTCAGACTGCGCGCCTCATCGCTATAGGCCGGCTGCGGCTTGTAGGTGATTTCCACCGGGATGGTGGCAGGCCCCGAATCCGCCTGCGCGATCTTCGGTCCACCGTGAACCACCTGTTCGGCTCCGAATCCTCCGGTTGAGATTCCTGCGCCGCCGCTGCGGCCGTCGCCTTTGCCTCCGGTTGCGATGCCGCTGCCAAAATCGGCGCTGGCAATCGTTCCTTTAATACCTTTGGCTCCGCCCGATCCGTTGCCTTGTCCCGGACCCACTGGCATGTCAAATGAACCAGCCTGAGCCCCATACAGCTTGGCGTTTGGCTTGCCGGTGCCCGTCAAGCCATTGGGATCGCCGAAGCCTCCGGTTTGCACTTTCTGCACCGCCGCATTTACCGTCGGCGCAACGGAACTGCCGGAAAAGTCTCCGGTATGCAAGAGTTGTGGACGCGCCGCCGAGACCATCTTTATCTGAGGAGTGGCGAACTGGTTCATCACGACCTTGGGTGCTTCCACCGGCTCTGGAGTGGGAGCGCGATGCACTTCATGGGGCACGACCAATTTCGGCCGGTCAAAAACCGGCGCAGGAGGAAGCAGCTTCGCCTTCACGACCGGCTTCACTTTGATCGGCGCGGGTTCCGGCCTCAGGGCCGGAAGCGGAATCAGTTCGGTGACGCGATACGCCGTGAGCTGGAGCCTGTCCGGGAATAGAACTCCCAGGTTAATCAGGATCAGAGTAACCAGCACCATGAAGCCGTAGCTGGTGAACAGCGCACGCTTGTCGATCCTGCGTTCAGGCAGAATCCCGAGCTGAAAGTTCCGTTGAGGCGCAGTATCCATGCATTTACTCCAAAGGGATCCAGGCCGAGGGAGCGGACCGGGATTGGAGTCTTCACAGTACGGGAGAAAGGACAGGGGGTAAACGTGTCCACGGCTCTTGACCGAAAGTAACCAGTAAAGGGTGGTTACGGGAGGTGGCCCAAAATGGGATGCGGGTGTGGACGGGCGGCAGATAACTGCGGGTTAACACGCCACGTGCGTCTGGCGCCGCCTGCGAAACAAGGCGAAAACCGTTATGCAACCGGGAAGGGCACGAGTTCCACTCGTGCCGACGCAAGTCAATCTTAAGAGAACCGCGGCTTTCAGCCGCCAGTTGCCCCACCCCCTGCTGACTTTGACCTTCGCTGTCATCCTGAGGAAGCGGAGTCGCACGCGAAGCGGGCGACTCCCGACGAAGGGCCTGCCCTGAGCCTGCCGAAGGGACCTATGCAGCTCGCCGCATGCTGACGGGCGCAATCGTGGTAAGATTGTCTTACCATGCAAACCAAGGTTTCCACTCGGGGACAGGTCGTTCTTCCTGGCCCGCTACGCCGCCGCCTCGATATCCGCACCGGCGATTGTTTGGATGCCAACGTCGAGAACGGCCGCATCATCCTGACGCCCCGCTCCAAGCGGCAACATCGAGTAAAGTTTGTCACCGACCCGGTCACCGGCCTGCCCGCCCTCAGCGCGGGACCGAACGCTCCGCCATTAACCAGCAAGGAAGTGGAAGAGATACTGGAAACTTTCCCCGATTAGGCCCTTCGTCCGACTTTGTCATCCTGAGCGTAGCCGTTTTTCAGGCGTAGCGAAGGATCTCCTCCTTAACCGGCTTAATGCGTAAGCCAAACTGCAACGACTAAGGTCGCCTAAAATGGTCCGCCCCGCATGATCTATCTGCTTGACGTAAACGCGTTGGTCGCTCTCGGCTTCCTCAATCACGAGTTCCATGCTCGTGTCGCCACTTGGGTTCGGTCTCGCAACTCGCCCAACCTTGCCAGTTGCTCCATCACCGAGCTTGGATTTGCCCGCGTGCTCGCCCAGGCTCCAGCCTACGGATTCACGGTTGCCCAGGCCCGCACCCTGTTGCTCCGCCTGAAGCACGCAAGAAACTCCGCTCTCACGTTCATTCCCGACCATCACGATATCTCGGATCTTCCCGCCTGGGTTCGCGCTCCCAGGCAAATTACCGACGGACACCTGAGCAAACTCGCCAGCGCCAACGGCGCAATTCTGGCTACTCTAGACGAGAACATTCCCGGATCGTATCTGATTCCCAAGTGAGCCGGGTTTGACCCGGAAGTTTCCACTGCCCCCTGTGACATCCGACCTTGCGCACAGCCCCCACGTCGTTTCAGAATTGTCCCACCAAAGGCAGTACATCCAGCGCCAACGAAACGGAGGTCCCGTCCAGGAAATCAGGTCCTAACTCCCCTGTTATCTAGATTATAACGCATAAGTCCTTTGTTTGACGGATTTTGCGGGCCAAAACATGCTTAACCCGATGATTCTAAAGATTGAGGGGGGAGGGGGGGAGGGGGGTACCCTGTAATCAAATAGTAACCCTCCGGCTCCCGCCCCTTCGAAACGGAATCCTGCGCCAAACTTTATTTTGAGTGGGAATTGCGCTGGTGCCGAAACCACCCGAACACCGGCACTCCGGCCAGGATGACCAGCAATCCATAGAAGGAGTTCGGCCAGTCGCTGCGAAACGTGTAGTAAAGAAGAAGGGCTGCGACGCCAATAAACACGGCAGGAACGAAAGGATAGCCGAACACACGATAGGGTCGGGCCGCCTGCGGATCGCGCCAGCGGAAGACGAAAACCGTGCTCCCGGCGATCATGTAGAAGAGCCACTCCGCAAAGATGGCCAGAGAAAAAAACTGTCGGAAACTTCCTCCCAGCAGCAAGAGGATGATCGACAACACCGCCTGTACTACGATTGCAGCCGACGGCGTGTGAAATCGCGGATGGACTTCCGCAAGTGCGCGGAAGAAATATCCATCGCGCGCCATGGCGAAGGGCACGCGAGCCCCGCTCATGATGGTGCCGTTTAGAGTGACCAGCATGGAGACCGCCATACCCGCCGAGACGATGCTCGCCCCCAGGTGTCCCACGACCAGCGCGACTGCGTCGGAAGCTGGCCGCGGCGACGCCGCGATCACGTTCGCCGGCAGGACGTACTGCACACCCGCATTCACCAGCACGTACAACACGCCAACGGTAGCAACTCCAGCAATCAGCGCAATCGGAATGTTGCGCTCAGGACGCTTCACTTCGCCCGCAACCATGTTCAAGTCATTCCATCCGTCATACGCCCACAGAGCCGCCACCAGCGCGGCCATAAAGCCGGCGATGCCGCCCTTGGCTCCGGTAAATGTGCTGGCAAAGTTGCTCCAGCCACGTCCGGTTGCGTTCCCGGCGCCGCTGAAGCAGACCACCACGATGCCAAGAATAATTGCCACTTTCAGCACCGTGAACACGAGTTGGAATTCTCCGGCCTTCTTTACTCCCAGGTAGTTCAGAACGGAAATAAGAATGGCTGCCGTGATGGCGACAAGCTGTCCCCAGGTGATGACGAAGGGATGAGAGAGGATGTTTGCGGAGAAGATGCTTTCAGAAAAGAAAGAAAAGATCGGGAAGGTACCGAGAATCCTTACCAGTCCGGTTGCGACCGTAGCCACGGACGCGGGTTTGGCGATCACGAACCACGTCCAGCCGTAGAGAAAACCTCCCAGCGGTCCGTAGGCGTCGCGGACGTAAACATACTCGCCGCCGGCTTGCGGCTTCATGGCGCCGAGTTCGGCGTAGGTGAGCGCGCCAAAAAACGACAGCAGACCGCCCACGAGCCATGCCAGATATACGAGCTTGGCCGAGCCCACGGCCTGCATCATGTCGGCGGGAACCAGAAAGATTCCACTGCCGATGATGGTTCCCACGACCACCGCCGAGGCTTGGCTTACGCCCAGGTCGCGGACCAGTTCGGGACGGGTGGTGGTTCGCTGTATGGGCTCCGGCATAGCTGAAGTGTGCCAGTATACGTCAGAGCCCAGCACCGTAAAGTCAAAAGCCTTTAACCGCAAAGTCCGCGAAGAAAGGCCGCAAAGGTCGCGAAGAAGAGCCACATCAAAGTTTTTCTTTGCGGCTAGAGGCTCTCTGCTAGCGGCTCCTGGTAATTATTCACCATGCGCTTGATCCCATCTTTGAGCAGGACAACGTGAAAATTGATAAGCAGACCAACCTGAATGTTCAACAGGCGAAGGTGCGACAACAACTGAGCCTCATCCACCGGATGCAGCCCCTCTTTGCACTTCAGCTCGATTACGACTCTACCCTCAACGACCAAGTCGGCACGGAATCCGCATTCGAGTTTGACTGCCTCATAGATCAGAGGCACCGGCTTCTGCCTCTCCGTGCGAAACCCAAGCTTTTCTATTTCGTACGCAAGACAAGCTTCATACGCGGACTCCAGAAGCCCCGGCCCCAACTTCCGGTGCAACTTAATCGCCGCTCCGATAATCTCTGGCGTAAGGTCTCGCGAATGCATATGCAATTCCTCTTAGGAGCTCTTCTTTGCAAAGGACGCAAAGAAACACTACTCTCTTTGCGAACTTCGCGGCCTTTCTTCGCGCACTTCGCGGTTAAAAGCTTTCCCTATTCCGGAAGCAACTCTTACGACGGTGGCGGGGAGGGCTTTCTAAGGAAGCTGGCACCATATCCAACGACGAAGGTCAGTGTCGTCCCAATCATCACCCACCACGTCCAGGGGACGTGCGTCCTCCACAGATACAATTCCAAACTGAACCCGAACAGCATGCCGACCATCGCGCCGCGCTGGTTCGCCCGTTTCGTCAGGACTCCCAGCAGGAAAACTCCAAGCATCGCGCCGTAGGCGACCGACGCAATCTGCAGGCCCACTTCAACGACGCGGCCTACTTTGTGCAACGCCAATACCGCCAACCCAAAGAGAAGCATGGCCCAGAAAAAAGTCGCCAGGCGGGAGAGCCGCATTCGTGCTCGCTCGTCGGTCTGGGGGCGCAAACGGAGAACAAAATCCATGATTGTGCTCGACGAAAGCGAATTCAGCGCGGCGCTCAGATTCGACATCGCCGCGGCCAGGATGGCCGCGATCAGCAATCCCGAAATTCCGTGGGGCATTTGGCTGACGATGAATGTGGGATAGATTCGATCAGGTTTTCCAAAGTTGGCGGAGGGCACGCGGTAAAATGCCCACAACATTATCCCCACAATCAAGAACAGTGCAAACTGAAACAGAATCGCCACGCCGCTCGAAAGCAGCGCCGTCACTGACTGCTTCTGGCTGCGGGCCGCCAGCAGGCGCTGGACAAAAAGTTGATCCGTGCCGTGGCTTGCCGTGGTGAAGGCGGTCCCGCCAATGACGCCAGCCCAGAATGTATAGGGCAGCCAGAAGTTGGTGCTGAAGTCGAACACCTGCAGTTTGCCAGCGCTTGCAGCCGCAGCGTGGATGGCCGTCCATCCTCCTGGGACAAGATGAAGGATTGTGACCAATCCGACGAGCGTGCCACCGACATAAATCGCCGTCTGCACCACGTCGGTCCAGATTACGGCCGCCAGACCGCCCTCGAACGTATAGATGAGGGTCAATACAGTGATGATGGCGATCGAGGCCACTTCGCCCGTGCCCAGCGCGATCGAGACTACGATCGATACAGCGTAGATCCGCACTCCTTCGGCTGCGGCACGCGTCAACAGAAACAGGCCGGCCGTCACCGAGCGCAAACCGCGTCCGAAGCGGCGTTCGATCAATTCGTAGGCGGTATAAAGATCGCTTCGAAAATATTGGGGCAGCAGGACAAAGCTAATCACCACACGCCCCACCACGTATCCCATCACCACCTGCAAGAAGGTGAGGTTGGTGTCATAGGCAAGTCCGGGAATGCTGATGATGGTGAGCGTGCTGGTCTCGGCGGCAACGATAGAAAGCGCAATGGCCCACCAGGGAATGTCTCGTCCCGCAAGAAAGTAGTCACGCAGGGAGCGCTGCCGCTTGCGGAAGCGCAACCCGAACAGGGTGATGCCCACCAGATACAGCGCGATGATCGCGAGATCGAGTTTATCGAGGCTCATGCGTTCTTAGAGGAATGTCCCTGCGCTACACCACTTTCCGTGCCACGGTTTCCGCTGGATCGTAGGGTTCGGACGAACAGGCCACGAGCCACAGCGGCACTGTGCCTTGGTTGCGTACGGCGTGCGAAGTGCCGGGTAAGATCAGCACCAGCACTGCGCTGCTGCCATTAAAGTTGTGATGCTGTGTCACTGTATTCTCGCCTTCGTCCCAGTGCAGGGACCATTCTGTGCCCGGCAAAATGACGATGGCCTCACGCCTCCGCAAGTGATAATGATTTCCGCGCACGGCTCCGGGGATGGTGCAGGCCAGGTGCATGTCCGCAACACGTCCCACGAAATCGAGCGCGGGGGTCGGCGTAGTAAAGCTGGGGCCGCGTGCGTCGCCGGCATTTTCGAGCTCCAATATTTGGATTCGCATAGGCATCCCGCTGCAATTATGGCGGTAATCCGCGCGAAGCGCGAGTGAGTGTTTATGGACGTGGCTGTCGAAGTGTCGCTGCCAACGTTTCCCTGACAGAGAAGTGAGAACTGCCCTGTGATAGAACTAACCCGTGGCCTACTATCTGGGGATTGACGGTGGCGGCAGCAAGACGAAGTGCGCAGTGGGTGACGAATCGTCGATCCTCGCTACGGTCACGGCTGGTCCCAGCAACATCACTCGAGTGGGGGAGGCTCGCGCCCGCGAAGCGCTGCACCAGGTTATTCGTGAAGCGTGCGCCGCCGCGAAAGTGGATTCGCGGCAATTGTTGCGTGCCTGCATCGGCATCGCGGGAGCCGGTCGCGAAGAAATTGCAGGCGCTGTACGCAGGATCGTTGCAGAAGTAATTCCCGGGGAAGTCGACGTCGTGGGCGATATGGAGATTGCGCTGGACTCGGCCTTTGGCGAAGGTCCGGGTGTGATCGTCATCGCCGGAACCGGTTCGATTGCCTACGGCCGCGATGCGAAGGGAAGAACGGTTCGCGCCGGCGGGTGGGGCTTCGCGATCTCTGATGAAGGCTCGGCTTTCTGGATCGGCCGTACGGCGGTCAGCACTCTGCTGCGCGCGGCTGATCAAGTTGCGGACGAGCCCGCTAGGAACGAAGGGGAAGCCTCGCCGCTTTTCTACGAGCTGAAAGCCGCATGGAAGCTGGATTCGCTCGAACAGTTGGTGCGCACTGCCAACTCCAATGCAGATTTCGCGGCGCTTTTTCCGGCAGTCCTGTCCGCTGCCGGTGCCGGGGACGCACTCGCACAACGCGTCCTAGCACAAGCGGGTGGGGAGCTTGCCCAACTCGCCGGGATCGTGGTGCGACGGCTCTTTCCTGAGCAAACCTCCGCTGCATCTTCGGCTGTCCCTCTGGCCATGGCGGGTGGAGTCTTTCGTCATGCAGAGAGGGTTCGCGAAGTTTTCTACAATGAAGTTCGGTCGGCGTATTCACGCGTCGTCTTGAATTCTGAAGTGATCGAACCAGTTCACGGCGCGTTGCGGAGAGCCCGGGGAGTCCGTTCGTAAGAGCAGCAAGGCAACACATGGACAGGGAAGGAATTCAACAGGAGTGGGAGCAACTGCCCTCGGATGCTGAGCACGGCGCAACCCGTGAGCGCACGGTGGCTGAGGCGACTACTGATGAGACTAGCCTCATTCTCCCACTGAACGAAGACCAAGCGCTGGCTCTGCTCAATCGCCGTGACCTGGCGGTGGAAACTCTGGAGCAATTCAGTCAGAACCCAGCCGCGATGAAGTCGCGAAAAGTATGTGTCGCGCTGGTCACTCATCCCCGGACACCGCGACACTTTGCACTCCGCCTGCTTCGCCGGCTGTATACCTTCGATCTCATGAGCCTTGCATTGCACCCAGCGGTCGCCGCCGATGTGAAGCGCTTGGCCGACGATCAACTGGTGGCGCGCCTCGCTTCCGTTACCTTAGGGGAACGGCTCACCCTGGGCCGCCGCGGCTCGCAAGCGGTTGCGGCGGCATTGTTACTCGATAAGGAACCGCGCGTGTCGCATACGGCGCTGGAGAATTCCCGGCTTACCGAAGGGGCCGTCATCAAAGCGCTGCTGCGCCCGAATGCCCGCGGGGCGTTTGTCGAGGCTGTGTGTCATCACGCTAAGTGGTCGGTGCGGCGCGAGATTTGCTTGACGCTGCTGCGCAGTCCACATACGCCGCTTGCCAGCGCCCTGGAGTTTGCCCGCGCTCTTCCTCCACCGCTCTTGCGCGATATCCTGCACGCCTCGCGTTTGCCGGAAAAGATCAAGACCTACTTACGCAACACTTTGAAGGAGAGAACGTAGGAGTCAACCGTCGGAAAGGTACTAGCGCCCGCCGCCAATCTCAAGAATGGCTCCGGTGGTGTAAGAAGCGGCAGGGGAGAGCAGCCACAGCACACCTTCAGCCACCTCGAGGGGCGTACCCGACCGGTGCATGGGAATGGTGGCCGCCTGTCGCTCCAGCCGGTCGGGCGCGCCGTTGGCGGCATGTAGCCCGGTGTCGATCAGCCCGGGAGCGACCGCGTTTACGCGGATGCCTTCGGTGGCAACCTCACGCGCCAGCCCAATTGTGAAGCTATCAATCGCGCCCTTGGATGCGGCGTAGTGCACCCACTCTCCTGCGGAACCGGTCTTCGCCGCACGCGAGGAAATATTGACGATAACACCGCCTGTTCCACCGTGGCGGGTCGACATGCGGCGCACCGCCTCGCGCGCGCACAGAATCGCGCCCGTGACGTTCACAGCCATCACTTGGGTGAGAGTTGTTGCGCTTACCGAATCGACTCGCGCAAAGCCGCCGGTGATGGCGGCATTATTGACCAGAGCTTTGATCGGTCCCAGTTCGCGCTCGGCGGTCTCAAAGAGCCGGACAACATCTTCTTCGCGGGCGACATCGGCTTGAATCGCGCAAGCGCGCCCGCCCGCAGCGATGATTTGTTCGGCAATCGCCCGCGCCTCCGGCTTGCCGGTTGCGAAATTAACCGCTATGGAGAATCCGCGCTCGCTCGCCAATTTCGCGATCGCCGCGCCGATGCCGCGGCTGGCACCGGTTACGATTAGAGTGCCGTTGCTGGCCTGCACTGTCATGGAATCGAACCTTCCGGATCACTGTAGCAAAAATGCTTTTGTCCCGTCCGTTCAGTCTGAAGGCTGACGTTCGTAACCTGCTCCCCCCGGTCCTCAGGTCCTAGAATCTCTATCAGGGATGCGCAATTGCTTGCAGTCGCTGATCGATGAACTTAGGCTCAAGGAGCCGTGGAAGCCGGTTTCGCGTCCGGCGCTGGCTGCGTGGCTCGTCTTTTATGTCGCGTTCCTCGTCTATGCTTTTTCCGCGCACGGCGGATTTCTTTTCATCGATATGGCCAATCTCATCGTGCATGAAGGCGGCCACAACCTGTTCGGATGGTTTGGCCCCACGATCGGTCTCTGGGGAGGCACGCTTTTGCAGTGGCTGGTTCCATTTCTTCTGGCCGCGTACTTTTTCGCGCAGCGCGAGACCTCCGGCTTTGTCTTCTGTCTTTTTTTCTTCTTCGAAAACTGGCTCTACACCGCAACCTACATGGCCGACGCGCGCGCCCTGGTGCTGCCCCTGGTCACCACTGGCGACCCCGAGTTTGCCCGGCACGATTTCAACGCCATCTTTTCGAGTCTCGGTATTCTGAACTACGACACCACGATCGCTGCCGCGGTGCGTACTCTGGGCGGGTGCGGAATGATCGCTGTAGTAATTTGGTTTGCACGCCACAAAACTGTTCGCAAAGGATCAAGCCCGCTTCAAGCGCCACACGAAGAAGCGACCAAGTTCCAACAGTTCCTCGCTAAGGAATCCAATCCGCGATAAAGATATTCGTCTCGTGCGGCGCTTTTGCGTTGCGGTTCGATGCCCACACCAGCTTCTTTCCGTCCGGGCTGAACATGGGGAAGCCGTCGAAGCCGTCGCTGTAGGTGACGCGCTCCAGGCCGGTGCCATCGGAATTGATCAACCAGAGCTCGAAGTTGCCCATGCCGCCGGTCGAATGCGTGACTGGATCGTAATTCGAGGAAAAGATAATCCGCGTGCCGTCGGCGAGGAACGATGGCCCAAAGCTGGCCGCGCCCAGGTTCGTGATCTGGCGTTTGCCGCTGCCGTCGGCCTTCATGATCCAGAGCTCAAGCGATGTGGGCCGAATCAGGTTCTGCGTCAGCAATTCCTTGTAGTCGCCGATTTCTTTTTCGGTCTGGGGATGATAAGCCCGGTAGACAATCCATTTGCGGTCGGGCGAGTAGAACGGGCCGCCGTCGTAGCCCAATTCGTGAGTAAGTTGTTTAACGTGCTTGCCGTCGGCGTCCATGGAATAGATGTCGAGATCGCCGTGGCGCAGCGAAGTGAAGACGATCTTCTTGCCGTCGACCGAAATCGTGGATTCGGCGTCGTAGCCCGGCGAGTTCGTGAGCTGCTTGAGGTCCGATCCGTCGGGATTTGCGGTGAAGATGTCATATCCGGGATAAACAGCCCAGACATAACCCTTGGAGAAGTCGGGGCGTGGCGGACAATCCGGGCTGGCCAGGTGCGTGGAAGAAAACAGAATCTTCTTGCCATCGGGATAGAAATAGCTGCAGGTGGTGCGGCCCTTGCCGGTTGAGACCATGCGCTGGTCGCTGCCCTCGAGGTTCATGGTGAAGATCTGATCGCATTTCACGTCACCGTGAGATGACTGGAAGATCAGCTTGGTGCCGTCGGCGGAGAAATAGGCTTCGGCGTTCTGTCCGCCGAAAGTCAGCTGATGCACGTTCCGCAGGTGCTTCTCCTGCGGCGTGGCGAGATCGGGCGGATTCGAAATCTGCGCCTGAAGCGCGGACAGCAGAGCGAGTGCAGTTACGAGAATGGCAAAGATTCGATTCATGGGATGTTGGCTAGTGTAGCAAAAGCAAAGCAACCCTAAACACAGAGGGGACAGGGGAACACAGGGTAGAGCATAATCGGCCCAGCGTGCACCTGTGATCGTCTGTGTCCCCTGTGGTTAAGGTTTTTCCTTGCGGGTAGAATACGCGGCAGGTTCTGGAGGTTTCATGAAATTGTTTCTAACAGTCGTTGCTGCCGCATCGCTGGCTGTGGGAATCATCGTCCTCAACATTTATTCATACGCATCGGCGTCCGCGAAAGACAGCGCGGAGACGTTGCGCCAGCTCGAAGGCGAGTTCATGAAGGCTGCGGCCGAACGCGGTTCCGCAGGGTACATGTCTTACTACGCCGACGATGCCGTTGAAGTGCCCAACGGCACGGCGACTATTCAAGGAAAAACAAACATTGCCAAGACGATGGGATTCCTTGATGACAAGAATAACCGTCTCAGCTGGACTCCGGTCGGTGCCGACATCTCAGCGTCCGGCGACTTGGGCTATACCTACGGAACCTTCGAGTTCAGTTCGAAGGACAAAGACGGCAAGACGGTCGTCGAACACGGCAAGTACACCAGCATCTGGAAAAAGCAGAAGGACGGAAGCTGGAAGGTTGTGCTGGATATGGGGAACGCCAGTGCAGAGCCAGCGAAGTAGCGAAGGTGTTTTTCTTCTTCGGATCGAACCAGCTATTTCCGAAAGTGATTGCTGATGGCTTCCGCTTGCCCTCGGGTGACGACCGCCGAGAGTGCTGCCGGGTCGGCCTGCTTTACCGCCTGCAGGCTGCCGAAGTGTTCGAGAAGACGTCGAGTCGTGCTCTCGCCTACGCCGGGGATTTCCAGGAGTTCCGTCGAGCGGTCGCGCATCTGCCGGCGCTTGCGATGGAAGGTCACGGCAAAGCGGTGGGCTTCGTCGCGAATCAGTTGAATCAGATGCAGTACTGGCGAGTGATGATCGAGAGCGATTGGATCTTTTTCTTGACCATAGACGTAGAGAATCTCTTCGCGCTTGGCGATGGCCGCGAGCGGCTGGTTGATGATCTCAAGCGATTCCAGCGCCTCGGCTGCCGCGTGCAACTGGCCGAGTCCGCCATCGATGAGAACGAGGCTGGGCATTGGTTTTTCTTCCTGGTGCAGGCGTTTGTAGCGGCGTGCGACTACCTCGCGCATGGAAGCGAAATCGTCCACGCCCTCGACGGTGCGGATGATGAACTTGCGGTAATCCGATTTCTTCATCTTGCCGTCTTCCCAAACCACCATGGAAGCCACGGTTTCCGCGCCTTGAATGTGAGAAATGTCGAAGCATTCGATGCGCTTGGGAAGTTCGGGCAGGCTGAGTGCCTCTTGCAGTTCCTCCTGGATGGCCTTGGTGTTGGGCTTGAGCACGCGAAAACGCTGATCGTAGGATTGCTTCGCGTTGGTGCCGGCAAGATCGATGAGAGCGCGCTTATCGCCACGCTGCGGGACCAGAAGATTCACGCGAGTGGCGCGGCCGCCTTCGCCTGCGAGCTGATCGGAGAGCAGATCTTCTAAAGTTTCGCGATCCTCGAAATCTACCGGGACGTATAGATTTCGGGGAACGTAGGGCTGGCCGATGTAGATCTGCTTGAGCAGTGCGGAGAAGAACTCGCCCGGGTTGAAAGGGCCTGTGGTAGGAGAGGCCGAGCTTTGCTCGGCCGGACTGCCGAGAGCGGCTGTCCCCACATGGTCTATGGAAGGTTCGGCATCCGAGGGTGCCGCGAACTCCGGGAGATCTTCCCAGAAAAACTCACGGCGGTCGACTACTCGGCCGCCGCGCATGTGAAACAGGTTTACCGCCAGCATGCCATTTTCATAGTGATACCCGAAGACGTCGGCGTCGTCGCCTTCGGCGGCGGCGATGCGCTGGCGTTCTTGCAATTGCTCGACAGTCGAAATTAGATCGCGGTATCGCGCAGCACTCTCGTACTCTTCGGCTGCGGACGCTTGTTCCATGCGAGTGTGCAACGAGCGGCTTAGATCGGTGGGACGGCCTTCGAGAAAAAGCTTCACGTCGTGTACGGCTTCCTGGTAAGCATCTGGGGTGGTCATGTCCTTCACGCAAGGGCCCAGGCAGCGTTTGATGTAGTACTGGAGGCAAGGACGCGGGTGAAAGCGCAAGAGATCCACCTTGCAGGACGGGATCAGGAAGTTACGATGAATGAGGTCGACGATGCGATAAGCGAGATTAGCTGGGAAGTAAGGACCGTAGTAGGTGCTGCCGTCCTTGCGCAGGCGGCGGGTGACGTAAACCCGCGGCCAGCGCTCGCCCAGGGTGAGCTTCACGTAGGGGTAAGTCTTGTCGTCGCGCAGCAGGATGTTGAAGCGCGGTTTGCGCTGCTTAATCAGATTGTTCTCGAGAGCCAGCGCTTCTTTGTTGTTCGCGACGACGATGTAGTCGACGTCGACGGCCTCGCGCACCAGGGTGCCGGTCTTCGAATCTTCCCAACGGCCTTCGTGGAAGTAGCTGGCCACGCGGCTTCGCAGGTTCTTCGCCTTGCCCACGTAGATGACTGCGCCCTCGGCATTCTTGTAGAGATACACGCCGGGCTCGGTGGGGATGGTGCGGATTTTCTGGAGCAAGTCCATGCCGGGGATGTTCTTATTCTATTCGATGGAGAGGCTCGGCATTGTGTTACAAGAATGTTAGATGAAACCAACTTTTGCCGGCCGGATGGCTTTCTCCCGGGACCTGCTTTTCGTTGCCTGCATCGTCGTAGGCGCAGGGCTGTTGTGCGCCGGGACGACGGTCGCGCTGGGGCAAACGACGAATCCCTCGCAATCCAACCGGGCTGAGGCGGCGAAGCCGGCGGAGCAGAAGAGGGAAGATGCTGCACAAGCCGCTGCTAAGTCCGGTGCCCACCATTTCGACCGCGTGGTCATCATCGTGCTGGAAAATGGCGACTATGAAGCGGCGGTGAAGGACAAGAATCTGGCTGCGCTGGCCGTACATGGGGCCAGTTTCTCGAACTTCCACGCGCTCTATCATCCTTCGTATCCGAATTATCTAGCGATGATTGCGGGTACAGATTTTGGCATTCATCGCCGTGGGCGACTTTTCGCCGACCGGCAAGTTAACTTTCCCAACGATGCAGGCCACAAAACCATTGCTGACCGGCTTCTGGCCAGCGGTCTGGACTTCAAGAACTATGCCGAGGAATTGCCGGAAGGGAATTGTCCGTTTGGAATCGACAACCAGCACGCGTCAAAGGGCCAGACGGGCGACTATGTGCGACGGCACGTGCCCTTCCTCAGCTTTCGGGAAGTGCAAGAAAAGTGGTGTGACCACGTGGTACGCGTCGATTCGAGCAAGGGCAACAGCCTTTTGGGAATTGATGACAATTTCTTCGTGAGGGATGCGAAGGCGGGGCTGGTGGCCTACTCGTTCTACTCACCCAACATGAACAACGACGGGCACAATACGAATGTAGGAGTGGCTGGCGCCTGGGTGAGCAGGTTTCTGGAGAAGACTTTCACTGAAAAGTTGCGCCAAGGCACGCTGGTGATTGTGACCTTCGATGAGTCCGACCATAATGCCGACAATCGGATCTTCACGCTCTTTCTCGGCGACATGGTGAAAGATGCGAGCCAGCAGGATGCCAAGGTGCTCGACCGTCATTGCACGCATGATAACGTGCTGCGAATGATCGAAGACAACTTTGGTATGGAGCCGTTGACCGAGGCAGATCGCGCTGCAGCGCCAATAACGGACATTTGGAAGTAAGCTCGTGTGTGTTACGATTATTCAATATGGGTAATACACTGACAATTCGTCTTACGGATGAACTTCTTGCGTGGCTGAAGGAGACATCCCGGGTGACAGGTGTGCCCATGGGGCGACTGGTTCGCGAGCAACTCGAAAGCGCCAAGTCTAAAGGGGGGAAACAGCGATTTCTCCGCCATATTGGGGCTCTTAGCGGACCACGTGACCTCTCGTCCCGTAAGGGATACTCGCGGCGATGAGGGGAATTGCTGACACTGGTCTCATCGTCGCCCTTGGCAACCGCCACGATCAGCATCATTCTTGGGCGGCCCATCTGGCCAAGTCCCTCAACGAGCCTTTGCTTACCTGCGAATCGGTTCTCAGCGAAGCGGCATTTCACTTGGGATCGAGCTCCTATGTACTATCGTTAGTGCAGGACGAACTGTTGCAGGTGGCGTTCGACTTTGCTGCGAACCTGCCCCAATTGCGTGAACTGGCGCGACGTTACGCGGATCGGCAACCGGACTTGGCCGATCTGTGTCTGGTGCGCATGAGTGAGCTTTATCCGCGCCACAGCATCATCACGGTCGACGAATCCGATTTCCGCGTCTACCGGAGGAACAAAAGGGAAGCGATTCCCCTCATCTGTCCGCCCCGAGCGAACTGAAAAGTTGAAGGCTGGAATCGGAGCGCCACCGTATAAAATTTCCACCTCCCATGTTGGGTTTGCGTTGCCCCGGCCATGGATGGTTACTGGCTGCACCCAGGCTAGGGCTCGCAAATGGTTGAAAACGTATATACTTATGTTTGTCGAGGTCGATACGGGAAACTGGCACGCCTCGTGCAAAAGCTAGGGATGGGACTTGTAATGCTAGATGATCTTCCAGGGCCTAAGACTATAGAAATTCCGCGCGCGGGAGAACCCGATCGCGCTGAGACAAGAAATCAAGGAGCCTCTTTCAATATGACCCGCACTTCGTTAACGATTTTCCTGGCAGTCAGCATGGCGGCGACGGTCGGCTGCACCAGCAAGAACTACGTGAAGCAACAGACCACGCCGTTAATCAACAAGACCAATGAACTGGATGACATGACGGCGAAAAACAGCAAGGACATCAAGGACGTCGATGCCCGGGCGCAAGCCGGAATTCAGGCGGTGAATGCCAAGACCGCAGATGTGGAACAGAAAGCGCAGGTCGCCGGGCAGTCCGCGGCGTCGGCGCAACAGATGGCAGACGCGGCCAACAATCGCGTGGGCGCGCTAACCAACACCGTGGCGAACCTGGACAACTATCGGCCGGTGGCGGAGACGTCGGTGAAGTTTGGCTTCAACAAGGACAATCTGACGCCAACCGCCAAAGAGGCGCTTGATCAGTTGGCGGGGAGCATTGCCAGCACCAAGGGCTATATTATCGCGCTCGAAGGCAGCACCGATTCCGTGGGATCGACCGAGTACAACTACGATCTCAGCCAGCGGCGCGCGAACGCAGTGATTCAATATTTGGCGTCGAAGTACAGTGTGCCGGCCCACAAGATTTACGTGATCGGGCTGGGCAAGGACAAGCCGGTGGAGACGAACAACACGAAACAAGGCCGTGCGGACAATCGCCGCGTGGATGTCCGTCTGATGACGAACACGGTGGGCGACACGACTCAGCCAGCGACGACACCTACAACGACTGGGCAGAATAATCCGTCGTCGATGTAAGCGAGATTAAGATAGCTTTTCCTCCTCCCCCGAGGAGTTTGCCAAAGGCCGCTCAAAGTCTCCCCCTGAGCGGCCTGTTTTTTTCGTTGCTAACCGCCTGGGTGGTAGCAAGACCGCAGTTTCCAAGGAGCCTCGTTACAGCGGTAAAATAGACGTTATGCGACGTTGCCTGTGTTTGGGTTTGCTGTTGGGATTGAGCGCTGCGATGTGGGCGCAACAGGATTCGACACCTGCTTCCGCGCCGGGCGGGGATTCTGAGAAGCAGGCGCGTACGCCGAACCTGGCGCCGCCGCGCTCGGATCGGGTGCAGGCCGACGATTTGGGATCGGAACTGGGGCAGAGCTCGAGCAAAGATACCCAGATTGATTTGAGCGCACCCGAGGACGACGCCAAAGCGCATCCGCAGAGTTCGGCGGCCGTGGCTGAGGCTGGAAGCAGCGGGATTACTGAGTTTCACACCTGGGATCCACACAAGGCTGCAAAAAGCGTTGAAATAGGAGACTTCTATTTCAAACGAAAGAACTACCGCGCCGCCCAGGACCGCTACCGCGAAGCGCTGCGCTACAAAGACAACGACGCGGTGGCGACAATCAAGCTGGCCGTGTGCCTGGAAAAGCTCGGCGTGCTGGACGATGCTCGCGCTGAGTACGAGAGCTATTTGAAGATTCTGCCGCATGGGCCGCAGGCGGACGAAGCGCAGAAGGCGATCGACCGACTAAAGGCACGGACGGCGGGAAGCAAACTGCAGTAAGCGAGACCGCTTCATGCCGAGGAACGGGCGGAGCGGAGATCTGCCGCGGACTTTCGCTTTGAGGAGTTGCGCTGCTTAGGGGTGGCGCGCTTCGGACTGAAATCATCTTCGCTGTGACTGACTTTGCTCTCTTCGGCTTCTCCCAAGATCAGGTGCGCGGGCCACTTCGGGCCAGAGTAGACCTTGCTCTTCGAGCGGGCGGCGTCCGCGATGATGGCTTCGACCGCGTCCAGGCAGGAGTGGAACATTTGTACGCGCAGGGGACCTGAAACCCGCCCGCGGATCATCAGCATTGCAGTGCCGTGCAGCAATGACCACAGCGAGAGCATAAGGCGGGTGTATTGGCGAGGAGTGCCGCCCAGTCGCCGCGCCAGATTCAGGCGCAAGAGATTGAAGGTTGGCCAGGGCTCGTGCAAGGACGGGGGTTGGGCGAATCCGTCGAAGAGGACCTCATAAGCATGGGGATGCTGCAGGGCAAACTCAAGATAGGAGTGGCAGGCCTGCGGCAGGGTACGGGTGGGATTCACGGCGGCGAAGAGTTCGGAGCGCGTCTGGTGGCGCACGGAGCGGAGAATGGCCTCGCGGTCGTGGTAACGCCCGTAGACCGTAGGAGTGGTGGTGCCGGCCGCCTTGGCGACGCCGCGCATGGTGAGGGCTCTTTCGCCGCCTCGTGCCCACAGCCGGCATGCGGCATCCAGGATGCGCTGTTCGAGTTGGGGATCTGCTTGTCTGGGCAACGGCCCCTCCGTAGGTCAAGGATCTATTGCAGGGCCCAATAACTTGAACAATGTTCAACTAACAATGTACAATACACGTATTCCAGCAAAAGAGTTTATCCGCAGGCTGCGGCCTGCCGGAGCCACGGAACGTTTGTTGCAGCCTTCCCCCCAAGGAAAAAGTGGCTTCGGCGGGCACGCGCCGATCCAGGAAAACATTGCAAACCGAGGAGTAGTAGATGTCAAACGATGAATTCAGGAGGCAGACGGGAATCGCCCGCCTGGCGTCCGACCTTCGCACCGCGAAAATAGAACTGTTGAGCGCGCAATGCGCCACCGACCGCCTTCGCCTGCAGTATTCGGTTGAAGACATTGTTTCTTTTGGAGAACGCCAGGCGTTAAAGGGTGCCATTGCCTCCGCTGGCGCTCTGTGCCGTTTTTTTTCCTCCCTCGAGGACCAACTAAAGCAAGCTGAGCAGCGGGAGTAGATGCCCACCGTTGTTTTGACCTTCTTCCCGTAACCATTCCCAGGGCTACGATCTAGCTTATTTCTCCACGCGGAGAAATTCAGCGGTCGAGGCGTCCACGGCAACTGTCAGCTTGGCGGTTTCGCGAGAAACTCCGTAGATGACGTGCCAAGTCAGTTGGTTGGTGTTGTGGTTCCAGTCGCAGACATAGATCACGGGAGTGGTGGGATCTTTTTCCAGCACCTTGTCCCCGCCGTGTTTTTGGGCCTCGGCAAAGGCCTGGTCGGAGTCCACCTTGAGGAAAGCGACGTCAAAGATTTGGGTGGACGCGTTGCCGGGGTTATAAACGTCTTCGTTACCGGGCGACACTCCGCGGGAGGGTGCGTCGGGCGCATTGCTGCCGGACCAGAAAAAGGGTTTAACTCCGTGTTGGGTGGCGGAAGCGAAGCTGGCTCGCCATATCGCTGACTTTCCATCCAGGCCGTTGCCGTCGGTCGAGGGGGTAGACTCGATGCGGAAGGGTTTCACGTCAGCGGCGTAGTTACGAGCCGCGATAAAGACCTTCTGAAAAGCCGCACGTCCGGTGAGCAACTCTGGAGGTTTGGGTTCTGGCTGGGACTGCGGCGGTTTGGGGGTATTGGAGTCGCAGGCCACCAGCAGAGCGAGCATCACGAGGGAAGCGGCCGCCAGAGTCCGGGCGATTACGGAGCCCTGATCGCGGCGAATCATCCGGCGGGTTCTATCTCCGATGACATCGGCGACAATGGTGGTTTGTGGATGGACGAGGTCCCGCAGTTTCACTAGCAACCTTCCTGTTATAACGGGGATGAGTTAATGGTTGCGCAACATTCTACCTGATGCGGGAGGAAACGCGAGAACCTGCCATGGATTCCCTGCTTGAAGAGTTAAAGAGAGTTCTGGAGTCAGCGGTCGAAGGCCTGTCGAGCGAGCAAATGAGCTGGCACCCGGCGGAGAAGTGGTGTGCGGCGGAAGTGCTCGAACATCTATACCTGACCTACACGGGAACGATCAGGGGATTCGAGAAAGTGCGGGATGGCGGCAAACCGCTGGCCATGCGAGCGTCAATCCGGCAGCGCTCGCGAACTCTTGTGGTGGTGGGATTCGGCTATCTGCCTTCAGGGAGGAAAGCGCCGAAGCCAACTGTTCCGCGAGGGTTGCCGCCGGAGAAGGTACGAGCCGAGGTTGGGCTGAAGATTGCGGCGATGGACGAGATCATCGCCGAGTGCGAAGCCCGCCTCGGACGAGGTGCCAAGCTACTCGATCATCCGATATTGGGTCCGTTGACGGGCGCGCAGTGGAGAAAGTTTCATCTGGTGCACGGGCGGCACCACGCCCAGCAGATTCGCCAGCTGCGGGCAGGGCTAAAGGAATGAACCGAGCCTGACCGCAAGCTGGAGCGCGTTTTCTGGGAGCCCCTACTCCCGCATGGCGGCGGGAACGCCGGCTTTGCGGGCTTCTTCCTGCATATCGTCGAGTCTCTGCTTGGCGTCATCAACGGCTTTTTGCTTGTCGGCGATCTTCTGCTTGTAATCCGCATCCTCTTTGTCCCACTGCGTGGCATTGCGCATGCGGTTGCCCACGTCGGCGTACATCGCGGCGGCACGAAGCTGGTATTCCTTTTGCAGCACGTCGAGTTCGCGCGAGGCGAGGTCGATGGAGTTCTTCTGGGCCGACAGCCTGTCCTGCCAACTTTTCCAGGCAGCTTGTTTCTTGGCGTCGTCATCCTGGGGAGTGGCGGGTTTGGCTCCGGCGGCGTCCTTGTTGTCGGCAGGAGCGGCGGCTGATTTCTCAGCGGGCGCCGCGGAGGTGTTGTCGGCGGCATCTGCGATCACGGGCGCGCCGACGACGGAGAGCTTGTCTTCCGTCGGAATATTATCGTTATCGTAGACCTTGGGCTTGGACTTGGCGTCCGGGTCTTTGTGAACCTTGCGGGCATAGTCTCCGAGCGAGGATTGATTCGGCGGCGGAGTTGCGGTTTGGGCCGCGGCCGGAGAGCCCGCCAGGACCATGAACAATGCGAATACGAAACCGATGCATGCGATGCGCTTCATAGCTCCATCCTTTGTCTTCTATCTTCTATCTTCGAGCATGAGCTGATCCGTAATACGGGTCAGCCGTTGGTGTTCTAAATGACTTTGCCTGCCGCACTGGCGCGAGTGCCGGTGTCCGCAGTGGAACGCTTCTCGGCCAAAAATCCACCAATGCGGCGGTCCAAACTAGCGGCCTCGCCGGCGATGTCAGCCGCCAATTGTGGGGCGAGATCGGGATCGCGATTCCGGGCCAACTGCTGAGCGTAACCGGCGATGGTGGTCAGGGAAGTGCGCAGCTCCAGCGCCATCTCCGCGGAAATCTCCCCATGCAACTGTTGCTGGCGGCGGATGCGCTCAAACTCGCTGCGATCACTGATCAGACAAGCGGCGCCCAACAGGCTGCCATCGACCGCAGGGACGGCGGAAACCGTGACTGCGATATGAAGCTTTTCGCCCGCGGGAGTGGCATAGTCGGCTTCGAGTTGGCGGCGCTTGCTACCCTCACGCAATACGGAGTGAACTTCTTCGGCAAGCCGCCCGGGCGGTTCCGCCAGTCCATCGGAATAAACGGCGGAAGAGTGTGGCGAGGAAACCGCCGCATTGCGGAAAATATCATCCGCACTCATCCCCGAGAGTGAATGGAAGCCCAGAATTTCCCGGGCTGCGGGATTGGCTTGTTTTACTAATCCGTTCAAGCCGAACACCAGCACTCCAGACGGAAGATTGGAGAGCACGGTCTGGCTGAAGTTTTCGCTGGTCCGGGCACGGCGTTGTTCAGTGAGCGTCTGCACCTGTAGCTCGTGCTTCTGCTGCTTGAGTTGCTGGATGACGGTGTTGTAGAGGTGCAGCGGCAGAGTTTCAAGGGTGGGAGTGGCCGCGGAATCGAGATCGGCCTCGGCGTTAATGCGCCGGCGCAGGCTGCGAATGAACCAGACCGCAGAGACGAAAGCTCCCCCCGCCATGAGCATTACCAGTGCGGCGCGCAGAACCAGCGGATTAGTGAGCAGCCTTACCACCAAAACCTCCCATACCATCGCAAGAATTGGTTGCCCACGAAGAGGGCGAGCAGCGCCATGCTGCCCAAAAATACGCCGAAGGGCATCTGATAATGGCGATAGACCATCTGCGCGGATTGCCATCCCCGGCGGCGAGCGGCCTGCAGGTTGGCCAGGCGTCGGGCGAAGCGGCGGGTCCGCTTGATCCATACCAATAGCACCGTGGTGAGGCCGAACAACGAGCCCGCCAGCGACGCGGTGAAGATGGTGAAGACAGTGAGTTTGATGCCGAGGAATGCTCCCACCATCGCCATCAGCTTCACATCGCCGAAGCCCATGCCTTCGGCTCCGCGCCAGCGCAAGTAGACGGCGCCCGCGCCGTAAATGAACGATGCTCCTAAGGCTGCGCCCAGCAGAGAATCGAGCAGAGAAAGCAGTCGGGAAGAGAGATCCGCACTGAAGGGCAGATTCAACATTCCCGGCAAGAACTGCGAAGCCAGGTCGTGTACCGGAACCAGCAGGCTGAACAGCACACCCAGGGCGAGGCCGGGGAGGGTCAACTTGTCCGGCAGCAGCTTGGTTTCGGCGTCGGTGAAGATGAGGCCGAGCAGGAGAAACCCAAAGACACAATATTTCAACGTCTCCAGCGTGAGTCCGGAATAGGCGTAACATCCGAGAAAGAGAGCCCCGGTCAGCAGCTCGACGAACAGGTAACGCGGAGAAATGGCCGTTTTGCAACGGCGGCAGCGGCCGCGAAGCAGCAGCCAACTGACGACGGGCAAATTGTCGTAGAAAGCGATCGGGCGCTTACAGCCGGGACACGCCGAACGCGGCGTCACCACCGACAAACCCAAGGGTAGGCGGTAGATACACACGTTCAGAAAGCTGCCAAAGGCCAGCCCGAAGAGAAAAATCGTCGATGCAAAAAAGGGGTCCACTGAGTTTTTGGCATTCCTTCGGAGATGCCCTTAGAGCTTCTAAGCGCACATCTTCCTAAGAACGCGGACAAAGCTGGGTCTTGAGAGGATTATAAGGCGATGAGGCAGGGAGGCCTAAGGTACCGAAGTCACTGTCCGAAAGGCCAACTAGGGCACGATTTGGGTATCCCGGACGCTTGCGACCGTACTAGACCCGAGGGGGTCGTCAAGGAAAGGCAAAACGCAACAACTCGCCTTCCAGCGGGACGGCGGAAGATTGATGAGCGGGAATCCGTCCGTGCCACAGGGTCCAGCCACGAGGTACCAGACGGGTTTCCTGCGCAGGAAAGTCGCGCCAGTCTTCGGCAATTTGCTCACGCCCGAACACGGAAAACGCGGGGACGTCGGCGATGGCCGAGGTGGGCAGCGAACTCCATTCGAACAGGCTTGCCTGGAGCGCTTCAGTGAGGGACTCCTTTGGATCCAGACATAGAATCCAGTCGTAACGTGCCACCTCCAAGTAGTTGTTCGCAGAGGCGCGGTTGTTCGCCAGCACAATCCGGGCTCCATATTCGCGTGCGATGCGTAGCGTAGAGTCGGAGGAGTGATGGTCCACGATCAGGACTTCGGAGCAGGGAAGAAGCGTTTCCAGCGCCCGCCCCAAGTGCAGGGCGTCATTCGTGGTGTGGAGCAATGCCGTAATTGGAGGCATGGGGCAGCCGTGACTGTGCCTCCAGAGTGTACGACGGCACGCCTCAGGACGGCGAGCGGCGGATCATTCTGTCGCCCGGTCCTGACCAGCAGTCGCTCTCATATACGGTGCGCGTCCAAACATAATGCCAGTTTCCACCTCAACCGGCCGCCCCTGGCGGAGATAGCGCTTGAACTTCCATTGCCCCAGCGCGTCGGTGATGGCTTTTGCCTGATCAGGAAATGCGCTGAGAAAGTGAATGTGTCTTACCTTGCCTTCTTTGTCGATAATGATTCGAACTGGAACGGAGTTGAATTTGTGTTCGGTGAAGACCGGGTCGACCCGCGCAATCAGGTTGTCGCCGTTGGCGTAGTCCTTGATACACACTGGGACGTCGCCACCGCCCGTCCCCATCGTGGGGTTGGCTTCCGCGGGCAAGTTCATTTTGTCCAAGTCCAAGATTAAGCTCTCCAGCAGTTTGGTATCACGGCTGGTAAGCACTATTTCAACCGCGTGGCACCGGATTTCGGTAGCCACAACATACCAATGCAGTTCCGCCAGGGGAGACCAATACGCAAAGAAGGTAAAGGGGCGGCCGGCAATCTTGGTCGGGGTAGGCGGCATTTCCACTTTGTAATCGGCCTGTAAGTTGTCCTTTGAGTAATTGATGAGCTCCAGCGCATTCGTGGCAGGGAACGGCGTGAAAAACATGTCCTGCGCCGTGATCAGGATGCCCCCGCGCGCCGGTCCTTTGAAGGTGTCGGCAGGTCTCAACTGAGCAAGTACATAGCGACCTCTGTCCGACGGCGGTGGCCCTTTGTATTTTTCTTCCCAATCGCGGGGTAGCGGGTAGCTCATTCCAAAATACTGGTCGCTGAAGACATTGTTCGCCACATTTCCGCCTTCCGGCACGGGAGTTACGGAATCACTCGCGCTCGACCATGCGCCTTTTACCAAGATGACCCCCTCTGGCACTTTTGTTGCGGGCTGCACGTTGTCGGAAAAGTCGCCGCCGTTTTTCGCTGTGCTTGGTGGCTTGGTCCCCTGAGCCCAAGCCAGCGACCACGGGAACAAGGCGAGAATGAGCAAAGAACACAGAAATCTAAAGTGCATATTCTCCTCGAAACCAGAATCAAAGGTCGGCCGACGGCTCGGCGAATCGGCCGCGGATCACTTTCGAACCTGGAAAAAGCTGGCGAGACACCTTGTGCCCCGCCAGATTCCGCGCAGAGCGACTAGAGCGACCGCAGGAAATCCAGGACTTCCTGCTGCTGGGTGGTGTTGAGGTTGAAGAACTGTTCTTCCACGAAAGTGGCTTCGCTGCCATGGCTGGCATGGTCCTGGATAGCCGTGATCAGGTTCGTGGTGCGCCCATCGTGCAGCAGGAATATCCGCTGCCCCAGGCCCCACAAGGGAGCCGTGCGGAACTGATTGCCGCCCGCGCCGCCCTGCGAGACATTGTCCGCCAAACCAGTGCCCATGTTATGAATCTCGATGTCTGAGAAGGCAGGCACTGGCTGCTGGCTTAGACCTGCGGTGAAGCCCGACACTTGAGTTGTGCCTGGCGAGGGATTGTGGCAGTTTGCACAGCCGACGGAGCTAAACAAGCCGCTGCCGGCTGAGATTGTTGCAGCGCTAACACTCGATCCATTCAGCACAACGCCGCCAGTCGGCGGCGGAGCCAGCAACCGCATGAAGTCGGCGAATGCCGAGACGTCATCGAGGACGGCTGCGTTGGGAGTCGCAGCTGGATTGTTCGTATCTTCCGGATACCCGGCTCCGCCCAGGTTCAGGCAGGTTGTAGGCAGCCCGGTTTGAAGCTGATCTTCCCCGGGCAGGGGACGATCTTGAGGAAAGAGCAGGTTGCTGATGCCCATTTCCACGTTGTAGGCCTCACCGGCAAAGATTTGCAGCGACTTGTTCTGCGCCTTCCAACCGAAACGGCTGATCGTGCCGTCGTTGCCGTTGTGGTTGAACGTGCCGGAAATGCCAAGGTTGTTGTTGAGATTGACCAACTGGTTGGTCAACAAGGTCGAGTCGTCCAGGTTTTCGATCAGGCCAGCGCCAAAGACCGGCGTGGGAATCCGGTAGATTATGTTGTTCTCCGCCACAGCAGTGGCGAAGCTGGGCTGAGGCAACAAGGTGCTGTTGTTGCAGGTGCCTGCATCGGAGCGGCCAGTAACGGTGAATAGATCTTCTACTCCACCGTTGGGAGCGTTTGTATTCACCGAGCCGTTGCTGTTAAAGAAAAACGGGAACCGGGCTTCACGAGTTGGCCCGGTGGGCGTGATGAAGGATGGGGTAGTGTTGCCGGGCGCGACCCCGTTGCTGACGAACTGAGCTTCGGGATTGTTGGCGGGACCGGTTCCGCCGAACGTAGGTTGCGCGTGGCAGGAACTGCAGCTATTCGAGTTAAACCGCGGTCCCATGCCGTTGTTGCCGGCCGCGTTGCCGGAGACGGACTCCACGGTTTGGAAGCGGGTCTGACCGTCAGTGAAGAAGGCGAGCAGTGCGGAGTTGCTGTTCACCGAAGAAAGTACGGCTCCGGTGCCGCGGTTGCCACTCTGTACTCCGGGGTCGGTCTGAGTAAATGCCATTCCAGCGAGGAACAGCACCAAAGTTAAAACAGAACCTAGCTTGGCTGTCTTAGTCACGACTCCTCCTTGTAACGTGTCTTCTCGCGCCTTGCGGTGGGCACATAGTTCGGCACTCTGTTGGGATTGTCCGGGGACCGATATCCCGGGGAACGTGTGGGGGGAATGGGATTTTGCCTTCCCCGCTTCGGGCGGGGAATTCATTGGGCGGAGCATGGATCCTCCTTATGGGATTCGAATTACGAGCCAGGGACCGCAATGGCGCGGGAATGCACGACTGAGTCCGGACAGTGAGGGCGCAGGGGTGCACGAAATCAGTGCTGGGCTTTTTAGCGCAGATTGCTTCACGCACAACAGGAAATCGTTGGATGTTACGGAGTCAGAACAGACGGTGCGAGGTGGGCATCGGGATCATGAGAGTTTTCTTAGGGATACGCCCTGGTTCCAAAACTCGCTCTCGGGTACTTGCGGATACGAAGAAGTGGCTGGTCTGTTCGGAAAGGCGGAACTCGGAGGTACATCAGCCGGCTATCATGCCGACACTTGCGCGCTAGTGGATGAACTTGTAATCGACGATTGAGGCAGCTAGGAGACCTTCGCTTGCGTCTGGATCTTCCGGGTCTTTAACTTGCATGTCTTTAGTTTGAGTTTGAGCTTCATCCTGGAATTCTTTGGAGCGGATCACCCTGCCCTGGCAGAGCACGTTGCGGTTCTTCTGTCCGGAGATTTCTTCCGGCATCTCAAACACCATCTCAATCAAGGCATTCACGGGCAACTGCTGCGGACCGTGAAACAGCAGTCCGGTCTGGCTGAGGTTTTCGATTGTGCCTTCGTACCACGTACTCGTGCTGTTTACGCGGTAGCGAAGCGCCACATCGAGCTTCAAGCGGCGGGCGCGCGGCGTCCAGGACGGCCGCTTTACTCGCGAATGACTGCGCCGGACGACGGTGTCAGGCCTGGTATGCTCCACGCGTTGCGTGCGGCGCATCGTGGTCCAGTCATACTTGTACTCGGCGGCGCACAGCATACAAACCTGGTAATAGTCTCCGTCAGCACCGCGCCGTGGCCAGGAGAACTCGTGGGAGCAACGCCCGAGCATAAGAACATCCATTATTTTCTGCGGCATGATGGCTACTTCGGGACCTTAGGGAGCGCCCGAGTCACATCATCTCCCGGAGCGACGTTCTTGGGTAGGTTACTTTCGTGTTGGGCGAGTGGTGAACCCTGAGACAACCCGAGTCGATGCAGGCACTTAGGCTGTGGAAAGGTTTCTGAAAGTTGCCCAAAGGGGTTACCAGAGCCTCGGTTTCAGTTCCGGGCAAAGTGTATTATCGCGGCATGGAAAACACCTCCGCGGGCCATTTGGCAGCATTTATCCTGGCCGGTGGCAAGAGCACCCGCATGGGCACGGACAAGGCATTTGTGGACTATGAGGGCCGCACGCTGGTGGAGCGGGCGCTCGACCTCGCCCGCTCGGTCACTTCCGAGGTTTGCATCGTGGGAAGTCGCGAGAAGTTTGCGCCGTTTGCCCCAGTGGTGGAAGATATATTTCAGGAGTGCGGACCTCTGGGCGGGATTCATGCTGCATTGCGGGCTTCGGCCGCGGAACTCAACTTGATGCTCGCCGTGGATACTCCATTTGTATCGAGGGCGTTCTTGCAGTATTTGATCAACCAGGCGAGGGGTGCGCCCGAAGCTGTCGTAGTTGTTCCACGCGTTGACGGGGGTTGGCAGCCACTGTGCGCCGTCTATCGCCGGGAGTTTGCCGATGCGGCGGAGAACGCCTTACGCACCGGTCGAAACAGAATCGACCGCTTGTTCGACGAAGTTCGAACTCGAGTGATCGAGCAAAAAGAATTGGAAGGAGCCGGATTTTCACTCGCCATCTTTCGCAACCTGAACACGCCCGAGGAACTGGAGAAAGAGAAATCAAGGTTTCAGCCCCGTTTCACTGAAAACTGATTTTCGAGAGCCGACCCATGCCTGACGCTGTCCAGCAACCATACATTGAGTTCCGCGAGGTCTCCAAAGCTTTCGGAGAGAATGTCGTGCTCGACCGCGTCAGCTTCAACGTCATGCCTGGCGAGACGGTCTGCATACTGGGGCGCAGCGGTGTTGGCAAATCAGTCTCCCTGCAGCTGCTCATGGGCTTTCTGAAGGCGGACTCCGGCCGCGTGATCGTTGCCGGCGAAGACGTCACCGACTTCTCTGAAGAGCGGTTGGAGGCGGTTCGGAAGAAAGTCACCATGGTTTTTCAGAACGGAGCGCTGTTTGATTCCCTTACGGTTGGCGAGAATGTGGCGTTTCCGCTGCGAGAAACCAGGGAGTTGTCTGAGGAGCAGATTTATCAGATCGTCGACGGCCTGCTGAAGATGGTTGGGGTGCAGGAGATGCGCGACTTGCTGCCCTCGGATCTTTCGACCGGCATGAAGCGATCCGTAGCGATTGCCCGCGCCTTGGCGGCGCGACCGGAATGCATTCTCTACGACGAGCCCACCACCATGGTCGATCCGCTGATGGCACAATTGCTCGGCGATCTCATCAAACGGCTGAAGCTGCAGCTGAACCTGACCAGCATCGTCGTCACTCACGACATGCGCCTGGCGAAAAAGCTGGCCGACCGGGTCGTCTTCCTGTACGAAGGCAAGGCGATTTTCTTCGGCACTTCGGCGGAGATGGAAAAATCCACCGAGCCTATCGTGCGGGAGTTCCTCGAACTGGACGAATTGAAGATCGAGGCCTGTTAGCTCGTGAGTTCGGATACCCATCCGTCGTGCGCCCGCTTGAGAACATGCGAGCCAGAGATCGCCGGCCCGGCTCCGGATCGCCTGTGATTAGATATGCCAGCACAGCCCCCTGAAAGAGTTGCAGCACTTCTTCCACCTTGGGTTGGTCAGGCAAGAATTTCATGAGCAACTGCACCCACAGCCGCTGTTGCTCTGCGTAAAAGGCCTTCGCCCTTGCCGAGCCATTCCACGCGCGCCGGGAAAGGTCCATCACGAGTAGCAGGACACCCTTGGCTTTCGGAGTGGTTGTTTGTTCCCAGAGCGCGGCCACGGCGGCTTCCGGAGAGATATGAGGCGGGAATGATTCGGGTGCAAACTGTGCCCGCAGTCTGCCCTCGAGAATTGTCATGGCCCCTTCCTCGATGTTTTCCCGGCTGCCGAAATAATGAACCAGCATGCGCTTGCTGGTTCCGACACTGTCTGCCAGTTGATCCAGGCTGAGATCAATCGTTCCGGCCTTTACAAAGGTGGCCAGACATCTCCCCAGGATTTCTTCCCGGCTAGCTTTTTTTCTTCCTTGCATGATGATGTACCACATGGTACATATAGTTAGTGTACCGCTTGGTACATCATAGCCCAGGAGGAGAAAAAATGAAAACAGAAGACGCGGCACTCTTGCTTGTACTCGGTTTGATCATTTGGATCGTTGGAACGATCTACTACGCGAATTACGGTCCAGTCATATTGGAGACCACGACTTTGCGCTATTGGAGCGCGTTCGCCCTATCGCCAATTGTTTCAGCAGGTCTCTGCGTTGCGATTCTTCGCTGGAGGCATTTCGCTCCGGCGTATTGGCCATCGGCCATGCTTCTGCTGGCTATTCCTGGAATGATCGGCGAATCTGTAGTGCTTTCCAATCTGTCAAGGTTCATGCCGAA
>Ga0302319_10001592_pt1 | contig 50504 bp, 42 predicted proteins | sample Bog_T0_2_FD_203319 | JGI IMG/M metagenome (GOLD analysis project Ga0302319, IMG submission 203319) | Peat permafrost microbial communities from Stordalen Mire near Abisko, Sweden - Bog_T0_2 | ecosystem: Environmental > Terrestrial > Soil > Wetlands > Peat | place: Sweden: Abisko, Stordalen Mire... | reverse complement strand
ACGTCGATGCCGCGCTTTTTGAAGAGGCGCGTGATCTCCTTGGAAATTTCCTCGTCCTCGACCGGAACCACGCGCGGCAAGAATTCGAGGATGGTGACCTCAGAGCCGAAGGTGCGGAAGAGCGAGCCGAACTCCATGCCCACAGCGCCCGCGCCAATGACGATCAGCGATTTCGGAACCGCGTCCATGGCGAGGATTTCGATGTTGGTCAGAATGCGGTCGTCGGCTTTGAGCCCCGGCAGCATCTTGGCTTCGGAGCCGGTGGCGAGAATTACGTTCTTCGCCTTCACCGGGCTGACTTCTCCGCTCGCCGGCGTGACCTCGACCGTATGCACGCCGCCCTGCGCCGGGCCGGTCAGCCGGGCATAGCCTTCAAGTCGCGCAATCTTGTGCTTCTTCATCAGGAAGTCGAGGCCCTTGGTGTGCTTGGTGATGATGGCGTCCTTACGCTTGAGCACCGCGGCCCAGTCGAGCGTGGGCGTGGCGATGCCCCCAATACCAAATTCGGCGGCGTGCTGCAGGTGGTCCCAGATCTCGGCGTTGAAGAGCAGGGCCTTGGTGGGGATGCAGCCCACGTGCAGGCAAGTGCCACCCAGCTTGTCGGACTGCTCGATCAATGCGACCTTCAGCCCGTACTCCGCGCCGCGAATCGCCGCCGTGTAGCCGGCCGGCCCGCCGCCTATGATCGCCACGTCAAAAATCGTCTCTTCCGCCGTAATCTCAGCCAAGGGGAACTCCATTCCGGGGCGCGCCGTCTTTCCGCAGCGCCTCATTCCATCGTCCAGTCTAATAGATGCGCGTAGCGGCAACTTCGCAGCCGTCCATTTAGAAGCGGATTCTCACAGGTTCGTCTGCACCAGTTCGTTTGCCGTGCGTAGCGCTTCTGCCTCGTCGCCGAAGCCTTCAATCCAATGCACCTCCGGCTCACGGCGAAACCACGTCATTTGCCGCTTGGCGTAGTTGCGATGGCCCTGCTGGGCAGCTTCTATCGCAGCCTCCGCGCTCAAAGTCCCCGCCAGCACGGCCAGTGCCTGACGATAGCCGAGCGAGTCGAGCGCCTTGACCGGCCCGAAACGGTCGAGCAGGCCCCTCGCCTCCTCGACCAATCCCGCCGCAAACATCTCTGCGCAGCGCTGGTTGAGATGGGCGTAAAGCTCTTGCCTTGGCGGGTTGAGGCCGATGCGCAGCAGCCGGAAGCCGGTGAGGGGGTCGCGCGCCATCACTTGCGAGAGCGGTTTGCGCGCCGCCAGGCAGACCTCGATGGCGCGAATCAGCTTGGCGGCGTCGTTTGCGTGGATGCGCGCGGCGGATGCCGGATCGAGGCGCACAAGCATGCGATGCAGCCAGCCCTCACCGTGTTTTTCGCGGCTGCGTTGGAGGCGCACGCGCAATTCCTGCTGCCGCTCCGGCCCGGCAAAAAGCCCGTCCGTCAAGGCCCGCAGATAAAGTCCCGTTCCGCCGGTCACGATGGGCAAGTGGCCCCGACTCGCGATCTCCCGCAAAGCCGCACGCGCTTGCCGGCCGTATTCGCCTGCGGTAAAAGGCTGGTTGGGGTCGGCCACATCGATCAGGTGATGCGGCAGACGCGCACGTTCTTCTTTCGTTGGTTTGGCTGTGCCAAGGTCCATGCGGCGATAGACGGCCACCGAGTCGCAACTGACAATCTCGCCGCCGAAGCGCTCGCCGAGTTCGAGCGAGAGCGCCGTCTTTCCGCTGCCCGTCGGCCCAAGGAGCAGCACGACGAGTGGGTCAGTTCTTGCGGGGACAGGACTCACGGGCGCCACCAGCCCGGCGCAAAAATCCACTTGGGATTGGTCCGCAACAGAGCCACTATCAGAATGGCCATGGCCACCAGCACCAGCCCGAAGACCTGGTTGCGCCGGTAGCGCCGCAGCTCGACGGCCCGCGCGGCTCTCTCGGCAACTTCCTGGCTGTACGGCTTGATGCGGCGTTCGACCATGGCGCGGCTCCCTTGCTTGTCGATGCGTCCAAGTCGATTGGCGCACCACGCATCAGTATAGGGGAGCCGCTGCATTGCCGCTTTCCGATCCCGCGTTTGACTTCCCACCCCCGGTTTGCTCAGATAACCTTTCAGGTACTTGGACGACAAGAAAGAGCAGGGACGCAACCATGAAAGTGTTGATTTTGGGTTCGGGGGGGCGCGAACACGCGCTGGCATGGGCGGTGAAGCGTAGTCCGCGGGTCACGGAAGTTGTCTGCGCGCCGGGCAACGGCGGCATCGCACAAATTGCGCGCTGCGTTCCGGTGGATCTAAAAGACGTGGCTGCAATGGTTCGCCTGGCCGGGGCCGAGCAGCCGGGGCTGACCATCGTTGGGCCTGAGCTGCCGCTCTCGCTGGGCATTGTGGACGCCCTGCAGGAACGCGGTCTGCGGGTCTTCGGGCCCACGCGGGCCGCGGCGATGCTGGAAAGCAGCAAGGGTTTTGCAAAGCGATTTCTGCAGCGGCACAACATTCCCACAGCCGGCTATGCGGTCTGCGTGAACCTGGCCGAGGTGGAAAAGGCTGTTGAGTCGTTTCATGCGCCTATCGTGGTGAAGGCCGACGGACTCCATGCCGGCAAAGGCGTCATCATCTGCGAGTCGCGCCACGCCGCCATTGAAGCCGCCAAGGATTTGTTGAGCGGCAAGCTGCTGGGCGAGACCGAGCAGCACATCCTCATCGAGGAGTACCTCGAAGGCGACGAGATCAGCTTCCTCTGTCTCAGCGACGGCAAGAACGTTGTTCCGCTCGCGCCAGCCCAGGATCACAAGCGCATTGGCGAGGGCAACACCGGCCCCAACACCGGCGGCATGGGCGTCTACTCCACCGATACCATGCTCGACGCGGGCATGACGGAATGGATTTTGCGCCACATTGCTGTGCCCACCATCTACGGCATGGCCAGCGAAGACGCTCCCTTCATCGGCGTGCTCTACTGCGGGCTGATGATGACCGCACGCGGGCCACAGGTGCTGGAGTTCAACGCACGCTTCGGCGATCCGGAAGCGCAAGCGATTCTGCTGCGGTTGGAGAGCGACCTGGTGGATGCTCTGGAAGCCTGCGTCGACGGGCGGCTGGCGGAGAGTGAACTGCGCTGGAGTCCCGGCGCCTCGGCCTGCATTGTGGCCAGCTCTGCCGGCTATCCGGGCAGCTACAAAACCGGCTTGCCTATCACTGGACTGGAAGACGCCGCGCGGGTTCCGGGGGTGCAGGTCTTTCATTCGGGTTCTTCTCAACTGGACGGCCAACTGCTAACCGCCGGAGGCCGCGTGCTGGGCGTTACCGCCGCTGCACCCACGTTGGAAGAGGCAGTGGGCCGTGCCTACGAAGCCATGGAGCTGATTCACTTTGACGGAATCTACTACCGGCGCGACATCGGTCATCGCGCCCTGAAGAGGAAATCATGACACCTGCCATCACACTGGAAGAACTCCTGACCTGGAACGAGGAGGCCTCGAACTTCTGGAAGGCGCATCTGGACGCCAACCCGGCGCTGCTGGAATTGCCCTGCGGCATCGGCGGCGCAACAAACGTACAGGAGTTTGTTGGACATATATGGAGAGTGGAGTTGGTCTGGGGCCAGCGCCTCGCCGGCCTGCCCTTGCTGAAAAAGGAAGACGTTCCCGCCGGTCCGCTGGACGCGCTCTTCGGCCTGCACGTGAAGGCAGTGGAGATCTTCCGCGCGTTGCTGGACGATAAGACCGCAAACTGGAATGAAACGATGAAGTTGGACCTGCCGTGGATGCCGCCGGATACGCCAGCTTTTTCACGGCGCAAGATTGCGGCTCATGCGCTCTTCCACAGCCAACGTCATTGGGCGCAACTGGCCACGCTGGTCCGCGCCGCCGGATTCCCGTCGGCATTCAAGGGAGACATGCTCTTCAGCTCGGCTCTGTCATAACCAAAGACTCGGCGGCAGCCTCAGGCGCCGAGCTCGGCTTCCCCTGGGCCTGCTGAAAGCAGGAGCGGCACAGCACCGGCCTGCCCTGAGTCGGTTTAAAGGGAACCGTTGTCTCCGCACCGCACTGCGAGCAGTTGGTACGGGTCTCCGGACGCACCCGCGAGCCTCCGCGAACACGCTTCGCCTTGCACTGCTTGCAGTGCTTGGGCTCGTTCTTGAATTGTTTGTCGTGGAAGAATAACTGCTCGCCAGCGGTGAACACAAAATCGGCGCCGCAGTCGCAACACTTCAAAACTCTGTCGCTGAATTCCATGGCCGGCTTCCCCGAAGAAGGGAAATTTATTGAAATCGGCCATGACCCCGAAAAACTTGCCGGTCCCGTTTCCCTGTCTTCGCGCTTCTTTCAACAAGGGCCCGGGCCGCAACAAGTTCAGCGGCAAACAGAACGTCTGTCCGGCACGCCGGAAAGACCTTGAGGAAACCCCCACACAAACTGCGCGTGGAGCATTGAAGCAAAAAACGAAAATCGTGACACGCCGTCCCGGCCTTGCCTACTTGCCCCCTGCATTAGTGCGGGGGTCTGTCGCCGGAGCGGCGCACGCCACGATTGTATTCCAACTAGTCCTGCTCTTTACGAGCTTTCTTGCGATTCCGCTTGCGCGCTAAAGCCGCCTTTACGCGTTTCTTCTCACCGGGCTTCAGGTAGTAGGAGTGACGCTTGACTTCCTTGATGATGTCCTCCTGCTGAACCTTCCGCTTAAACCGGCGCAGCGCATTTTCGAGCGGTTCGCCTTCTTGTACACGAACCTCTGCCAAAAAATCCCACCTCCAAACCCGCCAAATGGCATCTCTTATGATACGGGAAACGGTGAACATCTGGTGAATCTCAGGCACTCTATCCATGGAAATTGTCTCGGAATCGAATAAAATCTGGCCAGAATCACCCTCGGGCCTCCTATTTTCCCAATTTGGGACAATTTTTCGGCCCAGGCGGCCCCGCCCGCTAAAGATCGCCCCATGCCTTAAACTTGACCCTGAGGCCCTCAAAACATGATCCGTAGCTACCAGGGGCGGTCGCCCCAATTTCCCGCCAGTTGCTACATTGACGTTTCCGCACAGCTCATCGGCGACGTGACACTCGGCGAGCATTCATCAGTGTGGATGAACGCCGTTCTACGCGGAGACGTGCACTCCATTCGCGTCGGCGCCAACTCCAACGTGCAGGACTGCGCGGTTCTCCACGGCCAGCGCAACGTTTATCCGGTGATTGTGGGCGACTGGGTGACCATCGGCCACAACGCCACCGTCCACGGCTGCGTGGTCGAGGACGCCGTACTCGTCGGCATCGGCAGCGTCATCCTCAACGGCTGCCGCATCGGCGAAGGTTCTATCATCGCAGCGGGAGCCGTGGTTCCAGAGGGAACAATCGTCCCGCCGCGCACACTCTGGACTGGCGTTCCCGCCAAGCTCCGCCGCGAACTCGGCGACAAAGACCACGCCCTCATCCTCAAGTACGCGCAGAACTACCTGGACTACACGGAGATTTACCTCAACAGCGAAGCGAGCGCCGAAGCCGGGCCGCAGAGATGAATGTCGATTATTTTGTCGTGGACGTGGAGACGGCGAACCAGTTCACGCACAGTATCTGCCAGATCGGAATAGCGTCTTTCGCCGGCGGCAAGATGGTGGATGGCTGGGAGAGCCTGGTCAACCCCGACGACTACTTTCTTGAATTCAACATCGCGCTGCATGGAATCGGGCCGTGGACGGTTGCGCATTCTCCTGGCTGGAGCGAGGTATGTTCCAAAGTGAACTCCCTGCTGGCGGGAGCGGCTGTAGCCAGCCACACGGCTTTTGACCGCTCCGCGCTCTCCGGCGCGTCTGCAAGAGCCGGAATCCCGGCCGTCGCCTATAGCAAATGGATCGACACCTGCTGGCTCTCTCGCTTCGCGTGGCCCAACCTGCCGAATCACAAGTTGCCCACGCTGGCCCGCAGCTTCGGAATCACGTATCGAGCACACGATGCGCTTGAAGACGCCAGAGTCGCCGGAGAGGTTCTGGCTCTGGCGCTTGAGGAACGGCAAATTACCATCGACGAGTTGCTGGCCTCTCGCCGCAAACACATCACCGCGTTTCCCAGACCCCGGGCCGCCGCCTAGTCCCCAGTCCCTATTCCCTGGTCCCTGTTTTTCACACGGGCAGCGGGTTCCGCTCGCTAAACTGCCGCTGGTGCCAGTAAGGATAGACCGGTTGCGTTGCACTGGCCTTGTCCAGCGTGACCACCTGCTCTGCGGTCAGGTTCCAGCCCACCGCTCCCAGATTTTGCCGCAACTGCTCCTCGGTCCGCGCGCCAAAAATGACCGACGAAATCGTGGGCCTCTGCAACAGCCAATTCAGCGCCACCTGGGGAACGGTCTTGCCCGTCTCGGCAGCAACCTTGTCCAGTGCATCCACCACCTTATATAGGTGCTCGTCGCTCACCTGCGGCCCCATTTCGGCGGTCTTGTGCAACCGGCTCACCTCCGGCAGCGGCTGGCCGCGGCGAATCTTGCCCGTCAGACGACCCCAACCCAGCGGACTCCACACCAGGGCGCCAACTTTTTGATCCAAGCCGAGCGGCATCAGCTCCCATTCGTACTCGCGTCCGATCAGCGAGTAATAGACCTGGTGCGCCACAAACCGCGTCCACCCATAGCGCTCGGCCACGGCCAGCGACTTCATCAGGTGCCAGCCAGAGAAATTCGACGCCGCAATGTAACGCACCTTGCCCTCGCGCACGAAAGTGTTCAGCGTATCCTGCACCTCCTCGACGGGAGTGAGCGCGTCGAAGCCATGCAGATGGTAGATGTCTACATAATCGGTGCCCAACCGGCGCAGGCTGGCTTCGAGCGCCCTGCGCAGATGGTAGCGCGAGGAGCCGACGTCATTCGGCCCGTCGCCAAGGCGAAATGTTGTCTTGGTGGAGATCAGCGCCCGGTCGCGCTTGCCGTCCAGAGCCTTGCCCAGCACCTCCTCCGAGTGGCCATCGGAGTAAATGTCCGCCGTGTCGAAGAGGTTGACGCCGGCCTCCAGGCAAATGTCAATCAGCCGTCGCGCTTCCTCTACATCGGTCGAGCCCCATGCTTTGAAAAAATCGTTGCTACCGCCAAACGTACCGGTACCAAAACTGAGTGCGGGAACTTTGAGGCCGGAGCCTCCCAGCAGTCGATATTCCATGCAGCTTTGGATGCGGCACGCGGCGGCAGGATGCAGATACCCCGCATCTGGTAAAGTGAGGGGTGGTCCCCTCGCTCGAAACCCACTCAACATGAGGGTTTTGCGCAGACCCTCGGGGACTCGCTCAAGAAAAAATATGCCCAACGACCTGCCTAAAGCCTACGACCCCGCCGCCATTGAAGATCACTGGGCCGAATACTGGGTGAGCGAGAAACTTTTCGCCCAGCCCACGCCCAAGGCCGCCGATCAAGGCGATGCCTTTACCATTCTGCTGCCGCCGCCCAACGTTACCGGCCGGCTGCACATGGGCCACATGCTCAACCAAACGGAGATGGACATTCTCGTCCGCTGGCGCCGCATGACCGGCCGCCGCGCGCTATGGCTGCCCGGCACCGATCACGCCGGCATCGCCACGCAGATGATGGTCGAGCGGCAACTCACAGCCGAAGGCAAAACGCGCCAGCAGCTTGGCCGAGAGGGATTCGTCGAGCGGGTTTGGGAGTGGAAGCGCCAAACCGGCGGCGCCATCCTCGACCAGATGAAGCGCCTCGGCGCATCCGTCGACTGGCAGCGCGAATACTTCACCATGGACGAGAATCTATCCGTAGCCGTGCGCGAAGCCTTCGTCCGCCTGCATGAGCAGGGCTTGATCTATCGCGGCGCATATATCGTCAACTGGTGCCCGCGCTGCCAAACGGCTATCAGCGACCTGGAAGTTGTCCACGAAGAACAGAAGGGCCACTTATGGGAGATTCGCTATCCGGTCGTTGGCGATGATGGAAAAGATACAGGCGAGTTTCTCTCTGTAGCCACCACGCGTCCTGAGACCATGCTCGGCGACGTGGCCGTTGCCATTCATCCTGAAGACGAACGCTATCTCCACCTGCACGGCAAGAAACTTCGCCTGCCTCTGGTTGGCCGCGAGATTCCCGTCATTCTCGATGAGTGGGTTAGCCGCGACTTCGGTACCGGCGCGGTGAAGGTGACTCCGGCCCACGATCCCAACGACTTCGCCATGGGCGAACGCCATCATCTGCCGTCGATCAACATCATGGACGCGCAAGGCCACATCTATGCGGAAGGCGGCGCGTATGCCGGACTCGACCGTTATGTTGCCCGCAAGCGCATGGTCGCCGACCTTGAAGAGCAGGGCCTTTTGGTTGGCATCAAGGACCACGTCAACAACGTGGGCCATTGCGACCGCTGCAAGACGGTCGTTGAGCCGCGCCTTTCGACGCAGTGGTTTGTGAAGATTCAGCCGCTGGCCGACAAAGCCAAGGAAGCAGTCCGGCAAGGTCACATCAAGTTCACGCCGGAGATGTACGAGAAGACCTACTTCGAGTGGATGGAAAACATTCATGACTGGTGCATCTCGCGCCAACTCTGGTGGGGCCATCGCATCCCCGCATGGCACTGCGCCGATTGCCACAAGATTACGGTGCCTAAGCCCAACACCACCGGCGGTCCCACCGTCTGTGCGCATTGCGGCTCGGCAAAGATTACGCAGGAGACCGACGTTCTCGACACATGGTTTTCATCGGGCCTGTTGCCGGTTTCCGTCTTCGGCTGGCCAAATTTTGGCCGAACCAACACTCCGGGTGCCCCAGGTCCCTCGCCGGGTGCCCCGGGTCCCTCGCACTCTGAGGGTGGCCCAGGTCCCTCGCACTTGGGGACCTGGGAAGCCAGTGAAAATCGCGCTGACTTCGACGCCTTTTATCCCACCAGCCTCCTCGTCACCGGCTTCGACATTCTCTTCTTCTGGGTAGCGCGCATGATCATGCTCGGCTGCTGGTTCGCCGAGGATGTTCCCAACGCAGACGGCTCCAAGCGAACGCTTGCGGACTCGGTTCCTTTTCGAGAGGTTTACATTCACGCCCTGGTGCGCGACGCCAACCGCGAAAAGATGTCCAAGACCAAGGGCAACGTCCTCGATCCCATCGAGATCGTGAAGCAATACGGGACGGATGCGGTGCGGTTCACGCTGGCCTCGATGGCCTCGCCTGGCACCGACATTGCCTTCAACATTGCCCGTACCGAGGGCTACCGCGCCTTCGCCAATAAAATCTGGAACGCAGCGCGTTTCCTCTTCATGAACGTGGACCGCGCCGCCGAGATCGGCATCACGGTTGATCCCGCGGCTCTGGGTGCAATGCCGGTGGTTGGCGAAGACGCGCCGCTCGAAGCTCGTTGGATCGTGGCCGAGTTACACGCGACCGCGGCCAAGGTCAACCAGTCGCTGGAAATCTATCGTTACGACGATGCGGCCAATACGATCTACCAATTCTTCTGGGGCAGTTTCTGCGATTGGTATCTCGAAATCGTCAAGCTGCGTCTCGACTTTCCGATGGATGGGCCGGAGAGCGAGTCAGCAAGTCAGCAAGCCAGCAAGTCGGCGGGGAGAAAGGCCGCGCTCACCACGCTGGTCTCAGTCTTTGAGGCATCACTGCGGCTGCTCTCGCCCTTCATGCCGTTTCTGACAGAAGAGGTTTGGCACGCGCTCTATGACGGCAATCCACCGGCAAAGTCGATCGCGCTGACCACCTATCCGCATGCGGAAGGGCAATACGTCGACCGTGGCGTGACATTTGAGATGCGTGTTCTGCAATCTGTTGTAACCGCTCTTCGGGCACATAGAAAGGAGCGCGGGGTGCCGGAAAAAGAGGCCGTCCCCGCCGCTGTCTACTGTGCTGAAGAAGATGGTTCATTGACGCTTGGATACGTAACCAACGAATCATTCAAGAAGCTGTGCGAGTCCCTGGCTAAAGTGGAATTATCGGTGAAACTGGGAAAGCCACCAGCCGGAGCAGCAACTCGATCTGAGGTTGGCTTCACTGTTGCAGTCACCTACGAGGCCACCATCGACGTCGCCGCCGAACGCGAGCGTTTGACAAAAGACATCGCCAAGTACGAAAAAGGCATTGCAGCCGCCGAGCGCCAGTTAGGCAACGAAGGCTTTCTGGCCAAGGCTCCGGCAAATGTGGTTGAAGGGCTGAAGAAGCAAGAAGCGGAAACACGGTTGCTTCTGGAAAAAGCGCGCGCCGCGCTGGAAAATCTGAACGAGGGAAAGTAGTTATGTCCTGTGAATGTGGTCAATGCCGGCAGCACTATCGGACACTAGGCATCGCCTTCGGAATTCCCGACGAATCCGAGATTCAGAAGGCCTATCAGGAATCAGTCAACCAATGGAATCCTGAATTGTTTCAAGGTTACGCCAGCTTGCAGGCGGACGCGGAGGAGCATTTAGAGCAGATTCAAATCGCCTACCGGGGCCTGAAGGAACACAACTCTGTTGCGGCGGAATCAACGGTGGAAAGCGTTGCCGTTGAGCCATCAAGCTTCGTTATTCAGCCAATCGCCGTCATCCAGCCGACTGTTGCTACTGAGCCAAGCGTCGTTACTGAGCCATGGGCCGCCATCCAGCCAAATGTTGTTATTGAGTCAATCGCTGTCGTTGGGCAAAGCGCCGTCGCCGAGCCGACCGCCGTTACTGAGCCAGTCGCCGTTATTCAGCCGAGAGAAGAGGCGCGGCCCATCTCGTTTGGCGATGCGCCTGGCTGCCTTGTAGCGCCGCATTTCACGCCGGAAGCCGACGAGATGATCGCTCAGCACCTGGGAAAGCTCGGCGCGCCCGTTGCTATTGTTGATCTCACCGGCGCACGATCGCTCCCCCGCAGCTACGCCCAGTTCCTGCTCCTCACTGAGCTTGGAATCATGGTGCGCGATGCGCGCAAGATCGTCTCACTGCTCTGGTTCAGGGACCTCGGAGAGATCAACCTGATTGATAAGCAAAAGCCAGGCAAATCCGGCTTGTGGCAAAGTCTCTTCGAGGGAGGCTCCAGCAGCCAGTCCAAGGGCGTGCTTGAGATCTACCGTAACAATGGAACGCTTTTTTATTCACTTTCCGGCCACGCGGATGACAGCGTCAAGAAAGTGATTTATGACTTTCTTCAGCGCAAGAAAAATCAACCGCAGCCTCTGGCGCGCGAATGAGGAATTATGGATTGGAAGAATAGCCACATCGAAGCATTGCTGGAACGAGCACTGATTGAAGACAGGGCCGCCAGCGACACCACCACCAACCTCACAATCGACGCCAACCTGCTGGCCACGGCCTCGATTGTGGCGCGACAGGAGATGGTGGTCTGCGGTCTGGGCGCAGTGCCGCGCTTTTTGGAAATCTTTGCGCGCCTCGACCGTCGCCCGCCCGCGCAAACCCGCTTCGAGGTCGTCAGCCATCCGGAGATGTTTGACGGCGTGCGCGTTCATGAGGACCAGGTGCTGGCCGTCATACGCCACAATGCCCGCACGCTGCTCAGTTGCGAGCGCGTGATTCTGAATTTGATGCAGCACTTGAGCGGCATCGCCACGCTGACGCGGAAATTTGTCGATGCCATTCACGGCACGAACGCGCACATACTCGACACGCGCAAAACCGTACCGGGTCTTCGTGATCTGGAAAAGTATGCCGTGCTGTGCGGCGGAGGAACCAATCACCGCCTGGACCTGGCCAGCAGCATCCTCATCAAGAACAACCACATCTCGCTGGGCGGCGGCGTGCCCGCAGTGCTGACGCGCGCTTTGGAAAAACGCAAGAAGGGCCAGCGCGTGCAGGTCGAGGTGCGCAACGCGCAGGAGTTGGAAGAAGCTCTCGAATACGGCGCGGAAGCGATTCTATTGGACAACATGACGCCTGACGAGGTGGAGCGGTCGGTGGAGCGCATCCGGAGCGTAACCGCGGGGCAACCCGGGGACGCGCAAGAGGCTCGCCGGATTCCCACCGAAGCCTCGGGCGGCATCGTGCTCGAGAACATCCGCGCATACGCTGAGACGGGCGTGGACTTTATCAGCGTGGGCGCGTTGACCCACTCAGCCAAGGCCGCCGACATCTCCATGCGCATCCACGCGGAGACGGCTTGAGGATGCGCGGAGCCTCGCTGGACTCATACGATCTGGCCACGCTGGAGGCCGAGCTTGCCGGAACCGTCTTTGCGGGCAAGCTGCATTTTTCTCCGGCCACTGATTCCACCAACTCCGACGCGCTCCAGGCTGCGCGCAGCGCCGCGCCGCATGGCTCGGTCTACTTTGCCGATGAACAGCGAGCCGGCCGTGGACGCGGCGATCACGCGTGGCACTCGGCTGCGGGCGAAGGACTCTACGTGAGTCTGCTGCTGAGGCCGCCGATTCCCGCCCTCCGCCTGCCGCTGCTTCCGCTGGCCGCCGGATTGGCCGCAGCCGATGCCATTCGCACCGTCGCCGGCCTGACTGTTGATTTGCGCTGGCCCAACGATCTTCTGCTTGGCCCGCACAAGACCGGCGGCATCCTGGTCGAATCAAAGATTTCCGGCGGCGCGGTCGATTTTGCAGTCGTGGGCATCGGCATCAACGTTCACCAGGAATGCTTTGATTCCGATTTGGCCACGCCCGCTACATCGCTTGATTTGGAGGCAGTGCGCAGAGTTTCGCGTCAGCATTTACTCCTCTCCCTGCTAAAATCGCTGGAGCGCGAGGCGCTTGGGTTGGCCGATCCGGCAGCGGGTGTTGCGATTCCCGCGCGCGTCGAGCAGGCTTCGTCGTGGATTCGTGGCCGGCAGGTTGAGGTGCATGGACCGCAAGCCTGTGTGGGAGTAACCGCCGGACTGGACGAGCACGCATTTTTGTTGGTGCGCACAAGCGATCGGTTGATTACTGTGCAGACCGGCGGCATTCGCGCTGCCGAGAAAAGCTGAGAAAACTATGCTGCTAGCAATTGATGTCGGCAATACGAATACGGTGCTGGGGCTCTATCAGCTCGAAGGAGCGAAGCCTGAACTAGCCGCGCACTGGCGCGTCACCACGCACCGCTCCCAGACCGCCGACGAGTACGGCGTGCTCTTCGTCAATCTCTTCGAGATGAACGATTTGAAGCCTAGCCAGGTGCAAGCCATCATCATCTCTTCGGTGGTGCCTCCGGTGGAGGGAACGCTGCGCCATGTTTGCGAAACCTACTTCCACGTCGAGCCATTGTTTGTTGAGCCGGGAATCAAAACCGGAATGCCTGTGCTGGTAGACAATCCCACGGAGTTGGGCGCGGACCGGCTGGTGAACGCCATCGCCGCCTTCGAGCGCTATGGCGGCCCGTGCATCGTGGTGGACTTCGGCACGGCGACCACCTTCGACGTGATCTCGGCAAAGGGCGAGTACCTGGGCGGAGCCATCGCGCCCGGCCTGGGCATCAGCGCCGATGCGCTTTTCTCACACGCCGCGCGCCTGGGTCGCATCGACATCAAGCGTCCCGCCAAGGTCATCGGCACCAACACCGTCACGCACCTGCAAAGCGGCCTCTACTACGGCTACATTGGCCTCGTGGACGGCATTCTGGAGCGCATGGTGGCCGAGTTGGGCGCACCGGCGCGGGTTATCGCCACCGGCGGCCTGGCGCGGCAAATCTCCGAGGACTCGCGCTACATCGCCGAGATCGACGACATGCTCACCCTCGATGGCCTGCTGATTATCTTCGAGCGCAATCGCACCGCCAAGCCACGCGGCAAAGCTAAGTAGGCGCGGCAGTGCTGAATTATTTCAACTACTTCACGGAGATCGAAGATCGCTTCCAGCAGCGGCGCGGGGCGCTCTTGTTGCTCTCGACACTGGATTGGGCACTCATCGAAACATGGCGCGATGCCGGCATACCGCTGGAAGCCGTGCTGCGCGGCATTGATGCGGCTTTTGACAAATATGAAGCGCGGCAAAAGCGCGCACGGATGCGGCGCATCAACGGACTGGCCTGGTGCGCGCAGGCGGTGATGGTGGCAGCCGAGGAAATGCGCGAAGCCGCCGCCGGAACGGCTCCCGCCACAACCGCCACCGCGCGCGAATCGGGATTCGAGCAGGAGCGTGTGGCTGCGCACCTTGAAGCTGCCGCCGTCGCGCTTGATGCGGCCACGGTGGCTTCCGAAGCCTGCGCCGCGACCGCCGCTCGCCTGCGCGAACTGGGTACTTCGTACGGCAGCGAAAGCGGTTCGACGCCCGACCTGGAAGCTCTCGAACGCACTCTCACTGTTCTCGAAGAAAAGCTTTTTGCCGCCCTGACTGCAGCCGCGCCGGAAGAGTTGCTTGTCGGCTTGAAAGAGCACGCGGCGCGCGAGCTTGCGCCCTATCGCAGCCGCATGGGAGCCGTGCAACTGCGCCAGGTGGAGCGCCAGTTTGTGCAGAAGCAATTGTTAGTGCATTACAACCTGCCGAGACTGAGTTTGTTTTATATGAGCCAACAATGAAGATGCCGAAGAAACCAACCGCAGCGCAGCGACGAGCCAAACAGGCCGCGAAGAGGCATTCGGCTTTGCGCAATGAGCCCGGTAAGCGTCCCGCAAAAGCTAAGGCCAGCGCTGGTCCCGTCGGCGCTGTGCAGCGGTTAAAACCCTTGCCCCCCTCCAAGGCGCATCTCGTCAAAATCGAAAAGCCTATCTATGGCGGCGCGTTTCTGGCCCGCCTTGAAGGCAAAGCTGTTTTTGTGCCGCTTACATTGCCCGGCGAGCATGCGCGGGCGCGCATCACGCAGAGCAAGACCGGCTACGCGACCGCCGAGGTCGAGGAGATTGTCCGCGCAGCGCCGGAGCGCGTCGCGCCCGCCTGCCCGCACTTTGGCGCTTGCGGCGGCTGCCATTATCAGCACGCGGATTACGCAACCCAACTGACCTTCAAGCAGGCCATTCTGCGCGAAACTCTGGAGCGCGGCGACGTGGCCGTGCCCGCGGAGATCGCCGTGCTGGCTGGCGAACCGTGGCATTATCGCAATCGCATCCGCCTGGCTTTCGATGCGGCGGGAAATCCCGGCTATCGCGGTCGCCGTTCTCACGACGTCGTTCCAATCCGCGAGTGCCCCATCGCCGCGCCGCTGCTGATTGAGGCCGCGCTGGCCTTCGCGGAAGTTGCCCGTGAGTTTGCCCCGGCCCTGCGGCCCACCGAGATTGCGCTTTTTTGCACTCCCGCTGAAACCGCGCTGCTGGCCAGCGTCTTCACCACAAACCCGCCGAAGATTCGCTTTGACGACGTCGCAAAGGCTCTCCGCGAGCGAATCCCAGCGCTCATCGGCGCGGAGTCGGTCGTTGAAGCCCGCGCTGACTCAAAAGAGGAGCAGCGCACGGTGGCGCACTGGGGCGCGGACTCGCTCGCCTATCATGCGGCCGGCTTCGACTATCGTGTGGACCACGGCGCATTTTTCCAGGTGAACCGCTGGCTGGTAGACGCGCTCGTCGAAAAAGTTACCGCTGGCCATAGCGGCAAGCTGGCATGGGATTTGTTTGCCGGCGTCGGTCTTTTCGCGCGGCAGCTTACAACCATCTTCGCCCGCGTGGTCGCTGTCGAGTCGGCGCCGTCTGCCACGGCGGCGCTTGAACAAAATCTACAGGGCACAACCGGCCTGGCAGTCAATGCGGAAACTCTGGCCTTCCTTCGCCGCAACCGCATGGCCGAGAAGCCCGATTTCATCGTGCCCGATCTTATCGTTTTGGACCCGCCGCGAACCGGCCTCGGCGCGGAAACCTGCGCGCTGCTCGCCGAGATCGCCGCGCCCGCCGTGACGTACGTCTCCTGCGACCCCGCCACGATGGCCCGCGACCTCCGCGCACTCACCGGCTCCGGCTACAAAATCGAATCCATCACCCTCGCCGACCTTTTTCCGCAAACCTTTCACCTGGAAACAGTGGTCCAGTTGCGCAGCGCCTGATAGGCTTGAGGGCCAGAACACCTTTCCAAATTTTCAGGCACGATGCAATCCGACTCCCCCAACTCCGGGCAAGCACTCTCCGGTTCCGCACTTGCCGGAACGGACGCCGGCTCAGGTTCGATCCCGCTCTTTCACGCAGCCTGGCTCTTTGCCTTAGGGATCGCTGTCACCGAGGCGCTCTGGCTGCGCCCGAGCCAGGTGCTTGTGGCGCTGGCGCTGGTGGCCGCGCTCTGCATTGTGGCGGCTCTGCGCGCCCAACGCATCGTCTGGCTCCCGCTGGCCGCGCTGTGGCTTCTGTTGGGCGCATGGTGCGCGGAGATGGAGCCGCACCCTGCGCCCGCTCCCGCAGTTGCCGCGCTCTCTGACGGCCTGCTTCGCACCGTCGAAGGCACGGTTGTCGATGCCGGGCCCGTGCGCGGCGAGACAGAGCAAAATCTGATTGATCACGAATGGAACGACAACCACAACGAGGCCGCAGAGCCCGCGCAACTGCCTGCCCAGCAGCCATCGCAGAGAATCGACCTGCGCGTCTCCAGCATGGAGGTTGTCACCGACACCGACGACGCGCAGACGCCGGTCGAAGGCGGCGTGCGCCTGACCGTTCACTGGCCGCAAATCATAGCGGGTCAGCAGCCCTTCCACTGCGGCGAGCGCGTTCGCGCCGTGGTCCGCCTGTTGCCGCCCGAGGTCTATCGCGATCCCGGCGTCTGGAGCCGCGAGGATTTCCTCGTCGATCAGGGCATCACCTCCACGGCCACAGTAAGCAGCGACCGTATTGAACGCCTTGGTTCGTCGTCCGGCCGCTTCTATGCCTGCCGCATCAGCGGATTGCAGCACGCCACAAGCGCACGCCTCTTAGCCCTGCCCGCAGCCATGCGCCGGTTGCCCGCTCCGTTGCGCCTTTCGCAAGACGACGCCATCATGCTGGCCGCCATGGTCACCGGCGACCGCACTTACCTCACCCATTCGCTGCGTGTGGGCTTTGAGCGCACCGGCTCCTTCCACATGCTGGTGGTCAGCGGCTTTCACCTGGCCATCGTGGCCGGCTGCCTGTTTTGGGTTGCTCGCCGCCTCCGCCTGCCCCGCGTCCCGGCTACGTTCGCCACGATTCTGGCCTCTTTCGCCTACGCGCTCTTCACCGGCTTCGCCACGCCCGTCCAGCGTTCGCTCTGGATGGTCACTCTCTATCTGCTGGGCCGGCTCCTTTACCGCGAACGCAACGTGATGAACACCATCGGATTCGCCGCGCTGTGCCTGCTAGCCTTCAGCCCGCGCAGTCTCTTCGACGCGAGCTTTCAGATGACGCTGCTGGCCGTGGTCTCCATCGGCGGTGTCGCCGCTCCGCTGCTCCAGAGCACTGTGCATCCCTACCTGACTGCCACGCGCGATCTGCGCCTCACAGCCTTGGACATCAAACTGGCTCCGCCGCTTGCGCAGTTTCGCGTGATTCTCCGCATGATCGCGGCTGGACTGCAACCAGCCATCCACCCATATCGATTGGTTGCTCCAGTTCCCAAGTCGGCTGAGAGCGTCGCCGAGCGGCATCGACAGATTGAACTGTTCGAGGACGTCACGAGCATAACCACCGAGGCTGTTCTGGCAACCTTCCAGGGTCGATTGGCTCAGTCCCTCGCATGGCGCATTTTTCCCATGACAGTACGTTTCCTGCTCCGCGTTTTCGAGCTTTTGGTCGTCTCATGCGTCGTCGAATTGGCCATGGCCCTGCCCATGGCTCTCTACTTCCATCGCATCACCGTCTTCGCTCTGCCGGTGAATATCTTCATCTTGCCGCTGCTGGCGGTGCTGATGCCTGCCGCGCTGGTCACTTTGCTCGCGCTGCTCGTCTGGCCCTCTGTTGCGGTGGTCCCAGCAATGATCGTGGCCGTCTTTTTGCATATAGGCATTTGGCTGGTGCATCTGTTCGGATCTCTGGCCTGGGGCGATTTCCGCATTCCCACGCCGTTGCTCTGGCAATCGCTCGTCTTCTGCGCGCTGCTTGCCGCAGCCATTGCGCTGGCCAATATGGCTGCATCCTCTGGAATGCGCTGGCCTCGACGTGCTGTCTGGGCCGCGCTGCTCTTGGCCACCGCAGTCGCTGTTTTGCCCCGCCCAGTCGATCACCCCCACGACGCACTACTGATGGAGGCCATCGACGTAGGTCAGGGTGATTCCTTGCTGCTGATTACGCCCGACGGCAAAACCCTGCTCGTCGATGGCGGAGGCTTCGGCGGCGGCCCGCATCAGGCTCCGCAGGATTACGACATCGGCGAGGAAGTCGTCTCTGAAGTCCTGTGGTCGCGCGGTATTCGTCACCTCGACGCAGTGGCCCTCACGCACGCTCACTCCGACCATATGGGCGGTCTGCCCGCCGTTCTGCGCAACTTCCGTCCCGACCAGTTGTGGGTGGGCAACAATCCCCACTCCGACGCTTACAACGCGCTGCTCGACGAAGCTGCCAGTCTCCATGTGCACGTCGTTTCACTGCGCGCCGGCGATGCATTCTCCTTTGGCCCAACCCAGGTCACAGTCTTGGCGCCTTTTCGCGGCTATCAGCCGGGCCCGGAGCCTACCAACAACGACTCGATGGTGATGCGCGTCGCCTATGGCGCGACAGCGGTGATGCTGGAGGGCGACGCCGAGGCTCCTGTCGAGCAGGCCATGCTGGCCGAGCCCGGTTTGGCCAGCACACTGCTCAAAGTGGGCCATCACGGCAGCATCACATCCACGCGGCCCGAGTTTCTGGCACGCGTGGCTCCTCAGTGGGCCGTCATTTCCTGTGGCTTGCGCAACCGCTACGGACATCCCCGCAAGGAAGTGCTGCAAGAGCTCGAAGCGGCCAAGGTTCGCACCTTCTCCACCGACATCAACGGCGCTTCGTGCTTCCGCCTCGACGGCAAAGCTACCACGCCGGATCTGGCCTGCGGCTGGCGGCAAATGCCGTGAAGCAAACTTGGTTTTAGGCGCATGAATCTTGCCCAAAAACCTCGAACTGCCAGTCTTTCAATCTGTTCTGCGTCATCTGCCAGACTTATGGGAGGCCAATTGGAATATAATTCGAGCGAGAAAAGTTTCGGTTGCGAGACGACGTGAACCGGCATTCGCGACTGAGGAGGCTGTTATGTTGAAGCCGTTGTTGTTCGCTTCGGCGGTTGTATTATTTGGAATTACCGCTTCATCCACTCCTGGGCCCACTCCTCAGGATGCCACCCCGGCCCGTGCATCCGGCCAGAAGAACTCAGCTAAAACTGACAAGGCACTGGCGCGCGCAAAGGAGATTTACAGCGTGGACTGCACCATCTGCCACGGAGCCACCGGCGATGGCAAAACAGATCTGGCAAAGGATATGCAGATGACGCTGAAGGATTGGACCGATCCAACAGCGCTGGCCGCCATGTCAGATGCGGATCTGTTCAAAGTCATCCGCGCCGGCAACGACAAGATGCCCCCTGAGCCGGATGGCCGAGCAAAGGACGACGAGGTGAAGGGCCTTGTTCTCTACATTCGCAGCATGGCCGGCAAGCAACCCGCCGCCGCGCCTGCCGAGCCGACAGCACCGCCTGCGAACAACTAGAACCGCAGCCTCAACCCAAACTGGATCTGCCGCTCGCGGTAGAAGTTGGTCGCGTTTACATTCAGAGGCTGGCCGAACGCTGTTGAGCTGAGGCCGGTCTTCGAGTTTGTTTTGAGGCCAGTGAGAAAGTTCAGTGTCGGAGGCGTGCCCGGCGTGCCAAGCGTTGTTGGCGGGCTGCCGGACCCGATGGTATAGCCGGTCGTCTCCAGCTCGGTCACGTTCTGGTGATTGAAAAGGTTGAAGCTCTCGGCCAGCAGCTCCAACTGGCGCATCTTGCCCAGGTCGAAGCGCCTTCCAAGCCGCAGGTCGGCCTTCCATGTAGCCGGATAGCGGTAGGTATTGCGGCCGATATTGTAGGAGCGACCATCGCTGCCGAGTCCGTAGACGCGATTGTCTCCGCCCGACCCGTTCATTCCCGGCCCCAGTCCCGCGATGGCAGCGCCTGTGTTTGCGTCGAACTCTTCCGGCAGTGAACCGCTGGTGCGCATGGTGTAAGGCATACCGCTGCGAAACTGCCCGACGCCCGACAACATCCATCCGTTGGCAAACTTTCCGGCTCGTCCGCGCAGCTTCCACGGCGCTTTATAGATCGCCATTGCGCCGGCCGAGTGGCGCATATCCAAATTGCTTGTCCCGTACTCCTGGCTAAAGTCGGCCGGGGTCAGCACATCGTTTCCTGCCGCTTGCGCGCTCTCGCTGGGGTTCCAGTCCATGGCGTGCGCGTAGGTGTAATGCGCGTGCAGGGTCAACCCGTGGTTGCCATAGCGCTCCACCTTGAGCATCGCCGCCTCGTATGTCGAGTTGCCCCGGCTCATGATCTGGGTAATCTGCTGGTAGTTCGGATTGATGCGCCCCGCCACTCCGGCTTCTGTAGGCCACGAAGCGTAGAAGGGAACCGTAATCTGCGCGGCTTTGATTGGCCCCTGGCCGGTGTTGCCGCATGAGCCACTGTTGAGACCGGTCGGAGTCTGGTCGCACACGTTGTAGGTGATGGTTTGCGTTGGAGTCGGCGAGTCGAGATTTGTGTCAATGGAGATTGGCAGACGACGGCCCAGGCTCACCATCGCGCTGGCGGTCACCTCTACGTGGCCGGGCAGTGTCTCTTCCACTGCGGCGACGCCCTGGTGAATCTCCGGATTGTGAAAGTTGGGCGCAAACTCCACGGCTCCCGGCTTGACCACGCTCGCCGGACCCGGCGGCCGCAGCACATAAGGAAAAGGCGGAGCGCCGCCAGCATTCAGATTGTCAGTGGGCCGCATGAAGAAGTTCAGGTCTCCGTTCAAGGAGCCGGTCTGCGTGAGCGCAGTTTCGACAGCCAGGTTCTCCGTGCGCCCAAAGTACATTCCATAGCCCAGCCGCAAGACCGGCCAATGCGTTTTGCCGTCGCCCACAGCCACGCTGACTCGCGGACCCCATTGATTGCCCAGGCCGGGCAGCTTTTCGGTCAGCGGCAGACCCGCGTTCTGGAGCGCGGCCAGCGGCGGCGGCAACTGCTCCCGCTCCCAGCGCAACCCGCCGGAGACCACCACCAGCTTTCCCGCCTGCCACTGCGCTGAAGCGAACCCGGCCCAGTCGTTGGTGGTCAGACGCCAGTTGGAGGGGCCTATGGTCTGCGAGTAGGACGAGTAGCACGGCAGGTTGCCCAGCCCGCGCAGATTGCCCCCCGTATCGCGCCACACCTTGCCCGTCTCGTCGCAATTTTGCTGGTTAAACGGGTTCAGCGCGCCGGTCAACCCAAATTTGCTGAAGACCAGCGCATCGGAGGCGAAGTTTTCCAAGTTGGCGTAGTAGTAGGTTCCGGTCTGGTTGCGCAACAGGCTCGTGGTATCGGCATTGTGGCTCATCTCGAACCCTGCCTTCACCAGCAGCTTGCCGCGTACCCAGTCTGCCGATTCCTGCCCATGGTAAAGGTGCTCGTCCGGATAGCTGCCCTTCCCGAAGCGTGACGGGTTGCCGATGGTGAAGCCATAGCCCGAATCCACCACGATCTGCGGCAACTGCCCCCACGCATTCCCGGCAAGAAAAGTCTGCTCATAAGTCGAAGGCGTCTCAGGCCGAGCCTCCTGAGTGGCGCGCCCCGCCGAGGCTTGGGTCACGGCCAGCAGGTTGGGGGTCACAAACGCCTCCCAGCGGCCCATCAGCCACTGCTCGCTGGCCGTGCTTGACCCAAAGCTGTGGTTGCCGTAAGTTTCTGAAACTCTGGTCAGCCCTCCGCCCGGCGCGTTCCATCGTGCGCCGATGCCCTCCACCGTGAAGCGATGCCGCTCGGACGCCTGCCAGTCGAGCCGCCCGAAGCCGGTCCACTGCGTCGCAGTGCGCGGAGCGGGACCGAGCAGCCCACCGAGCGTTTCCAATAATCCCGAGTAGGCCGCCAGCCCCTCGACCACAGGATTCGCGCTGCTCAACCCCAGCCGCGCACTCAAAACCTGCATCTGGTCGTTCGTGGGCTGCGCAAAAAACACGGACGGAATCTTCACCGTCGCCAACCCCGGATCGTTGCGGTTATAGCTGTCGAGCGCCGCAAACCAGAACAATTTGTCGCTGCGAATCCGGCCGCCCACGCCGATGCCCCAGACCGTTTCCCGATCCGGAGGAGTGTAGGACTCCGGCGTGAAGACCGGAACCGCAGTCTCGGTGGCCGGCGCGGTCTCCTTTACCCATTGAGTAAAGGGGTTCTGCGCGCCCCATTCGCTCTGGCGATCGGAGAGAAATCCCTGCCCATGCAGCTCATTGGCGCCGCTCTGGGTCTCCACATTCATGCGCTCGCCCGACGCCCTGTCTGCCGCGGCCTCCACGTTGCCGGCCTCTGTCTCTACCGTGCGGATCGCCGCCTCGCTCACAGCAAGGCTATGGCCTCCAGCCCACACCTGCGCCATTCCTGCCGGTCCGTCTCCGTTCTGCCCCAGCAGTCCCCGTCCTGAGGAACCTTGCCCAGATCCGCCGGTCGGACCGAAGGCCAATCCCCGGCCGGCTCCATCCACCGCGACTTTGGCTGGTTCACCCGCGCCCCGTAGAGAGATTTGGCCCTGGCCCGCCGCCGGAGTCGAGGATGTGGGCGTATTGTCCAGTACAAAATCCTGCCAGCGCCGCCCGCTCACCGGCAGCGCCTGAAGCTCGGCCGCACTCATCTTTGTGGTCGATGCCAGAGCAGCTGGGCTGCTTTCCTGAGAAGTTGCGGGTGCCCCAGGTCTCGCTTCTGAGACCTGGGAATCATTCGCGCTAACATATGCCGAGACCGAAGCCTCGACCCCGGGTGCCCCAGGTCTCGCTTCTGAGACCTGGGAATCATTCGCGCTAACATATCCCGAGACCGAAGCCTTAACCCCGGGTGGCCGAGGTCTCGCTTCTGAGACCTGGGAATCATTAACGCTAACATATGCCGAGACCGAAGCCTCGACCCCGGGTGGCCCAGGTCTCGCTTCTGAGACCTGGGAATCATTCGCGCTAACATATGCCGAGACCGAAGCCTTAACCCCGGGTGGCCCAGGTCTCGCTTCTGAGACCTGGGAATCATTCGCGCTAACATATGCCGAGACCGAAGCCTTGACCCCGGGTGGCCCAGGTCTCGCCTCTGAGACCTGGGAATCATTGACGCTAACATATCCCGAGACCGAAGCCTTAACCCCGGGTGGCCCAGGTCTCGCTTCTGAGACCTGGGAACCATTGACGCCAGCCCGGCCCGAAGCCTCAAACGTCGATGGTGCAGAACTCTCCAGTATCCGTCCAGACAACGGCATCGTCCACAAAGGCTCCGCAGCCAGGGCGGCGTCTCTCACCGGCAGAGCTTCTTGCTCAGGCCTCGGCTGGCTCGTCTTGCGCAACGCCGCCAGGCTGGCATCGCGCGGAAGCGGCTCCAACTCCACTGCCGCCTGCACCTTCGCCTCGTAGCCGGCATCCACCACAATGCCATCCACGTGGCCGTGCCCCAGTTGCGGGCTGTCGGCCTCCAACGAGTATTCGCCCGGCTCCAGCCCGGTAAACCGGTAGCTCCCATTTTTTGTCGTGGTGGTGCGCGTCTCTGCGCCTGTGGCCTGGTTCCGCGCCACAACAAGTACGCCTCCCAGGGGATTCGAGTGCAAGTCGGTCAGTTTGCCGCTCAACGAACCGGCTAATCCCGACTGTGCTCGGGCCGATTGAGCAAGACACGCCATCACCGCGCCCATCAGCAGCGCGGCAACTGCCAGCGTCTTCGTCCAACTGCGCTCAACCCCTGCCATCGAGCCCCTTGCTCGCGGCAGATCCTGGGAAAAATTTCTCTACTCTGCAACTCTGGCCCGCTCTTGCGGCGGGTCTGGATGGGCATAGTTCTCCGGCCAATTCGAGACAGAACCCTCCCGGCCTGGGCGGTTCTAATTACCCTAACAGTTACGTTTCAAGCGATTCTATGCCCCTCTCCGGTAAACTGGAAATAAGGGACTTCAGGTTTAGCTTCAACAGTCTGCTATGGAACGCAAACTCATGTCTTCTATTCCCTATTCCCTAGTCCCTCTTCCCTGGTGTTCTCATGTTCATTGATGAAGCAAAAATTCGTGTCAAGGCCGGCAACGGCGGCAACGGCTGCATGGCCTTCCGGCGCGAGAAGTTCGTGCCCCGCGGCGGGCCGTCGGGCGGCGATGGCGGACGTGGCGGCGATGTCGTCATGGTCAGCTCGCAGCGCCACAACACGCTGATCCATTTCCGCTATAACCCGGAGCACAAGGGCCAGCGCGGCGAACACGGCCTGGGCTCCAACTGCTCCGGCTTGGACGGCCATGACGTCGTCCTGCAAGTCCCTGTCGGCACATCCCTTTACGACCAGGAGACCGGCGAACTGGTTCACGACTTCGAGGAGCCTGACGAGCGCGTCATCATCGCCAAGGGCGGACGCGGCGGGCGAGGGAATCAGCACTTCGCCACCAGCGTTCACCAGGCCCCGCGCGAACACGAACTCGGCCGGCTCGGCGAAGAACGCCTCTATCGCCTGGAACTCAAGCTGCTGGCCGATGTCGGCCTGGTCGGCTATCCCAACGCCGGCAAGTCCACGCTCATCTCCCGCATCTCCGCCGCGCGGCCCAAGATCGCCGACTACCCATTCACCACTCTTGAACCCAATCTCGGCGTGGTCACCGTAGGCGAGGAGCCGGATCTGGAATCCTTCGTCGTTGCCGATATGCCGGGCCTCATCGAAGGCGCGCACCTTGGTTCCGGCCTCGGCGTCCAATTTCTCCGCCACATCGAGCGCACCCGCCTGCTCGTCCACCTCGTCGATGTCTCTGACGCCAGCGGCCGTCCCGATCCGGTCGAAGACTTCAAGGTAATCAACCAGGAGTTGGCTAGCTTTACAAGCAAAGCAACAAAGAACGAGCAAGATCCTTTCTCCGACGATGCCGGAGAGTCTGCCCAGCCCATCCATCCTCTGACCGGCAAGACCATGATCGTCTGCGCCACCAAGATCGACAGCGCCAACCCCGACAAACTCAAGAAGCTCGCAGCTCACGTAAAGCGCCGCAAACTGGAGTTCCACGCCATCTCCGCCGTCACCGGCCAGGGCATTGACGAACTGAAGTGGTCGCTAGCCCGCCATCTGCGGGCTCCCAACGAAGAAGGGTAAAGCAATATCTGACAAGAACCGCAACGGGGTATCTTGACTAGGGCACCCGAAAGAAAACTGCGGGCGACACGTTGAACCGCCGGCTCAGTCGAGCGATATGGTCCCGGTTCAGTTGCCGCTTGCCGGAGAGGACCAGCGAGACAGTGCTTTCGCTTCCCAACTCCGGGGCAATGTCGCGCTGCGTGAGCCCATTCCGCTCCAGCAGATAGCGCAGCACATCGGCCGGCTCGGCCTCCGGCAATGGGTAGCGCTCTTGCTCGTAGCGCTCGACCAGCACAGTCATCAACTCGATTGCCTCTTCTTCGTCCGCCGTGGGATCGGCCTTGGCAGTCAGCGCAAAGAGAGCATCGGTATACTCTGCCAGCTCGCCATCTGAGTGAATCAGCCGAGGTGCTCCCTGCCGGATCATCTCGCTCGGATTTGCAAGCGCTGTGCTCATTGTTTGACCCCCTTGTCCCAGTTAGTCCGGTTGTCGTACTGGCGATGCGTCAGAAAAGACCGAATGTAGATGTGGCCCGCCGTAGTCTGGCCTTCCTTTTCGCGTGCGTAGTGAATGATGGTAACCAGCCGGTAGCGGTTCTGCCGGATATTGAAGATCACATATCCGTCCACATCATCGGCATCTTTGAAAACCTGCCGCACTTCAACAAAGTTTCGCCAGCCCGCCTCGACCGCGATCCTATACCAAGCCCGAATTTCTCTGGCTGCTTCCGGATACTGTTTTTCGGCCTCGACCAGGTGCTTGCGTGTGACTACGTGCATTGAGGCCTTCCCAAAACGCTCCGCCCAGAAAATCTCCGGGGCACCGGTTGCTACACTCTCAAGATACTTTGCAAAATGCAAAGTTGTCAAGCAAGGCGGCCACCACTTAGCATAAGTGCAACATTTCAAAGATGGATAATGCTGCCTTAGGGGAACGGGTCCATACAGATGTCTGTTGGAGAAGGCGAGTCGGTTCAGAAACAACGGGCGTTGCGTTGAAGTCCGGCAAAGCCATGTGAAAAAGGGCCGCCTCCAAATGGAAGCGGCCCTTCATGTCTGTGAATCTGTAGCCCGTCTAGAACGGGTTCAGCTTGGAGACGCCCTTCTTCTTTTTCTTCTTGCTCGAAGATTCGTCGTTCAGATCGGCCTTAGGCTTCTTTTGTTTGCCATTAGTAAGAGCCGACTGGGCCGGTGTCGCACCCGACTTATTGACATCGTTGACCTGATCAGGAGCCTCAGCGGGTTTCTCCGCGGCGGGTATGACGGTGTTCGCGGGGCCAACCGGCTTGATTACGGCGTTGGGGTCAGCGTTGGGCGCGCTCACCACCTGGACTCCTACGCCTGTGCCGCCCGACGGCGCCTCAAGCTGCAAAGGCGCCTGGGAAGGCTGATCGCTGCGCGGCGGCTCATTGACGCCAGTAGGTGTAACCGCTCCGGCTGGAGCAGCAGGCCTGCCGGCATTGACGGCGGCGTTGAAGATCGCCAGGTTCTGCTTGGTCACATCGGGCGCGAGAGTGCGCTTGGGGTCGTCGAGGCTGGGCTCACCCACATGCACAGCTTCAACGACTGAAGGCCCGTGCTTAATAATGTCGAAGGTCTTGTCGGTAAAGCGCAGGGGTTGACGGCTACGCTCTTCCGCATCGTTTTCGGCAATCGCTTCCTGGGTAGGCTCGGGAACGGGGCGGTTCATGGCCACCAGCCGGTCGCGGGCATCTTCCACGTGAGGTGCCATGGGATAGCGTGTGATCACTTTGGCGTAAGCCTCGGCAGCCCGGTCCTGATAGACCGCGCGCAGCCGCTCCCTGATCGCTCCGGGAATGCGAGGCGCAATCTGGATCGCGTGTGCTTCGCCGGCATAGGCATCGCCGATGCCCAGCAGCGCCTGGTCGCTCTTGGAGTAAAGCGGGTAGGTATCCACCACGGTCTCCAGGCGGGCAATGGCCGCCGAGAAGTTCTCCCGGCTGCCGTAATAAAGGCCAATCTCGGTCTCGCGCTCGCCCAGAACCTCCTGCACGTCGCGCAGTTTCTGCTTGGCGCGGGGCACCAGCGACGAGTCAGGGAACATATTGATCATCGACCGGTATTCCTGCTCGGCGCGGTCCGCGTTGGTGTAGTCGCGGTCCGGCTTCTCCATTTGCTGGTAATAAATGTCGGCCACCTTCATCTGCGCTTCGGCGGCTTCCGGAGCGTTGGGGAAGAAGGTGATGAAATCCTTGTACTCGGCCTCGGCTTGCGTCAGAGCCGCGGTGCCGCCTTCCTTAAACCAACTGTCGCCCACTGCCAATTTGGCGCGCATCCGGTATTCGGAGTCGGGATAAGTGTTCAGCATGGTCTGCAGGTCAAGCCGCGCCACATCGAAGCGTCCCTTCTTCATGGCAATCATCGCCTTGTCGAAGAGCTCCTTGTCGGGCTGCCTGGAATTCACGCCGGCCAGCGGGTTGGCGCTCAGGTCCTCATGCTTCTTGTGTTTGGGCTTCTTTTCCCTGGCTTGGACCGAAACCGTGCCCAGCACCAAAACCGCCAAACCTACTGCGGCAATTTTCCTTGTCAACCGGTTCATACCACCTCATTGCGGCCGCGGATTGTATCGAGGCCGCTAGCCAAATCCCCAATAATTTCAGAATCTTACCCGGCTATTCGCCAACCAGCCTGGGTGCCCCATCCTTCCGCGTTCTTTGCGGAAGGGTGGGAAGCCTTCACTGCATTGAAGTGCCAAATCCTCTATTCGCCCGCAGCCTTGCGAGCCGCAGCCAGCAGCGAGCGCGCATCCGCCTCCGGTTGCCCTGCGCCGAAAACGGCGTTGCCGGCCACCAGCAGCTCCGCTCCTGCTTGGACGATGCGAGCCACCGTGTCGTGAGCCACGCCGCCGTCCACTTCAATTCTAAATGCCAGCCCCAGTTCCTGGCGCAACTCGGCCAGCCGCCGGATCTTGTCGAGCGAGAATTCAATGAATTTCTGTCCGCCAAAGCCCGGATTCACGCTCATGACAAGCACATGGTGAACCATGGGCAAAATCTCGCGGATCAGCTCGACGCTGGTGGCCGGATTCACCACCACACCCGGCTTCATGTCATGACCGGCAATCAGTTCCAGCGAGCGGTGCAGATGCCGGCAGGCCTCATAGTGAACGCTCACCCAGTCCGCCCCAGCCTCAGCAAAAGCAGGGATAAACTCGTCCGGGTTCTCGATCATAAGATGGCAGTCGAGCGGCAGCTTGGTCACTTTGCGCAGGGACGCGACCACGGGCGGCCCAATCGTAATGTTGGGCACAAAATGGCCGTCCATCACGTCCACGTGAATCACCGTCGCGCCGCCTCGCTCAGCCGCGGCAACCTGGTCCGCCAGGTGGGCGAAATCCGCCGATAATATCGAAGGCAAAAGTTCAATCATCTTAAGACCGGCAGCAGCTCAACCATGATTTTTTGGATGCTCTCCTCGCAGGGTCAGTGTATCAGCGCGGAGGCGCGCCAGTCTGCGGGCTCTGAATAAGGATGGGGCGTTCAGCGTCTATTGGAAGTAAAGGGGAGGGCTTCCCAGGCCGCGGATTGCCTGACCTGGGAAGCGGTGGGATTAGCGGCGATCGTGGTCATCGCGGAAGTGCGAGAAGACCAGATCGTAGCCGCGACGGAAGCCATCGCGGTAGTCGTCTCGGAGCTCGCCAGGGACCGGGGGATGGCGGAACGTTCCCCAGGCATCGACGTTTGGCGGAAGCCGACGATCAAAATCTCTATGGCCGGCATCCAGGCCATCATGGAAGCCCTGGCGCTGAACCTCACGGAACTCCTGAGGTGGCGCATCCCAGGCACCACTGTTCACGATCGCGCCCAAAATCTGAGCCCCTATGCCTGGGCGGGAAGGTGGTGGCGGAGGTGGTGGAGGTGCAAAACTCTCGCGGTAATGCGAAAAGGCCATGTTGTAGCCGCGGCGGAAACCGTCACGGTAGTCGTCTCGAAACTGGAAGGGGACCGGGGGGTGACGGAACTCTCTTCGCTGCTCAATATTCAGTGGATAGTGGTTGTCAAAGTCGTTGTGCGCGGCTTCGAGGCCATCATGAAAGCCCTGGCGCTGGATGTCACGGAACTCCGGCGGGGGCGCATCCCAGCCACCGCGATCATGGTCGGGGTGATTCGGGTCTTGCCAGTTCTGGGCCGTAAGCAGAATCGGCGCGCCCAGTGAAAGAGCGAGCGTTGCAACAGCGAGTCGAAAAAGACTCATAGATGAATTTCTCCTTGGGTTCGGGGTTTCAGCTTCCCATCATAATATGAGGAGCTTTTGAGAAGACTTCGAGCCTCTTTGCCGAAGGCTCAGGACATCAATTTGCGATAGAGTCTATCCGCAAATTGTGGCGACGCTGCTCTGGAGACCCGCTGCCCCATGGCGCGCCAAGGCCAAGTGCTCAGCTAGAACGAAACCGTGACGGCGATTGGGTAGTCCGGGTAATTGCGGTCATACAGATAGTACCCATCCCCGGCGTTGTCAAGATACACATCGTCGGTCTCGTACCAGTCCTGCCCCCAGCTTTCCGGCCACGGATCGACAATCGTGATCCAGTATCCGTCATATTGGAAGCGCGGCTGTCCTCCGACAAAGACCAGGGGAAGGCCGTAGATGCGGAAGAAGTGGTCATGCCCGAAAAAGAGCCTGAAACGGCCGTCGGGAATCCGGTAGCCGTTATAGCCGCCGCGCTGGCCCCAGCTTTGGTGTTCGTCCTTCCACGAACCGGCGCGAGACTGCCCAAAGCCCGCGTGCACCTGCTGCTGATGCTGCGGAACTCCGCTGAAGTGAACCCCGCCGTTGGTAGGACCGTTGAACTGCACGCCGCCGTGATAGGCGCCGCCATAGGTTGGTTGGTTCTGTTGCGGTCTTCCCTGGCGTTGCCCCTGTCCGCCGCTTGGCTGTTGACGTCCCTGCTGGAATTGCTGAGGCTGCGCATGTTGCGTTTGCTGCGCGGGCCGCGCCTGCTGCTGTTGCGGTGCTTGCTGCGCGGGCCGAGCCGGTTGGGATTGCGGCGCCTGCCTCGGTTGGCCTTGGCCGTTCCCATGCTCATCATGCTGGGCGGTGGCGATGGCTGTGGCTCCGAAGAGTAAAGAAAGAATCGCTGTACTGATAACACTGACTTGTTTCATTTGGGGGAATCTCCTTTTGAGTTCAGATAGCGCGTTGAAATCAACTGCTTCCAATGAGTGCAGGATAAACCAGTTTTTTGATGCGGTGCTGATCCCTGGGGATCACTTGATAAGCATTGTTGAAATCCATGGCAGTCAACGCCACGGCTCGCTAGTGGCGTCCGTCACACAGATGGTCGTTTATGTTTTGAAAGGGCATGACTTCAGTCGTGCCGTAAACGGCCCAATATGAACTGGGCCTTAACAGGCTGCGGAAAAACTCGTAGAAGCTGATTCAAATGGCCGCTTTGTATCAGGGCACGACTTTAGTCGTGCCGTAAATGCAACAAAACAATGACGGGCTTTAGACCCTGAGGGAAGCCACTTCCACGAATTCACCCCAATGCACGGGCATCGGTAAATCACCCTATTTGCGGCGGCCTACACTGAATTTTGGGGCGGCTTCCAGCTTCCGAAGCAGGATACGGCAGCGCGCCCGCATGGCCGGGGTTCCTGAACGGCTGTGGATCTGCAACAGATCAATCACCTCCGGCAGCAACGAGGCATTCTGCCGGGTCAGATCAGCCAGTCCTTGCAGAGCGCAGGTTTTGACGATCGAACTTTGGTCCTCAAGATAGGACCGCAGAATCTCGGCCACGCGCCGGCACTCAGAAATCGTCAAGGTAAGGCGTGGCAACACCGGCGCCAGGCACCAACGCAGCTTGTTCTCGGTGGCTTCGGAGAATAATCCGATCAGCGGCGCCTTCCAGGAGCGCTGGAGCAGAACCAGAAGCGCATCCCGAACCGGATCAGGCTGCGAAGACCGGCGCCGCGTGAGCTTTTCCAGCGCATCGGCAGCGCGCATGGCCACGACAGGCTCCTCGTCCCAAAGGCATTCGAGCAATTGAGGCGCTCGCTTCAGGTCAGCCCGAACAAGGTCGACGACTTCGGCCGTCTGGCCGCTGGAGATGCGGTGGCGTCCTGCGGTGAGCATCGATCGGATAGTCTTGCGCGCTGGCATCGGCTTTCTTTTCCCATCAGCTTACTCTGCATGGCTGCCGGGCGCCCCATCCTTGCGCCGTCCTTGTTTTTGTCGCAAGGGTGGGATACCGCAACCCTCAGCCGCCATTCATCATTCGGCCGTCGAAGGTTTGAACCTGGTCGAAAACACTCGCCCCACCCCGCGCAGCATCGCCTTCACCGGCCAGTTGCCTTCAGCATCCGGAAAGAAGATTTCGCCGGTGCGCTTTGCCTCGGGGCGATAGTACCAGCGCTTCAGCAACGCCAGATGGCCCTGGCGGAGCATCGCCGATGGAGTCTCGGACGGTTCAACCAGTGCGGCCAAAGCAGCCTCCATGCGAGCTTCCAGTACGCCGCGAGCGGCTTTAGCTGACAAGGCAGCTCTTGCCTCTTCCGATGTTTCAGCCGGAGCAATTCCGGCGTACGATGCTTCAGTCGCGGTGGGTTCCGGCATCGCGTCCGCCGCCGCAGTCTCGCCTTTACTGATCCCTGATCCCTGTTCCCTGTTCCCTGTTTCTTCCGGGATTGCCTCAATCGCCATCGGATGCGCAAAGAGCGAAGTCGAGCCGGATTGCTCATTCTGAATTCTCATGCCCAGCGTCAAAAATCCCGCCGGTCCGCTCAACCGGCCGTTCTCGTATAGGAAAACGGCAACTTCGCCGGGATTTGCCGAAGCCTGCAAAATCACCGCCCGAAGCTGCGAAAGCGGCCGCACCAGTTCGGGAGCCAGCGCCCTCACGCTCTCCACGCGGGCGACCTGCGCGTGCAGCGCCGCGGCGGTCTCGAATTCCAGATTGGCCGAGGCTTCGTCGCGCTCGGTGCGAAGTGTGACCAGCTTGCTCTCGCCACGCGTAGCCAGAAACCGCTCCACCGCCGCAGCCTCTTCGCCGTAGCGCTCGTCGGTGCAGCCCTTGTAGCAGGGCGCAAGGCACATCTTCATCTCCGAGTAGACGCAGCCGGGATGGCTTGGATTGGGGTCGAGATCTTCCGTGCAGCGGCGCAACAAGAACAGCTTGAGCGCTTCCTCGGCATATCGCTCGGCAGCCGCACGCGATTGAAACGGCCCATAAGCCCAATCCGCCTCGCGCTGGCTGGGGCGATTGGTGACCACGATGCGCGGGTATGCGTTGCTGCCCAGAAAGCGGATAAACGCTGGCGCTCCCAGGTGCATTCGTTCCAGGGCTTTGAAGCCGTAAATCTTCTCCAAAAGAGAAAACTGTGCCAGCAGGGACTCGAATTCCGAGCCGGTCAGCCGCCAGCGAATTTGCCGCACGCGCCCGGCCAACTGCAACCGCCGCGGATGCTTGGCCGAAGGCTGCAAGAGCCGCTCAAGCCGTCCGCGCAAATTGGGCGTGCGGCCGATGTAAGGTTCCGCATGAGCCTCGGCGCCGTAGAGCGCAAAGACCGCCGCACTCGTAGGCAGTTGCGCCAACGCCGCCTTTGCGTCAGCCGGGTCAAAGGCAATCTGCTGCATAACAATCTCGGAACTCTGCCTCGAACTCGCCATCCCACCCAAACTCCGCTAACTCGCGCAAGGCGCGGCTAGAGCGTTTTCAGCTTAAGTGTTAACAGAATTCTGGGTGCCCCATCCATTTCGCGTAATTTGCGAAATGGGTGGGATAGCACATCTGCCCATTTCGACAGTAAACACCAGAACCAAAAATGCTCTAACACCGCTAACTCCGCTCTGCTAACTCCCCGCAATCGTCATGCCGTCAATCCGCAGAGTGGGCGAGGCCACCGAGCCGCGAAACTCCAGATCGTTGCCGATGGCGGTCACATTGCGCAGCATCTCGGCCAGATTGCCCGCGATGGTCACCTCTTCCACGGCATGAGTCAGCACGCCGTTCTCGATCCACAAACCGCTCGCGCCGCGCGAGTAATCGCCCGTGACCACGTTGACGCCAAATCCAATCAGCCCCGTAACATAAAGCCCGGCTGGCACATCGGCGATGATCTGCTCCGCCGTCAGCATTCCCGCCTCCAGATAAAGGTTGCCGCAGCCGATTCCCGGCGCACCGGCCAAGCCTCTCGCGGCGTTGTGGGTGGATTTCATGCCCAGCTTGCGCGCTGTATAAGTGTTCAGCAGATAGTTGCGCAGCACGCCCGCCTCCACCACCACCGTGCGCTGCGAAGGCAATCCCTCGCCGTCAAATGGCGTGGTCCCAAAGCCGCCCATCCCCGTCGGCAGCAGCATCGTATTGTCGTCGATAATCGTCAGGCTTGGCGCGGCAATCTGTTCGCCCAGCTTTCCGGCCAGAAACGACGCCCCGCGCCAGATCGAGTCGCCGGAAGCCGCCTCGAAGATTGACCCGATGAGCGACCGCGCCACCTCCGGCGCAAAGACAATCGGAACCCGCTGTGTGGGAACCCGGCGCGCCCCCAACCGGCGAAGCGCGCGCCGCGCCGCCTCTTTGCCAATCGCCTCAGGCGAATCCAAATCCTTGAGCCGCCTCGCGCTCGACCACCATCCGTCGCGCTGCATGGCGCCATTCGCATCCTTAGCCAGCGGCGCTGCCGAAACCCCTGCATAACTCGAACGATAGCCGCCCACAAAGCCGCGCGAGTTGGCCATCGCCTTGCGTCCGGTGGCCGCGTCAAAGCTGCCGCCATCGGAGTTCGTGATGCGCGCGTCGGCCTCAAGTGCCGCCGCTTCAGCCCGCCGCGCCCACTCGATCCGTTCCGGCCCCGGCAGCGAGTAGACATCTTCGTCGTAAAGATGCAGATCGCTCGAAAGCGAGCCGAACTCCGCCGTCTCAGGCAGCCCGCTGAACGCGTCCTCTTCGGTCACATTGACCAGCGCCATCGCGCCGTCCACCAGTTGGCGAATCCCGTCTGCAGTCAGGTCGCTGGTCGAGGTCGAGGCAGAGCGCTTGCCCAGAAAAACCCGCACTCCCAGACCCCGAGAGCCGGACTCCTTCAGCGTCTCCACCTGGCCCATGCGCACATTGACGCTGAATTCGTCGCCCTCGCGCGCTACAGCCTCGGCGTCGCTCGCGCCAGCTTTCATGGCCTGCGCCACTACATCGGTGGCCAGGGATTCAAGGTCAAGATTCGTCAGATCGGGTGATGCGGAAACTTCAGGCATGGGTCAACATTACGTGGCTTTAAGCCCCCCGCGCAACCGGGGCAAGATGAACAAAATCAAGCTGGGGCAACGCGGGCTACTCCAGAGGCTCGATGGTTCGCCGGGTAATGGGCGAGGATAAGACGAGCATCGTGGTGGTGGTGACGTAGGGCATGAGCTGTTTGATGGTGTTCTCCAGAGCCTCAGAGGTGGGCACGCAGACTTTCAGCAGGAAAGTGTCCTCTCCGGCAATGTGGTGACATTCATAGACTTCCGGCATCTCCCGGGCTACTGCAATAACGCGGGAGATCGCGTCGCCGATGACGCGTACGCGAATAAAAGCGCTAACCGGCAGTCCAACCTTTTGGCGATCTATTTCAACACGGTATCCGGTGATGAGTCCCGCTTCTTCCATGCGGTGGACACGCTCGATGACGGCCGGGGTCGAAAGGCCAACCCGCCGGCCAAGTTCAGAAAAGTGAATGCGCGCGTCGTCCTGGAGCTCGGCCAGAATGCGCCATCCGATGGCGTCGAGGAGCTTGGTAATTTCTAAGGTTTCTGCCATCTGCGACCTAATAGAATTCCGAAGATACACAAAAGAATCACATAAATCGTATTCCTAACTGTTGTGAGCCTCAAGTAGATTCCAGTATAGCGAAGTGTAGCTTCACTACTCGGCCATCTGGAATGCCGCTTGATCCACATGGACGCGATTTTGCCGGTCATACCGGCTTACAGGAGCGTCAATCATTATGCCAGCATCTACTCAATACGAATTGCGCCTCGCCGGCCGCATGGCCCGGCTGGGCACGGAAACTGCCTTTGAAGTTCTGAACAAGGCCAAGGCGCTCGAAGCCCAAGGCAAGAGCATCATTCACCTGGAGATCGGAGAGCCCGATTTCGACACGCCATCCAACGTGGTGGAAGCGGCCGTGGATGCGCTGCACAAGGGCTGGACCCATTACGGTCCCTCCGCCGGCTTGCCCGCTCTGCGCCAGACCATTGCCGATTACATAAGCCGCACGCGCGGCATCACGGTCACGCCCGATGAAGTGGTGGTTGTCCCCGGCGGAAAGCCCATCATGTTCTACGCCATCCTGGCGCTGATCGATGAAGGCGATGAGGTTATCTATCCCAATCCGGGTTTCCCCATCTACGAGTCGATGATCAACTACATGGGCGGCAAGGCCGTACCCATCCAACTGCGCGAGGAACGCGACTTCACGCTCGACGTGAATGAGCTGCCCGCGCTGATCACCGATCACACCAAGCTCATTATTCTCAATTCTCCGCAGAACCCCACGGGCGGCGTCATGCCGCGCAAAGACATCGAGCAGGTGGCCAAAATCATCGGCGACCGCAACATTCTCGTGCTCTCGGATGAAATTTACAGCCGCCTGCTCTTTGAAGGCGAGCATTTCTCCATCGCGTCCGTTCCCGGCATGAAGGAACGTACCATCATTCTTGACGGCTTCTCCAAGACCTACGCCATGACCGGCTGGCGCATGGGCTACGGCGTCATGCGCGCGGATCTCGCCACGCACATCACTCGCCTGATGACCAACTCCAACTCCTGCACCGCCAGCTTCACGCAGGTCGCAGGCATCGAGGCGCTTACCGGCGATCAGAGCGCCGTCGAGCATATGTGCGCCGCATTTAAGCATCGCAGCGAAGTCTTCGTGGCCGGATTGAACAAGATCAAAGGATTCAGTTGCCGCCAGCCCAAGGGCGCTTTCTACGTCTTCGCGAATATTACGAAGACGGGATGGAAGTCCAAGCCCCTGGCCGATGCACTGCTCGAGCAAGCCGGAGTGGCGGGTCTTTCCGGCGCGTCCTTCGGCAAATTCGGCGAAGGCTACCTGCGCTTCAGCGTGGCCAATTCGTTGGAGAATCTGCAACTGGCACTCGAACGCATCGACAAGTGGACGAAGCAGAATCTCTAGGGATCTGCCCCATGACTCTGTTTTGGATGAAGGGTACGGGCTTTAGCTTGTACATCAAAGGTAGAAGTAGTTAAGGGCTTTACATGCTGCGGAAGAACTCGTAGAAGCTGTTTCATAAGGCCGCTTTGTGTCAGGGCACGACTTTACAGGCTGCGGAAAAACTCGTAGAAGCTGATTCAAAGGGCCGCTTTGTATCAGGGCACGACTTTAGTCGTGCCGTAAATGCCGCAAAATTGACGCGGCCTTTAGGCCCTGAGGGATGCTTTTCGGGAGTTCGGATCAAGTCCAGGATTTTTTCCGCAGCCTGTAAAGCCCGTACCCTTCAAACCGTAGTAATTGAAATAGACATCGTGCGCGCATGATTTACGCGCAAAGGAGCAAGCCATGGCCCTCATAGATTCCGCCACCGGGAAAGCAATCCGGGATTATTCCATTGAACAGCTCAAGGACGCCGCCAACCTGATGCGCGGCTATGATCTGGTAACGCTCTGCGCGGCCGGTTCAGGCCACGCTGGCGGCACGCTCTCCATCATGGACATTACCGCCGCGCTCTACCTCCATGTTGCCCAACTCGATCCCAAGAATCCTAACTGGGCTGACCGCGACCGCATCCTCTGGTCCGCCGGCCACAAGGCTCCAGCGCTCTATGTTGGATTGGGCTTCGCCGGCTTCTGCGACATCGACGACGTCGTCACGCTGCGCAAGCTCCACTCGCGCTTTCAAGGGCACCCGCATTGGCTGAAGCTGCCCGGCGTGGAGGTCTCCTCGGGTTCGCTCGGGCAAGGCCTCAGCGTTGCGGTCGGCATGGCTCTCTCCGCAAGGCTAGACGAGAAGAAGCACAAAATCTTCTGCCTGATGGGCGACGGCGAGCAGCAGGAAGGCCAGGTTTGGGAAGCCGCCATGGAAGCCGGACACTTCCATCTGGATAACATCATCGCCGTCATCGACGTCAATCGCCTGCAGATCGACGGCTGGGTAAAGGACGTGATGGAAGTCCAGCCGCTGGACCAGAAATACGCCGCCTTTGGCTGGGAAGTGCTCCATGTTGACGGCCACGACATGAAGCAATTAGTCGAAGCCTTCGACAAAGCCAAAACGGTTGTAGGCAAGCCCGTGGTCATTCTGGCCGACACCGTCAAAGGCAAGGGCGTCAGCTTCATGGAAAACGTTGCCGGCTGGCATGGCAAGCCGCCGAATCGCGAGGAACTGACCGCCTCCCTGAAGGAGCTGGGCTTGACCGAGCGCATTCCGGTCGAGATGCTGCTCAATAAGGCAAAGAGCTACCAGGCGGAGATGACCCGCGAGTTGGAAGCCAAAATGCCCAGGTTCTCCCGCGACTTCTGGTGGAACGCGGGCGACGCCATGAAGGTCAAAATGGAGCCTACCCGCAAAGGCTTCGGCAAGTCGCTTGCGGAAAACGGCGACGATGAGCGCATCGTTTGCCTCGGGATGGACATCTCCGGCTCTATCACCATCAGCGATTTCTACGCCGGCAAGCCCGAGCGCAAGAAGCGCTGGATCAGCATGGGGATCGCCGAGCAGTCGGCCACGGCGGCGGCTGTGGGATTTGCAAGGGAAGGCAAGCTGCCGGTGATCGGCTCTTACGCCACGTTTTCCGCAGCGCGCAACCTCGATCAGATTCGTGTCTCCGTCTGCTACGGAAATTTCAATGTCCTGATCGCCGGCGCCCACGCGGGCGTCTCGGTGGGACCGGACGGCGCCACGCATCAGGCCCTCGAAGACCTCTTCGCCATGACGGGGATGCCGAACATGTCCGTCGTCGTGCCCTGCGATATCGTCGAGGCGCGCAAGGCCACAACACATTTGCTGCTCAAACATGTTGGCCCCAAATATATCCGCCTGGCGCGCGAGGCCACGCCCATCGTCACGGACGAGAAGACTCCCTTTGTCTTTGGAAAGGCCAACGTGATCCGCCTGCGCAAGGATGCGCCCGACTTCGTCGACGCCTTCGAGACCTGTCTGGCTGACGATTACAAAAACGAGTCGGAAGACCTGAGCATCATCGCCTGCGGACCCATGGTCCCCGAGGCTATGCGCGCGGCTCTGATTCTGAAACGCGACTACGGATACGAGGCGCGCGTTCTCAATATGCACACGCTCAAGCCCATCGATGCTGAAGCTATCATTCGCGCCGCTCATGATACCGGCGTGGTGGTCACCGCCGAAGAGCATCAGATCGGCGCTCTGGCGTGGCGCGTCAGCGGGCTCCTCACTGAGAGCAAACAACTCTACGGCAAGCCTCTGATCACCGGAGCCATCGGCGTAAAGGATCGCTTCGGCGATTCTGGCGCGCCCTGGGAGCTGGTCAAGGAGCTGGAAGTCAGCGCCGAGCATATCGCTCAAAAGGCTGTCGAATTGATGAAGGTCAAGAAGAGATAAGCGAGCGCAGCGCTTAGAGCATTTTCAAATTGAGTGTTAACAAAGTTCTGGGTGCCCCATCCTTTTCGCGTACTTTGCGAAAAGGGTGGGATAGCACAACTGTCCATTTCAACTGTAAACACCAGAACCGAAAATGCTCTAGTCGTGCCGTAAGTGGCGCAAAATCAGCGTGGCCTTTAGGCCCTGAGGGATGCTTTTCGGGAGTTCCGAACAAGTCCAGGCCTTTTCCCGCAGCCTGTTTAGCCCTTGAGGCAATGTTTGGCTGACTGATTTTGCTGAATCAGAGCTTCTCTACGAAATTGCGCGGAAAAGCCAGAAGAGCAGCCCGGCGAGCAGCGCCGCAGCCGGAAGCGTGAACACCCACACCGCCGCGATATTGCGAATCGTGGATAGACGCAGGCCGCTGCCGTTGGCGGCCATGGTGCCCGCCACGCCGGAACTGAGAATGTGCGTCGTTGAAACCGGCAAGCCAAAGTTGTCGGCAGCGAAGATGGTGCCCATGGTCACCAGTCCCGCTGTGGCGCCCTCCGCGTAAGTCAGGTGTTCCTTGCCAATTTTCTCGCCTACCGTCACCACCACGCGCCGCCAGCCCACCATCGTGCCCAATCCAAGAGCCAACGCCACGGCGACCTTGACCCAGTCGGGAATGAACTTGATGGTCTTGTCCACCTTGCTCTTGTAGTTCGCAAGAACAGCGCTCTCGTCCGCGGCAAAAGCCGGATTATGGTTCTTGGCTATCAGCCGGATGGCCTCGCCGGCCAGATACATATCGTTGCGGATGTTGGTCTGGTCTTGCGCCGGAACAGCCTTGAACGTCTTGTAGACGGTCACTTCGCGATTCACTTCCGCCACCAATCCTCGAAGCGCCGGAATCGTCTCTGGCCGAAGCTGCTGGGTGCGGATGTAGTCAGTGACCTCGGTGCGAGCGTCGGTGTGGAGAACAACGCTTTGGCCGGTGTGACGGTCCAGGACGCTTACAGTCTGCCCGGAAGCGGCGATGAACTCCTGCATACCGCTGGCTGTGACAGCGTGGTTCAGCGCGTAAACAGTTGGAACGGTGCCGATGAGGATGAGCATGATCAGGCCCATACCCTTCTGTCCGTCATTGGAGCCGTGGAAAAAGCTGACGCCGCCGCATATGATCACCATCAGCGCACGAATTGGCCACGGTGGGGGCGCCTCGCCTTTGGGAGCTTCAAAGAGCACGCGGCCATTCTCCAGAACGAACTGGGAAAATAGCGCCAGCACGATGTGGGCAACGATACCCGTCGAAAGCACAACCAGAATCAGCCCAAAAGAATGTTCCCACCCCTCAACTCCGCGAACGTAGCGCCACATGGAGGGAAACAACGCGCTCGAAAGCCAGGCAAACAGACTCAACAGGATCGTCAGGACGATGCCCGCCCACGCCACGGAAAACAGCGCCCAAAAGGGCTTCATATAGTTCGCTCTATAGAAGAGGGCCAGGCTTCTGGCGCGATCCGTATCGGTCAAACCCTTGAAGACAAGCAACAGGATTCCTGCGCAGAAAAATCCCACCAGCGGCGAAATCAGCAGCGCCTTGAGAACCTTGATGGCCTGCTCCCAGTCCACGCCTGAGGTGCCGGTGTGTACGCGGAGCAGCTGGTTGGCGACACCCACGCCTATAATCGAGCCGACCAGGGTATGCGAACTCGATGCCGGCAGCCCAAACCACCACGTGCCCAGGTTCCACAGAATGGCGGCGACCAGCAGCGCAAAGACCATGGCGAAGCCGGCTCCGGAGCTGACCTGAAGAATCAGATCCACCGGCAGAAGCGTGAGAACCGCGAAGGCCACCGTCCCCGTGGAAGCCAGCACTCCGGCCAGGTTGAACAACCCCGACAAGACCACCGCAATGTCGGGTTCCAGCGAATGGGTATAGATAACCGTGGCCACGGCGTTGGCTGTGTCGTGGAAGCCGTTGACGAACTCGAAGCCAAGCGCAATCAGCAGAGCCAGGGCCAGCAACATATACGGCCAGATGCTCGTGACGGTGACCGTCTCCATGTCCCTGGCGACGTGAAATGCGATGTAGCACAGCCCTGCGGCCAGAGCCGCCAGAAAAACAGCGATGCCCACGGGGCTGGGCTTCGCGCTCAACTTGCGATCGAGCCCGGATCCTTTTTGGGGCGGAACTTTCAATGTGGCGGCCAGGTCGGCCATCAGGCTTCACCAATGCGGCCGGAGAGATTCCGGACACGCCTGGGCCTCCAGGGTCGCGACTCAGCAGCAGCATGAAATAGCAAATACATAGGAGATGGATTGAGGAGGGAGACTGCAGAGCCGGACATATTGGCGTCCATAAAACCCCAACAACTGCACTTTTCGCGCGATTGTTTGCGTCGGCAGGCGAGGGAATTAACCTGTCTGCAATAATTCTACACGGCTAGGGGTTGGGCTCGCTGCGGGTCAGTGCGGTGGTGGTGGAAAATGTGCCGGCAGTATGTCAGCGCGGCATCGTGTTAATTGAGAACCATTGGACGAGCTGCTCCTCGGAGATCTCTCCCGCAGCAAAGCTCCAGAACGTGAGAACCCGCTCTTCTTTCGTCGCTGTCAGTTGGAGGCCGTTCAACTTCAGGAATGTAACGGAAACAGTGAATGCTGTTCGCTTATTGCCATCCACAAAAGGATGATTGGCAACAATCCCTTTAGCGTAAGAGGCCGCAAGTTGATTAAGGGAAGGGGCTTGCTCGGAGTAGGCGAGCAAGTTCTTTGGACGCGCCAAAGCGGATTCCAGTAAACCGAGGTCGCGCACGCCTTCCGGGCCGCCATGGAGAGATAAAGCCTCCTCGTGCATTCTGAGGACCACATCCTGCCTGATCCAAACCGGCTTGATCATTCAGCGAGTCTTTGCAATACGTCACGGTTTTCGCGCATAACCTCTCGCGCTGCTTCCATTTGCACGGCGAAATCTTGATCGAAAAGCGCCAAGCGTATTCCTTGGGAACCCTCCGTGATGTAAAGCAGGTCGCCCTTCTCGACTTTCAGCCTTGCCAGCGTCTCTTTGGGCAGGATGATACCGGCGGAGTTGCCTATAGCGATGATCTTTGCCGTTGTAGCCATTTTCGTGCCTCCAGTTCGGTCTTATTATAACATAAGTTATAACATTACAGCCTGGGTCATAACATTCCCTACCGCCAATCGTCGCGCGCGTTGCCCAGGCCATCATTCATCACGGCGTCGAAGCCAGTGTGCTTCTTGATGAAGATCTCGCTGAATTGCAGGTCCTGGCGAAGCAAAATCGCCTGCATCCGGACCATCTCCAGCAGCGCCAGAAACATGGCGATCAGCGCCCGCTCGCTGCGTGTATGGCTCAGCAGGCGGCGCAGGGCCACCGGTTTGTCTTCCATAGTGAGGCGGCGAGCCAAAAACTGAATCATCTGGCCCACGGTCACCGAGTCCTCTTCGACATTGAGGACGGGCCGATTGCGGGCGCGCTCCAGAATATCCCTGAAAATACGCACCAGGTCCACGGTGTCGGCGGCAATCTCCGGCTCCGTGCCCTCATCGCCTTTGAACTCGCGCACGCCGGGATTGGACCAAGTGGCGGCCTCGAGCATCTGCTTCTCTTGCAGCATCTGCGCGGCGTTCTTGAAGCGCTCATGCTCCAGCAGCCGCTCCACCAACTCGCGGCGCGGGTCCTCGGCCGCGTCTTCCGGACCCGAGGGAGCGCGCGGCAGCAGCATCTTGCTCTTGATGTGGATCAGCATCGAAGCCGTGTAGATAAACTCGCCGGCCACGTCCACGTCGCCCGCCTTGAGCTGGTTCACATAAGCCAGAAACTGCGCCGTGATTCGTGCAATGGGAATGTCGTAGATGTCGATGTCCTGCTTGCGGATCAGGTCCAGCAGCAGGTCAAGCGGCCCATCATAAACCTGGCCCACAAAAACCGAAAAGGGAGATTGCTCGGAGCCTTCGTCCAGCTTTTTCTGCCGCGCGGCCAGTTTGGCTGCGGCCTTTTCCTCCGCCTTCGCGTCGGCCTTTTCTTCTGCGCTGGGCTCAGCAGTGAGTACCAACTTAGCCCCGTCATCAGCGGCTGGGGCCTGCTCCGCAACCGGCTCCGGCTTGCTCTCTGGTTCTGCGCCAGCTTCTGACGCAAGAATTTCTACCGGTTCCATCTCTGGACCGATCTCTACGGTTGGCTCAGGAGCTGAAATCGGCTCAGGAACCGTGGCGGCCTCTGGCTCGACCTCGAGAACTGGCTGTTCAACATCGGGAGCGCAGACCGGCGCGATACTCGCCTCGGCCTCGGTCACAGCTTCCGGCTCGGCTTCAGTCTCCAGTTCCGGCTCTTCGAACGCCTCAGCGGCAGCCACATCCACCACTTCCGGGGTGTCCACTGTTTCCGGTTCGGCTTCAATTTCGGACTCTGCCATTTCAGCCAGCTCCGGCATAGCTTCTTCCACGGGATCGGCCTCTGCAACTGGCACCGGCACGGCCTCGGTCACAACCTCTACATTCACAGACTTCCCGGTCTCCGGCTCGTTTACAAACTCAGCTTCCTCTTCAGAATCAACCTCTTGCGCGGCTTCGATCTCCACAACCGGCTCTGTCTCTTCGGCCAGCCCCGGCGCAACCTCGGTCACAACCTCGACATTCGCAAACTCCTCGGTCTCAGGCTCGGCTACAAGCTCGGCTTCCTCTTCGGACTCAGCCTCTTGTGTGGCTTCGATCTCCAAAACCGGCTCCAGCGCGGCCTCATTCACAATTTCGACGTTCACAACCTCCACTTCTGGCGGCGTGAGTTGGGCATCAAGACTGCCCTCGGCAGCTGGGATTGCGACAGGTTCGACCTCGGCCACCGTTTGCGGCTCCGTGGGCGGGTGCGGGTCGGCTGCAACCTCAGGCTCGACCTCGGCTTCGCGGGCCGTCTCGGTTTCGTGAGCTACGGAACTATCCGATTCCAATACCTGCCTTGTGTCAGGGCACGACTTCAGTCGTTCCGCCGATGCGGATGAATCGACTTGGGCGTTATCTCCCGCTGAACTCCCTTCGGAGAATTCAGTTTTTGCTTCGCTCTTTTCCGCGCCCACCTCAGGCGCGGATTCGGGCTTGGCCTCGGCTGGGACCATATCAGCCAAAGCCGCTTCGCCGACTGCAGGAATCATGAGCGGGGTGTCAGGGCGCGACTGGTAGGTCAGGGCTTTAGAGGCTGCGGAAAAACTCGTAGAAGCTGATTCAAATGGTCGCTTTGTATCAGGGCACGACTTTAGTCGTGCCGTAAGTGCCGCAAAATCAGCGTGGCCTTTAGGCCCTGAGGGATGTTCACCCCCAATTTCACCCGAAATTCCGGGCTTTTCTACAGCCTGTTTATCCTCGGCGGAATGATCTTCGGAGAATTCAGTTCTTGCTTCGCTTTTTTCCGCGCCCACCTCAGGCGCGGCCTCGGCTGGGACCGTATCACCCAAAGCATCTTCCTCATCGACCGGAGCGGGCGCGGGCTCCGCAGCCAACTCTGAGCCGGCTGCAATCCCGGTTGCAATGGCGGGTTCCGGCAGAGGCTCGAACTCGGCGACAGGCCCAAGCGGCGACACAGGCTCCGCCGGAACCTCCGGCGCTTCCTCGGCCACTTCGATTTTGGGGAACGGTTTGGTCAAAGCTCTCTCTTCTTCTGCGTTTTCTTCCAGGCTGTCTGAAATGGTCGGCACTGCGACCGGCACTGCATCCGGCTCTAACCTTGCCGGCCGCGCGAAAAGGCCAAATCCGGAGCGAATGCCTCCCAGCGCAAACCTGAGCGCCCTTCGCCACCACGGCATTGTCTTTTCAATCACTTGCATTTCCTAGCCGGCTCAGTCCGAAAAATCTTAATTTACATGATCGGTCCGTAGTTGCCGCGGAGTTCAGCAATGTCGATGGGGTCCACTGCCCGTGCCCCAACTGCATTTCCAACAGCCTCGCGCGCCAACAAGTCAACAAACTCCAAATTCCACTGTTCACCAGACTTCCATACCCGTAAATGGATGGGTTTGTCTTTTGACTGTTTTCTGGCCCGTGCGAAGGGCTGCGCGTAAAACTTCTGCGGAATGACAAAGTCGTCCAGCCAATAGCTTCCGTGCCAGCAGAGCAGCGTCCATGCTTCATACGATTTAGGCGGAATACGAAAATGCCAACTGCTGTTCTCCTCGTGCGCTGACGTTACAAACACCCGCTTCTTCTTCGCGCTGAGAAATGGCTCTTCCAATTCGCGGTCAAGGGAAGTGAAAATTCGATTGCTTTCCTGGGAAAGCTGAACATCGCGCGGCAAGAGATTCGAACGCCAGTAATCGCGAAGCAGTTTGGATTGCTGATCCTGCGGAAGATTCCACCAAGACGAATTCTTGCTGAGATCGTGAGCTTGAAGAAGGTCGTCTTGAGTTGCCATAAAATGACGCCGAACGGAGCCAAGATCGTGTGAGAGGTCGAAGATATCTCGCACTGGCAACATGGTCTGCTCGGCACGAATCGCAGCCTTGGAGGACTGCTCGCGAAGCATCTCCCACGTCTGATCAATCTGGCCTTCCAGAAGCATACGCCTGCTATGAATGGGACCGGTGATGGCATTGACGGAATTTGAGGCATCGATCTTGCAGAATTCACACCGCAATGAAGCATTCCTGCATCCGGCTTGCGTTTCCGCAGTCATCTCCGGTGAGCTGAAAACCTTATGCAGGTCACCGACAGGGCAAAGATCTGGATCGCCGGGGTCAGTCTGCCGAATCCGCTGGCCATTCGTAGACATGGAGCATATTTTCTCTGCTACAAGAGCCGGCGCCTCCGTAAGCCCAATCGTGTTCCCATAGCTTTTCGACATCTTGCGTCCGTCAGTCCCGGTCAGCTTAGGCGATGGGGTGAGCAACGCGTCCGGCTCAGGGAAAACCGTGGTCTTGTACATCGAATTGAAGCGGCGTGCCACCTCGCGGGTCAATTCCACGTGCGCCTGCTGATCCTGCCCCACAGGAACAAAATCCGCCTGATAGAGCAGAATGTCCGAGGCCATCAAAATCGGGTAACCGAGGAAGCCGAAGTTCGTCAGGTCTTTGTTGGAGAGGTTCTCCTGCTGCTCCTTGTACGTGGGCACACGCTCCAGCCAGCCGAGGGGAGTAATCATGCCCAACAACAGGTTGAGTTCGGCGTGCTGCGGAACGTGGCTCTGAATAAAGATGGTGGATTTTTCCGGATCGAGGCCAGCGGCCAACCAGTCAAGGGCAACGTCGAGCGTATTGAGCTTGATGCGGCTCGGGTCGGCATAATCGGTCGTCAGCGCGTGCCAGTCGGCGATGAAAAAGTACGACTCGTACTGGGCAGAGTCTTGCAGCTTGACCCAGTTGGCCAGCGCGCCCATGTAATTGCCCAGGTGCAGCTTGCCGGTGGGGCGCATACCGCTCAAAACGCGCGGACGACCACCTGCGGTGGGGCCCACCTTGCCTGCGGCACTTGAGGTTCGCACATGGTCCGAGGCGAGCGGAAGAGATGGGGGTGTGATTTCTGCCATTATGTCGATCGATTCCGGAATGATGCCAGGAGAATGTCGCCGCCCTCCCGAAAAATCCGAGAAAACGGCTCATTCCATTGTAGCGGGAGGCGGGGGACTGTTGTTGGGTGACGGAACTCAATCAACCCATGGCCGCGTCTTTAATCCTCAACAGTCTTCATCCAGCCTTGCCTGGGCTTTCCGAGCACTGATTGCGATGCATCCATTCGGGGAAAGCCGCAGCGTCTCCTGAAAGGCAGATCGCGCCTTGCTGGGGTCGCCCATCGCCCGCCAAGCCTCGCCCGCAAAATAATGGACACCGGCCAAGTCGCTCCCGTTCAGCCCATCGGCCAAGGCAAATGCCTCCTGAATGCGCGCCTCTGACTCCTGACGGTTTCCACAACTCGCCAGCGCCCAGCCATACTGCGCAATTCGTCTCGCTCGATCCGCGCGTTCCCCGAACGCAGTAATCGGCCTTTGTGGCCCCATCATGGCTTCTTCCATCAATTTGCGGGCATAATCCGGCTCTTTGCGTTGAGTCAGCAGGCACGCAGCAAGGGCTATTTTCATCGAACCCTTGCACTGAGGAGCCTGAACTGCTTCACGTAGCAGCTTTTCCCCCTCTGCCTCTTGCCCGTCGTCCACCAAGGTTAGCGCATAAATGTAAAAGTCGATACTTGTTAGAAGCGGATTCCCTTGCTTGTCAAATGCTTTCGGCCTCGAAAATGCCCGAGCTTCTGCGTACCGTCCGGCGTTGAAGAGAATCAGACCCTCCAGCGAGCTTCCGTAGCCGGGGATCCGGGAAAGCCGCCTGTTTATGACGAGTGCTTTGTCGTTTTCGCCCCGTCTCGCCAGCCCGTAAGTCCAGATTTTCAGCCGTTGAATTGTTAGAAAGTAAAGCAGTACAAACACAATGAAAACGGTCCAAAATATCCTCTGACCGGGAAATATGTAACCCATGAAAAGCACAGAAAAGACAATGAAGAACAAGGTTCCAATTATGCTGCCAAATTTCCCAAGGCGACTTAACAACTCCATAAGGAGTTGGACTATCCAAAAAGGGAAGGTGACGCAAATCAGCGATACCAATAAAAACGGCACAGAGAATAGCTCCGCCTGTGCAACAGTAAGAGCGCGCCCATTGATCCAATAAAGCTGATACCACCACGCCAGAGCGCTTACCATCACCGCAATTGTGAATCGAACGCCCCAACTCAACGGCCACCAGAACTTCTTGCCGCCGCTACTCTTGCTTTCTCCGCTTGCCAGGGACATGGTTTTTCCCCTTCAGAGATCGAATTATTGACGCATGGCTCGCCCTATCGGAGCGATTGTTCATTCAACGCAGAAAAAACCTGCGCGGCGCGGCCTATACGTGCACCAGCGCCCAGACCACCATTCCGATTGCGGGAACGACGAAAGCCCTGATAATCGTTCCGCCGATAAAGATCATCAACAGATAGCTGACCCAAATAGGAATCCGGTCGTAGGCCTGCACGGCGTTATAGGGCAGCATATTGCGCATCAGCCGACTGCCGTCGAGCGGCGGTATGGGCAGCAGGTTGAAGACACAGAGCGACAGGTTAATCAAAATCGCCAGCGTGCAGAGCAGCACCAGCGGGTGCGGGGTGAAGTCCGCAACCGGGCTGAGCGTGCCAATGAAGGAGTTGAGAACAACCTGGCGTCCGTTGGGAAGTGCGATGGCCATCCCCACCATAACGGCGACGGCAACCAGCACGATGAGCAGATTCGAAGCGGGGCCAGCCAGAGTGACAAGGTTGTCGTCGCGTACGATCTTGTGCAAGTTGCGTGTATTGACTGGTGTGGGCTTTGCCCAGCCCACCAGCATCCCGCCGAACATGCTGAATCCAAAAAGTGGTCCGAAGATCATCAGCGCCGGAAACAGCAGCGTTCCGATTGGGTCAACGTGGACCATTGGGTTAAGCGTGACGCGCCCCAACATGCGAGCGGTCTGATCGCCCAGCCGGGAGGCCATCCAGGCGTGGGCGCACTCATGCACGCTGAGCGAAAAGATAAGCAAAACGAACTCAAATACCGCTTTGATCAGGTCGGGCTGTTGCAAACGAACTCTCCAGTGGCTGAGAACTCAGGTTAGCATGGAGGGGCGCGGCGAATCGACCGCAGGCGCGGGATGACTTCATGCGGTTTCGCTCGTCTTGGGAATCGCGCCCTCGGTCCTGACCCCATTTGCTATCTGTGCCGCCGAATTCGCGATCTCCGGCTCAGGGAGCGAAGGAGTTGGCACTTGAGCGGACGGTGATTTCCGCGCCAGCCTCTTCTCTAGGCAACTTGACCAAGGAACACATTTTATGGCTTTGGTCCTTGAGGATCAGGAGAAGGATCGCCAGCAGCTCCTGAGGCCGACGGTCACCTATGAGAATGTTAAATTTCAGATCTACCTTGAGGATTCTTCGCAAATTAAGTTGTCTGTGGAGCAGGACGAGGGCAATCCGGTAATCGGGGTTGATAAAGACGGCACAGTTCATGCGCTCCGCGAGGGCACAGCAGTTGTGGTAGGCGACTTCGATGGTGTCGAAGACCGCATTCAATTGACTGTCTACAGCAAGGAGGATGCGCCAGAAGGTTACCGAACCGTGATCCATTAACGGCACTCGTACTTACTTGTCCAACGACGCCGTGTTAGCTCTGAGGTTGCGCTGACGTTCAACGCTAATTTGTCGTGCCAGGACGTCCCTAAAGCTGTAGACTCTTTTAGGTTTCACACGGAGGAAAGTATGTTTTCTAATTGCATATACTCGGTTGGTCCCGCAGGCCCACTACTTCTTCTATTCCTGGGTTTTCTGGTGATTGGGCTCGTGTTCTCTGGAGCAGCACTTGCGGTCAGGCTACGAGCGGATTCTAAACTTACTGCAGAAAAGTTGCAGTCAAAGATCGATTGGGCCATCGTTATCTTCGCTATTTCTGGGGTATTGCCGATTCTCGGAGGTGTCCTCTCTCATTATGGGTACTTCGGAACAGGGATGATATTTGCGATAGTCGGGATATTGCTCCTGTGGCCCGTCAGCATAGTGCTTGCTGTTCTGGGAAGGGGTGCCGGACGTCGGATACTGCTTGTGGGGCACGCTCTGATCCCACTTTTGGCGGCGGTCCTCCTTTTAATCGTCTTCATGCAGGTGTGTTAGCCAATTGTTTGGTCTTTGGGAAAGAATAAACTTGTCGCCAGCAGATCCTAAGGCGGATGGTCACCTACGAAAGCGTGCAATATCCGATTTACCTGTTCGTCTGCTCGACCCAAGTGCGCATGGTTGGAGAAAACCAGCCGATTGCCTCTAATGTTTCCCTGTAATGCGTCTCTACAGGCTTCTTGCGGCCGATGATTCGGTTGTGGTGCGCGATTCGATTTCGGAGAGTCTTGATTTCTTTTAACCGCTCGTAAACTGTCCTGCGGTCCAACTTCATCGGAAGAATCCGCCGAAATGACGGTCCCCACAATGTCCGGTCATAACTCGGCAGAGAACAGCCGCACCCAGAACCCGAAGGTCAGTTCAGCTACAACTCGTCCCGGCGTGATGCTCTCGATCCTTTGCTCGATGTTGTGTTTCGCCTCGTGAAGTGAGTTGTATTCGCTTTCTAACAGGCTTACCTTTTCGTACCACTCGTCTCCGTGAGCAGCACTCAGGGAGTTGTGAACGGCGTTCCGCAAGGTTATTTCAAATCCTTGCAGCACCCCATACATAGCTTCTGACAACTCCGTGTTTCTCTCATGGAGGTGAATGGCGCGTTCGGGGACCGTTTTTCCCATCGCGAAGTAGGCGGCGAGCCGATCAAGCGAAATGTATTTAATCAGTGTCTCTATACTTGCAGGATCGTACGTGAATTTTGGTTGACCATTCATCACGTTTCCTATAATGTGAGGAACATTCGCCAAAGACAACGACCTCACGGATCACGGTTTTGGCGGGTAGACACAGGTGCCAGGGTTGATGTTGACCGCTGCTTGCATGTCTTCAAGGCGCAGGAAACATGAAAAAGGCCGCCTTAGGGCGGCCTTTTTCCATTGGCGCCAGCCTTTCGATCATCAGTCCCGTTCCGCCGGGAAGCTGCCCACCAGCTCTCCGGCGCCAACGTGCTGGCCGGCGAGCACAATGGTGTGGCTTGCGATCCTGGCCGCCGGACCGATGACGGTAGGCACAAGTATGACCTCGCCATAATTGTGCGCCGCGTGGCTGTGCGAATAGATGCGGGCAAACGAGCCGATGACCGCGCCCTTGCCGATGGTGATGCCGCCGCGGTCGTTCAGCAGAGCGCGCTGGCGAATGGTCGCGCCCTCCTCGATCGAGATGTTGTAGCCATAAGTCAGATCGACGCCGTGATAGATTTTGACGCCTGCGCCCATGCGGGCAAAGATGTGGCGACCCAGCATAGCGCGAAAGCGGATGCCGAGCCAGTGGTTGGTTCCCACCGGCGAGCGGTCGAACATTTGCCAGAACCAGAGCAGCGGTTTGCGCCGCCCGTACTGCTCCGGATCAACGTCGGGAAAGTACTCGGCTT